>WNGD01009733.1_pt1 | contig 11848 bp, 8 predicted proteins | sample 5400671 | NCBI WGS metagenome assembly WNGD01 (sample SAMN13153369, study PRJNA577476) | soil metagenome | isolation source: 40 cm soil or saprolite under grassland replicate 2 | place: USA:California | collected 2016-06-15
TGACGGAGGGCGACGATCGTGCCGGCGCGCGCGCCATGCTGCGGGCGATCGGCTTCACCCGCGAAGACCTCAGCAAGCCGTTGATCGGCGTCGGGCATAGCTGGATCGAGACCATGCCCTGCAACTTCAACCACCGCCGGCTCGCCGAGAAGGTGAAGGCCGGAATCCGTGCCGCCGGCGGTACCCCGATGGAGTTCAACACCATCGCCGTGTCTGATGGCGTCTCGATGGGCACCGAGGGCATGAAAGCCTCGCTCGTGAGCCGCGAGGTGATCGCCGATTCGATCGAGCTGGTCACGCGCGGTCATCTCTTCGACGGCCTGGTCCTGATCGTCGGCTGTGACAAAACGATTCCGGCCGCCGTGATGGCTCTCGTCCGGATCAACATCCCCGGACTGGCCCTTTACAGTGGCACGATCGCCGCCGGCCGCCACCGCGGCCGGGACATCACGCTGATGGACGTCTTCGAGGCCGTCGGTGCCGTCGCCGCCGGCAAGATGGGCGCCGACGAGCTACGCGAAGTCGAGGAGAGCGCCTGTCCGGGCGCCGGCGCTTGTGGCGGCCAGTTCACCGCGAACACGATGTCGACGGCGATCGAGTTCCTGGGAATCAGCCCGGCAGGGGCGAATGACGTCCCGGCGCTCGACCCCCACAAAGATGATGTCGCGGAGCAGGCAGGGCGGCTGGTCATGGACCTGATCACGAGGGACGTCCGACCCCGCCAGATCGTCACCAGGGCCGCGCTCGAAAACGCGATCGCGTCGGTCGCGGCCACGGGTGGATCGACGAATGGCGTCTTACACCTGCTCGCGATTGCGCGAGAGGCCGGTGTGCCATTGACCATTGACGACGTCGAACGCGTCGCCGCGCGCACCCCGGTGGTTGCCAGCCTCAAGCCAGGCGGCGCGTACGTGGCAAAGGACCTGCACGATGCCGGCGGTATCGCGCTCGTGGCGCAGCGACTTAACGAAGGCGGACTGATCGACGGCGCGGCCCGAACGGTCGACGGCCGGACCATGGCGCAAGTCGCCTCGGCCGCGGTCGAGACCCCGGGCCAGAAGGTGGTGACCGTCCTGGACAAACCCTTGAAGCCGACCGGCGGCCTGGCAATTCTCCGCGGCAATCTCGCGCCCGAGGGCTGCGTGGTGAAGCTCGCCGGCCACGAGCGCCTGATGCATCGAGGCCCGGCTCGCGTCTTCGACAGCGAGGAGGCAGCGTTTACCGCGGTGGAGGCGCGCCAGATCAACGCGGGCGATGTCGTGGTGATCCGCTACGAGGGACCGGTTGGCGGTCCGGGAATGCGCGAGATGCTCGCCGTGACCGGCGCGCTCGTCGGCGAAGGACTCGGTGACTCCGTCGGACTCATCACGGATGGCCGCTTTTCCGGCGCGACCCACGGCCTCATGGTCGGCCACATCGCCCCCGAGGCGGCGCGCGGCGGCCCGATCGCCGCGCTCAAGGACGGAGACACCGTCACGATCGACGTCGCAAAGCGCCAGCTCAATGTCGAGCTGCCCGAGGTCGAGATTGCCCGGCGAATGAAAGACTGGAAGCCGCCTGAGCCGCGTTATGCGACCGGCGTGTTCGCGAAGTACGCTGCCCTTGTCTCGTCGGCCAGCGAGGGAGCCATTACCAGACCGCGCACCTAGCGGCTCGCGCTGGGACTGGGGCTCGGCATCGGAGTCACGATGGGGCTCTGCGCAGGCCACGGCGGCAGCGCGACGCGCGGCGCGGCAACCGGGTCGCCGGACAAGTGTCGCTGATGAAGCGGATATGCATTGGTGATCGGCTTTCCGTCCGCGGCGAAAGGATAATCCGTCATCGGATCTGGGGCAGTCTGAGCCAGGGTTACGGGGCGCCCATCCTGGTCATAGAGGAGGACGTCCGTAAGTGGCGTGCCGTCCCTGGAGTAGGGATAGATGTTGGTCAGCGCGCCATTCGCCATGGTCAATGGTTGTCCCACTTCCTGTTGGCCGGAACCACCCGACTCCTCCATCGCGAAGGAGGGGAACGTGCCCATGCCTGCCAGGACCGGCACCGCGATCAGCGCGATCGTCACATTGGCGCCAATCGCCAGGAGACGCCCGCTCTTCGCCAGCGGACGGTTTGCTCGGCCCAAGCGAATCGATAGCACGATCGCGATGGCGGCCGCGACGATCTCCAGCAGCCCGCGGCTGGAGAATGGATTGGGGATCGGGTGAAGGTTGGTGCTCGGGCTGAAGGCTCTGGTCAGGATCAGGACGAGGAGATATGCGCGAAGGACCCACCATGCTGGTCGCAGTTCTGGGAGAAACGCACGCACCTGTCGGTACCACGACGATGTCGTCAGCCGGCTTATCGCGACCGTGACGTCGCGCAGAAGCGGGTGCTGCCGCGTTGCGCCGGCGTGTGCCACACCATAGGCCGTGCGCAGTTCCTGGGCGTATTGGTTGGCCGGCCCGAGGCGCTTTGCAAGCGAACCGCCAGCGTCAGTCGCAACCTCCCTCAGGTGGTCTTCGAGATCTTCCAGCAGAACGTCGGCCTGATCCGGTGGGAGGTCGGAAAGCGCAGCGCGGACTGAGGCTGCGTAGGTCGCAACGTCGTCTGCTTGATCGTTACTTGCCATGACCGTTGCTCCTTCCGTTTAGCAGATGATTGAGCGCCTTGCTCAAGGAGACCCAAGTCTGTGCGGACTGGTCGAGAGCCTTTCGACCTCGGTTGTTGAGGCCGTAGTACTTGCGATGCGGCCCCTCGTCGGAAGGAACGACATACGAATTGAGCGCGCCCGCCTGATAAAGCCGCCGCAGTGTTCCGTAGACCGAGGCATCGCCGACGTGGTCCAGGCCGTTTTCGCGAAGCCGCCGAACGACGTCGTAGCCATAGCTGTCCGATTGCGCCAGCACGGCAAGCACCGCCAGATCGAGCACGCCCTTGAGCAGCTGGGTGGGGTCGACTTCAGCCTGGTTCATATATGACGCCATAGAGACTACTACGGATTGCGTAGTAGTGCAATGAGTAACTGATCAGCCGGAATCACCGAACGATGGACCGTAGTCGTTTGGCTGGCCTGGAGTCCCAGGCCGGTCCACTCTGATTCCCCACGCCGGGTGGATCTCGGCCCAGTTTTCCGCAGCACGACCCTGGTAGAGGATCCGGTGCAGGCTGTTGGTGTCGATCACGTAGGGTCCAGTGACCGTGACGTGGTCGCCCGGCGCCGGCACCGGCGGGTCATTGAAGCCGCCGGCATCGGCGTCGTTGGTGCGGAAGAGAACGCCCTGGGGATGCTGGGGAATGATTTCCACCACAAGGTGAGGGCCGGCGTGGCTGGTGCAGGTCTGCAAGTCGTTGGCCGGCGTGAGCAGCGCCCCGTACTGTGTGTCAACCCTGAGCCGAACATGGTAGTCGCCATCCGGCTCGACTTTCAGACAGTCGACTGTGCCACTCACCGTCCTGCAGCGATCGACCAGGCGAAGGCGACCCGAGAGGTAGACGCCGGCGAGCGGCGGGCCCCACTTGCACTGCCCCGCCTGAAGGGTGAACTTCACCAGGGGGATTTGCACCCAGTAATAGGTTGCGACGGCCAGAGCCCCGATGAAAAGCACTGCGAGCGGTACCAGGCCGCGGCGATGCACTGTCGCTGGCCGGCCGGACTAGGCCTCGCCCCTGGGCGGCATTGGCTCGGGGTCCTTTCCGGCGCTGAGGCTTTCGGAGAGCGACATCGTCCGGCGGTAGGCAGCCCAGACCGCGTCGGCCAGTACGGTACGCAGACGGCCGCGCTCGAGTTCGTGCAACGCCGCGGCGGACGTCCCGCCGGGTGACGTCACCATGTCCCGAAGCTGCGCCGGGTGTTTCTGGGTCCGTTCGGCAAAGGCCACCGAGCCTTTGAGGGTTTCCAGCACCAGGTCGTGCGCGAGGTGGCGGGGAAATCCGAGGTGCACGGCGCTATCGATCAGCGCCTCCATCACCAAAAAGACGTAGGTCGGGCCGGTGCCGCTGACGGCGGTTGCCATCGCGACAAAGCGCTCATCGGCGACCTGGAGCTCGTGGCCGAGCGCGCCGAGTAAGGCACGGGCCTGCTCGCGATGCGCCTCGGTCGCCTCCGGTGTCGCGTACCAGATGTTCACGCCCTCGCCGATCTGCGCCGGCGTGTTGGGCATGACGCGGACGAGCGAGCCATGCTCGAGACCGTTGCGCAGCGTTGCGGTGGTGGCGCCCGCGATGATGGAGATCACGAGCTTCTCGGGCGCCAGGCTGCCGCGAAGTTCTTGAAGCACACCCGGCATCACCTGGGGTTTGATGCCGAGGACCACGACGTCACCGCGGCGTGCGGCCTCGGCATTGTCGGCCGTGACGTGGATCCCGTATTTCTCGCCCAGCGCGTGCCGTCGGTCGGCGCGGGGGTGACTGGCAACGATGTTCCCGGCCGACACCAGCTGGCGCTCGAGCACGCCGGCAATAATCGCCTCGGCCATCACCCCGGCTCCGACCACGCTGAGCGTCGACGCCCGCAGTGGACTCATCTGCGGATTGTACGAAGGGCCGGGATCAGCTGGTCACATCGGACCGAATGCCTCATAGACGACGATCTGTCTTCCGGCCTTGAGGAGCGGACAACCCTCGGCCGGCTGGGTTGCCGCGTCGAGAGACGCTGCCGCAACGATGTTGTATCCGGTGGCCTGCGAGCCGATCGGTCCGTTTTTCACTCCGGCCTGACTGACGGTCTTTACTCCGCCCGTGAATGAACTACCGGGATCCACCAGCGCCTTCCCCAACGTGCGGTACCACGCGGCCATCTCGGCCATGCCGGCGGCACGCTCGGCTTCGGTTTCGGCCATCGGTCCGTAGACGAGCAGGACATACTTCATCGCTCTTCCTTGACTCCGGCCGACAACGGCCGTTGTTCGCCAGGCGTCGGGCTGGACAGCGGCTGGAGACCGTCGGCGCTCAGCAGGTACGCGCCAGCGGAGTCGAGACCGGCAGCCAGCCTCACAAACGCCGCCCCGGCGATTTCCGGCGTCACGGGCCTGCCCAGCTGGCGAAGGTAATCGTCGAACGGGACCCCCATGCGGGTTGCATAGGCGGTGGCCGCGGCACGACCCAATTCAGTTGCCGGGGTCAGCTTGGGCAGCACCGCGCTGACGCTGATCTCGAGGTTGGCGCGCCGAGCTTCCTGTGAGGCGTAGTCCGCCATGAAGCGCTGCGTCGCTTTAGCCCCAGCGTACCCGCCGCTCAACGGTGACCCCATGATCGCGGCTCCGCTACTCATCACGATGATCCGACTTCCCCGATGCAGCGGAAGGACGAGCGCTTCACGCAGCCAGTGGAACGTTATTTGAACATCGGTGTTCCAGTTCATGGAGAACGATTCCCATGTGTGCTGCTGCAGCGGGCGCAGGACTGGCGCTGCGCCGGCGACAAGGGCAAGGACCGCCGGGCTGTACTGTCGCAGCAGCCTGGCGGCCACGGCGGGGTCACTGGCATCTGCAGCCACAAGCTGCAGCCGCGGGTCGCGAGCGGCGAGTTCGGTCAGCGGGCCCGTATCGCGCGCGACGGCGACCACCGACGCACCCTCAGCCAGGAATGCCTCCGTCACGCCCCGCCCAAGTCCACGGCTTGCGCCGGTCACGATCGCGCGCGTGTCAACGAGCTGGTTCATCCGTACCTCCTCTCATCCACAATGACGCTGGAAGCTGACACGCTGCCTTGCCTGTCAGGGAAAGGCGTCACTAAGTAGAGGCTGTTGGTGCCGTCAGCGAGCGTATCCGACGACGACGAGCTCCTCCGCGCACTTGCCCGGGGGGAAGTGCACGCACTTGCGCTCGTGTACCAGCGCCACGGTGCAAAGATGGTGTCCTTCGCCAGGCGGTACGTCAACGACCCGGGCTCAGCCGAAGATGTGGTCGCAGATCTGCTCGGTCGCTGGTTGGAGCGCCCGCCCAATGTCCGCGACGCTGAACGGATCGGCGCATTCCTCGCCAGCAGCGTCTATCACGCTGCCATCGACTGGATGCGACGGGAACGGGTCGCGCACGGGCGAGCGCCACGCGGCGAGGCGTCGCTGGCCGTCGACGATGGCCGCCAGAAGGGACCGATCAGTGATCCGGGTCGCGCAGGTTCTGGAGAGGCGCTGCGAAGCCGGCTTGCCATCGCACTTGACCAACTCTCCCAGTCCGACCGGCTGTTGCTCGAGACTCACTACGGGCAAGCACTGACCCCTTTGGAGTCCATGCAACTGCTTGGCATCAATCGTGCCGCCTTCGATCAGCGGCTGCACCGGGCGCGCACCAGGTTGGCACAACTGTTGACCGCGGGCAAGCCCGTGGCGAAAGAGGAAGAACGATGAGCGACCAGCTCAGGCCGCCGCTCGCCGAGCTCGACGTCGCGATCGCTTCGGTTGGCCTCCCGGTGCGGGGGGAGACCCTGGAGCAGGCCTGGAGCCTTACCGTCGAATCGCCGTCGTCGGCGGCGTTCCAGGAGCGGATCCGACGAGCCATCGAACAGTCGGTGCCTGGCGGCGAGCTGGTGCTGCTGGTCACCCTGCGCGCAAGGCGAGGACGAGAGGCTGAGCTCGCGGAGGCGACGAAGGCATTTGTTAGCGCGTCCCGGGAATTGCCCGGCGTCCTTGGATCGACGCTCTACCGATCGGCGGCAGACCTAACGACGTTCACTCTGGCTGAGCGCTTCACGGGGCGGCCAGCGCTCGAGCGCCACATGGCGGCCGAATATTTCCGGCGCTTCCAGCAGATTCAGGGCCCCTTGCTGGCCGCACCCGTCGAAGCAGTGTTCTACCAGCGACCCATCGGCTAAGACTGGCCCGCTCTTCTTGACAACCGAACGTATGTTCGCTAGACTTACACAGAATTGTGGTAGGTGCCGAAGCGACGGTGGCGGCGAGCTCCCACCTGGCCGAGTTGCTGGCGGCGATCGACCGCTTCCGCCGGCGGCCGAAAACGAATCGGCAGCCCCAGGAGCTCGCCGCTGAGCTCAAGGGGATCCGCCATGCGACGGACCTCCTCGAGCTGGAGTTTTCGCAGACCGCGGCCGCCTTCAGCAAGACTGAGGAATACGAGGAGGAGGGGTCGGTGAGCCCCATCGACTGGATTCGACATCAGTGCCGGATGTCCACGGGTGCCGTCTGGAACAGTTTGGCGGTCGGCGAGCACCTCGACGACCTTCCGCGCAGCGTCGAGGCGGTCGAGAGTGCGGAGATTGGTTATGCCCACCTGACGTTGATGGCCCGAACCGCTGACTCCGTGCAGGGATCGTCCACTGCCGCGCCGTTCGAGGAGGGCGGGCTACTCGACAAAGCCCGCGAGTACAGCGTCGGCCGGCTCTGGTACTTCTGTCATCACATGCGTCACGCCACTGACCCGGAGGAATTTGCCGCCGAGCAGAGCCGCGCGACCGAGGCGCGTACGTTGAAGATGAGCACCTACGAGGACGGCTCCCTCGCCCTCGAGGGCTGGATCGACTCAGTTGGTGGCGCTGTGGTCCGGAGCGCGCTCGAGCCTTTGGCCCAACCGCATGGCGATCACGATGAGCGCGGCCGGGAACACCGCAACGCGGACGCGTTCGTCGAGGTCTGCAGCCACGTCCAGGACATTGGCGTGCTGCCGCAACGGCCTCATCTGCAGGTCACAGCCTCGCTCGATACGCTCCGCGCCGTGGCCGGATCGCCGGCCGGCGACGTGGAGTACTCGCTGCCCGTGTCGGCGGCGACGGTTCAGCGTCTCGCGTGCGACGGCACCCTCACCCGCGTCGTGCTGGCTCCTGAGTCTGTCGTCATCGATGTCGGACGCGCCCGTCGCGTCGTAGCCGGCGCCATGCGTCGTGCTCTCAATGCGCGCGACGGTCATTGCAAATGGCCGCGCTGCGAGCGGCCCGCATCCTGGAGCGATGCCCACCACGTCGTCCATTGGACGAATGGCGGCGACACCGATCTGGCGAACATGATCCTGCTGTGCCACCGGCATCACTGGATGGCGCACGAGGGTGGCTGGCAGCTGGTTCGGACAGCGGATGGCGACGTGCTGGCCGTGCCACCTCGCCCACCGGGTTTAGCTCGCCTGGCGGACGCAGAGGACCCCGTTCAGGCTGCTCGCCAGTTCGCCGAACAGTTGCGCGTGGCCAGATCCCTGCGAACCGATTGGCCGCCGGGCGAACGTGTCGCCGCTGACGACGGCGCGTGGGCTCGGGTGATGGAGGCACATGATGCCGCGATCCATGAGGCGAATCAGCGCTCGGATCTGGGCGACGACCAACCCGACCCCGCCGCCTGATTGAGCCGCCGTTCTTGTTGCCGGAGCGATGATCTGTAGCGCCTGAGGCGTCGATGGGCCCGCAAGGGGCGAGGAGGCGTCGGTGGGCCCGCAAGCGGCGGGGCGGCGCAGGTCCCTCTTGTCGGCGGATTGCGTAGGCACCGTTACGGCCCGGTTCGCGCGGTCCCCTTCGGCGCGACGCAGACGGGCCAGGGTCGCTTCCCGAATATTGGGCGCGCGCATCCCGTGTCTGAGCCGAAACGGCTAAGGCGTTCACGCCGCCGGTGGCAGATGGCTTTAGGCTTAGCTGGCCGGCCCGTCGAGCACGCCGAAGGGTGCGCCGACCTCAGCGCTTGTGGGCTCGATAGGGTCGCCTTGTGGGCTCGATAGGGTCGCCTTGCGGGCTCGACAGGCCCGCCTTGCGGGCTCGACAGGCCCGCCTCGCGGCCTTCCTACCCTCGAGACGCGACGGTCCCCTCGTGCGCGTTTTCGATGCGGGCGACGTCATCTCTCGGTGCGACCCTCCAGAATCGATGCAGTGCCGAATGCCAGTCATCGAGGATCGCGCGCGCCGCGGGTCCACCAGCAGCTGATGCTCGCCGCTGAGCCGGTGCGCGTCGACGAGTTCTGGATTCACCATCGCCGGCAGTCCGATCCCATCGTCGTAGACGAAGACTTCGCCGCCGGTCATCCCGGCGCCGAGGTTGTGCCCCACGGGTCCGAGCACCACCAAGGTGCCGCCCGTCATGTACTCCGCCGCATGCTCCCCCACCCCCTCGACGACCGCCGCGGCGCCACTGTTGCGCACCGCGAAGCGCTCACCCGCCTTCCCCGCGCAGTACAACTCGCCGCCGGTGGCGCCGTAAAGGACGGTGTTCCCGAGCAGGTGCGGTTCGCCGGCATCGTTGGCGGGCGGCCGCAGGATGATCCGACCGCCCCCCATCCCCTTCCCCACATAGTCGTTCGCCTCACCGTGAAGGATGAACTCGATTCCTTCGGTCAGGAATGCCCCGAAGCTCTGGCCGGCCGCACCGCTGAACGTGAAGGATGCAGACCCGGCCGGTGCAGATGTCCCGCATTCTCTGGCGAGCGCGCCACCCAAGCGCGCCCCGACCGAGCGGTCGGCATTTTCGATCGGGTAGCTCGCCCGCACCTCGGCGCCGGCGAGGACCGCCTTCAGCGCATCGAGGCAGATCCGGTCGCCCAGCTCCGACGACGGCCGTTGCAGCGGAATCGAGTGGATGAATCGACGCGGCTCAGACCCATCGTCGCTCAAGAGTGGCGAGAGGTCCATGCGGTCGGCTCGCGCGTCGCCGGTGATGCGCTGCGACAGCAGATCGGTGCGGCCGATGGCGTCGTCCAGGCTTCTGAGGCCGAGGCCGGCGAGGATGTGTCGGATCTCCTCGGCGACGTGCGCTAGGTAGGCCTCGAGCATCTCCGGGGTCCCGGCGAACTTGGCCCGCAGCTCCGGACGCTGGGTCGCGATCCCGACCGGACAGGTGTCGAGGTGACAGGTGCGCACCATGATGCAGCCCTCGGCCAGCAGCGCCGCCGTGCCGAAGCTGTACTCGTCGGCGCCGAGCAACGCGGCGACGACGACGTCGCGACCGGACTTGATGCCCCCGTCGACCCGAAGGCGCACCCGCCCGCGCAGCTCGTTGATGCGCAAGGTCTGTTGCGTCTCCGCGAGGCCGATTTCCCAGGGCATCCCGGCGTTCTTGATGGAGGACAGCGGGCTGGCTCCGGTCCCGCCATCCATACCGGCGATGTGCACGACGTCGGCCAGGCCCTTCACCACGCCGGCGGCGATCGTGCCAACGCCAGACTCGGCGACCAGCTTGACGGAAACCGCAGCCAGAGGATTCACCTGCTTGAGGTCATAGATCAGCTGCGCGAGATCCTCGATGGAATAGATGTCGTGGTGTGGCGGCGGCGAGATCAGCGCGATCCCCTGCTGGGTATGCCTGAGGCGCGCGATCTCGGCGGTCGCTTTGTGACCGGGCAGCTGGCCACCTTCGCCGGGCTTCGACCCCTGCGCCATCTTGATCTGGAGCTCATCGGCAAAGACGCAGTATTCGGGCGTGACGCCGAAGCGTCCTGACGCAACCTGCTTGATGCGCGAGTTTCGGTCGACCGGGAGACCTCGGGTCCGATACCGGGCCGGGTCCTCGCCGCCCTCCCCCGTGTTGCTCTTTCCGCCCAGCCGATTCATCGCGATCGCGATCGCTTCGTGCGCCTCTGCGCCGATCGAGCCGTGCGACATGGCGCCGGTCGAGAACCGGCGCAAGATGGCCGTGGCAGGCTCGACTTCACGGAGCGGCACGGGCGGCCCGGCCGGCCGCATCGCCAGCAGGTCCCTCGGATAGGCTGGGGGACGATCATTGACCAGCCGGGCAAAGCGCTCGTACGAGGCGTAGCCGTTGCCATCAGGTCCCGTCGCCACAGCGCGTTGCAGCGCGTGCGCCGCCGCCATCTCTTTCGGCGCAGCCGACACCAGGGCCAGTTCTGCCGGCACCGCGTCGTGGAGGGCATCGACGACATCGGGGTTGGTCGCGTGGTATTCGGTGCCCTGCTTGTGGTGCTTGAAGAAGCCGGGGCTTACGAGGGAAGGCGAGACTTCCGCAAACCCGGCCGCATGGTACGCCAGCACCTGCTCCGCGAGATCGGTGAAGGTCGCGCCGCCGACCGGCGACGGCGTCCCTGTAAACGCGAGGTCCACGACATCGGCGTCGAGCCCGATGACTTCGAAGATCTGCGCTCCCTGGTAGCCGTCGAGCGTTGAGATACCCATCTTGGCGAGCACTTTCAGCGTTCCGTCCTCGAGCGCCTTGACATAGTGCGCCTGCGCGCCCCGGCCATCGGCCGTCTCCCCTTTCAGATGGCCGGCCGACGCCAGCGCTCTGATCGATGCCATGCCGAGACGTGGACAGATCGCCTGTGCTCCATAGCCAAGTAGGCAGACAACGTGGTGGACCTCGCGAGCCTCGTCGGTCTCGACCACGAGGCTGGTCTGGCCGCGCAGGCCACGCCGCATCAGGTGGTGGTGGACGGTTCCGACGGCGAGCAACGCAGGGATGGGCGCCCGCCCCGGCCCAGCGTCGCGGTCCGTCACGATCAGGATGGAGGCGCCAAGGCGCGCCGCGCGTTCGGCATCCTCGGCCAAACGCTCGCACGCCGCGCGGAGCCCGGACACTCCGTCGGCCACCACGAAGCTCGCGTCCAGATCGCTCGACGCGAACGGGGCGCCCAGCGCGCGCACCGTGTCGAGCCCCGACGGATAAAGCAGAAATGAATCGAGCTGGACCAGGCGAGCGGCGTCCGGGCCACCCGAGAGCAGGGGTGCCGGGGGCCCGAGATAGCTGCGCAAGGACATGACGAGTCGCTCGCGGAGATGGTCGATCGGCGGGTTCGTCACCTGGGCGAAACGCTGCTTGAAATAGCTGTAGAGGAGGCGCGGTGATTGCGCCAGCACCGAGAGCGCCGTGTCATCGCCCATGGAGAAGATCGGCTCCTTGCCCTGCGTCGCCATCGGTCGCAGGACGTAGGTGAACTCTTCCTTCGTGTAGCCAAAAGCGGACTGGCGGGCGACCAGGTCGGGCATGACCGTCTCG
>WNGD01008201.1_pt1 | contig 11847 bp, 13 predicted proteins | sample 5400671 | NCBI WGS metagenome assembly WNGD01 (sample SAMN13153369, study PRJNA577476) | soil metagenome | isolation source: 40 cm soil or saprolite under grassland replicate 2 | place: USA:California | collected 2016-06-15
GGGCGATCCGCGATTGCCAAAACGACTCTCCACGCTTGGCGTCGCCGCCGGTGCCACCATGGGTGTCGGCTTGGCCTCGGCACCAGGCATAGCTATGGGCATTGACAACGTGGATACCGCCCCGGGTTGGATCTGGTTCGGGATGCTGGGGTGGATCGGCACGTTCATCCTTTACCCCGCGTGGAGCATCTGGCTGGGCCGCGTCTTGGCGAGGCACCAGCACGCGCGGGTTCCTGATGGGCGATTCAGCGTCTGATCCAAGAAGAGGATTGTGTGACTCAGCGCATCGCGATCATCATTCGCGGTCCTTGTGGCGCTTGTAGCGCCGAGACGTCGGGAGCCGGTTTAGACCATTGCGTCTGAGATCCGCCAGATTCCAGACGCGCTGACGGTGACCTGGTGGTAGCGCTTGAGATACATGCCCATCTTGGAGGGCCCGGTCACGGTGGCCTCCTCCCTCGTTAAATGGAGTCCCTAGTGTCACCGATGTCCGTCAGTTTTAGACCGGACCCCCGACCGTCCACCTGAACTCAAATTCGCGCTCGCGAACCTGAACTCGGCTCGAACCGGAGGGTCTCACGGTTTTCAGCCGTGCGTGATTGATCTCGATGGCGCCCGCGAAGGGCGCCTGATGTAGTACGTCATGTAGTAATCCACGCGCGCGAGGGCGAAGCTCCAGTGTTACTGACACGACCGCTACAGCGGTCTTATTCCTTCAATTTGGGCAAACAGGCCGTAAAGCTCAGCTTAATGAGACGGCGCGGCTTCGAACCCTTCATCCGCTTTGTACGGGAGTCCTTCTCAGCGGCGGCGGCCGCGCTCGGTTCGGGTAGCGACCGCGAGCAAACCGCTGAGCACGGCACCCTCGAACAGTCCGTAAAAGATCGAGCGCAGAATGGGTTGGTTGAAGGGTCCGACATTGATGAGGAAGGTCAGCACCGCGAAGACCGGAAGCGAAAATGCGAGGTGCTGCCAAGTCTCTAGGGCCTCCCACCACACAATCAGCTTTGGAGGTGGATTCCGAGGCGCCGGCTTCATAGTCGCCATTCTGCTGCTTGCAGCGGCCTGCGATCCGCTTCAGGGAAGCGGAACGGGAGTACAGCCCGACGTTGCTCAGTTCATCCACGTCGACGAGTCGTCGCGATCGGCTGTCATCACGCTGATTGCCGGCCATCCCGCCACGGACAACCAGTTCAACTACAACGGCTACGCCAGCGGTACCTTGTTGCTGACGGTGCCGGTCGGCTGGCAGGTCACTATTCAGTGCCAAAATCACGGCACCGTGCCCAACTCGTGTTCGGTCGTCAGCGGCGCGCATTCGAAGGCACCTGTCGATCCGGCCTGGACGACGTCCGATCCACAGAGTGGACTCAGCCCCGGTCAATCCGGCAGCTTCCTGTTCGAGCCCGCGGAAGTCGCCAGCTACCGCATCGCGTCGTTGGTCGGCGGCAACGAGGCCAGCGGCATGTGGGCGGAGCTCGCGGTGGTCGCCGGCGGCAAGCCATCTCTGAAGGGCCTCCGCTAGAACCTCAGCAGAGGTGCGAGGTTAACCTCAGCCAAAGTCTCATCAGATGCTTATGTGTGGTCCCGATCAAGCCGGTCGCACAGGATCCTGTTCAGGTCGAGACCCCTTTGCCGAGTTCAGGTTCGAGCCCGCTCGGCCGCGGCCGCCGACGGTGAACCGCAAGTTCCAGTACGCCCGACAACAAGATTGGAAACGTTTGCAAAGCCGCCTGGGCAGGATCAGTATTTCTGTTGGGAGAGTTGAAGGAGGCAGCGGCAGCGGCGATTTTTCGTCGTCGCACGGGTCGCGGACCGTCGCCGTCAGGATGCCCCATGCTGGGTGCGAGCGGCGGCCGAAAAGTTAGGCGTCAACTCATCTGGGGAGAAGGTGATATGAAGAAACGGGCCGGTTTCGTCTTCCTGCTGGCACTGGTCTTCACGATCGCGTCGCCCGCCGCGGCAAAAGCGACAGAGCCGAACAACGAATCTGCCACGTACGAGTTCTTCCTCGAGGTCCCCAACGTCGCACAATCGCCGCTTGGCGACACGATCAGTGTCATGGGGGAGGGACAGTTCGGCACTCATCCGAAGTCCGCGAGCGGCGGCGGGTCCTTCACGTTCACCGACGCCGACGGCACCACGTTCGCGGGCGACTGGACCGTCAACGGTCTCGTCGACTTTCAGCCATATGGCTGTGGCGTCGTGTTCGGTAACCCAATTCCGGACAACCTGTGTGGCGGTCGAGTCGTGCTTGACGTGACGGCCACAACCCCGTTCGGTCCTCAGCCGGCAACCCTCACGATCTACTGCGTCATCGGCTCGCCGCCGGCAAGCGTAGCGGAGGGTGTCCGCCTCGTCGTTCCGGAAGTCGGTGGCTTCAACCGGCAAATCGCCGGAATGAACGTATACGTCAAGCAGTAGCGGCGCAGGTTTCGGAGCCGGCGGGCGGCACGAGTCCGCCGGCTCGCGTCCTGGATCCGAACGACAGATTCAGATGTTCCGCGTGATCACGTCGCGCAGTTGAGCCTTCGTCGGCGAGCCCTGAACACCGTCTTCCGTCCTGAAGACTCGACAGCCCAGACCCATCGGCTCGTCGCCGCTGGCGAACGGATCCCTGCCGTCGAGGAGGACGTGGGTGAGCTACGAAAGCCGACGCGCTGCTCGGCAATTTTCAAATGCGGACAGCCGTCGAAATACTGGACTTTATCCTCATTTCCTGGCTCCTGGGATGTGCTGGCTCAGCGCGCGCCGCAGCTCGAACGCTGTCTCGACCGGCAGCAAAGCCATACCTGGCTGCTCGGAAACCCAGCTCGCCGCCGTCAGGTTAGAAGCAAAGAAGTGCACTCGGTGGCAGAACGTTTCGATGACGTCATAGCCGAACGAGCGGCAGGAACCACCACCGACGTCAAAGCGCCGGCGGGGCGGAGCGCTCGCACGCCGCCACGATCAACAAGCAACGTCACAGGCTCCCCGCATGCAAGATCGGCGGATGTGCAGGACAAATGCCCACGCCCCTTTAGGACCTACGGCCCCTTGCGATCGGCGTACAGCAGCCATAGCCTGATCCCACGATAAGACTCGTTTCGACCTGCGTCGTTCTCGTCCTGATGGCCGGAGGCGCGATCTCCGCGAGGTCTGTTCTTGCGGCGCAATCGGTGCGCGTGACGGTGAGCCCCACCCAGGTGAATTTTGGGGCAATCCCGGTTGGCGGCGAGGCATCCAAGGTTGTGACCGTGACCAACCTGAGTTCCGTAGATGTAGCAGTTACACAGGACGAATTCAGAACGCCGGATGACATCTCGCCTGGCTTTGGGACTTGCCCGTCTGTCGTAGTCGTAGTCCTCACTCCCGGCATGAGTTGCACCGTAGAGGTGCACTTCAACCCGTCTGAGTTCTTTGCCGGCGAGAACCAAGTTGGCACCCTGGCCGTGTTTGTCTCTGACCCAAGCACCGGAGCAGTGCTAGACAAGGTCGTCGTGACGGTGAGGGGCAAGGGTCTTTCACGCGCCGGCCCCGGCAGTGTGCTCGCCACTATCTCTGTCGGGGATACCCCGGCTTGGCTGGCCATCGATCAGCGCACTGGCGACGTGTATGTCGCCAACATCTTCTCGGATGATGTTTCGGTCATCGACGGCCAAACCAACCTTGTCGTCGCCACCATTCCGCTCGCCGGCGGCAACGAGTGTGCTCATCCGTTCGGTGTGGGCTATGACAAACGGACAGACATCGTCTACGTGTCTTGCCAGCAGTACGTGAAGGTCACCGCGATCGATGGCAAGACGCGAAGCGTAGTTGGCGAGCCGATAGAAGTCGGTTCCTCGCCCTTTGGAGTAGCACTCAACGAGCGCAACGGCAACGTCTACATCGCGGTCGCACATCCCGATTGGGTAGCAGTCCTGGATGGAGCCACGCACCAGGTGATCCATACGATTCAACTCGAGACGAGTTCGATGCCTTTTGGGATCGCGTATGACGGACAGAATGGCGATCTGTATGTCGCGAATTCACAGATCGCCGATGTCACAGTAATTGACGGTCGGACCGACGCCGTGAAGACAACCAGCGCAATGCCATCTGCGTCACTTGGAGTCGCATACGCGAGACCGACGAACACACTATTTGTTGCGAACTACTACGCAAACGCAGTCAGCGTGATCGACGGCAGAACCAACCAAGTGACCGCAACGATACCGATGGGCGCATTTCCCATCGGTGTCGCCTTCAACGAGCGCGATGGCAACATCTACGTGGCCGACTCGAGCGGCGTGAAAGTGATTGATGTCTCGACAAACACCGTAGTTAGGACTATCCCGCTAGCCGGCGGGGCGGTTGGAGTAGCAGCACATCCTATGACCGGCAACATTTACGCGACGAACGGGAGAGGCAACTCCGTGACGGTAATCTCACCTGCCCGTTAGACACGATCCTTCACTGCGGCGCGCAGGCGCGGCATGCGGGTCGCCGCGCCTTCAGCCGCTCGACGAGCCAGAGCCCGTGGGGTGATCGTGCCGAGACCACACCGGCCATTCGGAGTCCGTGTTCGGTGACTTGTTCTGCTCTTGGGTTTTCAGCCGGCATGAGGTCGTGCTTGCCAACAAGTGGTGGCCTGGTTCTGCCCTGAGGAGAACACAGCTGCCACGCCGACAGCATCGTCCGTTCGCCCGAGCCGGCGACGGCCCTATCCTGGACGAAGCGTTCGACTCCGTACATGCCGATTCCGCGATCACGAGAAAGACCAGGCAACGCCACGGCAGGACGTGCGAGGTCAGTCGGGCTCTCATGACCCCAAACCGACGCATGCGGTCAACAGAGTGGCGTTGAAATCATCGGGGAGCTTCACGCACGCGAAGTGGTCGGCCGCCAGTTCGTAGACGGTGGATTCGGCGAGCGAGTCCGACATCAGGCGCTGGGACGCTGGGGAGACCACGCGGTCTTCCATCGTCAGGATCACCGCGGCCGGGCAAGCGGTGGCGCCAATCCATGCCTCCGAGTTGAAGTTGGCAACCTCGGCGATGGCCTCCAACAGAGCTCGGGTGTCGTGTGCGCGCACCTGGGCCATCAGCCAGCGGCCCCGGGGGGAATTTGCCGAACGTGGCCTGAGCAGTGCCAGCATCGCCGCCCGCCGCAGACCCTCGGGCATGCGCCTGGCCGCCCCGGCGACGAACCGGACCGCCGGTTGCTCCGTCGGCACCTGAAAGCTGCACGCTGTGGCGCACAGTACGAGTCCGACCACCAGTTCCGGATGACGGTGCATGAAGACCTGCGCGACCATGCCACCCAGCGAGTAGCCGACGACGATCACCGGTCCAAGATCGAGCGCGTTCACTATTGCCGCCAGGTCGTCGGCGCACTCATCGGCGGCGAACCTGCGGGTCGGAGTGCCACGCCCATGACCTCGAAGGTCCGGCGCCACCACCCTGAAACGTGAGGACAAGGTCGGGATCGCGAGCGACCAGTTGAGGTCGGCTGTGGCGAGCATGCCGTGCACAAGCAGGACGGTCCGTGCGCCTGGCGGTCCATCCGCGATCCGGACGAAGGCGGTTCCGCGGCCTGGAAGATCGACCTCCAAACCGGTCGCCATGTGCTCGGCAAAATGCAGGTCGCTGACGTCGAGCCGCTCCACAGGCGGGCTGGGTGCCCGCCGACGCCTCGCCGGTCGAGAACTGAGTTGCCAGAACATTTCGCTCCTCCTTCGGCCCCTGGGAGGAGCCGTCGACGCGGAGCGTTTGGGCGAACCGGTACATCAGAAGTCCGGAGCGTGTCTGGACTAGGTTCTGGACTGAATCCGGACCTGTCTGCCAGACGACGAGTCGGCGCTCAGACCGGAGCGGCGGACTCCTCGAGCTCCCGGAGGCGGTCGACGAGGCGCCTCACGCCGTACGAACGCCTGTTGAAGTAAGCGGCTCGACTGAGCCCGACCCGGATGGTGACGGGATAGTGGCCGCCGATCCTGCGCACGTAATACAGGTAGAGGATCTCGCCGGCCTGGGCGTCGAGCTGGAACGAGGAGGACTTCAGATGCTCGATTGCACCTTCGATCGTCTCGCGAAGGGAGGCGGCCGTCGGGGATGGCACGCTATGGAGGCCGACCAGCGGGCTCTCCGCCAGGTCCCGGGTGCTGTGAAGGACTTTTAGCGCGTGTTCGACACGCTCGACTGTCACCTCTGGTGCGGTACGCGACGAGTCCTGAGCCTGCGCCGGCCACAGGACGAGCGCCGCACGAAGGGCATCCGAGCTGGGGAAGATCACATAGCTGATCAGCGCCGAAACCAGCGCGCAGGCAACGATTGACCCGTAGATCATGTCGGGCGGCCACCAGGTCCCGGGTCCCAGCCCAAGGTAGAGCAGGTAGCCACCGCTCAGCAGGCTGCCGACCGCGACCGCGAACAACAGCATGCTCAGGTCCCGATCCGCCCTCGGGCGGGCCACGATCAGTGCGATCTCGCTGAGGAGGCCGACGGCAGCCGCAACGAGGACCACCTCGTACCTGCCTTGTTGCGTGGCGGCCGCAAAGCCTGCCACGGTGATCATCAGGGTGATGCTGCCGGTGGGCAGCCTGGTCTGCCGCAGAGTCCACAGAATCACCCCGGTGACGGCAGCCGCCTGCATCATCAGCCCGACCGCACCCAGGATCTCCTCCTTGTAGTTGAACAGGTCGAATTGACTTGTCGGTGGAGGAGGGGAGGCCGCGTACTGGTCGATGTAGGGGTGATCGAACTGAGAGAAGAACGTCACAGCGGCCAGCAGGAGAGCAGCCGATAGGACAGCGGTGGGCGCGGCCATGAGCTCGCCCCTCACAACAGAGGCCCTGAGTGGGCCGCTCACGATCAGGGCAGCCGCGCCGATCTCCATAAGATTGGGCGGGCGAAAGATTGCCGGAACGCCGAAGTCCGTCGCGAAGGCGGTCGCCCACCAGACGTTGATCACAATCCCGGCGAGGAACACCGCGCAACCGACGACGGCCAGCCCGTAACCCTCTGGCACCGCGGTCCGCAGATCGTGGTCGCGCCGAAAGGAGACGAATGCCCACACCCCGAGATAGATGGTTATCGCCGCCCATGCAGCTTGCGGCAGCGCGTGCTCCCAGGTGCGGACCAGCAGGTGGCGGTTGATCCAGGCGTCGAAGTAGCCGCCCGCAATGAGTCCGGCGCTGAGCGCGACATAGCCCCAATCGGCCGCGGTTCCCGCCAGCCACCAGCGCGCCCACGCGCCGAAGTGGTCTACAGCCGCGCTTCTTGACATCGGCTCGGTGACCGCGTCGACATCCGCCATTCCGCGCGTAGCATGCTCGGCGTCTCGCGCAGCCGCAAGATCGGCCGCATCAGTTCGCGCCAACCTTTGCCCGGCGGGTGACGAGATCTGTGTACGCGTCCACATGCCGGATCGCGATCACGCGTGTGCTGTACTCGAGCGAGTGCCGCCTGGCACCGGCCCGGAGGTGATCCGCCAAGGCGGAATCCGAAAGAATCCGGCCAACCTGCATGGCCAGATGCCGCGGCTCGGGACTTGCCAGAAGACCGCTGACGCCATCGTGAATCGTGTCGGTCGAGCCCAGGCCACCCACAGCGACCACGGGCAACCCGGCCGCCTGAGCCTCGGGCACAACCAGCCCAAATGTGTCGGTCTGGGAGGGGAAAACGAAAACGTCGGCATCGCCGTAGAACATCGCGAGCTCCCGCTGGTCGCGGATGACGCCCGCGAGGTGGACGTGGCCGGCCAGACCCAATCGTGCGGCCGCCACCCTGATCGCATCTTCTTGCGCCCCTTGGCCGCAAAGCACCAGCTCGGCATCGAATCGCCGGCGCAGGTGCTTGAGCATTGGCACCAGAAGGTCGACCGACTTCTCAGCCCCGATCCGACCGACGTACAAGATCATCTTCGAAGCGTCCGAGATCCCGATCCGCCGGCGTACCGCACCCGTTCGCCGTGCTTGCGCGAACACCTCGTGATTGATTCCAACGGGGATCATCCTGATGGGAGAAGTGATCCCATAGGACTGGAGAACCGGAACCATCGGTCCCGAGTTCGCGATCACGAGGTCACAGCGATTTGCAACCTGCCTGCTGCGCATCGTGATCGCGCGCTCCCACATGGTGGTTCCCCAGCGCGGGCCGTACAGGCCGGCGTAAGCGGGGTAAAGGGTGTGGTACGTGAGCACCGCCGGCACCCCTCGATTCCTGGCCAGGCGCAGGCCCAGGTGGGCGGCGGCGAACGGCGAGTGGATATGGACGACGTCGAAATCCAGTCCCCGCAGCCTCGAGCTGACCCAACCCGACGGTTCCCATACCGCGCGGTAGCCAAGAGGGGCGAACTTGAAAGGGAGCGACCCCAGTCGGAGAATGTCGTCCTCAACCCGCATGCTGGGCCTCTTGCGCTGCCCGGGGACAATCAACACGGAACCATGGCCGTGAACCTTGAGGTTTCGAGCCAGGCCGTCCAGGAAGGTGACCGTGCCATCGACCGTCGGGAAATAGGCGTCCCCGAAATGTGCGATTCGCATTGCGCCAACTTGGGGCGCGACAGGTCCGCGGGAAGTCCATCAAGAGTCTGAAATGGGTACAGGTCAATATCTGCGAGGCACATGAACCTCAGACCGCGAAGCGAACTGTCGACCAGCCGAATGACTCTGCGTTCAATGGCTCCATTTGACTAACCGATCCGTGTAGTAGTTCATGTATGAATCCCGCCGGAAGGAAGCGTCAAATCTGGACGCAGGTAGGCCAACCGCTAGACGTTTCGAGGTTGAAACCCCCGAATGCCGCACGGCTGGACGGCTTAGCGTCTGATTCGGGACCGTGATGCCCCGGGTTCAAATCCCGGGCCCCCGACCAGTTTCGAGTCCAAAATCGGCATTTCCGGACGCTGACTGGAGTCGTCGCATCACAGCCGGGTCACGGATTCCTGGGGCACGATTGCAACCGGGGCCACGCAGTGGTGACTGTCGCAGCCGATCTGAACTCGCTCGGCGGCAATCGCTAGATGCCCACAGGACAGGACCGTTAGGCCCTGGACTCGAATGCCAGCTGCCCGCGGTTTCATTGCGTGTTCTGTCTCTTCATCACCGCAGAGCTAGCGAAAGAAAAGCCCAGCACGTTGTTCGCTGTGAACACGAGCGCGATCAGGACTATCGAACCCGACGCCAGCGATCACGTAATTGCTCGGGAATACGAAGGGCAGAGAGCTCAGGGGTCGGCGGTGTTCTTAAAGCGCCACGCGCCACCGTAGCTACCCCGGAACTAACGGTCGCGGCCTATGTCTTCAAGACGAACGCCACGCCCGTTTGGCTAAAGGCGCATCGACGCGCGTCAGCAGCGCATCAGGGGTCTGACTAACTAACCAAGATGGGGGCGCAAGTCGTGCGCCCCCTTTGCAACTACGAGCTAGCGAACTCCGGCAGGCATCATCTGCGCAATTCGTTGCTCTGCTATGTCGATGGTCTTCAGTACCGCATCCAGAGTGCCGAGCGGATGGATTTCGTTGGTGCTGATTCCGGAAAGAGGCAGATTAGCGATGACTTCTTGGAGCTCGTCGCCCGACTTAGCCTCGACGATGAACACCCCGGCTCTTTCGCCGGCGAATGGGTACACGGCCTTGATCCGCGGTTCCTTGTTGGCCTTCAACATCTGAAACGTCTGCTTGGCCAGTGCCACGGTGGCTTGCGGCGGCACATTAGCCGAGTCGACTGCGCGCGAGATCACCAGAAATTCCATGTTGTCAAAACCCGACGACAACCAGCCTAGCCTAATCTCGTACCGGTCGCGCTTCGTCGCCGACGCGGCAGCCATGGGCCTCGAAATCGATGGCCTTTCGTACGAGATCGAAGGCGATGTCGACCTGCACGCTTTCTTAGGGCTCGGCAAGGGTCGGCCCACCTTCACGGAGATCAAGGTGAAGAGCCGCGTCAAGTCGAGCAATGCCAGCCGCGACGATCTCGAATCTTCTGCCAGTACGTGCTGGATACCTCGCCTGTACGCGACATCCTGGCCAACCCAGTTCCGGTCAAGACCGACCTCGAGGTCCTTTAAGACTTTCGCGACCGAAGCAGCCCTACCAGCAAGCCTACGTGGTGCGAACCGACGTCAGGGTCTACGACGAGACCTCCGAGCGACTACGTCTGGGAGGCGGGTCCGTTTGACATCGCGCTTTTCAGCTGCTGCCTCGCTCGCTCCAGGGCATGGACCATGCCCTGGACTGCAATTCATCAAAGCGACCAGTGCGCTGGTGTTTGTCCAGCCCCGCCGGCTGAAGCGCCCTTTTATTGCCGCAACGGCGCGCGGTCAGCGGTGGCCGGTTGCTGGCCTGATCAGCCCGGTCTTTGAGCCGCTGATCTCGGCTGCAGAGAGGGTGATCGATGGCTTGGTGGCTCAGCGGCTGTTTGTCCTGATCGGAAAGAAGAATCATCAGTTCTGCGTTCGACTTGCAAATCCGACTCAGCTCGACCGTTACCTTCACACGGGACAGCGGCCGCCACGCTTCCCTGCAGGCGGTAGATCGCGCCTCCAGGCTCTTTGGAAATCGAGAAGGCCTGGAGCGCAAATCGAAGTGACTGAATCTATGGCCGTCATTGCGATGCGCGCGGTCGGCAAATCTTCTGCGTGAGGATTTCGATTAGCGACCCTGAGGTGCGGACTGGACGGCGAACAGTCGCAAACGCTCCGGGAGACCTTTCAGCGAGCGCTCCCCGCGCTCCACGAACGAAATACCCGAACCTGCGACGAGATCGCGCACCGTGCTTGAAACCAGGACCTCGCCTGGAGCCGCCGCGCTCGCCACACGTGCGGCTGTGTGGACCGCGATCCCGGTCAACTTGCCATCAAGCACCTCGCACTCCCCGGTATGCAGGCCGGCCCGAATCTCGATCCTGAGGCCTTCAGCTTCATCGACGACGGCCTTGGCGCACCTGATCGCGCGAGCGGGCCCATCGAAAGCGGCGAAGAATCCATCGCCGGCGGTATCGATCTCACGGCCTTGGTAGTGCTTCAGCTCCCGACGGATCATCGTGTGGTGCCTGTCGAGCAGGTCTCGCCAAGTCTGATCGCCGAGCCGGGCGACCAACTCTGTCGACTCGACAATGTCCGTACTCAGGATTGTCGCCAGGACCCGATCACCCGGATGGGAGAGGCGGGCGCCGGTCAGGAATTCCTCAATCTCGCCGAGGATTTCCTCGGTCTGACCCACCCATGGGACGTGGTCAGCTCCCGGGAACAACATCAGCCCCGCCCCTGGGATGCGCGACGCGATGAAGCGCGCTTCGTCCGATTTGACGTCGCCATCCTCGATGCGGTTCATGACTAGAGCAGGCACGCGGATTGTCGGTAACACGGACCGGATGTCCGCCTGTGTGTTCATTCGCAACAGCGCAACCGCGGCAGCCGGGCTGGCGGAGCCGCGAAAGTAGCCAGCGATCCATTCTCGGAACTGGGCATTATCGACCATGCTTGGAAAGACGGTCTCGATGCCCGTACCTGTCCCCCACGTCGCGAGGATTTCTGCATACTCCGCCTCGCGCTTCTCCGGAGTTGGGGCCCATGGATAGTCGGGCGACCAGACGCGCCGGGCGTAGCTGCCGAAGGTCAGGACAGCCCGAACCCGGTCGGGATGAGTGGCGGCAAACAACAGACACAAGGCACCGCCTTCGGAAACGCCAAACAGAGCAGCCTGCTCGCTGCCCGCCGCATCCATCACTGCGCGGAGGTCATCCAGGCGCTGCTCGAGGGTCGGCAACTCGTTGACAGGAACGCGGTCAGATAAGCCCGTGCCGCGTTTGGCGAACGTGATGAGACGGGCGAACGACGCAAGCCGGCCAAGAAACTTGGATAGATGCGGCTCGTCCCATTGAAGGTC
>WNGD01018611.1_pt1 | contig 11846 bp, 6 predicted proteins | sample 5400671 | NCBI WGS metagenome assembly WNGD01 (sample SAMN13153369, study PRJNA577476) | soil metagenome | isolation source: 40 cm soil or saprolite under grassland replicate 2 | place: USA:California | collected 2016-06-15
CAACACCTTGGAACGCTCAGAGCCGGAATCGCCAATCGCAAAGCCATAGTAAATGCAATCCGGGCAACGCTTGCAGAACTTATCGGTATTATACTTGCACTCCTCGACAAACTCGTAGCGGCGCAGCAGCTCACGCCCAGTTAGGCGCTCCGGCGTCGATTGCTTGCGCTTAAACATCACAATGCGCGTCCCCGCGAGTTGTTCCTTGCGTCCCAAGCTCACCCGGCAGATATTCAACTCGCCATCCGTCTGAAACAAGGCGAAAGAATTGGTCTCGCGCAGCGTAATAATATGCGCGTACTTACCCGCCGGATATTTCGGAATATCCTGGTGAAAAACGTCCAACGTTTCAAGTGCGTTCAAAAACATGATTATCTTCTCCTTCGAAAGAACTTGTGATTACAAAAAAGGGACAATGCCTAACTCACCGGTTCTGTTTCCAATTCCTCTTGGTCGGCTTCTTGGTCGGCTTCGCGAATATTGTGCTGATTACGCCAGTAGACATAGTACGCTTCGCAGCCGTCCTTGAAGCGGTTGAGGCGACTGCGCAGTATGCCTCGCTCCCCCTGGCAATACTGCTGGAATACCTCCTTATAGAAGTAGCTGACAAACTCGCGGATAGCGGGAGCTTCTTGCGCGTCAATGTCTTTCCCCCAGAACATGGCACGTCCTACGGCCTGCCTACTGCGTACGCGGTCGAGCCAGTTTTTCAGCTCCCCCTGAATCTGCCAGAGCAAATCGTCCTCCTCGATGTTCAGAGAGCTGTTAATAATGGCCTTCGCTACGATATCAACGGGTTTCAAGATAGAATGCGATTGGTAGCCGCTGCGGTAGAAGACCGTGTAGCGGTCTACGCATTGTTGAATGATGCTCAAATCTTCCTCCATTACATTTTCAAAGATGTGTATATACAGACTCACCTCGCTCGCATAAAACGAATCGCCTCGCTGCTGCTTCCTGAGATAGCTGAACAGGTACAACGGGTCGGTCTCCAGGTCGCGAGCAATACCACTCAAATGCTTCCATTCTGGCTTCCCTTGTTTGGCATAGGTATCCAGGTTAACACGATAGATACTGGCGAGCAGGCGCAGCTTTGTCAGGAGCTGATTGACACGAACGCGCTTCTCCTTGAGCAGTCGGTCTAGGTAGGAATGTGGTGCGTCAAAGATCACTGTTTCGCGAAAATCGTACCCTGAAGAAAACAAAGGCAGCGACATTTCGGAGATAACCACCTTGGTATTCGTCACCAGTGGCAAGGCCAGGGCCAGAAAGGCGGGCATTGCCCACGTCGAGGTATCATCGTCATCTTTACCCGCCTTCATGCCAAAGAAACACAATCCAGGGTAGGCAGTCTGCTCAAACTTGATGTAGGCGCGATCTCCACTACTCTGCCCAACTTGTTCGCTACTTTCTCCATCATCCTTAGTATTTTCCTCATCCCCCACTTCATCCTCATCAACTGCATCGTCATCATAAATGAAGGCTTGCACTTTCTTTTGCTCGTTTTGTGGCGCTGCAAAGGCTTCTAAGCCCAGCAAATCTCCCACAGTGATATCTTTGCCGTCCAGTTGTTTGCGCACAGTAAAGAAATTAATTGTTTGCAACTGGTCGAGTATCCCCTGCACCATAGCCCCCGTCTCTGCCGTAAAGAAGAAATTGGGATAGACAGCAAGATACTTCGTCTTCAGAGCCTCAAACTTGCTCCCCGTCAGGCGCAGCGTACTCTTTTGCAGGATTTGTCGCAGCATTAGTTCCAGCGCGCAGATGGCACATACTCCTCCTGCATTTTTCCCTGCATAAAGCGACAGCTTATTTTTATAGACCCAGGGCTGGAACAAAACAGCGTTATCAGCTTGCTCCTCTGTAGGATACGCGCTGTTGCAAAGCGTACAGATGAGCTTGCGGCCCTTGTTACTCTTTGCACTCTCATAACGCTCTATCTCTCCCTGAAAATCGGGCAGTGAACTGCTGGCTCGGAGAGATAAAGGTAGTTCAATGATACTATCCAGGTATCGCGTGAGATGATTCAAGTAGCGTTGAGGCATTCCCTTGCGCAATTCGCCTCCGGCAAGTTCAATAAGTAACCGGAATGCCGAACTAAACACCTCTTCCAGATTGCCCTTACCCTGACGTTCAGTAATACCTGGATGATCGTGCAGGTAGCAGGCTCCCAACCAGAACCAGCGATATTCAACACCTCCTTTATTTGGAATAGTTAGCGCCTGTTCCCAGTAGGTCTCCAGTCCTAATTGCTTGACTACCTCTTGCTCCAAGTGATGGCGCAGCACCTCCTGATTCTTATCCAGCATCCCCAGCACCGAGGCGAACACAACCGAAAAGAAACGGCTCAAGATCCCAATACGCTGATCTGACGGGAAATCCATAGGTAGGTCAGCCGAGATTTCCCCATTTGCCTGCATCTGGCGTAACTTCTCGAAAGGGATAGCGGTAATATCATTGGTGGTACGATTGATGATAAAGCGTGCAAGTAATTCAAAGTAGTCTTCCAGAGACAGAAATTCAAAGTAATATCCAGGATGTTTGACAATCCCCTGAATACTAAACTTGAAGCCTGGTGCCTGGTTTTTAATCGTCTCGGCGCACACCGCGCGTAGTTGCTCCCGCACAGTATTCACAATCTGTTCCGTCGTCAACGAAAACACCAACGATTTTCGCTTGATGTAAACCACTCCATCCGAAAAGAACAAATAGGGCCAGATACCATTCCGCTCATCGATAAACAGATGCACCATTCCGTTATTGATGACATTCGTGAACAGCCCGCGCACCTCGCGCAGTTGATGATAGGTAAAAACCAGCTCATCTCTGCTCAGTTCGGATAAAATGGTACTTAATGTTGCGGCCTCAGCATCCCCCAGAATCGCGGAAGGCGAAGTTACCAGGTACGCGATATGATCGGAATAGGTGCAGAGTCGCCGTAGCAGCAAGAGCTGCCGCTCTTTCAACTGAAATCGCCAGCCGTAGGTATGCAGGTGCGTCCCCCACTTCTGCTGCGTATTGACCACCAGGTAGACGATATCTTCTAGGTATGCCGCGAAGTCGGGGAAAAACTTCTCAACATTGCACAGGCGCAGTTGTTCTGCCACCAGGTCCTTCGCCTGTTCAATCGCATTCCGGTCTCCCGTCTCCACGCCATGTATCTGTACGATCTTATCCACGTCATGCATGAGATAGGATAAGATATACACCTTCCGCTCAACCTCTGTAAATGGCTCAGCCAGTCTTTCCGCCTCTAACAGGTTGAGCAGCCGCATCGTCGGAAAAATCCCATTCAACTGGTGGCTCGCCATGCTTTGATCGTGTTTCTCCTCAAATTTGTGCCTCGTCGCCTCGTCCAGGTGCGCATCCCTGGAATGTTCGCCTCCTTTCGCCGATTTCACGGCATAATGTTCCATCATCGCCGGGATCATAGTATCGATAAACGACCGCGTGACAGTATCAGCAGGGTCAACCGCCTGCCTGAGAAACTCCAGGTAAAACACATCCACTCCTTTCTTCCATTACAACATCATGGCTTTATCTTCTTTTGTCTTGCGAAAAAATAGCAGCGAATCGAGCAGTAGCGCCTCCTGACCAAAAGCCACCATATATTCATTGCCGGTCGCATCCTGCAACCGGAAGATTGGAAAAATTGATCCCAGGTTCAATCGCTGCTTGATCTCCCTGCGTCCCATATCGCTGAAAATAAAGGGAAGTTTCAGGCGTTTCAGATGCTGATTTACTTTATCCAGCCAGACATGGGGTGGCTCCTTCATTACGAATCCATCCGTCACAGAAACATGATGCAGTGCTTCAGGTTGATCCATCAAATTCATAGGCAGGCCAAGCACCAGTTGCAGGCGTTCCGGCACATAGTTCAAGATTCTGAGATACAATAACTGCCCCTTGAAATCCCGCTCTTCAAGTCCGCGTTTCCTCACCTCTTGCAGGAATTCATCTTTCTCGATGAACTCGAAATCTGTATTTGCCAGCAGGAAGAACAGATCATAAGTCTTCAATTTATCGTCGGTATCCCAGATGCCGCACGAAAGTGGACTTTGACCTCGAAAACTCTGTAACTCTTCGATGATTTTAGGGAAATTCTGTTGCAATGCCCGAAATTTTTTCTGCGCCTTGAGCATCACCGCTTTCCCTGAAAGGCTATAAAACCGTTCATACTGGGCAGTCAATTCCTCTGTAAATGCCTGGTTCGCATCCTGCTTTCCCTGGTTCTGCAATTCCACCAGCACCTGTGCCGCCTGCACTACTCCCCAGCGTTGTGTGTATTGTTCAAATTCCTGCTCACTTGGAAATGCCTCGCGTATCGCCTCGTTAAATTTCTCGCGTTCCACCTCCGCTTCCATGCCAAACTGCATCTCCAGCCTCTCAAGCACAAAACGCGGGATAAGCGCGTGCGCCTGGTATGCAGAATATCCTGCGTGCCGTCCCAGGCGACCGAAGCGCTGTAAGAAACTGCCCGCGTTATATGCCTCGAAGATGAGGTAGTTGATATGGAAATCGACGCCGATATCGACGGTGGTAGTACCCACGAGAATGTGTTTTTCATATGATGCCCGCCGGTCCTCTCGCTCAGTCAATCCCGTATTTTCGCCAACGCTAATCCCACGCGGCTCGAAATACTCTTTCAGACGTACATAGAGGCGGCGAGCCGTCGCCACCGAGTAGACGAGAATAGCGGCTTTTGATCCAGCATGTTTTTTGAAATAGTCCTCTATTTCTTCCAGGTGCTCCTCAACCCACATCTCGGTTGTCGTATCCTGGCCAATTTCATGCAGCTTCAAATCGCATGGCTGCAAAATGCTGCGATACCCCTCTTGAGCCGATGAGCAGTAACTACCCTCAATCCTCATGTAACGCAAACCACCGCGTTCCAACAGACCATTCAGCAGTTTGCTCGGTGTCGCAGAGAGAAACACAAATTTCTTGCGCTCCGCAAGCCTATCGCGATAATTCACTGTCAGATAACCCAGCATATTCATAACGGAGATCACCTGCGGCACACCAAACACGTGAAACTCATCGAAAAGGAAATAATCAAAATACGCACCAATAGTCACCGGTAGTTCTTTACGTAAATGCGCCCAGCCGTATTGGTGACTGATCATCAGGTGAATCAAATCAGGATTGGTCAGGAGAATTGGGTTGCGTTCCAGTAGCTTGCGCACTTCTTCCAGGCGAATCTTTGTCCCATGCAGGCGCATCAGCCTCGTGATTTCCGCTCCAAACATCGTAGCACTCGAGGGCATACGTATTCCCAGGCGTTGCTCATATTTCAGCAGCGAGACATGCTGATCTTGAATGAGTTCATTGGTAGGATACATCGCAATGATATACTTCTGCTCTTTGAACGCCGGGAGATAAGCCGCAAGGCTCTTCCCGTCACCTGTCATGGCAGTATTGAAGACCACTTCCACATCTGGATCATTGATGGCCTCCCATGTTAAGCATTCCATCTCATTTGTGCGAACCTTTCTAAGACAGCATTTGCATTTGCAATTGAAATAATAAGGTGAGAGTACCAGCCACCGTCCATCTGGATTTGGCTGACCCGCCGCCCAAAGAGGGCGGCATTATTTTTCTTCGCCATACAACCCATTCATCGCCCTTACCGCCTCCCGCATAGCCTCCACCAGTTTCTCTGGCTCCAACGCCTTCACCTGCTCTCCGTAGCCCAGCAGCAAGCGCTTTGCCCACCAGATCGACTTTGCATAGCCCGCGACGATTGCTCCCTGATCGTTTTCTAACATGGTAACCTGCTGTTCGCGTAGGCGCGTACTTAAACTGCCATGCCGGGCCAGCATCGGCGAAACCCAGTAGCGGATTTTCACGCCTGGCTCCTTGCGCACTCCAGGAGTAAAGTGATCGTTTGCTTTGTGCACAGTCCCAGGACGAATACGATCAACACGATAATCCAGAAAGGTGTTTAACTCGAAGACAAAAGCCGTGAAATACCAGTGTCCATCTCTATACTCCAGTTCAAACGGCTCGACATGCTCATGCCAGGTCGGCTCGGCATCCCAACTCTGCGCCAGCGGCGTATATGCAAATGAAATATAGGCCCCATCCTCGAGAGACTGGTCAAGCACGAGAATAGTATCTTCATGCTGGCTGTAATCGACAACCGGCGAAAAAAAAAAGATTGGGCGAGTCCAAATGTTACTGTACGACGTTCATAAATGATAGCGAGCCGTTTTAGCTGCCTTTGCTGCACGCACCACTCGCCGAGTTGAGGATCACCAGGTTCGGGTAAGGATTCGACAGGTCTACCAGTAAGTGTTTCAATGTCCCGGTATAGCGCCGGGACGGGAGTGCTACCGTAAAAATACGAAAGATGATCGGTTATCTCATCGCGTGAGAGGCGTTTCGGCCAGTACGTATGAAAGAGCATTGCCAGCAACACCGTCCTTAACGCCTTCTGCGTGCTGATAGACTTCCCCCCGCGAGGCCGTTGTATAGGTCGCCCCTTATCCATGCCGCTACCTTTCGAGTCAAGTTCTTGTGTTATTTATTTGAGTACCGATCTATTGATGCACATTCAGTAATACGGACGAGTTCTCGTACAAAAACAGCGCTTGAAACAAATACCCCACCAGTACTATCCTCGTGCAGAATCAAGAGACCTTTGCGGGAAAGGGAGAGATCCACCGATCCTCTCCCCTTGTTCTGCACGAAGCTCACCCAGCGATACAACCGACACGAGTGATACAAGCGATACAACTGATACAAACCTCAGTGGAAGTCCACTAGTGATAAGGTTAGCAGATAGGCAGCAACAAAATCTGTTTTTCATCACCAATTTTGTCTGGCGTTTTAAACAGTGCAGAGTTTTTCAAAATTCATCAGAGAGTGAAAATGAGGGACATTTTTTGCTCTACTGGCGAAAACTTCAAACGAAGCCAGAAAGCAAGGAAATAGCTGTGGTATAATAGTAGCCTGACATTGGGGGATCATATCAAATCCTGTTGATTCCTTAGAGAACTGTAGTGGCGGGGCTGGCCCCCGCCAGGACCCAAACAGACCCTGCTGAACAGGATTTGGTATCACTATAGTCTTGGCAGTACTTTTTCAGTATTGATAGTACCTGCTTATGAGAGAACTCCTCTGTACTGTAAAGCCAAGGAGGGGCAGGAGCGAATGGATCCAATTACGACAGCTATCGTAACCGCCCTCGCTTCTGGATTCGGCGGCGATGCTCCCGCCGTTGAGAAAAAAGCCAAGGATGAAGCGTATGAAGCGCTCTTTGCGGCTCTCGAGAAGAAATTCGGCATACAAAGCGAGATCGTGAATGCGATCGAAAGCCTTGAAGCTAAACCTAACTCTACTGGCCGCAAAGAGGTGCTCAAAGAGGAGGTGGCAGCAGCAAAAGCCGACCAGGATCCAGATATTCTTCAAGCAGCACAGGTACTCCTTGACCTAATCAGCACTCAGCCTGGTGGTGAACGGCTCATCCAAAAAACCATGGGTAGCTACATAGTTCAAACCGACCAGGGGGTATGGAGATGGTTAGTGCCTATTAGGATCTCATCCCTCTCGCGAGATATGAAAACTAAAATAGGCAGAGCCAATCTCATAAAAAAATGGCTTGTACACATCGCAAATCACAAGCTCATATATATTGGGTTGTTAATCAACGTGTTGTTTTATATTTCTGCTTCTCAAACAAAATGGTTTGATTATTTTTTTTCTGGTAGTGCTTTACACTTGTGCTGTAAAGGATTGGATTTTTATCAAATTCCCAATGGCGCTTATGCTTATTTACATGGAGGAAGCTTGTCAGGAGTAGTACCTCACGGTGTAAAGGCTTATTGGATTGGTCATCCTCTGAACAATTACAACGTATATCATCCTCTTTTTACCTTAATTTTGGGAGGTTTTTTAATTTTATTTGAACCTACCAAGTCCTTTTATATATGGATGTTTTTGAAGTTTTTTATTACGGTGGGGATGGTAATATATTTTTATAAAAACTTTAAGGACAATAAATATGTCGATTTAGCGATCTTCTTTATACTAACCAATTTCACACAGTACCTTGAAATCGAAACCTCGCAGTATCAGTTCATGGTTAACCTTTTTATATTTATAATGCTTGTTAATTTTGCGAAAAACAGAAACGGTGTATTAAACGGAATTTGGTATTTCATGAGTTTAATCGCCAAACCTGTTGGCCTCTTATGGGTACCAATTTTATTCTTTAAAAGAAAATACAAAACGATGCTTATAGGTTTAATATTATTTGTAATTTTGACAGCGGTATTCCTGTTGAATGGCTCCGGGGGTTATTACACTTACTACTTACAATATCATTTTTTCCACCCAGATAAGTCCGGGCCGATTCAAATCATCACTTTGGATGCTTTCCTTAGATATAGTACACCAGTATCTGAATTTTTCTTGAGTGTTTTGAAAATTGTTTGTTTCATCTTAATTGTTTGTTTAAGTTCATTCAAGAGAATATCACTTTTGATAGCGATTTATTTGTCTATCGTTTACTATTTGCTATTTTATGATCGCGTTTATGAATATCAATACACCGCCTTAATACCAATCCTTGCTGTTTGTCTTGTTGCTTGTGAAGAGTTTCAAAGAAGGCTATCCAGAATTTTAATCATCATCATAGGTCTTCCTAGTATCTTTTTTATCCTTCATTTCTTCAAGATTGATTTTATTCAAGATCCAGTTTTAGGTCCCGATCCAACTGTATTAGGCTGGCAGCTTATTGTTTTGAATAGAATACTTCCAGTGATTTTACTAACTTTTTTTGTATTAGTTCCAGATGTAAAGCTAATTTTTAAAGATTTACAGGTATTTTTAAGAGCAATAGGTAAAGTTAATAAAAATTTAGAAGTCTTCGAGTGAGATGATTCGAGCTGATTCAGCTTGCTGCGCCCACGCTCACGCTTATCCCAGAAGTAATTCTTCAGGTCTGCTTGCTCATGCGCCGCCTCCGGCGGCAGGGTGAGGGAGACAGGCGGGGCCACCCCGCACCCCGCCAAGAGGCCTTGCAGGCCACTTGGAACTCCCTGCTGAATCGTTACTACCAGAAATATTCAACGACGTGGCTTGCGCTTGCGGTGTGTCGTCTTGCCGCTATTCACATAGAAGCGCGTCATACAGGCTAACAAAATCAACGATGGAATAAATGGGAACGACAGCAACAGCGTCTGTGAGCCCGGTGCTGGTGTCGGGGTTGGCTGTGGTTGTGGCGTTGGAGTCGGCTGCGGTTGTGGCGTCGGAGTCGGTTGAGGTTGCGGTGTTGGGGTTGGTTGTGGTTGCGGGGTCGGGGTTGGCTGTGGCGTCGGAGTTACCTGTGGTGTTGGCGTCGGTGCGGGATTAACCGTTAGGGTTACCGTCACCACATTTTTAGCGCTGTTTGGACTGAACGTGACAGTTCCATTGTACGTACCCGCTGGCATATCTTTCGAGACTGTCACTGTGATCTGATAGTCTTTCGATGTGTTAGGCTGCAATGTGTCCTTACCAGGCGGAACGCTGAGCCAGCCTCCCCCATTGTCCGTTTTTATCGAGACCGACCAGTTTATGATCCCACTTTGAGAAGCATTCGTTAACGTGATCTTTTGTGTTTGCACACTCCTTTGACCAGCCGTAGCGCTAAAGAAAAAACTTTCTTGGGTCACCGTGAAAGAACTAGGGTCTGCTGTAGGCACCGATGTGGGTTGCGTTGTCGGCGTCACCGATGGCGTTGTGGGCGTCACTGATGGCGGTGTTGGTAATGTCGTCGGCGACGATGGTAGGGTCGATGTCGGCATTGGTGTAGTCGGCGTTGGGGTTGGAGTTACAGCAGTTACAACGAGTGTGATCCCTACCGAGGCACTCCCACCATTAGAAGTGATATTGATGGTGCCATTGTAACTTCCAGCTGCCATTCCAGTAGTGTTGACAGTAACCTGGACAGGCTGTGGTGCCGCCCCGACCTGAACCGTTCCGCTGGTCGTGGTCATCGTTAGCCAACTGGCGTTCGCTGCACCCAAACTGGCCTGCCATTTCAACGGAAGATTGCCGAGGTCAGCAATTGAGATAATCTGCTGTGCGTGTTGACCTGCTTGTAGTTGACCAAAATCAAGATTCTGCTGGGGAACATTCAAGTGTGCCTGCTGCGCACTCTGGGCAGGGGAAATTACATTCAGATTGACCGATACTGGCACATCACCATAGTCTGAATGGATATGTAACGTGGCAGAGTGATGCCCCATCGATAAGCCGTTGGTATTGGCTGTCACAGTGATGGTTTTATCCGAACCGTTCGCCTCAATCACCCCTGCGCCATTTTGCAGCGTTAGCCAGTTTGTATTCGATCCCTCAACAGTAGCAGACCAGTTTAAACGCGCTTCTCCCCGGTTGCTCACCGTTACTGAGAGTTTTACCGCCCTTCCAACTTCTATCGAACCAAAATTGAGTGCGTTAGGGTTGACAGCGAGTTTGGGTGAAGGTATCGTAAATTTTAGGCTTGCACTTTGCGACCCCTGGTTCTCGGTAGCATGGATAGTATGCACCCCAGCCGACAAACTCAGTGGCACTGTGACATCGGCATCAAAGGTTCCTGAAGAGCTCACAGCGATGCTCGAATCAGCAGCAGACCGCGACAGGAATTCTCCAGCAATGAACATCTGTGACAAGCCTGGCACATTTGCGCTCCTTTCTGTTCTCTGGACGCTATCCTGTGTTCCATGCTGACCGGCTAATGAGACGGGCAAACCGTTATCAATCGTAAATGTCACTGTACCACCAGGTATAAAGCCCTGACCACGCACGTGCAAGATGCCTCCACCCGCAACAACGCTAGTGCCGGTGAATGTGAGACCTGGGGGGAGCGCAGGCATCAGGGCATGCGCCAAAATAAGACCACTTGTTGCGAGGACGACAACAGCCGCTAGAGCTACAATGAGCCATTTGGACGCAACCCCAACTCCAGCCTTTGAGGTCGCTACGGTGGCTGAACGGTGGTGTAGAGAAGTATGTGTGCGCGCCTGCAGAGGTCCTGAATGATGATGGTGATGAAGCTGATACTCCGGCTCCGTTGGAGGCGGAGTAGGCTGCGGATGATGCACTGGCTGATAATAGTGTGGGGGTGGTTCAGGTTGAGGATGTTGCAACGGTTGATAATGTGATGGTGGCGCCTGCGGCTCCCAGCTTGGAGTTTGGGAAGGCGCTGGAGCTGGAGAAGGCGCAGGTGAACCGGCTCCATGAGCGAGGTTGGGCGTGGATGGGGGAGCGCTTCCTGGAGCCGGTGGAGTTCCCTGGACAGATGGAACTCCGCCAACTTGAGGGGTTCCCTGGACCATTGGGGCCTGCGCTGAGGGAGGCATTTGTCCTTGCATTGTCGGCATTCCAGGCAAGAGCAAATCTGAAAATAAGGTTTCATTCTCATCAGTATTAGGGTCTGGGAATTCCTGATTAACACTTCCTATGCCTTCACCGGACCAGCTGGATTGAAGGGTAGAATTTGCATCTTGCGATTCCATTCCTGGATCTATCAAAGGGGGATACGATGGGCTACTAAACAGCGGTGGAGTAGTGGGTGCAGGGATATCTGCTGCTGGTAGAAGGGTAATATCGTTCGCTGGCAGTGAAATATCAGGAAGCAGACGTCCACAATTACCACAAAAGCGCGCGTTCAACTGTGCTTCCGCGCCGCAAGATTCACAGCGTTGCATCGTAGTCCCTCCCCAGTAATAGAACATGCCAACCGCAAAGGCCTACCGCTCGTGTAGTGACTGAAGTGAACTCTAATCCCCTACAGTAGTGTATCAGATTTCTTGTGTTTTTACAATTGATTGATGTCTATCCTCAGGGCTGTTGCAACC
>WNGD01005873.1_pt1 | contig 11845 bp, 14 predicted proteins | sample 5400671 | NCBI WGS metagenome assembly WNGD01 (sample SAMN13153369, study PRJNA577476) | soil metagenome | isolation source: 40 cm soil or saprolite under grassland replicate 2 | place: USA:California | collected 2016-06-15
TCGCTCGCAGAATTCGTGGCGCTCGCCAAGGCCAATCCCGGCAAGCTGAATTACGCCTCCCCCGGCGCGGCCACCCAAACCCATCTCGTGGTCGAGCTGTTCAGCCAGAAAGCGGACATCAAGCTGCAGCACATCCCCTATCGCGGCGGCGCGCCCGCCATGACCGCGATGGTCGCCGGCGACACCCAATTCACCGCGATCTCGACGTTGCTGTCGCTGCCGCAGATCCAGGCTGGCGCGTTACGCGCGATCGCGAGCGGAAGCCTCAGCCGCGATGCGCAGCTGCCCGATCTCCCCACCGTCGCGGAACAAGGCTTTCGCGGCTTCGAGGCAATCCAATGGATCGGGTTGCTGACCACAGCCGGCACACCGAAGGACGTCATCGAGCGCATCAATGCGGAGCTCAATCGCGCGCTGCGCGATCCCGAGCTGATCGCCAAATTCGCCCAGCAGGGTCTATCGCCGGCGGGCGGCACGCCGGCGGACTTTCAGCGCACCATTGCTACTGATCTCAAGAACTGGACCGAAACCGCGCACGCCGCCAATATCACCGCGCAGTGACCGCAGGCGCACTCCGCACCGGCCACCGGCGCGAGCGGCAGCATGCGTGCAGCGCGAGTTACCAACCGTACGGATTATAGCGGCTCGGAAGATCGAACGGCCCCGGCAGCGGCGACTGGTGCCAGCCCACGCGCCCGCCGGTGCTTTGCACCACGCTCAAAGGCATCGAATATGAGCCCACAGGGAAGGCGTAATCGGTGAATTTGCGCTCGCCCGGCAGAACTTCGGTCCCGGCGTCGAGGAACGAACGCGGCGCCACGGTGACCCGCGCTCGCGGGCGAGTAACGGGGCGGTCGGGCGAGGTGGTGTAGACGTATTGCTTCTTCTTGGTCTCGGCCGCGACCGGCGCAACGGCAATCGCCGTCACCGCGATCGCCGCAACGCAGAGCCCGGCCGCGTAAATTTTCATGTCCATGGCACCTCTCATTCGATTCCGTCCAAGTCGTACACTAGCCTTGTTTCAGCTCTCATAACAGCAGCCGCGGCCCGCGGCCGCCACTCCGTCACCGGGTGTGTCAAAATTCCCTCTATGGATTATCAGGGAAGATCGTTTAAGATTTCCGCGATTGGGGCATAAAATATTGCGTAAAAGACCCCTGCCAAGAGAAAAAACGACCAACGAGGAGGGAGCGCCATGTTCACACGTCGGCATCTCATCAAGGCAGCGGGCGCCGGACTTGCGTTCACCGGCTCCGGTTTCGGCCTGAGGTCGGTCGAGGCAGCGGCCGCCCCGATCGATCTGCCTGCCGCCCTGCCGGAGGGGGTGCGCAGCAACGCCATGCTCGATGCGCTGCCCGGCAAGAAGCCGCTGATCAAGCTCACCTATCGGCCTCCCAACTACGAGACGCCGATCGAATATTTCCGCACCGCCATCACCCCGAACGACGCGTTTTTCGTTCGCTATCACCTCTCCAACATTCCGGAGGTCGACGTCAAAACCTGGAAAATCGTGGTCGGCGGCGAGGGTGCCAACGGCCAGGCCGAGTTCACGCTCGACGATCTCAAACGGTTGCCGGCGGCCGAAGTGGTCGCCGTGAACCTTTGCTCGGGCAACCGGCGCGGGCTGTTCCAGCCGCACGTTCCCGGCGTGCAATGGAGCTACGGCGCCATGGGCTGCGCCCGATGGAAGGGGGCGCGGCTCAAGGACCTTCTCGACAAGATCGGTCTCAAGAAGGAGGCAATCGAGATCGTCTTCGACGGCGCCGATTCGGGCATTACCGACAAGACCCCCGATTTCATCAAGAGCATCCCGACCTGGAAGGCGATCGAGGACACCACGCTCGTGGCCTATGAAATGAATGGGGCGCCGCTGCCGCACCTCAACGGCTTTCCCGCGCGGGTCGTCGTGCCGGGCTGGACCGGGGTCTATTGGATGAAACACATCACTTCGATCTCGGCCGTGACCAAGCCCGAAGGCGGATTCTGGATGAATCCAGCCTATCGCGTTCCACTGGGCAAGTTTCCGATCGTTGCACGCTTCACCTCGCAGGAAACGGCGGTGAACACGCCGATCACCGAGATCGTCGTGAATTCGCTGATCACCAGCCCCGCGGATGGCGCGAATGTGAGGATGGGACCGGTCGTCGTCGGCGGCATCGCCTGGGACGGCGGCTACGGCATCAGCACGGTCGAGGTGTCGAGCGACGGCGGCAAGACTTGGGTCGCCGCGACGCTGGGCGAGGATCTCGGCCGCTTCGCCTTCCGCACCTTCAGCTACGATTTTGCGCCCAAGGCCCCCGGCAAACAAACAGTGATGGCGCGCGCCACCAACAGGATCGGCCAAAGCCAAACGACCGAGCTGATCCACAATCCGGCCGGCTATCACCACAACGTCGTTCACAGCGTCACATTCAACGTGGCGTGAGGGAGGTCGCCATGCGCGCTTTGATCATCGCTCTCGCGGCTGCCGCGATCGCGCTTCCGGCCGCCGCCCAGGAGAAACCAGTGGAGCTGAAGAAGGCGCCGGGCCTCGACAAGGTCGAAGGCAACTGCTCCGGTTGCCACAGCCTCGATTACATCATGATGAACTCGCCGTTTCCCAACGCGGCTTTGTGGGACGCCGAGGTCACCAAGATGATCAAGGCGTTTGGAGCTCAGATCAGCGACGCCGACGCCAAGGCCATCGCGGATTACCTGAAGCAGAATTACGGCAGCTGACCCTCGTCGACTTTAGTTCGCGCACCCGCCGCCTTCGAATCGGCGTTGTCAGGGCCTATTTTCTCGCTTAGAAGCCTTGCGCCGCGGTGGTCGCGGCCGCCGGCGGCGGAGAAGTTTCGGAGTTGACAATGGGTTACAGGGTCGCGGTGGTCGGTGCCACCGGCAATGTGGGCCGCGAAATGCTGGACATCCTCGCCGAGCGGTCGTTTCCCGCCGACGAAGTGATCGCGCTCGCCTCGCGCCGCAGCCAGGGCAGCGAGGTCAGCTTCGGCGACAAGACGCTCAAGGCCAAGGCGCTCGAGCATCACGACTTCGCCGACGTCGACATCTGCCTGATGTCGGCGGGCGCGGCGGTGTCGAAGGAATGGTCGCCGAAGATCGCCGCCGCCGGCGCGGTCGTCATCGACAATTCCTCGTGCTGGCGCTACGACTCCGACGTTCCGTTGATCGTGCCCGAGGTCAACGCCGACGCGGTCACGGGTTTTCGCAAGAAGGGCATCATCGCCAACCCGAACTGCTCGACCGCGCAGCTCGTGGTTGCGCTCAAGCCGTTGCACGACAAGGCCAAGATCACACGCGTGGTGGTCGCGACCTATCAATCGGTTTCGGGCGCCGGCAAGGAGGCGATGGACGAGCTATTCACGCAGACCAAGTCGGTCTACACGCTCGACGAGATCACGCCCAAGAAGTTTCCCAAGCGCATGGCCTTCAACGTGATCCCCCACATCGACGTGTTCATGGAGGACGGCTTCACCAAGGAAGAATGGAAGATGGTGGCCGAGACCAAGAAGATCCTCGATCCCAAAATCAAGGTCGTCGCCACCTGCGTGCGCGTGCCGGTCTTCGTCGGCCATTCGGAGGCGGTGAACATCGAGTTCGAGAACCCGATCACGGCGGATGAGGCGCGCGATGTCCTGCGCGAGGCGCCGGGCGTGATCGTCATCGACAAGCGTGAGGCCGGCGGCTACGCCACGCCCTACGAGGCGGCGGGCGAGGACGCGACCTATGTCAGCCGCATCCGCGAGGACCCGACGGTGGAGAACGGTCTCGCGTTGTGGTGCGTGTCGGACAATCTGCGCAAGGGCGCGGCGCTCAACGCCATCCAGATCGCCGAATGCCTGATTAACCGCAAGCTCATCGAGGCCAAGCGCAAGGCGGCGTGACGAACGTCGCGCCCCACACAATGCGTTTGCAAGAGAGGCGGGCCTAGAGCCCGCCTCTCACGCCTTCAGCGAAGATCATTTGCTGGGACGTCAGGCCGCCTTGCCTGCGGCAAGCGCGTGCACGTCGCTCGTCGTCAGGGCATTCCCACCGATGCCCCAGTCGCCGCTCTCGACTTCCTCGACCGTGACCCACGTCACGCCCCGCATGTTCTCGCCTTCGATCGAGACCATGGCATCGGTCAGCTTCTTGATGATCTGTCGCTTCTGATCCTTGCTGAAAACGTCTTTGATGACGCGAACCTGAATGAGCGGCATTTCGATTCTCCTGTGAACTGCGTTGTTACTGTTCGCTTGACACGCGACGGAGAGTGCCTGACACTTGAGAAGTCAGACATAGACAATTCTCTTGTCAGTTCACATAACTGTACTGGTCCAGAGACCAGGCCAGTTATGCAATCGAGCAGGATGCCATGCTGTCCCTGACGTTCAGCCCGGACCGTCCGCTGGCCGACCAGATCGTCACCGGCATCAAGCGGCAGATCGACGACCGGCTGCTGCGCCCCGGCGCGCGGCTGCCATCGATCCGCGGTTTTGCCCAAAGCCACAATGTCAGCCGCTTCACCGTGGTCGAGGCGTACGATCGCCTGGTCGCGATGGGCTATTTGCAATCGCGCCGGGGCGCGGGCTTCTACACGGCGCCGGCACGTGCCGAGGCATCCCAGCCGGTCCCGTCGACCGATCACAAGCGCAACGAGGAGCTGGTCTGGCTGATCCGCCGCCTGTTGGAGGCGGGAGAGGACACCATTCTCGCTGGCGGGCCTTGGCTGCCCAATTCATGGCTCGACGAGGCCGGCATCCGACAAAGCCTCAATGCGCTGGCGCGCAAGAACGGTACCCACCTGCTCGAATACGGCAATCCGTTCGGCTATCTGCCGCTGCGCGAGCATCTGGTCCTGCTGCTCGGCGAGCTCGGCATCGCTGCTCACCCCGGCCAGGTCCTGCTGACGCAGGGCACCAGCCAGGCGCTCGAACTCGTCATCCGCTATCTGCTCAAGCCGGGCGACGCGGCGTTGGTGGACGATCCCGGCTACTACAACATGTTTGGAAACCTGCGGCTGCAGGGCGTGGAGATGCTGGCGGTGCCGCGCAATCCGGACGGACCGGATATCGCTACGCTCGAGAAGCTCGCCACCGCGCACCGGCCGAAAGTTTATTTCACGCAGTCCGTGATGCAGAATCCGACCGGCACCGACATGAGCCCGCATGTCGGGTTCAAGGTTCTACAGGCGGCCGAGCGCTGCGGCTTCTTCGTCGTAGAAGACGACATCTTCTGCGATCTGCAGGTGAAGGCCACGCCGCGGCTGGCGACGCTCGACCAGCTCAACCGCGTGATCTATGCGCGCAGCTTCTCCAAGACCTTGTCGGGCAGCTTGCGCGTCGGGTTCGTCGCCTGCGCGCCGCACATCGCCAACGAACTCGCGGACATCAAGATGCTCACCAGCATCACGACGTCACAGTTCACCGAGCGCCTCATTTACCTGATGCTGGTCGACGGCCACTATCGCAAATATCTCGCGCGGCTGCACGAGCGGCTCGATGCGGCGCGCGCCAATGTCGTGCGCGCGTTCGAGGGAATTGGGCTTGAAATATTCGCCGAGCCCAATTCCGGGATGTTCGTCTGGGCGCGTTTTCCGCAGGTCGAGGACGCGTTGCCGCTGGCAGAGGCCGCCGCGCGCGATGGCATCATGCTCGCGCCCGGGGTCGTGTTTCGGCCCCACCTCGAGCGCTCGCCGTGGATGCGGTTCAACGTCGCCATCTGCGACGACCAGCGCGTGCAGCGCTGGCTCGCGCGCGCGGGGGCTGAGCGCTGAGCGCGAAGCGGGAGTATCGCTCGCTCCAGACGCAGCAGCGCTTACGCCCAAATCGCCATCGGCAGGCCGCAGGCGTCGCGCTCGGGCGGATCGGGAAACGGCCGCGCCAGTCCGCGATGTATGCGCCGCGCGATCGCGGCACAGGCGAGCGCGTCGAGAAGGTCGTCGCGGCCAGCGCCCTTGGGCGGCCCGCCGTTCACCGCCGCCGCCGGAAGATCCGCTTCGATCAGCAAGCGCCGACGCAGCGCCAGACCCGCTTCGGTCTTCTTCGGCGATGGCAGCGGGCGCGCTCCATTGAGACGCCAAAATGCGAGCTCGGGATGTGTTTCGCGCACCCGGCCGTGGAGCGAGCGATCGCTCTGCAGGACCGCGTCCACCTCGCGAATCTTGGAAAAAATGCCGAAAGCAAAAATGGTGATGCTCCTTGGCGGATCCGAAGTCCTCCGGGCGACCGCGCATGCACGCTGATGGGCTGCGTACCTCGATTGCTGATCGCCGAAAGGACCAACTTCTGCAAAGACGGCGCGGCGTGAAGGGACTGAAAACACCGACGATCTACGTGCACCGAGAAACGGGCGCACCATATCGTCGGCCGTCCGCCCACCATGGCCCGCCTGTTCCGGCAACCCGATCGGGATATCGATTGCGATGACGGCAGGCGCCTCGGGCGCGGCGATGACCTCGGCAAAGCGTGGCACAACGCGCAGGCGCACTTCGCCGTCGCCGGGGCGCGCGAGGGCCAAGAGCCACCCGGCGCGGCAGCCATCGACACCCGCGAACCAAGTGTCGCTCAAGACTTTGCGCATCCTTCCAGAGAGTGGCATCGCAGCCATCCACTCGATAGGCTAGAGCAGATCAAAGCGGGGCATCAACATGACCATCCGTCCGCGCCGGAGCGTGCTGTACATGCCGGGATCCAACGCCCGCGCGATCGAGAAGGCGCGCACGCTACCCGCCGACGCCGTCATTCTCGACCTCGAGGATTCGGTTGCGCCCGACGGCAAGGCCGCCGCCCGCCAGCAGGTGTTGGATGCCGTCATCGCCGGCTCCTTCGGCGCGCGCGAGGTCATCGTGCGTATCAATGGTCTCGACACCGAGTGGTGGCTGGACGACCTCAATGCCGTGGCCAAGGCCAAGCCCGACGCGGTGCTGGTGCCGAAGGTGTCCAGTCCCAGCCACCTGGAGGACGTGGCCGAGCGCCTCGTCGACATCAGCGCCGACCAAAGGATCCGCGTCTGGGCGATGATGGAAACGCCGCTCGCCATGCTCAACGCGCGCGACATCGCGGCCGCGGCCAGGGACATGGAAACCCGCCTCGCGGCTTTCGTGATGGGCACCAACGATCTCGCCAAGGACACGCGTGCGAAAATCACGCCCGGCCGCGGGCCGATGTTGCCGTGGCTGATGAGCTGCGTGGCGGCGGCGCGCGCTTTTGGCCTCGACATCCTTGACGGCGTCTACAACGACCTCGGCAACGCGGAGGGCTTCGCGCGCGAGTGCAGCGAGGCGCGAGACATGGGCTTCGACGGCAAGACCCTCATCCATCCGAACCAGATCGGGCCCTGCAACGCCGCCTTCTCGCCGAGCGCGGAAGACGTTGCCCTAGCGAAGAAGATCATCGCGGCATTCGATCTGCCGGAGAACAAGGACAAGGGCGTCGTGCAGCTCGACGGCCGCATGGTCGAGCGCTTGCATGCCGACATGGCGCGCCGCACGGTCGCGATCGCACAGGCGATCGAGGAGCGCAGGCTCGAGGCCGAGCGAGTCTAGCGAGGCGAAACTTCACCCCGTCACGTGCGTTGTCTCGATGGACAATCGGGAGAACGCACATGCCTGAAATTCGCGAAAACACCGACATCGTGACCCAGATCACGACCGTCAAGGTTCCGCCGAACAGCCAGTCCGAGGTGCTGGAGCTGATGGCCGAGCGCGCCCGTTTCATGGCGACCCAGCCGGGCTTCATCTCGGTCTGCCTCCACCGCAGCGAGGACGGCAGCCACGTCGTCAACTACGTCCAATGGACCAATCGCGAGAAGCTCGAGGCTGCTCACCATTCGCCCGAATTCCGCAAGAAATGGCCGCGCTTCGGCGAGCTCATCAAGGAGGCGGAGCCATGCCTTTATCACGTCGCCCACGTCGAAGCGGCTTAAGGCACACGGCCCCCAGGCCGTCATTGCCGGGCTTGACCCGGCAATCCATCAATCTTCGAAAAAACTTCTTGCGAAGAAGATGGATGCGCGGGTCAAGCCCGCGCATGACTGGCCTTTGAATACGCGTCCCCGCTTTCGCGGGGACGACCGCAAATAATGTGAGGCCGAGCCAGGCTGGCGTTCCTGCCTCACGCCCACGCGCGTGCGGCCTTCGACTTTTGCTCGAAGCGTTCGATCTTGTCCTGCTTGACCATGGTGAGACCGATATCGTCGAGGCCGTTGAGCAGGCAGTGCTTGCGGTGTGCATCGATGTCGAACTTCACCACGCCGCCATCGGGGCCTCGGATCTCCTGCTTCTCCAGGTCGATCGACAGCGTCGCATTGGCGCCGCGCTCGGCGTCGTCGAACAACTTCTCCAAATCCTGCGGCTTGACCTTGATCGGCAGCACGCCGTTCTTGAAGCAGTTGTTGTAGAAGATGTCGCCGAACGAGGTCGAGATCACGCAACGGATGCCGAAGTCCATCAGCGCCCAAGGCGCGTGCTCACGCGAGGAGCCGCAACCGAAATTGTCGTCGGCGACCAGAATTTTGGCTTTGCGATAGGCGGGCTTGTTGAGCACGAAGTCCGGGTTCTCGCTGCCGTCGTCGCGATAGCGCTTCTCCGCGAACAGGCCCGTGCCAAGCCCCGTGCGCTTGATGGTCTTGAGATACTGCTTGGGAATGATCATGTCGGTGTCGACGTTGATCATCTTGAGCGGTGCCGCGACGCCTTCGAGCGTGGTGAATTTGTCCATGAGCTTTGCCCGGTCACAGTGGAATAGTTCTGTTTGATGACGCGCTTGGTGGTTTGTCAAGTGCAGGGTCGTGTGGGAGGCGCGGTCCTCGCCGCTCAACTCACGCTTGCCTCGATCGCGGCCATGTCGTCGTCGGAAAGACCGAAATGGTGGCCGATCTCGTGCACCAGCACGTGGGTGATGATCGCGCCCAACGCCTCGTCGTGCTCGGCCCAGTAGTCGAGGATCGGTCGGCGGTAGAGCCACACCATGTTGGGCATCTGTCCGGGCGCGCTTTCCGAGCGAAACGGCAGGCCGACGCCCTGGAACAGGCCGAGCAGATCGAACTCGGACTGCGCGCCCAGCTCGTCCAGCACCTCCTCGGTCGGGAAATCCTCCACCCGGATGACGAGGCCCTCGCACAGCGCGCGGAATTTCTGCGGCAGCCGGCGAAATGCCGTCTCGGCGAGCGTTTCGAGCTCCTCGAGCGACGGCGCCTTGACCATGCGCCAGGGGAGCGGATCGGCAAATATCGGATCGGCCATGGCTGCAGTTGTCAGCGAGCGCGCAGAGCCGGCCAAGGCATTGCATCCTGCCCGGCATGAACGAGCGCGCGGGCGTTGACGGCCGCGCGGCGATGGGCGAGCGTAGGAGGCGTCAACGGGCGAGGGCAAAGATGATACGGGCAACAGCGGTCATCATCGTCGCCGGCGCAGCCGTGCTCGCTTCAGCGCCTGAATCCTTCGCGCAGTTCGCACCCGACGCGACACGCGGCGGCGAGCTGTCGGCACCATCGCGTCCGCCGCCTGGGCGCGCGCGGACGCGAATTCGGGTGACCCCCGCCTATCCTTACCGGACGTACTCCACGACCTATCCGGTTCCTTACACCTACGAGTACCCGGGTCCGCGCCACGTGCGCGAATGCACCTCTTGGCTCGCGGCGGAAAATCGCCCGAGTGGCGCGGTCATCGTCCCGAGGATGCGCTGCTGGTGGCAGCCGGGGCGCGATCTCGGCCCTTAATCCGCGCTTAGTTCCACTCCCGCACGTCCACGAAATGCCCCGCGATCGCGGCCGCGGCGGCCATCGCCGGCGACACCAGGTGGGTGCGACCCTTGTAGCCCTGGCGGCCCTCGAAATTGCGGTTCGAGGTCGAGGCACAGCGCTCGCCCGGTGAGAGCTTGTCGGGATTCATGGCGAGGCACATGGAGCAGCCGGGCTCGCGCCACTCGAAGCCCGCTTTGAGGAAGATCTTGTCGAGCCCTTCCGCCTCGGCTTGCTCCTTCACCAAGCCGGAGCCCGGCACGATCATCGCCTTGACGCTCGGCTTGACGCTCTTGCCGTCGACCACGCGCGCGACCGCGCGCAAATCCTCGATGCGCGCATTGGTGCAGGAGCCGATGAAAACGCGGTCGAGCGCGATGTCGGTGATCTTCTCACCGCCCATGAGGCCCATGTAATCGAGCGAGGTCACGGCGGCGCGGCGCTTGTTCTCGTCGGCGATGTCCTGCGGCCGCGGCACCCGCCCGGCCACCGAGACGACCTGCTCGGGGCTCGTCCCCCAAGTCACCAGCGGCGGCAGCTTGGCGGCGTCGAGCCTGATCTCACGGTCGAAATGCGCGCCCTCGTCCGAGCGCAGCGTCTCCCAGTAGCGCATGGCCTCGTCCCAGAGCTTGCCTTTCGGCGATCGCGGCCGGTCCTTGAGATAGGCGAAAGACCTCTCGTCCGGGGCGATGAAGCCCGCGCGGGCGCCGGCCTCGACCGACATGTTGCAGACGGTCATGCGGCCTTCCATCGACAGCGATCGGATCGCTTCGCCGGCATATTCGATGGCATGGCCCGTGCCGCCGGCAGTGCCGATCTCGCCGATGATGGCGAGGATGATGTCCTTGGCGGCGACGCCGGGGGGCAGCTTGCCGTCGACCACGGCGCGCATGTTCTTCGACTTGGTCAGGATCAGCGTCTGCGTCGCCAGCACGTGTTCGACTTCCGAGGTGCCGATGCCGTAGGCGAGCGCGCCGAAGGCGCCGTGGGTTGCGGTGTGGCTGTCGCCGCAAACGAGCGTGGTGCCGGGGAGCGTGAAGCCTTGCTCCGGCCCGATGATGTGGACGATGCCCTGACGCTTGTCGAACTCGTCGAAGTATTCGAGCCCGAACAGCTTGGCGTTTTCCGCCAGATATGCGATCTGCGCCGCGCTTTCGGGATCGGGGTTGGGCGCCTTGCGGTCGGTGGTCGGCACATTGTGGTCGACGACGCAGAGCGTCTTGTCGGGGGCGCGCACCTTGCGGCCGGATAGGCGCAGCCCTTCGAACGCCTGCGGGCTGGTCACCTCGTGCACGAGATGGCGGTCGACATAGATGAGGCAGGTGCCGTCCGGCTGCTCATCCACCAGATGGTCTTCCCAGATCTTGTCGTAGAGCGTGCGCGGCATGCTGTGGATGCTCCGGAACCGCCGGTGGTCGTAAGGGATATATAGTTGTCCTTTAGCGCCTTGCCGCGGCGAGGAAAAGGGCGAGGCCGAGGTTCATTGTTCTGCCACCCGGGAAGCGGCTAGCATGGCCCTCCCATACGGGAGGAGCCCATGGCCAGAACCAAGGCGAGGTCTTCAGCACGAGGGGCGCGACGGCAAACCGCGACGAAGCGGCGCGCCGCGCCCAAGGCAACGAGCACGGCGAGACGGCGGGCCAAGCCGCGGCAGCACTTCGTCGTCAGCCATCATCGGGAAGAAGACTTCGAAGGCGGACTGCGGCGCTACGCGAAGTACCGCGATCTCGGCATCGCCCAAGCCACCAACGGGATGGTGCGGGCCCACGTGATCCGCTTCGTTCCGCCCTGCCGCCCGGAAGAGGTCTCCAAGCGCCACTATCACGACGTCGATTTCCAGATGGTCTACGTGCTCAAAGGCTGGATCAGCCCTGTCAATTAATATTTTTATGCCTTTGTTCTCAATACGTTACATGAGCATGGGCGCAAATGGTTGGCCGCTGTCGCAACACGGTCGCAACAAGATTTTCAAGGTCAGACCCCGATGACGTGAGCCTCTCTCGTCGAAAACAGAGTCGAAGTGCCGGGAGTCACGCAGCATCCAAGAAATCAAGCAGTGGGCGCGCCCGCAAATCGAGTTGTAGGGTCACGGGATCGGGCGACCAGGAATCCGAATAAAAGAGAGGCG
>WNGD01005874.1_pt1 | contig 11845 bp, 12 predicted proteins | sample 5400671 | NCBI WGS metagenome assembly WNGD01 (sample SAMN13153369, study PRJNA577476) | soil metagenome | isolation source: 40 cm soil or saprolite under grassland replicate 2 | place: USA:California | collected 2016-06-15
AGCGTTCGAAGCCCATGCCTGGCTCGAACGCCCACGGCAACATTCCGGAGCGATCGGCATCGGTGTCGCGCCAGATCTCCGAGCGGAACGAAAGAAAGCCGTTTGGCTTGCCCTCGGTGAAGGGCGAATTGGCGAACATGGCGGTTGCTATGGGCTGCAGAGCGAGCGATACCCGCAGCTTCTTCACCATGTCGGCTTCAGAGGAATAATCGATATTCGTCTGCACTGTGCAGGTGCGATACATCATATCGAGACCGTGCCCTCCCACCTTGGGCATATAGGCCGTCATGATTCGATAGCGGCCCTTTGGCATCATCGGAATCTGCGCCAAGCTCCAGTTCGGGGTCATACCGAGCCCGAGAAAGCCGATGCCGAGCGGACGCGCGATTTCCTTCACTTGCGCGAGGTGCGCCATGAGTTCGGAGCAGGTCTGATGCACGGTCTCGACCGGCGCGCCCGAAAGCTCGAACTGCCCGCCTGGCTCAAGCGATATCGCCCCGCCGCCGGTCACGTCGAAGAGGCCGATGATATTGCCGGCTTCGACGATCGGCTCCCACCCGAGTAGATGTTGCATGCCTTCGAGCAGCGCACGGATGCCGCGGCGCCCTTCGTAGGGAACGGGGTTATGGCCCTCGACCGTAAACACGAACTTCTCGTGCTCGGTACCGAGGCGGAAACGCGAGCTGGGCTTGCTGCCCGCCTCGAACCACGCGACGAGATCCTCGCGCGTTTCGATCGGAGTCATATCGACTTGGTCGCGAGCCATGCGGGGTTCCGACAAAAAGGGCCGCGACCTTACACGGCGGCTGCAAGGGAGGGCAATTGGGGCCACGCCTCTCGATGCGAAGCATTGGCGTGAACCTCTCGGCCTCGCGCTATCCACCTCGTTTCGGGTAAGGCTCACCCGACCGGCGCGAAAAGCGAAAGCCGCTCTCGTCTTTGTCGTAAATCAGATCGACATCCGGATAGTGCGCGCGCTCGCGCTTGGCGCGCGTACCGACCTCGAGATAAACCGCATCTCGTTGGGACTTATTGACGAGATGATGACCGTCGGCAACGCCAGCCTTGAAACCCGCAGCGTCACCCGGCCGCAACACGGTCGTGCCGCCCTCCTCCATCAACGTGATCTCGCCTTCGAGCACGTAGACGAACTCGTCTTCGGCCTCGTGCCAGTGGCGCAGCGCCGAAGCGGCGCCGGGCTTCAATCGCGTGAGATTGACTCCAAACTGCGTGAGTCCGACGACATCGCCGAGCGCAGCCTTCTCGCGGCCCTCGGTGATCGCGCGCCATGGATCTGGATAGCGGCTTTCGGTGCGCACTGTCGCCTTCGCAACCTCAATCTTCGGCAACTCGCCCTCCCCCTGCGCGGCTCAATCGCGGATCGGCTCGCCTGACTTGCGGAAATAGCGACGGCCGGTTCTGTCGCGCTCCATCATGAAATCGACGTCGGGATAGTGCACCCGCTCGCTTTCTGCACGCGTGCCAACCTCGAGATAAGCCGCATCGCGTCCGGAGCGGTTGGCAAGGCAATGCCCGACGCCGCTGCCAGCCTTGAAGCCCGCCGCATCGCCCGGCCCGAGCACGGTCTCGCCGTCGTTCTCCTGCAGGACCAACTCGCCTTCGAGCATGTAGATGAACTCGTCCTCCTGCTCGTGCCAGTGGCGCAGCGCCGAGGCCGAGCCCGGTTTGATGCGCGTGATATTCACGCCGAATTGGGTCAACCCGACCGCATCGCCGATCCTTTGCTTCTCACGCCCGGAGATGACCGAAGCGAATTCTTTCGGATAGGACGCAATCTGCTGCGCCGCAATTTTTGCGATATCGATCTTCGGCATCTACATCCTCCCGATAGCATTCGCGATAGCCCCGACGTCAGGCGCGGCGGACCACGTTGGAACGTTTACGACGGTGACCGTCGCTTTCGTCCGATGATCAGAGGCTCCTTGCGATCAGAAGCTTCATGATCTCGTTTGTGCCTGCATAGATGCGTGACACCCTCGCGTCACGATACATCCGCGAGATCGGAAATTCCTCCATGTAGCCATAGCCGCCAAAGAACTGCAGGCAACGGTCGATGATTTTGCCTTGCAGGTCGGTTAGCCAATACTTGGCCATCGAAGCGGTAACCGTATCGAGCGTGCCGCCAAGATAGCGCTCGATGCAGTGGTCGTGAAATACCCGCGCGATTGTCGCCTCCGATTTGCATTCGGCTAGTCCGAACTGGGTATTTTGGAATTCAATGATTTTCTTGCCGAAGGCTTCACGCTGCTTGACATATTCGAGAGTGAGAGCAAGCGCCCGCTCGATCATGGCCTGGGCATGCACAGCGACGATGAGGCGCTCGCGCGGAAGATCGTTCATGAGCTGGGCAAAGCCCTGACCTTCTTCGCTACCGAGCAAGTTCTCCGCCGGCAACTTCACATCCTCGAAGAACAACTCCGAGGTGTCGGCGGAATCGAGGCCGAGCTTCTTGAGCTTGCGGCCGCGGCGAAAGCCGGGCGCATCTTCCGTTTCGACAACCATCAGCGATACGCCCTTGGCCCCTAGGTTCAGGTCCGTCTTGGCGACGACGACAATCAGGTTGGCGTGCTGGCCATTGGTGATGAAAGTCTTCGAGCCGTTGAGCAGATAGCCGTTCCCCGACTTCTTCGCCGTGGTGCGCACGCCTTGCAGGTCGGAGCCGGTGCCGGGCTCGCTCATGGCGATCGCCCCGATGAGCTCGCCGGTAACGAGTTTCGGCAGCCAGCGGCGTTTTTGTTCGTCCGTGCCGTAATGGAGGATGTAAGGGGCGACAATGCCCGAATGCAGCGGTGCGCCGAAGGAGTCGAAACCGGCAAGGCTCAACTCCCGGCCAATCACCGCTTCGTGGGCAAAGCTGCCGCCGGCGCCGCCGTATTCTTCAGGGATGGCGGGGCAAAGGAGTCCGGCCGCACCGGCTTTGGTCCAGACCTCCCGGTCATACATGCCCTGCTCATTCCAGGTGTCGATGTGCGGCACATACTCGGTCGCGATAAAGCGCCGCGCCTGCTCCTCGAGCAGCACGAGGTCCTCGGTCATCCAGCCAGGGCGCGGGAGGTTAATGACGTTCATGACGAACCCCGTCGATCGCGCACCTTACAGCGCACCGCCGCGCTACACGAGGTCGGCGAGCGTTGACAAGCGCTCGCTAGTTTTTCACAACGGCGGCGCCGGATGAAGGAACGATTTTTCATGGAATTCGCCAATTTCCGATGAACCTGCTCCAGGCGATCAACTTGGGCGGACCGCCCTTCCGCTCGGATCGGTTGCTAGCACCATTGCGGCAAGACCTCGAGTTTTTCCAGGACACGAGCGCGGGCGATAACCATGGCCTGATAGCCTTGGCCATCCGCTCAGGCGCGACAGCCGGCCGTTGATATCTTCCAGCACATCGTGGGCACGAGGCCTAGCGGACACTCGCCATTTTTTGCCTGGCTTGTTGCTGTCTTCCGCCGTTGCCGTCAGCGCAGTGGCCGTTGCACGGCTCCTCAGCGGGTTCGCTCCGATCCCTGCCATGGTGATCGCGCTTGTAATCGGCATCGCGCTCAACCCGCTCGCGCGGCAGCGACCGTTTCAACCGGGTATCGTATTCTGCCTCAAGACCATCTTGCGCTGGGCCGTGGCTTTGCTTGGCCTGCGGATCGCATTAGGCGAGATTGCAGCTCTGGGTCTGATGACCGCAATCCTGGTTGTCGTCGCGATGGTCGCTACTCTGGCTGCAGGTTTCCTACTCGCGCGTCTGTTCGCCTTGGAGCGAGCCTACGGAGCACTGGCCGGCGCCGGAACCGCGGTGTGCGGGGCCTCCGCCACGCTCGCGACATCGATCGTGCTCCCCGACTATAAGGGTAAAGAGATGGACGTTGCTTTTGTCGTGGTGGCCGTGAATGCGCTCTCAACTGTGGCGATGGTCGTCTACCCGCTCGTCTGCGTGTGGTTCGGATTCGACGCACAGACCGCGGGCGTCATGCTCGGGGCAACAATCCACGATGTCGCGCAGGTTGTTGGAGCCGGATACGCGGTATCGGAAACGGCAGGCAATACCGCGGTGATTGTCAAGTTATTTCGCGTCTTCCTGATGCTGCCTGTTGTGCTTGCGATCGGCTGGTTGTTCGCAAGGCGAGCCATGGCAAGTACCGCCGCCAAGGTCCCGATCCCACTCTTTGCGATCGTGTTCGTGGCGCTATGCGCGCTCAACAGCAGTGCGGATGCATTCCCAGCACTTGCGCCGATGCTCGCGTGGATCAAGCCTCCGTTGATCGAAGCGTCGACATGGGGGCTGTTGATCGCAATCTCGGCACTGGGTCTTGGAACGTCGCTAACTGCGATTGCCGCGCTCGGATGGCGTCACGTCGCGACGGTCGCCGGCACGACGCTGGTCATCTTGGCCGTGGTGACGGCAGGCCTGGCGATTCTGCCGTGAAGGATCCTGGTTCGCGAGCATGTCCGGCCTCAGGTTGGCCCGCGCCTTAACGTTCTGTTTACCCGAACGACGAACAGTGCCCGAGGGCTCGGGGCCGCCCAGATAACCCGCCGCCTGCTGACGAGGGAGGGCTCGAAGGCTCCCGCTCCACCCTGGTCGAACATGATGCGGAAATGACCCGGCGTTCCGTGGGCGACGATCTTACCGAGCCACGCGACGCGTTGCGCGCTTTGGCGCCGGCTGAAAGTCTTCTCGGCATGGCGCAAGCCGTACAGCAACTCTCGCGCAATATCGTCACCCTGATCGAAAAGTTCGACGCCTGTGATGCCCGGCTCAATCAATTCGAGGCGACTGAGCGGGCACTCGCGGAACTACTTCTGCATCTCGCGCGCCAGCGCGTGCCGAACAACGGCCCCGTCGCTGCGGCACCGTCGTCGGAGCTCAACGCGCTCGCGCACGACATCACTGAGATCAAGCAGACCGAGAAGAACATCCAGGGCTCGCTCCAAACCATCGATGGCGCGCTCGCACATATCGCCAACCGGTTGAGCGTGATCGAGGCCAAGATCAGCCGCGAGGTCGGCTCCCCGCCGGATTCCCAGTCATCGGCCGCCCTCGGGGTGGATCGGCTTACGCCGGCAGCTCCGGTACCGACCGAGGTGCCGATCGCGCCCGAGCAATCCGCGACGCCTGCAACCGCCGAGCCGGATTCCAGCGCGCCAACGCTTTTGGGCCGCGCCGTCGACCCGAGCCCATCACACAATGATGCGCTGGACTTGGGACCTGGCGCGGCTCGCGGTCACGAGCCGATCGCATCGGCCGATCATGTCCCGGCGTGCGAGCCGGCGGGCGCCGCGGGCGGCGGACTCAAGCTATCGGTCATGCCGGACCGCGGCGGCAGGTCTGACTTGATCGCCGCGGCGCGACGTGCTGCGCAGGCGGCGAGCGGAGGTGTTACTGATGAGGCGTCGGGCATCGCCAAAATCGGCGCCGGCATGCCGGCCCGCGTTATCGGCAAGTTGCACCTGTTGATCGGCGCAACAGCGGCCATTCTGCTCGTGCTTGGGCTGCTGCAGATCGCGGGGATCCTGGTCAGCTCTTCCGATCGAACGGGACTGATCATGCGGACCGACACGGCCGTGCGCCTCGATACCGCGCCCGCTGCCGTTCGAGAACCGGCCGGCATCGGCAAGCCCACTGTCCCCGAACCACCGTCTCCAACCCCGCCCCGACCCGCGATTTTCTTTGCCGAGGGCGGAACCGTGGACACGCCTTTGACCAACTTCCTCCTTCCCGGATGGATCACGGAGCATCAGCCCCAACCCGCAGGTCAGGCGTCAGCCGGCGTTGCGAGCAGCGCCGCAGCTGCTACCGCTGGTTTGACCTCAGCATCGGTCACGGCCGCGCCATCCGCCGCCAGTCCCAAGCCCGACCTTGCCACGCCGCGTCCTGCACAATAAAAAATGGGTCAAGGCATGGCATGCGCGACGAACATCGGTAGAATGCGCTTGCACGTACGCTGAGTCCCGAGCCCATTTCGCGGGCGTCGTGCCGGCGATGCCCTCTCGCCACGATCGGCGCAAGTCGGCCCCCACCGACCGCTGTCGCGATTTCGTCAGTCTGCCATTTGCCGGGTCGCGCCGCGAATTCGGTCGAGACTCCGTCACCTTTCGCAGGGTCGCTGCAAGCTGCCCTGCTAACACTTGAGCCTCGAGGGACCGCTCGCTTGCAGATCTACCTTCCGATCGCAGACCTGCCGGTCAACGTATTCGTCATCTTAGCTATGGGGCTCGCGGTCGGATTCATCTCCGGCATGTTCGGCATTGGCGGCGGATTTCTCATGACCCCGCTACTGATATTCCTCGGCATTTCACCAGCGGTGGCTGTGGCAAGCGTCACTGGCCATATCGCCGCGTCGTCGATGTCCGGTGCGATCAGCTACTGGCAGCGCAGAGCCATCGATCTCGCACTCGCTTTCATGTTGCTCGCGGGAGGCATAATCGGCACCGCTTTCGGCGTCTGGCTGTTCACGACACTGCGGGCCATTGGCCAGCTCGACGTCACTATCGGCGTTTCTTACGTCCTTCTCCTCGGGATTGTCGGCTCATTGATGGTGGCCGAGAGCGTGCGCGCGATCATTCGCGCACAGCAAGGCAAACCGGCCGAGCTGCGCAGGCCTGGCAGCCATACCTGGATCCATGGACTACCGCTCAAGTTGCGCTTCAAACGCTCGCGCATCTATGTCTCCGCGATTCCGGTCTGGGGGATCGGGTTTATCATCGGCTTTGTCGGAGCAGTTATGGGGATCGGCGGTGGGTTTCTGCTGGTGCCGATGCTGATTTACGTGCTGCGGGTGCCTACCGCGACCGTGATTGGCACCTCGATGGTCCTCACCCTCGTCACCATGGCCTCTGCCACGGTCATGCACGCTGCCGTCAATCATCTGGTCGATGCATTGCTGGCCCTGTTTCTGATGGTCGGCGGCGTGACCGGGGCGCAGTTCGGGGCGCGCGCCGGACAGAAGATGAGCGGCGAGCGGCTCCGCCTCCTCCTCGGCCTGCTCGTGCTTGCGGTCGGAATTCGCTTCGCGCTCAATCTGATGGTGCCGCCCGAAACCCTCTACTCGGTCCGTGTGCTGGAGGGGGACACATGACCCGCCCTTGCCTGCCTGCGCTCGTCGCTGCTTTTGGTGCGCTCATCGCGTCGCCTGTGCCTGCCGCAGCCGAGCGACTCGTTGCCTCCCTGTCAAATCACCGGGTGATGATAGCGTCGAATTTCGTCGGCGAGGAACTCGTGCTGTTCGGCGGAATCGAGCAGGATGCGGCGTCGCGCCCGCGGCGCGCCGGCTACGACATCATCGTCACGGTCACCGGCCCGCGGCAAACCATGGTGACTTTCCGCAAGGAGAGGGTACTTGGGCTGTGGGTGAATGCCGACTCGCGCATACTGGAGAATGCGCCCGCCTATCTCGCCGTGCTCTCGAACCGGCCGCTCGACGCCATCACGAATACCGAAACGCTACGCCGCCTGCAGCTTGGCCTCGACAACATTCCCTTGCTGCAGCGGGCCAGCGTCAATATTGCCGACGCCGCAAGCGATGACCCCTTCCGCCTCGCCTTCATCAAGATCAAAACCGAGCAGGGCCTCTACCGCGAAGCATCGAATGGCGTGACCTTTCTCGCACCGGCATTATTTCGCGCCTCCATACCTTTACCGGCCGAGGTTCCGGTCGGCACGTATGAGGTGGACGTCCGGCTGTTCGCCGATGGCGCGCAGATCGCACGCACGCCGGCTCCGTTCGAGGTCTATAAATCGGGCTTCGAGCAGGTTGTCACGGTCGCCGCACGCGAGCACGGCGTGCTCTACGGACTTGCTACGGCCATGATGGCCATCGCCACCGGTTGGTTCGCGTCGGTCGTCTTCCGGCGGCATTGAACCCGCACGTTTGCCGGCCCGAACCAACGCACAAACGGCTCGGGCAGGAGCGAAGTCGTATCGAGCACGTTCATCATCGGGCAACGAACGTTGCGACGGTTCGTTGCAGGCTAATTTCCTGTAAGCGCCCGTTCCACGAAGGCGCCGGTGTAGCTCTTCGACAGATCCACGGTTGCAGCGGCGACGGAAGGATCGAACACCTTGAGCACCTGATAAGCCGTGTCGACCGCGCCGGGAACGAAGCGGCCGTCGGGCGAGTACATCGCCTGGCTTGCCGCCAATGCCCTCACATAGACGTCACGATTGCCGAGCGCGTACTCCTCAGGCACCGCTTTCACGATGTCTTCGGCCGAATGGATCGACATCCATTTGAGCGCGCGCACGAAGGCGGTGACGACGGCCTGAACGGTGCGCGGATTCTTAGCGATGAAGTCCGGAGTCGCATACACGACGCCGCCGGGATAAGGACCGCCATAGACCGCCTGGGTCCCCTCCGGCGTGCGCGTGTCCGCCACCACGTTGATGAGACCTTCGCTTTGCATGAGGCTGATCATCGGATCGGAGCTGACGATGGCGTCGATCTCCGCCCGGCGTGCCGCCGCGACCGCTGTCGATGTCACGCCGGTGCCGACGAACGAGGCGTCGTCGGCCTTGAGGCCGCTGCGCACGAGCATGTAGGCCGCCATGAAATGGGTACTGGAGCCGGGCGAAGTGACCCCGATCTTTAATCCTTTGAGGTTCTGGGGGCCGCGATAGACGATGGACTTCGATGCAATAGTGGCGAGCACGAATCCGGGATAGCGCCCAAATTGCGCTACCGCGACAATCGGCTGGCCTTTGGCCTGCATCTGAATAGTGTGATCGAAGGTGCCGACCCCCACCTCGGCGCTGCCGCCGACCAGCGACTGCAGGGCACGGGCGCCGCTTTGCACATCGGCGATCTCGACATCGAGGCCCGCGCCTCGGAAGTAGCCGAGCCGCTCGGTGATCGAAAGCGGCAGATAGAAGATCGCCGATTGGCCACCGACCGCCAGCCGTGGCTTGGGTACTTCCGGCTTGTCCTGCGCCACGGCAGGGGTGAGCAACGCGACTGCGAGAAGTGCGACGGCCGCTCGCCAGACATGGCTCATCGTCGTTTCCCTCGTGCTTGCGCCGACCGGTCTGGCGGGGCCACCTGTCATTGCGCCATTTCCATCATATCTCAAGGCCATGCGCCCCGATGATATTCTCCTGCGAACGTCCGCCGGCCTCTGCTGCAAGGTCGGCGGCTTCCATATCGACCCCACGCGCGCGGTGGACAAAGCGGTCATCACCCACGGCCATTCCGACCACGCGCGTGCCGGCCACGGTGCGGTGCTCGCCACCCAAGAGACGCTCGATCTCATGCGCCGGCGCTACGGGGAGGCCTTGCCAGGCGCTTTCCCCGCATCAACCACTTACGCTGGGACAAACGCCCCGCAGAGGCGGATCGGCTGGAAGCGCTCGAGCGAATGCTGGAGAAGATCGAGAGCGGACGCGCCGCGTCCGCTACCGTAGATCAACATGATAGGATCTTGTCATGACCACGCCGACGCGGTGGGAGAGCAACTACATCACTCGATTCTTTGGTGGGCCGCCCTTGTCGGTCATCTTCCGGCTGATCCTGCTGTCGATCCTAATCGGCGTGATCCTGCAGGTGCTCGGGCTCGATCCCTGGAACATCTTCGAAAGCCTCGGACGGCTCGTCATGCGCGTCTGGGACATGGGTTTCGACGCGGTGCGTTGGCTCTGGCGCTATCTCCTGTTGGGCGCGGTCGTGGTGGTGCCGATCTGGCTGATCGTTCGGCTCATGCGGGTGGCCAAAGGCCACTAAGTGCCGAGTGAGCTTTCGGGGAAGACTTCGGCGCGATTCAGGCTGGCCACTTTTCCCCCGTCATGGCTGCGGCGTCCGCGCCCACGAGCTCGTCGATTCTCACGCATCCATCACGACGCAGCGCATCCGAAAGCGCGGATTTGATGGTCGCCACCAGGCGCAGCCCATGGAAGACTAGCGCGCTGTAGAGCTCGATCAAGCACGCGCCCGCGCGGATTTTCGCGATAGCCGCTTCGCCGGAGTCGATGCCACCCACGCCGATCAGGGGGAACGCGCCTTCGACCCTGACATAGGTTTCTGCCAGCATGCGGGTAGCGAGCGCGAACAGCGGCCGTCCCGACAGCCCTCCCGCCTCCCTTGCCGTAACCCGCTCGCGTAATGTCGGTGGCCGCGCGAGGGTGGTATTGCCAATTATCATGCCGTCGACGCGGTGCGTGCGCGCCGCCGCGATGATGCCATCGAGGTCGCCGAGCGCAACATCGGGCGCGATCTTGATCAGCAGGGGGGTTGTTCGCTCTCCGCTCACGCGGGCTCGCGCATCCATGACGCGCGCCAGAAGCTCGTCGAGCATCTTGCCCTGCTGCAGCTGACGCAGACCCGGCGTGTTGGGCGAGGAGATGTTGACGGAAAAGTAGCTCGCCACCGGAGCGAAGATCTCGATCAGGCGTACATAATCCGCGATGCGATCGGCGCTGTCCCTATTGGCACCGATGTTGACTCCGACGATCCCGCGTTTGTTGGCGCGGGCGGTGAGGCGACGCAGCACGGCAGCGGCGCCCTCGCTGTTGAAGCCCAGCCGATTGATCACGCCTTCGTCGCGATCGAGTCGAAAGAGACGCGGGCGCGGGTTGCCGGACTGCGGCAAGGGGGTGACGGTGCCCACCTCCACGAAGCCGAAACCGAGCTTGAGCAACGCGTCGGGAACCTCGCCATGCTTGTCAAACCCCGCCGCCATCCCGACCGGATTGGGAAAGTCGAGCCCGAAAGCACGCACCGCCAAGCGCGAGTCATCCGCAGTCAGCTTGACGAATGGCGGGATTTTCAGCCCAAGGATAGCAAGGCGATGGGCGTCCTCGGGATCGAGCATGCGCAGCAAGGGCCGCGCCAGCGATTCGACAAGCCCGATCACGCCGGAAGCTCCGGAAAGACGTGCTGTCGATCGATGCCTAGAGGCAGCGGCTTGACCCATAGCACCGCACCGAGCGGCAACTCGCCGTAGAGATGCGGAAACAACTCGCCGCCGCGCGAAACCTCCCATTTCAGCGCATCGCCCAGCGCATCGGCGTCGATCGCCATCAGCATGAGATCGTCAACGCCGAGAAAATGCTTGGCTGCGGTGGCGCGCACCTGGCTGGCAGAGGAGAAATGGATGAAGCCATCGCGTATATCGACCGACGCACCGCGGAACACGCCGGCACGTTCCGCCTGACGCCAAAGCGCAACCTCGCAGATCTTATAGATAATCTTTGCCATGGTCTCGGCAGGTTCGATGTCTCTGGGATGATCGCGACGCGAACGTGGCACGTCCAGTACGCGGCGACGGCGGCCGCGAGTTGAGATTGCCTTTCGGAGTTTTAACGCCATAGGTTCTGGACGGCGAGAGGCAATGCAATTGCAGATTCGTCGGATCGACGCTTGCGATAGCGGACTTGCCCTGTGATACTGCCCTCTCCTCTTTGCCCAAACGCGGGCGTGCAGAAACGATACGTTTACCGAGGCTCGATTTGCATGTCTGCTAGGACGATGAGATGCAGAATGACACAATTGCCTGAAGCCTCCTGCGCGTGCTGCAGCGGTCTGACAGCCATCTTCAATCGCCGGCAATTTGTGCGCGCCGTTGCAGTCGGTGGCGCGACCTTGGCCTTCACGCCCTATTTCGCGCTGACGGCCGAAGGCAACTACGAAGCGATGATTTTGGCCTGCATCGATCCTCGCATGCAGGAGCCGGTACGCAAGTATACGGTCGAGCAGAATTTGACCGGCAAGTTCAGCCAGTTCGTCATCGCAGGGGCCGCAATCGGCGTCGTCGCGCCTGCGTTCAAGGATTGGCACAAGGCATTTTGGGACAATCTTGCCACATCGATCGAGTTGCACCACATCAAGAAGGTAATCGCGATCGA
>WNGD01005875.1_pt1 | contig 11844 bp, 11 predicted proteins | sample 5400671 | NCBI WGS metagenome assembly WNGD01 (sample SAMN13153369, study PRJNA577476) | soil metagenome | isolation source: 40 cm soil or saprolite under grassland replicate 2 | place: USA:California | collected 2016-06-15
CCATGATCGCCCCGAGGTAGGTCGGCGCCTCCACCGCGACAACGTCACCGGGATCGGTGAAGCTCTTCGCCAGCAGCTCCATGCAGTCGATGCCGCCGCTGGTGATCATCAGCTCGCCAGCGCCCGGCGCCCGGCCCTCAAGCGACGCTAGCCGTCCCGAGACGTAGTCCCGGACCCCGGCCAGGCCCTCGGTCGCGGAGTACTGCAGCGCGACGGCGGCGTCCGCGGAGATCAGCCGGGAAGCGATCTCGGCGAGCACGCCGGTCGGGAAGGTCGTCGGATCGGGGAACCCGCCGGAGAACGTGATGACGTCGGTCGCGCCTGCCAGCGCGAGGATGGCGGTGATCTCGCCGCCACCCAGGGAGTGCGTGCGCCGGGCGAGGCCGGCACTCCAGTCGCGTTGCGCGGTGCTCTGGTCGCGGTGCGCTGTGCTCCAGTCGCGGTGCTCCGTGGCTGCGGTCATCGTCCGCTCCATCTCTTGACAGCGGATCTTACAAATGTAAAAATCCCAGCACGTCAGATTTACATTGATAATGCCACATTCTCAGCATAGCCCACATCACTAGGCATCACGATGGGTTACCTGGCAAATGGCAACTGTATCGGCGCCGCTCGCCAAGCTGGCCGAGGTCTCCTCGCCGTCCACCCCGAGGGTCGACGTGGACGACCTGGACCTGGCACTTCTCCGCGCGCTCGCGACGGACGCGCGCCAGTCTCAGCGCGCCCTGGCCAGGAAGATCGAGATGTCGCCGCCCGCCGTCGCGGACCGGCTCGCCCGGCTGGAACGCAACGGCGCGATCCGCGGCTACCGGGTCGACATCGACTGGGCGGCGCTCGGCTTCCCCGTCGTCGTCTACCTCGCGGTGACTGCCGGGCCTGGCATGGACCTGAGCGAGATCATCACCGCGATCCGGGCGCTGCCGGAGGCGGAGGACATGAGCGTGGTCACCGGCGGCCTCGACCTGCTGGTACGGCTCCGGGTCCGGGACCACGCGCACCTGCGCGAGCTGCTGCTGGCCAAGATCTTCCAGATCAACGGGGTGCAGCGCACCGAGACGTTCCTGTCCCTCGCCGACGTGGAGCCGGACAATTTCGCCGCCGCCATGCTGGACCAGATGAGCCAGCGCCGGGGCGATACCAAGAAGACCGGAGGTTAGCCAGGTGGCAAGCACCGTCCCGAACGGCGGCCGGCCCGCAGTAGACGGCGTGGGCCAGCACGGCTTCGTCGCCCGCTACGGCCTGTACACCGACGAGCAGGCCGCCGCCGCCGAAGCCGTCGCCGCCCGGATTCGCGACCTTGACCTGCGCACCGTCCGGCTCGTCGTGGTCGACCAGCACGGCATGCCGCGCAGCAAATCGCTAGCCCCCGACGTGGCGATCGCCGCCATGTCGAACGGGCTTGACTTCTCCGGCGCGATCTACAGCCTCGACTCCGGCAACCAGGTTTTCGTGCCGGCCTTCGCCGCGGGCGGCGGTTTCGGCATCGACGAGTTCACCGGGTTCCCCGACGTTGTACTGGTACCGGATGCGGCCACGTTCCAAATATTGCCCTGGGCGGACCGCACCGGCTGGATGCTGTGTGACGTGTACTTCTCCAGCGGCAAGCCGATGCCGCTGGACGGGCGCGGCCTGATGCGCCGCGCTCTCGGCGACCTTGGCGAGGCTGGCTACGACTTCCTGGCCGGCATCGAGGTCGAGTACTACATCGTCAAGCTCGACTCCGACCGGGTCACGCCGGAGAACGCCGGGTTCACTCCGCCGCCGCCCGCGGTGAGCATCTTCGAGCGCGGCTACCAGTACCTGTCCGAGGTGCGGCTGGACAGCGTGACCGGCACGCTGGAGATGATCCGGGATGGCCTGGCCGCGGTCGGGCTAGCGCCCCGCTCGATGGAAGACGAGTGGGGTCCCGGTCAGATGGAGTTCAGCTTCAGCCCGATCGGCGGGCTGGCCGCCGCGGACGCGGTCGTGCTGTTCCGCTCCGCCGTCAAGCAGATGTGCCAGCGGCATGGCCTGCTCGCCACGTTCATGTGCCGCCCTGGCCTGCCGAACTTCTTCTCCTCCGGCTGGCACCTGCACGAGTCGCTGCTGTCCCGCCAGGACGGGCGCAACGTGTTCAGCAGCCCGGACGAGGCGCTGTCCGCCGAAGGCAGGCAGTTCGTCGCCGGGCTGATCGAGCACGCGATGCCGATGACGGTGTTCGCCACCCCGACGGTCAACGGCTACAAGCGGTACCGGCCGTACTCGTTCGCCCCGGACCGGGTGTGCTGGGCGGAGGAGAACCGCGGCGCCCTGATCCGGGTCCAGGGCGCGCCGGGTGACTCCAACAGCCACGTGGAGAACCGGATGGGCGAGCCTGCCGCCAACCCCTACCTCTACATGGCGGCGAACATCGCCGCCGGGCTCGATGGCATGCGCCGCAAGCTGGACCCGCCGCCACCAGTCGAGGCAGATCCGTATGTAACGGATTGTCCGATGCTACCGACCTCGCTGGCCGACGCCGTCAGCGTGCTGGACAAGGACGTCTTCTTCCGCACGGCGTTCGGCGACACGCTGGTCGACTACCTGCTCCAGATGAAGCGCGCGGAGCTGGCCAGGTACGACGCGGCCATCGCCGAGAACCCGCCACCCGAGGGGCAGGACGTCAGCGACTGGGAGATGCGCGAGTACTTCGAGTTCTACTAGTCACCGGGAGAGCGAAGAGCGCCGCCCGGCGCAGAGGGAGGGGATCCGCCGATGACCGTGCAGCACATCGTCTTGTTCAGCTTCCCCCGCGAGCTCAGCGAGGCCGAGGCCGCCGACATGCGCGCCATGGTGGCGTCCTGGCCCAGGGAAATCGGGCTGATGGGCAAGTGCCGGTTCGGCACCGACCTGACCAAGGCGCGGACCCGCGGTTACGAATACCTGCTCTACACCGAGTTCGCCGACGTCGACGCGCTGAATGACTACCGCGCCCACCCCGTCCACCTGCGGTTCCTTGACTGGCTGGTCGAGCGCGACTGCACACCGCTGGCCTTCGATTATCACCTGGACTCCCAGACCGTCCTGATGACGGAATGAGCGTGAGAGGAACTCAGCCATGGCAAAGACCAGTCCCGACCTGATTCCCGGCGCCGGCAGCGGCGAGCTCGCGCATGGCTCGCTGCGCCTCTGGGACGCCATCGCGATCTCGGTATCGGTGATCGCCCCCGGCATGGCGATGCTGCTGAACGTCACCGGCGTCGCCGCTGTCGCCGGGGGCTCCACGCCGCTGGCGTTCCTGCTCGGCGGCATCGCTTGCCTGGCGCTGGCGTTCGTCGTTATCGGCTTCACCCGGCGGATGGCCTCGGCCGGCTACGCGTATACCTACGCCAGCCGCAGCCTCGGCAAGGAAGCCGGGTTCATGGCCGGCTGGCTGTACTTCTTCGGCTTCATCTGCTTCGTGCCGATGACCATGTCGGCTGTCGGCTTCCTGGCCGCCGACCTGCTCGGGCTGAACCCCAAGCTGTGGATCCTGTTCTTCTTCATCGGCATGATCCTGTTCGTCGTGCTGTCGACGATCAAGATCAAGGTCACCACCCGGGTGCAGCTCATCGTCGGGATCGTCACCGTGGCCGTCATCCTGCTCGTCGACCTGGTGACCACGGCCAAGGGCGGCAGCCACGGGCAGGCGCCATCGGCGTTCACGTTCGGCCACACGAACTCGGGCGGCTTCGACGGCGTCTTCTACGGCATCATCTTCGGCGTCACGTCCTACATCGGCTTCGAGACGGCCGCCGACTTCGGCGAGGAGACCGCGCACCCGCGGCGTTACATCCCGATCGCGGTCATCGCGGCGACGCTGTTCGCCGTCGTCCTCTACCTGTGGACGACCTACTCGATCACGATCGGCTTCGGAGTGGACAACGGCCTGAAGATGGGCGCCGACCCGGTCGCACTGAAGACCACGGCGACCACGTTCGTCGGCGCCTGGCTCGGCACGCTGACCGAGATCGGCGGCATGTGCGCGGCGTTCATCGTGGCCGTCGCCTGCGCCACGGCGGCCGCGAGGACGCTGTTCGCGATGGGCCGCGAGGGCGTGCTGCCCGCGGCGTTCGGCCGGACGCACGAGCGGTTCAAGACGCCGGTCAACGCGACGGTCGCCGTGACCGTGGTCGCCACCCTGATGGCGCTGCTGATGGGCTACCCGCTGTCGGACGCCACGTTCGGCCAGCCGTTCAGCAACTACTACTTCTGGGCCATCACCGGCACGCTGGTGATCATCATCGTGTACATCATGCTGTGCATCGGCGGCATCGCGTTCTTCTACCAGACCCGCGCCAGCCGGAACTGGAACCCGCTGGTTCACGTGGTCGTCCCGGTGATCGGCGCGATCGTGTTCGGCGCCGCCCTGTACGGGTCGGTGCACCCGGCGCCGCCGGGCATCCTGAAGTGGACTCCGTACGTCGCGGCGGCCTGGCTTGTCGTCGGCGTCATCGTGCTGGCCTGGCTGCGCGCACAGCGCCCGGACTCGGTGGCGCAGATCGGCTCGATCCTCGGCGAGGAAGGCGGCACCGACGCCGCGATACTGGACCGGTGACCAGCGGAGCCGTTGCGATGGGTCGGCGGCGGCCGGCGGCCGTAGCAGGCCTTCTCGCCGTGCAGGTTGCGCATGCGGCCGGCGCGGTGGTATGACCCGAAGGAAGATCGCCGTCCGGCCAGCTGGCCGCGCCGGAACCACGAAAAGGGGATGGTGACGTGAGTTTCTCGGTCGAGGGGGACTACTTCGAGGTGTGCAACTGCGACGTCAGCTGCAACTGCGTCTGGCTCGGGACCGCCACCCAGGACAACTGCGACGTCTTGCTGGCGTGGCACGTGACCAATGGCAGCAAGGACGGCGTGGACCTCTCCGGGCTCAACGCGGTGATGGCCGTTCACTCGCCGAAGCGGATGACCGACGGCGGCTGGAAGGTGGCCCTGTACCTGGACGACCGCGCCTCCGCCGCGCAGTCCGAAGCCCTGGGCGCCGTCTTCTCCGGCGGTGCGGGTGGCCACCTGGCCAACCTGGGTCCGCTGATCGGCGAGGTCGTCGGGGTATCGCCGGCGGCGATCACGTTCGAGAAGTCGGACGGCTCGCTGCACGCCGAGGTCGCTGGCGCCCTTTCGATGAGCAGTGATCAGCTTGTCGGCGGGGACGGCGCTGGGCCGGGGGTGCTCGCCAACCTGCCGTTCGGCGCCGTCACCCAGCCCGTCCGGCAGGGCACGGCCAGGGACGCGAGCTACCACGGCCACTGGAACGCGGATTTCTCCGGCACGAACAGCTTCATCACGGACTTCAGGTACGAAGGCTGACCGGGCCGCCGCGATGACTGACCGCGCCGGGAGGATGGCTGACCAGGCGGGCCCGGCCGCCGTGGCCCAGCCCTGGCGGAGCCTGCCGCCGCGCCAGCTCGCGTTGCCATGGCTGACGCTGGCCGCGATAGCGGCCGCGGCGTGGGCGGTCACCGTCGCGCAGGCCCGTGGCATGGGCAACGGGCCGGGCACGATGGGCCTCGCGTTGCCGTCCTTCCTCGTGCTGTGGGTCCTCATGATGGGCGCGATGATGCTGCCGTCCGTCGCGCCGGTCGCCGTGCTCTGGACCCGTTCGATCGGCGGCGTCGCGGCCGGCCGCGGCCGGGTCGTCCGGATAGGCATGTTCATCAGCGGCTACCTGCTGGCCTGGGCTGCTTGCGGGGCCGTCGCCTTCGCGGCCCTGGCCGGCAGCGAGCGGCTGCTCACGGCGTCCGCCACGGCGGCGAAATGGCTCGGCGTGGCGATCTTCATCGCGGCGGGCAGTTACCAGTTCACCCCATGGAAGGACTGGTGCCTCCGCCGCTGCCGCTCGCCGATCGGCGCGCTCATGTACTACCTCGGGTTCAAGGGCCCGAGCCGGGACATCCGCGTCGGCCTCCATCACGGCGCGACCTGCGTCGGGTGCTGCTGGGGCCTGATGATCCTGCTGATCGCGGTCGGCGTGATGAACGTGGCAGTCATGGCCGGCCTGGCCGCGGTCATCTTTGTCGAGAAGCTCTGGCGCCACGGGAAGCCGTTCGGCCAGGCCGTCGGAATCGCGCTGGTCGCGGCCGGCCTCGCCGCGATCTGGTTCCCCTGGCTGCTTCCCGGCCTGCACGCCGCCAGCATGCCGGCGATGTAACTCCAGATGAGCGACTCCGCCGGCCGACTAGATTCAGCCGCGTGCTGGCCCTGATCTCCGCGCCGTCGAACCTCGGACTGCGCCCTCCGCAAACCGGCGCCGTGCCCGGCACCGCGAAGGCCCCCGAGGCACTGCGCGAGGCCGGGCTGCACAACCGCTTTGCCGCTCGCGGCGCCGTCGATGCCGGGGTCGTGCTCCCCGGCCGTTACGTCGATGACGCGCAAGCGGGCGTCGCCCGATCGCGCAACCAGGGCGCGGTCATCGACCACGCCCGGCGGCTGGCCGCGCGCATCCGCGATCAGCTCGACGCAGCCGGCGTCCCGCTGGTGCTCGGCGGTGACTGCAGCCTGCTCATCGGAGCCGGGCATGCGCTCAGATCGCGCGGCAGATACGGACTGGTCCACCTCGACGGCCATACCGACTTCCGGCATCCCGGCAACAGCGCCGACTGCTTCAGCCTCGCTGGCGAGGATCTCGCTGCCGCCGTCGGCCTGCACTGGCCGGCGATCGCCGACCTCGACGGCGGTAGCCCCTACTTCCGCCCTGACGACACCGTGCATGCCGGCTGCCGCGATGATGACGAGCACCTGGCCGAGGCCAGCGACATCATCGCGCAGGTCATTCCCGCCAGCCGCGTTCGCCACGCCGGAGCTGCCGCGACCGCGGCGGCAGTGCTGGCCACCGTGGACACCGGCCAGCTCGACGGCTACTGGCTGCACCTCGACGTCGACATCCTCGACCCCCGTTCCATGCCCGCTGTTGACAGCCCCGCCGAGGGCGGGCTGGACCCCTCGGAGCTGACTGCCCTGCTGGCCGCGCTGGCGCCACGAGCCACCGGTGCCCAGGTCACCGTCTTCGACCCCGATCTCGACCCCGACGGCCGCTACGCGACCCTGCTCACCGGCATCCTGGCCACCGGACTCAAGCACCTCGGGCACAAGCGACGCAGCCAGTCGTGACCCGGTTGAGATGACAGGTCGCGAATGGGCCTAGCCGGTGACGCTGAAGGCAACGTCGCCCTGCTCGTTCACCTGCGCGTCGAGCTCCTTGTCCTGCAGGGCCGCCGCCGCGGCGGCCTCGACGAACACGCGCGCCCCGCCCTCCTCGACCACCTGGTCACCGGCCACGGGCGCCTCGGCGAGGGCCAGCTGGAACGATGGTGCTTCTTCATCCGGCGCCATAATGCGCAGGCCTGTTTCCGCGGGTAGCTCCGGCTGCGACGTCAGGCTGCGGATCGCAGCGACGGCGCTGTCGGTGAGCGTGAGCATGATCAGCTCCTCCACTACTGGATGGGCAATGCGGCTTGCCGTACCCACTGTCCGCCGAGCCCAACCAGCCTCGCCCGGTTTTCTGCCCTGCGGTCTGCGCGCGATGCGGTCTGCGCGCGGCGTCCCGGACTTGACCTCGGCATCCATGGTCTGTTGACAGCTAATCTGTCCGGAAATCAGTGCACCCGGATGACAACCCGCTGGCAACGGGCCTGCTACCGATGGTGGGCGATACTGGGATCGAACCAGTGACCTCCTCGGTGTGAACGAGGCGCTCTCCCGCTGAGCCAATCGCCCGCCGCCCAGGGCCGAATCCATCCGCCAGGGGCCGTACCACAGGGTAGCGCATGACGGCCGGGCAGCACGCCCGGCCGCACGCCGGGGCACCACGCCCGGTCCCCCGGAGGACCGCGTCGGGCGCACTACTTTAAAGCTCCATACACGAACACGAATCCCGAATTTCGGGCTTCTACGAGGATGTAACGGAGGTGTAAACTCCCGCCATGCTCCGGACAGATCAGGGTGAGCGTCGCAACGCAGGCAGCGATCCCCTCCAAGCATGCCAAACGCCTATCAGCGCGGCACGCGCGTGCAAGTCGGCCGCGGCTGATCATAGGGCGGCACTTACGTTAGCTAACTTCCGGTGACATTCAGATCACAGCGCGTCGCGTCTGGTCAAATTCAGCACCCGGCGGCGGAATAAACATTCAAATTCGAGAATCGTTTGACCGGGTCGCAGCCGGTTTGTTGACTCGTGCCCGAGGTTACGAGTGACCAAGTTGCGGAATCCTACCTCCCGCGACGAATTTCAGCCGGTAGCCACGCCTAAATCAGCTATCAGCGATCACACAGTCGCCCGCGAAGCCCGGCAATCCGGGACACCACTAGACAAAGGTTTGCCTGATGATAAACAGCAGCGCTACCGTCTCCGCGGAGCTTGGGCTCACGCTGGTCGTCCCCGAGCACGGGACTGTGCCCCTGGTCGCCAGCCTCTACTACAGCGCCGACGACCCCTATGCGATCCGCATGGCGTTCCATGTCGGACTGGACGAGCCGGTCGAGTGGATCTTCGCCAGGGAACTGCTCGCCGCGGGCCTTGTGCAGCCGACCGGCGAAGGCGATGTTCAGGTCTGGCCAGGCTCGCCGGACGGCCGCGACGTGCTCAACCTCGCGTTGTCATCCCCGTTCGGCCAGGCGCATTTCGAGGCGCCGGCCAGCGCGACAGCGGATTTCCTGCGCCGGACCTACGGGCTTATCGCGGCCGACCGGGAAGACGAGTTCGTCGACGTCGACAGCGAACTGGACGAACTGCTCTGGCGCGCGTAACCGCCAGGCCCCAACCGAGCAATCCCGCAACCAGGCAATGCCGCGCCAGACAATGCGCCGCAGGTAATTCGGTAAGACCCCGCTAAACCCGGCAAGCCCGCCAGCCCCCGCCAGTTCTCCGCACCAGGAAATCCCTAAGGATCCGGCTCCGCCGCCGACCGGGCGGCGAATATCTCAGCGGCCCGGCACGTCGCCGGCCCGGGCGCGGCCGGCAGCGGCACCCCGTTAACCGCCCGGATCGGCTGCACATCCCTGGTCGTGCCCGTGAGGAACGCCTCGCCCGCCGCGCCGAGCGCCCCGAGCGGCAGGTCCTCCTCCTCGGCGCCGGCCCACTCAATCACCAGTCCCCTGGTCACGCCAGCCAGGCAGCCCGAGCTCAGCGGCGGCGTCAGCAGCCGCCCGCCGGACACCACGAAGACGTTGGTGCCGGTTCCCTCGCACAGGTTCCCCCCGGTATTCGCGAAGATCGCCTCGTTGCCGCCGCGGTCCCTGGCGTAGCCGAGCGCCAGCACGTTCTCCGCGTACGACGTCGTCTTCAGCCCCGCCAGCGCACCACGGTCGTTCCGCGGCCATGGCACCGTGACCACGTCACTCGACGCGCCGATCGAGGGCCAGTCCCCCAGCGCCGCCATGACGGTCAGCCCGGCGGTGCCCCGGTCGGAGCCGAGCGGGGACTCGCCCCCGGTCACCGTGATGCGCAGCCGCGCCCTGGCCGGCTGGTCCGCGGCCGCCAGCAGGTGCGTGACGCCAGCCCGCAGCCTGCCCAGGTCGGGCTCCGGTAGGCCGAGCCCCGCGGCGGACCGCCGCAGCCGCGCGAGATGCCTGGTCAGCGCGAACGGCACCCCGGCCACGACCTTGACCGTCTCGAACACCCCGTCGCCCACGGTCAGCCCGTGATCGAACACCGAAACCCGGGCTTCGGAGTCAGCCAGCAACGTCCCGTTGATCCACACCGTCATTGGACTGACGCTATTTCAGTCCGCCGCTATGCGCACCAGCCGCCGCGCAGATCTGCGGAATCAGTTCGTCAACGGCGACAATCTGCTCGGACACCTCACGGTCCACGGCCATCATCGGCACCCGCGCCCTGACCACGGCAACCGCCGCGGCCAGCGGCTCGCTCGGCATGCCGATCGCCGACCGCAGGTCGATTCCCTGCACCGCGCAGAGGATCTCGACCGCCAGGCAGGTCCGGACGTTGACGATCACCTCGCGGAGCTTGCGCACCGCCGTCCAGCCCATCGAGACATGATCTTCCTGCTTGCCCGACGTCGGGATGGTATCCACGCTGGCCGGATGGGCGAGCACCTTGTTCTCGCTGACCAGCGACGCCGCGGTGTACTGGGCCAGCATGTAGCCCGAGTTGGTGCCCGCGTCCGGGGCGAGGAACGGCGGCAGCCCGCGGGACGACGCCGGGTCGAGCATCCGGTCCACCCGCCGCTCGCTGATGCTGGCCAGCTCGGAAACCGCGATGGCGAGCATGTCCGCCGCGAACGCGAGCGGCTCGCCGTGGAAATTCCCGGTGGTCATCACCTCGCCGTCACTCACGATCACTGGGTTGTCCACCACGGCCCCGAGCTCGGTGTCCAGCACCCCCGCCGCGTACGCCAGGACGTCACGGGCCGCGCCGTGCACCTGGGGGGCGCAGCGGAGGCTGTAGGCGTCCTGCACGGCATGGCGGCTGTGCCGGTGGCTGGCCATCAGCGCCGAGCCTGCCAGCAGCGCCCGCAGGTTGGCGGCGCTGTCCAGCTGGCCGGGATGCGGCCTGATCACCTGGACCCGCTCGTCGTACGGCCGGTCGGTGCCGAGCAGCGCCTCGATCGACAGGGCACAGGCCACGTCGGCCGCCTGCAGCAGCAGCCGGGCGTCGCGCACCGAGAACGCCAGCAGGGCCTGCATCGGCTCCGTTCCGTTGACCAGCGACAGGCCCTCCTTCGGGGCCAGCTCCAGCGGCTCGATGCCGTGCTCGGCGAGCACCTCGGCGGCCGGCCGGCCGCGCGGGCCGTCACCCGGCGCCCGCAGCCGGCCCGCGCCGATCAGCGGCTGCGCCAGGTGCGCGAGCTGTGCCAGGTCACCGGAGGCGCCCACCGAGCCCTTGGACGGCACCACCGGCAGCAGGTCCGCCGCCAGCAGCTCGAGCAGCCGCTCCGGCAGCGCGGCGCGGACGCCGGAGTAGCCGGCCGCCAGCGTCCTGGCGCGCAGCAGCAGGATCGCCCGGACGGTGGCGTCGTCCAGCGGCTCGCCGGTCCCGGCCGCGTGCGACCGGACGATCGCGCCCTGCAGCGCGGTCAGGTCCTTCTCCCCCACCCGGGTGTCAGCGAGCGCGCCGAACCCGGTATTCACCCCGTAGACCGGCCCGCCGCCGGCGATTGCCGCCGCCACCACGGCACGGCTGATTTCCATCCGGTCCTGGACGCCTGGACCGAGTTGCGCCCGCGCCGCGCCGGACGCGACGTCGACGACATCTGCCACGGTCAGCGCGTCCCCGTTGACGATCACTGTTCGCATGGCTGCCAGCCTGCCACCTTGACCGGCGCGCGGCACGCCTGGCGCCCGCTGAATACGATCTGCCGCCGGCTGCTTACTGACACCGATTTTTAACGGATCCGTCCGGCCCGGCCGCCGACCGCCGCGCCGGGCACGTTTCGGCGCTAGCCGAAGTGTCCGCCGGCCATGATGAGGTGATGAGCACCCAGTCCTGGCCCGGTGCCCGGCCGGCTGCGGGGCGAGTTTGCCGGCCCGGCCGGATCGGCTAGAGTTTCTGAACGCACACCGGTCGGGCCGGTGTGCGCCGCCTCGCGCGAGCGGGGGTCCATGCGGACGTGGCTCAGTGGTAGAGCATCACCTTGCCAAGGTGAGGGTCGCGGGTTCGAATCCCGTCGTCCGCTCGGAGGTGCCGGACGCCGTCTCGCGTGCCGACGTTGTCACCACGGCTCTTCGGGACCCGGGCCGGCTCCTTCTTGGCGGGAGTCGCCGGTGGCGGAATGGCCGAGTGGCTTAGGCAAGGGCCTGCAAAGCCCTGTACGCGGGTTCGATTCCCGCTTCCGCCTCGCGGGCGGTTAGCTCAGCGGGAGAGCACTTCCCTGACACGGAAGGGGTCAC
>WNGD01005876.1_pt1 | contig 11844 bp, 12 predicted proteins | sample 5400671 | NCBI WGS metagenome assembly WNGD01 (sample SAMN13153369, study PRJNA577476) | soil metagenome | isolation source: 40 cm soil or saprolite under grassland replicate 2 | place: USA:California | collected 2016-06-15
ACCACCGCCGTGCCGGCGGCCCATGTCAGCACGCTCCTGCGATTGAACTTGCTTGAGCCTGGCCGCGGCCTCGCTGCGGGTTGCGGCGTGGGCGGGGGTTGCGTCGTTTTCGCTTCATCGCGAACGGCCTTTTCGCGCAGATACTCGGAAAAATGCTCGTTGTCTTGCTGCGCCACCTCGGCCTTGCGCCTGAGATAGATCTGTTCGGCGGTAAGCGGAGGCTCCTCCTTCAGCTCGACTTTCATTTGCGGTAGATCGGCGTCTTGCTCCTTGAGTTTCGGCTTGCGCCCGTCTGACATCGCCCAGCTCCTCCATTTTCCCTGTCATGACTGAATTCGATTGCACAATAATGTTGGGCGGCGATCAAGCTCGACTGCTGTGCGAGCGTCGATGTGGCTCGCTTCAGTGTGGTGGCATCGGAATCCATACCGGCGGCTTTCCCGAGAACCGCATCCGCCGCAAGACAACCTCGTCGGTGACGTCGAAAGGTTTGAGATAGACGTAGTAATTGTCCTTGCGCTCGAACACGTCGTCATTGGGTGTGCTGCTTGGACTGACCAGCATCGAGCCGGAGAAGCGCACGTGCATGTAATTGGGCAGCAGTTGCGCGAAGTCGCGCACGCGTGCGTCGAAACGATAGCGGTAGGTCTGCTTGCCAAGAATTTCTGTCACGCCCGTTGCATTCTCCTCGGTGGCCGTCATCGGCACTTCCTGCCAGAGGCTCGCCACCTGGACAAAGGCCCGCATCTGCGGCGTCATGACGTAGATCGGCTCGCCGCCGACGTTCTGCAGATAGGTCGTCAGTTCGTAGCGGCCGTCGCCAAGGTCGGTGACCGACTGCACGTCGCCGCGCAGCCGATTGAGCGCCAGGTGCTGCAGCGCCGCATATCGAGCCGTGCGCTCGCGCAGGCGCATCGACTGATATGTCTCGACGCCAAAATCAGTAAGGAGGATGGCGGCCAAGATCGCCGCCGCGGCGGGCAGAAAAATCCTCACCCCGCGCCAGAGGCTCTCGCCGAGCCGAATCGGCGCGCGCGCCGGCACGTCTGGCATAGGAGCGACGCTGGCGGGCGTGACGCTGCGTCGCGGCGCGGCCTCGGCCCGCGATACTTCGCGCGGCATGAGAGCGCCTTGGCGCATCTCGAAGCTGCGCTGCGCCCGCGCGGCAAGCCTGAGATCGTGGGTAACGAGGACGCAACCGAACGAGTCCCTCCGCTGCAAGTCTTCGAGCAGATCGATGATGTCGCCCTCGGTATTCTCGTCGAGGTCGCTGGTCGGCTCGTCGGCGAGCAGCAGCGGCGGTGCATTGATGAGCGCGCGGGCCACGGCAACCCGGCGCTGCTCCCCGCCGGACATGCTGTCCGGATAGGCCTCTGCGCGATCCGCGAGACCGACGCGCGCGAGCAGCTCGTGCGCCCGCGCGTAGGCGTCCTCGGCTGGCATGGTGCGGCCGAGCAGCGCCGGAACGGCGACGTTATCGGCTGCGGTCAAGTTCGATAACAGGCTCGGGAATTGGAAAACGAAGCCCACGTGGCAGGCGAAACGTCGCGCGCTCGCTTTCCGACAGCGTCCACACGTCGGTGCCGTCGAGCAAGAGCCGGCCCTGCGTCGGCTTGGTCAAAGCGCCGAGCATGGCCATCAGCGTCGACTTGCCCGAGCCGGAGCGGCCGACGATCGAGATGAAGTCGCCGCGGCCCACGTCGAGACTGGCGTCGCGCACCGCCGCGCAGGCGGAAGCGGCGCCGTATCGTTTGCTCAGCGACTGCGCCGACAGCGTCATCGCGCCTCCGCTTGAATGAGCGCATAGGGCGCCATGCGCCGCACCCGCCAGGCCGGCACGAACGCGCCGAGGAGGCCAAGGACGACCGAGAACACGATTGCGAGGACCGCGCCAGCTTCGAGCACGGCGGCTGGCGGCCACGAGAACGGAACGCCGAGCAATGCGAAATAGAAGCCGAGCGAGCGAGCAAAGGTCAGCAGCACGGCGGCACCGAAGCCGAGACCGGCGAGCCCGCCCAGACCGGTGATCACAGCGGCTTCGGCGAGAATGATCGCCATCACCTGATTGGGCTTTGCCCCCATCGCCCGCAGCAGACCGACCTCGCGATAGCGCTCTTGCACGATCGCCGAGAACAAGAGCGCGAGCAGGATCAGCAACGCGGCGAGCTCGAAGAGGGTGAACACCGCCACCCCGGCGAGCAGCGTGCTCAGTGCTTGCCGCGACGAGGTGAGCACGCCGTTGCCTTCGACGATCTTGACGTCGCCAAGCCCTGCAAGGGCGAACTTCACCTCTTCTCGCTTGGCTGCGGGCGATAACTGCACCAGGAAGGCCGAGACGCGGTCGAGCGCAAGGTCTCCTGAGCAGACGTCGGCATGGCGCATGCCGGCGATCGCGTCCTCGGCCTTCACTGGCGCTGCCGATTTGGCGCTTGTCTCTGACCGGCGGCAGAACGAAACCACATCGGCCAGCGTGTCGAAGCTCAGAAAATACGATTCATCGAACGGGCCGACGCCGGTGCGGCCGAGCCGCCTGCCAAGGCGCATCGGCATCCCGCAGACGCTCACGATTTCGCCAAGCGCGGCGGAGAGCGCGCCGCCTGCGATCAGCCCGTCAACTGCTCCTTCCTGCCCCGCCTCGACCCAGCTCAGCACTGAAAAGTCGCGCGCCGGGTCGAACGCGATCAGGTTGACGTTTTGCCCCTCGACCAGCGCCGGGACGACGCGCTGCGGCGCCACGCGAGCGATCCCGGGGATGGCAGCGATGCGCTCGGCGATCGCGGCGGGGAGCGTCTCGTCAGTGGGCTGCACCGTGATGAGGCTCGCGGTGATATTCACCAGCGTCGCGGGCGGGACGACGAGGAGGTCGGCGCCCATGCGCGAGAAGCTTTGCGCCATGCCCTGCCAAAGCGCCCAGCCGGCGACGAAGCTCGCGAAGCCGACGCCGGCCCCGAGCATGACGGCGGCGCCGAGAAACAGTGCGCGTAGCCGGCGGCGGCCGACGTTCTGGGCGCCCAACCGGATCAGCAGCCAAAGATCCTGTCGCGACATTCCCGCTCCCCCCGACGAATGGATCTTATTCTCCGAGGAGAACGTCCCTGGCTTCGCTGATCTTCATGCTCAAATAAGGCGTGCCGCCGAGTTGCGGATCGAGGAGTTGTCCGAGGCGGCGATATGCGAGCTCGATCTCTTGCGCGCTCGCCTGCGGGCCAAGCCCGAGCATCTCGAGCGCCTCTTCGCGCGGCATGCGCATGCGGCCGTTGCCGCTCCCCTTCATGGCGGCCCCCGTCACGCGGGCAGGCTTTTGCTCGAGCTGCGATCCCGTTTGCTCCACATAGGCGCGCAGCACCGCGATGGATTGCCGCACCAGCTCCGGATCCATCGCCTCGTGCGGGTTCGAGAAGGTGTAAGCCGCACGGCCAAAATGCTGCGTGCTGGGTGCAAAGGGCGCCCGCGTGGGGTTAAGCGGGCCGAACAGCACGCGCCAGCGCGGCGCCGCCTGCACGAACACCGGCAGCATGAAAGCGGCAAGCATCATCGCCGGCGCCCAACGTTCGGTGCCGATGAGCCAGGCCAGGACAGCCAGCGCGAGCGCCGCCAGCGCGAGCAGCGCCCATCGTCCCGAATTGATGATCGCGGGCGGATCGGCGTTGAGGATAAAGCCGCCCACCTTGACCGCGGACACGAACAAAGAGAGCGCAAGCGTCGCGTAGGCGACCACGGTCAAATCCATGTTGTCCTCCCCGCCGATCAATGCCTCATCGCCTCGGTCACGCTCGCAGCGCTTCACGTCGCGATCGAAGCAGCCGATGCAGATAAAACCTATTCCTTGACCGCGCCCGTCATGGCCGAGACGTAGTGTTCGACGAAGAAGGCATACAGGATCACCAGTGGCAGCGAGCCGACCAGCGCGCCTGCCATCAGCGAACCCCAGCGATAGATATCGCCGTCCACGAATTCGTTGACGATCGCTACCGGTACCGTCTTGTTCTCGGTCGAGGAAATGAAGGTGAGCGCGTAGATGAATTCGTTCCAGCACAGCGTGAAGCAGAAGATGAAGGCCGAAATTAGTCCCGGCACCGCCAACGGCAGGACGATCTTGGTGAGGATCTGGTAACGGCTTGCGCCGTCGATCAGCGCGCATTCCTCGAGCTCGAACGGGATCGTCTTGAAATAGCCCATCAGCAGCCAGGTCGAAAACGGGATCAGAATGGTCGGATAGGTGAGGATCAATGCGAAGGGCGTGTCGAATAGCCCGTACTGGAACACGACGGTCGAGAGTGGAATGAACAGGATCGAGGGTGGGATGAGATAGGCGAGAAAGATCGCGCCGCCGACCCACTGCGCGCCGTTATAGCGCAAGCGCACGATCGCGTAGGCGGCGAGCACGCTGGCAACGATGGAGAGAATGGTTGCGCTGATCGCCACCAGCATCGTGTTCATGAGCCACTGCGGGTAATGCGTCCCGAACAGCAATTGCTGGATATGCTTGAGCGTCGGTGTCCAGGTCCAGAACGGATTGAAGCGATCGAGGTCGAGCAACTGCTCGTCCGGCTTGATCGCGGTGAGCGCCATCCAATAGAACGGGAACAGCAGCACGAAAAGGATCACGGACAGCGGCAGGTAAAGCGTCACCAGCCGGCGCGGCAGCGTCTGCAGGTAGCTCATGCCCTCGGTGTGGTCCGCGGTGACGCCGGACAGCACTGCCCTCGGGCTTGCGACCTTGGACGCGAGCACGTCAGTCATTGCTTTCTCCGTGCTGCCACTTCCGCCGCTGCAGTCCGAACCACGAGATCAGGATGGCGGCGAGCAGGAACGGGATCATGGCGGTGGCGATGGCTGCCCCCTCGCCGAGATAGCCGCCGCCGATGGCGCGCTGGTACCCGAGCGTCGCCATCAGATGCGTGGCGTTCGCGGGGCCGCCGCGCGTGAGCACCCAGATGAGCTGGAAATCGGTGAAGGTAAACAGCACCGAAAACGTCATCACCACCGCGATGATGGGCGTGAGCAACGGGTAGGTGACGTAGCGAAACCTTTGCCACGGCGTTGCGCCGTCGATGGTTGCGGCCTCATAGAGCGAAGGCGACACGGTCTGCAAGCCCGCGAGCAGCGTGATGGCGATGAATGGCACCCCGCGCCAGATATTGGCGAAAATCACCGACCAGCGCGCGTTCCAGGTATCTCCGAGGAAATCGATATTGCTCGCGATCAGCCCGATCTTGCGCAGCGACCAGGACACGATCGAGAATTGACTATCGTAGATCCACCAGAACGCGATCGCCGAGAGCACCGTCGGGACGATGAAGGGGATGAGCACCAGCGCGCGGATGATCGCCTTGAACGGCATGTTGTGATTGAGCAGGAGCGCGAGGTAAAGCCCGACCGCGAATTTGCAGGCACTGGCGACACAGGTATAGAGCAGCGTGTTGAAGACCGAGAGCCAGAACACCGAATCGTCCCACAGCCACTCGTAGTTCTCGAGCCCTATGAATTCTCCGAGCCGGCCAATCCGCGCATCGGTGAACGAGAGCCACACGCCCAGTCCCAGCGGATAGGCGAGAAACAGCAGCAAAAACGCCGCCGCCGGCAGCATGAACCACAGGGCGATCCAGTTGCGGTTCACCTTGAGCCGATCCCACGCGCTCACGTCGTGGATCGGCCGCGCCGCGATCGGGTGTTTGAGAGCAAGATCGGCCATCGGTCACCTGCATCACGGGTCAGGCTTCGGCGGCGCAGACTCTTTCTCCCGCTCGTCCGCGCGAAAAGCAGGACCCAGTTTTTCGCTCCTGGATTCCCGCTTTTCGCGGGAATGAACGGAGTTTGCGGCCGTCGGTAGTGTTCCACTCAAACGGAGACACTACCGAACGTTAGCTGCTTGACCGCCGATCCTGATGCCTTTCCTTCAAACCTCACCGGTAGAGCCGCGTCGCCTGGCGTTCGGCGATTTTGATCGCGGCCTTAGGATCCTCACGCCCGGTGCAGACATTGGCAAACATGTCCACCAGGATGAAATCGGCCAGCGCCGCGGCAGCCTTTTCGCCCACCGACCCGAGCCCGCCCACGGTCAACGTGCGCTTGGCCGCTTCGCGGAAAATCGTGTTCTTGGGATCGGACGTCCACACCGGGTTGTTGTCGTAGGCGTTGAGCGGGTGGGTAAGATAGCCGACCGAGCCCTCCAGCCATTTGTTGTAGTTGTCCGCTTCGAGCAGGAACGCCATCAGCGCCTTGGAGGCCTGCGGATATTTCGTGTAGGTCATCGCCAGCATCGGGAAGCAGACGTGAAACTCGGTCGGCTTGCCGATCGGACCGACCGGCCATAGCGCGTGGTCCATGTCCTCGGCGATATCCTTCTTGGTGGGATCGCGCTTGGCCGCGGCATAGATCGAGATGCCGTTGTTGGTCCACGAAATCTCGCCGGCGAGGAACGCCTTGTTGTTGAAGGCATCGTTCCACGAGGCTACGCCGGGGATCATATTGTCGTAGAGCTGCTTGGCGTATTCGAGCGCCTTCACGGTCTCCGGCGAGTTGAGGATCACCTTATCGTTCTTGTCGACGAGATTGCCGCCGTGCGCCCACAAGCACCAGTACACCCAGCAATTGGCGTCGCCGGTAGCGTGACCGAGCGCCATACCGCCCGGCGTGTTGTTGCGCTTGGTCGCTTTGGCGTATTCCAGGAACTCATCCGTCGTAGCTGGAAACTTGGTAAGCCCTGCCTTCTTCAGCGCCGAGATGCGGTAGTTCATCATGTTGCCGCTGACGCAGACGGGGATGTCGATCCATTTGCTGCCGCTCTTGCCGTAGGTCACCGCGCTCGGCACCCAGCCGCCGTATTTTTTGCCGAGATAGTCTGCCACGTCAGTGACGTCGACGCATTTCTGCGGAAACAGATGCGGCAGTGATTGTAAACCCCAGAACAGATCCGGCCCGGCGTTGGTGTTCGCTGCCACTGACGCCTTTGGCGGTATGTCCTCGAAGGACTCGCGCGTGACCGTGACCTTCACGCCGGTCGCCTTGGTGAAGGCGTCGAGCAGCGCCATGAACGCGTCGTCCTCGGATTGCACGAAATACTTCCAGCGCAACAACGAGAGTTGCGCGCCCTTTTCGGGTTTCCATGGCGCGGCCTGCGCCCAGGCCTTCGCCCATTCAAGCAATCCCGAACCGGCGAGCGCGCCGGTTGCGAGCGTGCTTTGCACGAAGGTGCGGCGAGTGAATGTGGTCATGATGCTTTCCTCCCTCATGAGGCGGTGAGACGTTGCCCGGTTGGCGCGTCGAACAGGTGCGCCAATCGGGGATCGGGTTTGAGCCGGATCTTATCGCCCGGTTTGAAGTCGTGGCGTTCGCGGAAAACCGCGATGATATCCTCGTGGCCAATCTTGGCGACGACCTGCAGCTCGGAGCCGGTCGGCTCGACGACGAGCACCTCGGCTTCACCGCCATCCTCGGCGATGACGAAATGCTCGGGCCTGATCCCATAGATCACCGGGCGTCCGTCACTGCCGGTCGGCGCCGCCACTAGAGGTAAGCGAACGCCGCTCGCGGCCTCGAATTGCAGGGCGCCATTCCTGCGGATCGTTCCCTTGAGGAAATTCATCGCTGGCGAGCCGATGAAGCCGGCGACGAAGAGGTTGCGGGGACGATCGTAAAGCTCGAGCGGCGCACCGATCTGCTCCACCAGCCCGTCATGCATGACGACGATCCGGTCGGCAAGCGTCATCGCCTCGATCTGGTCGTGGGTGACGTAGATCGTCGTGGTCTTCAGGCGCTGATGCAATTCCTTGATCTCGGTGCGCATGGCGACCCGAAGCTTCGCGTCGAGATTGGACAACGGCTCGTCGAACAAGAACACCTGCGGGTCGCGCACGATGGCGCGGCCCATGGCGACGCGCTGGCGCTGCCCACCGGAGAGCTGGCGCGGATAACGGCCGAGCAGCGCACGAAGGCCTAGAATATCCGCGGCCCCATTCACGCGCTGCTCGATCTCCTTTTTTGGCGCGCCGCGCAGCATGAGCGAGAAGCCCATATTGGCGGCCACCGTCATGTGCGGATAGAGCGCGTAGTTCTGGAATACCATGGCGATGTCGCGCGCTTTCGGCGGCACGCGATTGACCACCCGCTCGCCGATGCGGATCTCGCCCGACGTGATGTTCTCGAGCCCGGCGATCATGCGCAACAGTGTCGACTTGCCGCAGCCGGAGGGGCCCACCAGCACGACGAATTCGCCGTCGCCGATGTTCACGTCGACGCCGTGGATGACCTCGGTCGCCCCAAAAGCCTTGCGGACGTCGCGGATCGCAACCGACGCCATGGACGCTCCTCTGTTCGGCCGCTTGTAGGCACCCACGCCGCGGCTCCTTGCTTTTGCCCCAGCTGGCGCCGCCACGGCGGCACCAACCCCGGGGCGGCAATTGGACGGGATTATCGGCGCAATTTCAATTCCCGTTTGTCGCGGTTTTCCTCGGTTCTGCGGTTGCAAACGCCGGTTTCGCGGTGCCATGGGCGGTCAGTCTGACTATTGTGCGCCATGGCGATTGACCAAGCACGATGGCGACACTGATCCGCAGAGCTACCGCAGATGACGCCGCACGCATCGGCGCAATCGCGCGTGCCGCCTACGCCAAATACGTCTCCCGCATAGGGCGCGAGCCGGCGCCGATGGTGGCCGACTTTGCCGGGCATATCGCTGCCGATCATGTCGTGGTGGTGGAGGCGGCGGGAGTGGTCGACGGCTATATGGTCGCCTGGGCCGAAATAGACGCCTACTTCGTCGACAATATTGCGGTTGACCCGGCGCGGCAGGGTAGAGGCTTGGGCCGCAAGCTCATGGCTCATGCCGCGGACGAGGCCAAGCGCCGCCACTTGCCGGCGATCCGGCTCTACACCAACGCGGCAATGACCGAGAATTTGTCGATGTACGCCCACATGGAATTTATCGAAACACATCGCGTCGTGGAAAAGGGATTCGCTCGGGTGTATATGCGCTGGACCGTCCCGGCCGGCGAGAAATGACCCGCAAAGCGCGCGCCGTCCACAGATCGGCGACTTGTGCCGGCTCAGGCCAACGCTATTCCGGCTTGATGTTCAGCTCGCCGATCAGTCGCGTATAAAGATCGGACTGCCGGGCAATATGGGCCTCGAATTCGGCGCCGCATTTCGGGTTGGGATATAGCGCCTGCGCGGTGAGCTTCGACTTGACCTCCGGGGCAAGAAGCGCCGCGCTGAACCAGTCGATGAGTTGCGTGATCGTTTCTTTCGGCGTCTTTGCGGGCGCCACCAGGCCGAACCACACATCGGTTTCGAAATCGGGATAGCCGGATTCCGCAACCGTGAGCAGATCGGGCAGCGGCTCGATCCGCTTGAGCGCCATGGTCGCGAGCGCGCGCGCCTTGCCTGCGATCAATTGCTCGCCGATTTCCGACCAATTCAGCACGGCGGAGGTCACGTGCGCCCCGAGCAGCGCGCTGACCGTTGGCGCTCCCGGATAGGGGACGTAGGTCAGGTTGGCATGCGCAAGCCGCTTGAAACGCTCGATCCCGATGTGCTGGGTCGTGTTGGGGCCGACGCTGGCGATCGAGAGCTCACCCGGCTTCTTCCGCGCCGCCTCCACGAGCTCGGCAAGCGTGCGATAGGGCGAGGCGCCGTTGACGGCGATGATCTGCGGCGTCGTCACGAGATAACAGATCGGTTCGAAGCTCGATTGCGGATCGTAATTCACCTTGCGCAGGATCGCGCTGATGATCATGCCATTGTTGTTGATGAGCAGCGTGCTGCCGTCCGGCGGCGCGCGCGCCACCGCTTCCGCCGCGATCACGCCGCCGGCACCGGGCCTGCTCTCGATGATGATCGACTGGCCTTTACTGGTGGAAATGTGATCGGCCAGCACCCGAACCAGAAGATCGATGCTGCCTCCGGGCGGAACCGAGATGATGACCCGGATTGGTCTCGCGGCTTGCGAGCGTGCGGGATCAGCGGGCGGGGCCAGGCTCGCTAATGCCAACGCGCCGAGCGCAAATCCGATCAGCCTCCGCAAAAACCATCTCCATGAAACAGTGGACCGCCTCGTGCCCGGCGCATAGGCTGAGCGAGTGGACTTATCGGAGGACGACACCATGGCGCAAGCATCATCGCTCGCCGCGCTTGCCTCGCGTTTCATCGAGACCGAATCGCTGCCGTGGATCGCGACCGCCCCGGGCAGCAAGATGAAGGTGATCTATCACGATCCGCAGACCGGGATGTTGACCATTCTGGCCAAGCTCGATCCGGGCGCCGGCATTCCGCCGCACGTGCACGAGGATTTGGAGCAGACATTCGTTCTCGAAGGCTCGCTGCGCGATGACGAGGGCGAATGCACCGCCGGCAATTTCGTCATCCGCGCCAAGGGGAGCCGCCACGCGCCGATCGCGCCCAATGGCTGCACGATGCTGGTGTTCTTCCTCAAGCCCACCGCGGCGCTCGAGAAGATTCTCCTGCAACAGGCGGGAGCAGGGCGCCCGCAATGAATGAAAACGGCACGTAGTAATGGGGGAACTCCGTAGCCCGGCTTGAGCAACGCGAAAGCCGGGACTTGGCTTTTCCCGCATTTTGCTCTTGTCAATGCGGGCTACGATCGGGCTCAAGACCAGCGTGCGAGACCAAGCACGTTGAGGACGGTCTGCCCCGTTGGAGGAGACGATGCGGCGGCGCGAATTCATCTTCGCTCTCGGCGGCGCAGTGGCAGCGGTAACAGAGCCGCTTGCTGCGGCGGCTGAGGATTATCCTAACCGCTCCATCACCCTCGTCGTCAATTTCCCGGCCGGAGGCTCGACCGATGCCATGGCACGCATTCTGCGCGAGCCGCTGAGCCAGGGCCTCGGGCAGAGCATTATCATCGACAATCGCGGGGGTGCCGGGGGGACGACGGGAGCCGCGGCGGCCGCCAATGCCAAGCCTGACGGCTACACGCTGCTCCTCTCCGTCAACTCATCGCTGATCACCAACAAGTTTCTGCAGAAGAACTTTCCGTTCGATCCGAGGACGGCATTCGCACCCATCACGCTGAGCTCGGACGTCGCTCTCGTCCTCGCCGTGCATCCGTCGCTGCCGGTTCACGGCGTGAGCGAACTCATCGACTACGCGAGAAAAAATCCCGGCAAGCTCGCCTATGGCAGCGCCGGCATCGGCACGATGCACCACATCATCGGCGAGCTGATCAAGCAGAAGACCGGAATCGAGATGGTGCATGTCCCCTACCGCGGCGGCGCGCCGTTGATACAGGACCTGATCGCCGGCAACGTGAAGGTGTCTTTCAATACATTGCCGACGGCGTTGCCGCAGGCGCAGGCCGGCATGATCCGCATTATCGCTGTCGCCGAGAAGGCGCGACTCCCGGAACTGCCGGATACCCCAACCATCGACGAGACGATTCCCGGCGTCATCAATATCGGCTGGAATGGACTCTTGGCGCCGGCCGGCACGCCGGCGCCGATCATCGATAAGCTCAATGCGGTGGCGGTGGCGGCGCTGAAAACGCCCGATGTCATCGCCAAGATGAAGTTGCAAGGCCTGCACGCCATGAGCAGCACGCCGGCGGAATTCGCGAGCCTCATCGCCCGCGAGGTCGATTATTGGGGCGCAATCATTCCCGCCATTGGCATTCAGCCGGAATAGGGAAGGGCATGTAAGCCATTGCCTCGGCGCCGGCCTTTGGTGCGGATCAAGTCAGCGTCGAGCTGATTGCGCAGCACTGCGCAGTGTTCTCCCCGTCTCATCGTTCATCGGAAAAAGTACTCGATGCGCGGCATCAGTACCTCCAAGATAGTTGCAGAATCGATGCGCGGCGGGAAAATGTCACATTTCCTTTTCGGCACGGCA
>WNGD01009242.1_pt1 | contig 11844 bp, 11 predicted proteins | sample 5400671 | NCBI WGS metagenome assembly WNGD01 (sample SAMN13153369, study PRJNA577476) | soil metagenome | isolation source: 40 cm soil or saprolite under grassland replicate 2 | place: USA:California | collected 2016-06-15
GGGTTCGCGGACCGGTTCAACAGCATGCCCAAGCACGTCGCCACTAGGACTTTGAAGAAGCTCGAATGGAACAACTCGCACCTGCTCAGGGGTGATATTGCAGCTGAGGTCCTGAAGCTGAAACAGCAACCCGGAAAGGACATCGTCATCCACGGCTCTCCCGGCCTCATCCGGTCTCTGATGCCGCACGAACTCATCGACGAGTACCGGCTCCTAGTCTACCCTCTCATCCTGGGGCACGGAAAGCGCCTCTTCGATGAGACGAACCAAGCGAATCTGAAGCTTGTCGAGTCGAAAACGTTCGACACGGGGGTTGTCAAACTAGTCTATCACCGAGCGGGGAAGCCAGACAAACCAGCACCTGCGAGCATTTCCAAGCAGAAGTAAAGGAACTCGGATTCGTGTTCAGCCGAGAATTATTCGTCGCAAGAATAGTACTACCAATTGTCGAGTGTGTTTCGTAGACCCGAATCGAGAAGAATTACAGGTGAATCATTGGATCATGCTGAGGGCGAGCTAGCTGCTAACTCGGAGTCCGGTTGTGGACGACGAGTCGAGTACACATGAACGAACATGGCCCTACCAGACGCTCTTTTAGATGAAGATCGTTTTCACGAAGGGGCGAAATTATGACCTACAAAGCGTATATTGATAACATCAAACTTCAGACGGGCAAGACACCAGAAGACTTTGTAGAACTCGCTAAGAGGAAGGGTTTCATAATAAATGGTGAAACTATCGCCAAACACGGGGAGATGCTCGCCTGGCTCAAGACAGAAATGGGCTTAGGTCACGGGCATGCAAATGCGATTATCCTGTACCTGAAAGCTCCCGAGATCGCCAAGAAGAAGATACAGGAAGATACTAAGAAATCCAAACGCAATCGAACTACTTAGGAAGGATTGTCGCAGAAGGCTCATTCGGACTTGGCCGAGGATCCGGGTCTCTTGTAGCCCCTAGTATAGCGAACTGTTGCCGAGCACATGTACCATCCCGGAGAAGCTCCGTATTACCTGAAGAGAGCTATCACGGGGCTAAAACAAGCATCGAAGAAATAGAAGGCCGCACGTCCGGGTCATGAAGCTCTAGAACAAACCCGGAAAGCAGTTTTGTGTCGCGACCTCTCACGCTCCAGAGATTTTGATTAGGGGTCCCGCCAGTTGAAACCGTTCTGGGCGTAGTTTCCGGTTTAACGCGTGGAACTGGCGAGTCAGCGATTTGTGCCATGATGCAGGTCAGCGTGCCGGTCAACGCGCAAAATGCGCTAGGTCAAAACGCATGTCCGGATTTGCGATCTGCGCTTGTTTTGAACGATTTTCCTTGACTCCAAGCTCTTAGTAGGGACGTGTCCCCAATGGGTGACGCGCAAATCGTGCATGCGCAAAGCCGGAGTGTCAGTCCAGTACGTTCCTCACGTTCGGTCCAGAAATGAGCGCACTGTCATGGCTACACGCAGATTGTTCTTAACCTTTGATTTCATCTCCTAGATTGATGAGTGGGAGCGAGTTCTCACTCGCCAGTTCCCTTGCAATCTTCAGAACACTTTCTTCGGAGATCTTGTTGGTGAACATTTCAATGAACGGATAATAACAGAAAGAACCGTAATAGAACTGGTAGTTTTCGAAGATATGCCTCATGACATTTTCGCTCCGCGTCGATGCGAAAATTGTGTGCCACTCGTCCTTTCTCCCATGCTCAAACTCTTCTAGGTACTGATCTCCTGCTGCTCGTAGCAAATTCTTGAGCTCATCATGATCTCCATCCTTCTTCCACGCGGAAACTGCCAGGAAGATTCTATGGTCGTCTGGAGTATTCGCGATCAAGAACCTCGTGTCAAGTGAAGAGACGCGGTTCAAGTCATAGATCCCAACCCACAGACCCGTCTCATCGTCAGGCCATTCCAACCCAAGGCTTCTTGCATCCGTCAGATTGGATAGGCTGAGACGAACCGCGTCAGGATAAGTTAATTTTGGACGAGGAATGAATACGGTTGGGATGAAGAATGTCACCCCGAGCCACATAGCTAGAACTCCCAACCTGACGAACGTCGAATCGGCGTACTCGAATCCGTACGACAGCATGCCGATAGTTGCGAGGGCACAACCGAATACTCCGGTCAAAAATGAGGGACCTAACAAGAAGACTCCTCCGCCGCCCAATAGCACGGCGATTCCTGACACGGACACGAACAGGTTTCCATAGTCGTGTCCTACGGAAAGTATCGCTGGACCAGCGATTATGCAGCTAATAGCTGCCCAAATTACAGTGGATCTATGTCGATCTTTCTTTAGCTCCTGGCTTCTATCGAAGCGTTTCATGTCCATCTGACACGCAACTTTGCGTGACGATGCATACGCGTGATAGAACGCCAGCTTCTATCGAGTTGCCGGGACTCAGGTGATTTCCTACGCCAAGGGCATGTGCTCGACTTTGAGGCCTCTCGCTCTAATGTAGCTGACAACCCAGGTCCTCAATTTGTCTATTGTGAGCCATAAACCTGCTTATTTTCTCGGCACAGTATCGCGAAGGTCCGAAAAGCTCGAAACCCTTAAGATCATTTCCAAAGAAGAGCGCCGGAAAGAAGTGACAAGATTTGGACTTGCCACTGAAAAGCGAGCGTGCACGCGTCTATGGGCAGTTCTTCATCAACACAGCCTTGGGCAATCTCGACGAGGCTTTCAAGGCACTGGAGAGACAAGCAGAAATCCACTCGTGGCCCTTCAACATCGAAGTACACCCTCTTTTCAAAGAGCTGAGGAAGGATCCCCGCTACTCAGAGTTCCCCGTTAAGGTCGGACTAACAAGGCGCTAAAGCGAAAACTTCGAGCGTGAAGGTAGACGTGAAACTATGGCTAGATTCCCGCAGAAGGCTTATTGGGATTGGGCCAGGGACCCGGGTCTCTTGTAGCCCGGTGGTGTAGTGGACTAGCAAGGGTCGAAAACAATGACCCGGCCAATCATACGCCCAGGTCGAATATACCCGAGCAGGTGTATGCTTTATCTGGGCGCGACCTGTGGAATTCGCCCAGCCCTTCTGTGCCACCCCCCTATAATTTTTTTCGCGCGAGAGGATAGGAGGTGTGGAGGAAAGGGGCGAATCCGACCCTTGATTGTAACAATAGGCTATTACCAGGGGATTATTCGATAGGACTTTTGGGTCGTAGAGGTTCCAGACAACAAGACACGATGTTAGAGCCAACAAGTTTTGTCGATCAGCTATAATCAACTCTCGACGAGTCAGAAGCGTGTCGTTTCACATTCTGCAAGAACTTTACTGGTCCTGGCTGGTCCAGGGACTGGAAAGACCGAGGTACTGACTCATAGAATAATTCATCTGATAAATTCCCTTCATGCCTTACCTCAAGAGATTCTTGCAGTAACCTTCAGTCGAAAGGCCGCCAAGGAAATGAAGGACAGAGTTTCTACATCTCTAGGAGTCGATGCAGAAAATATTCGGATATCTACTCTTCATGCCGAATCCCTTCGAATCCTTGGGGGAGCACATGCCGCATCAAAATTTCTCGCCTCCGACGACGAAGTACGAATGCTGATGCAAGACGCGATTGATGATACTGGCGTTTCGGGGATGAATTTGGGAGAGTGCCAAACCTGGGTCAGACTCAGAAAGGCCGAGAGTCGGCTTCCCGCCGAAATCGTCCCAAATGATGATTCCACCGCGGACATGAAGAAAATATACACGCGGTATGAGGAGCTGCTCGATTTCAACCGGGCAAATGATCTAGATGGCCTCGTTCTAAGAGTACTTAGAGTCCTGCCAGGAATTGAAGAAGAGTCCGACCCGACATCGTACATCAAGCATCTCTTGGTGGATGAATTTCAGGACATCAACGAGGGAGAGCGACAACTCATACATGTTCTTTCACAACACGCTTCCACTATCTTCGCCGTTGGGGATGATGATCAGAGCATCTACAGCTGGCGGGGTGCTGATCCTACGATCATCAGAAATTTTGCCGCAGACTTCGCGGGACAGGTAGAGATCCTACAGGAATCTAACAGATGCACCGATCATATCTTGCAAGGTGCCAAAGTTATAGCGTCGAATGCCTCAGGCTATATTCCAAAGTCACTCGTCTCTGCGAGAGGCCTCGGCGAACCGATACACATTCTCTCGTCGAGGAGCGAGAACTCAGAAGCGTTCTGGATTGCGCGTGAAATATCTGGGAGACTCTCCGCAAGAGAGTGGAGCTTAGCAAGAATAGCGATAATTTGTAAAAGACTCGACCTGGCCGATCCATTGGTGAAGAGACTAAGACGCGAAGGGATCAATAATATTCTCTGGGCCCCAAAGGGAGTCACCTCAGATGAATCAGTCGGAGAGGTAATGAGTCATCTGCGGGTCCTAGCGGACCAAAGCGACAACCTCGCTGTACGTCGGTGCCTGGAAGGCAGGTCGGGCGCAGGATTGGGTAAGAAGGGTGTTACAGAACTGAGACTTATTGCAGAATCGGGCAAGAAATCTCTCTGGGCTACCGCTAAGGATGCTGCGAACCAACCGAAGCTACGCAAGTGGAGTTTAGCGCTTCAACGTTTCTGTCACACAGTCGAGACCTTACTTACACAGACAGCAGGGCTCAATCCCCCTGATACTATCAGAAGAGTGGTGGACAGACTAAGGATGCGTCAGACGCCTATTGTAGCGAATTTGATGCAGTTCGCGACCAGTTTGCAAGAGCTTTCCGTGTCAGGCTTCGTCGATGAGGTGCAAAAGAACCGGTCGTTGGATCTTGCCGGCGGAGCTTCCGAGCCATCGGCCGGAAATTCTCAATCCCTGTCCATAATGAGCATGCACGCTTCGAAGGGGTTGACTTTTGACACTGTGTTTATCTTGGGAATGGAGAACGGAATTCTGCCTGATTTTAGAGGCGACGATGGCGAACAGCGAAGACTTCTCTACGTTGCGATGACAAGGGCCAGAAACTCCTTGTATCTGTGCACCTCAAAGAGAAGGATCATAGGAAGGACCAATTTCTTCACTCCGTCACGCTACATTTCTGAAATTCCCGCCGAGCATTTGAGCGAGATAAGTAACGTCTAGAATCTACTACACCAAGAGTTAGATCTAAACACATTGGGCACGGTGAAAACGTTTCTGAGAAATGTGCCTGTAGCGGTTCTGATAGTGGTAGCTAACTGGGTGATCGGCAGCCCAACCGCCATCAGCATCTTAACGGGTCCCATTTGGTCCAGGGTCGTCCTAGGACTTGTCGTTACCTCGATCCCTGTCGGACTTATCTTTCGTGGCGGTGAAAGAGGAAAGCGCTATTTTCTGATTTATGTGAGTGGCCTCGTCGGAATGCTTGTGCTTCTAATCGATAAGATCAATGACATCATTACCAGCGTAATCCCCGGCCTGCTCGCGCTAGATGCAACAAATATTGCCCTGTCCGTCATCCTTGTCTTGACTGTCGCGTTCCTGCTTCTTGAGATCGATTATTGGAAAGATTTCCCGAAGTTCATCAAAGGACAACTCGACAAGGGAAAGAGGGATGGACCGCAGCTCTCGGATCGCGCTCAAAAATCTTGGCGTTTGAGAAAACCGACACGAAGGGAGTTCTACCTCCTTCTTTTCATAGCAGTTCTGGGTAGCGTATCGACATACTCGGCTTCCATAGGAATCGACCTAGGCGTGTTTGTCGCTACCGCTATCGGTTCTCTCTCTTACGTCCTCGTCGCTGTCTACGACAAATACATCGTTAGAGCAACGCTTGCGCTAATCTATGATCTCAACAATCCCGACCTTTTCAGCACCGATCTAGTTCTCATCGATCCGCAGACTAGACTTCCAACAATGAATGCCCGTTCCATTCGGGTCCTGGTTCAGAATGAAGGCGGAAAGGCGGCTCGAGGCTGCGTGGGCTATCTCAAGCTAATTAGCAGAGAGCCAGGCTGTACCATGCTCTCTTTCGAGCCTAAGGTACTCGGTTGGGTAAACATCGCAGACAAGAATCTCATTCCCCGCGGTGGCTTTGCCACACTCGGCGTAGCATTGTCAGTCGAGAAAGGAGTTCAGCTCGATCACAATCGATGTGACAAGCAAAGCGGAAACACTCTATTGCAGACCTGGGCACACACTCCAGAAATCTTTCGACTCCAGTTGAATTATAGACTGCAAGACGCCTTCTGCGTGGGAACCTACCTCTTCGACATCGTCGTCTACTCTCAGGATTCCGCTCCTGTTTCGCGACGCTTCGCTTTGAAAATCAGCCCATCTTGGAAAGACACGAAGATGGTAGAGCCCTAGGTTTCGGTTCACGCGACTGGACTCAAGATACTAGGCGTACCCCCGTCAAACGCTCGAGTGCTCCAACTCCGCTCTGGCCGCCGACGTTTTTACCTAATTGAGTAAGGAAGTTAGTAGACTAGGTAGAGTAGTTGGTAAAGTTAAACTATTCGTGGAAATGGGTGAACCGCCTCTCGCTAGTAGAGTATGTCGAGTGGATCTGAAAGGGATGAACATTAGTCCTGAGGGGGTAGCCATAGTAAAGACGCGGTTAAACAGGGTGTCCCTACTAAGGCTAATTGCGATGACCCTTGGACCCTGACGACTACTAGGCCGCTAAGAATCGGTCGATCTCTCCTGTTCTGATCGCTGAGGTGAATCCTCCATTCGCGGGAAGGAATCGTTTCGCCGGGACCCCCGCCTTTCCTATTGTGTCGATAATCTTAGTTGCACTCTCTCTGTCTCTCCCGACAACTAGGAACTCACAGTCGACATTCAGGCTCGATTTCAAACTCTGAAGGAACTTATTCTCAGCCGCTCGCCAGCCTACAATCAGCACTTTGGAAACTTGGGGGAGCATCTTCTCGAGTATCTGTTGATGTTCTTGGGGGCATTCGTATTCATCTTTATTCTGCATAGGGATGGCTATTGCTGGGAAGAGTGCGGGTCTCTCCGAAGGCAAAGGAGTGGCTGACAATCCGGGTGGGTCTCCCCAGAAGAGTTCGTAGGTCTGACTTAGCTCGAGGTTCGACGACTTGTCGATTACTTCCCTCGCTATGGCGAGGGAACCTAGTTCCGGCTTGACGCTAAGGTAGGTACTCACGACTCGCCCCCAGTTCACCGATCCATGTAGCTTGAATAGGGGATAGTCACCCGATACGTAGTCTGACATTTTGTGGAGGCTGACGTTGACTATCGAGAGCGCATATTCAACTAGGGTGTCCTGGTTGAACGTCACTAGGCAGACTTTTTCTTTGAACTTCCTCTCTAGTCTTATCCGGTTGATGAGGGTCTTATAGTTCGAGACTTCCTTTGTAAGGTTCATCCATCTATTTCCGCAGTCCGAAAGCATGAATTGTAGATAGAATCGGATGGCGACAAGTTGTTTGAGAGTTGTCTCATCACCGCGAGAAGTCTCACGCATCTCCTCTAGGAACAGCTCCACATTAGCGCCTTCGTACTGTTGTAGATTTGTGACTAGAGGTGCAAACTGTGGGAAGCGTTGGATCCAGTCTTCAAATCGATGAGTGAACAGCTCTGCTGCCAGCGGGGGCCTCCACGGGTGAGCAGTGGGTCGCGAGAGGGCATCTGTGAATGTTGAACACGAGTCGTAAGACGCCCCTGCGCCAAAAACGACCATTAGCAACTAGAGCGCCCTAGGTCCTGCCGAACGTCGCTTTTTTTTTGAGCGAGGAAACTCATGTTTCTCAATGTTGGGATCCGGCAAAGTATCGCCGTGTGTGGACCAGTCTTGGCGTTCGACTTTCTGCCTTCACCAACCATGCATCAAGTGCATCTATCGAGCCCTTCGTCTTGGTTTCACCCTCGTTCTCGAATATCATCTCGTCGATTAAAATCCCGACAACAAGTATTCTGTTAGGAAAGCCCTGCTCGGTGACAACGGGATGTGCAAGTGCCCAGACCTCCGCTTCTAGATGGCTGAACGGCGAGAAACCGTAGCACTTCTTTATTGATTGATTGAGTTGTCTCCTCGTGTCCACTATGCGGTCCACGAGTTTCATAATGTCCCTTTGAAATTCAGGCGACTCTGTAGAGACCTCTCGCTCGATTTTCGAGACCTCATTCTCGGTCAAAAGTTGCACTCCGTTGCTAGTCACGAATGCCAATTGTACACGACCTCCTACAGCCCGGTCCATCAAGGTCGCTTGTTTGATCGCGTAAATGGCCCACTTAGCGGCGTCGGGGGCGAAGCTAGCCATGGGGGTATACAACAGTCTGATTATGTATTCCCCGTAAAGTTCGCTACTGCCAAACGCGAAATACTTCTCTTCCTTTTCCGATATTCCCTGCAGTGGGATAGCAAAAATGCCATCGCTCGAAACACATACCAAATCGAAGTCGTAATCTTCCTCAGACAGGAGTATTCTCTCTGCATACCTCTTAGTTGCCTTGAACGAAGCGTCTTCGCATGGCTCTACGAAAGCAAATGTTTGACGAACTCGTCCCTTCTGGAATTCTGTTCCAATGTCCTCGATGGCTTCGGTTGCGATTCCAATCGAGGCTAGAATCGATATGCAAAACCGGTTATCGACTACTTTGATCTTCGTTCCTGTTCTCTCATGTACATATCATCCCAATAGACGGCTCTGCTGTCGGATGCCATCAGATTCCCGCCCTCACATTCTATACAGACAACTAGGTTCAATTTTAGTTTGAACCACAGTAATCAGACTCGCGTTTTATCTCTTTAATCTGAAATTGCCGACGGTCAAGACGAATATGAGAGCGGCAGGTAAGAAGGAGGTAAGCGAAACGCTGAAAGCGGACAGTTTCGGTTCTCTCTTCTTGAGATAAGGAAAGGCCTGAGGAGGGGATTGTCAATGTCGAATCATGTGATCAGAAGCAAAATGTACAGAATCCCAGCGAGCAAAGTTCGGCAAAGTCTGACTGAGTGTTTCCACAGTGCTCTGAACTTCTGGCAATCGGGGAATTACACGGCAGAAAAGGGAGGATTTCACATCGCGGTCGGATTATGGATCCTGGGCATTGAAGAACTCGGAAAGTACGACTTGCTCGAGGAAGCCTTAGCCGGCACCGGCGATCAGCAAGGAACGATAGAGATCCCAGTACTCATCTTCAAGAGTCACAAGGTCAAGTTGGAAAGAGGCCAAGCTCGTCTCAAGAAGTGGGGCGTAGACCTAGGACAGGCGGGCATTCCTCTCACGAACGACACGAGAGAGAGCCTCTGGTACGTGGGATGGGACGAAGAGGACCAAGAGTTCAAACGCGATCTAAGTGTGTTGGAAACTGGAGCTTTTTGGAAGATAGATTCTCTGAGAGAATTAGTCAGGCTTGGTCTCAACAAAATGCAGGAATTGCAACGTGCGACTGTGCTGGAATCTAGATCTGGCGAGACAGAATCGACTATGCTTGCGGCTGCAAGCATGTAAGCCACTAGAACCCTAGTTGGATTGGTTTGTGTCTTGTTTTGTTCCTTTTAGGATGGTGATTTTTGATTTTGGGGTTTTGAAGTGTTCGGCCAGTATCTCCAATAGTCTCTTGTCCGCTCGGCCGGCTACCGCTCTCTCATCTACCCAGATTTCAAGATAGTCTTCGCTGACCTTGACCACACGGGGCTGTTTCGCGTTCGGAGTCACGTAAACCCTGCATTCTTCAACATCCATGCGCATTCTGTACGGAGGATTAGAGCTTGAGGCGTTTGACACCCGGTCATCCATTGGTCTTGTTCCGTTAGGCTTAGGAAACGCAAGTCTCAGTTTTGCCCCTTCATTGTCTCGCCACGACGGGTCCTGAGTAAGCGCCGATCGTGAAATTTCGCATCTCTCTCTTTGAGATTATCTGAGCGGTTGTATCAAGATCGTTTCACCCAACGTATTTCCTCCATCTTCAACACATGGTAAGGCTGGAGGTAAGAAATCAAGAATGTCGTCGAAAACAGCCGTCGAATACCCGAACATTCCCTCGATACTAGCTCTAGTAGGAGGCGCTTTGATAGTACTCTTTGACATATTCCTCATTGCCATCAGCATAGTCATACTGCCACATCTCAACTACACCAACTTCACGCCGCCACGCGGCTACACGGGCAGTCCCGGCGCTCTCGCCGCGGGCTTCGTCGGAGCAATCGCAGTATTCGGCCTCATCTGTGGCATCATCGTCACAATGTCAGCCGTACTGCTGCGCCTCAAGCCCAACCAGCGACAGACATGGGGCATACTGGTACTGGTCTTCAGCATCCTAGGCTTCTTCGGCTTCGGAGGCTTCATAGTCGGATCAGTTCTAGGGATAGTCGGCGGAATAATGACCCTCAGATGGAAACCACCACCGACAGCACCAACAACACCACAGCAATAGGGAGAACCTATCGGACTAGCGCGAAGGAGAAGGGGTGAGGAGAAGACTTGGAGAAGCTAAAGATACTCCTGATAATGCTGGTATCGGCTGCAGGCGGACTCGCAGTCTCGGGATACATTCTCGCCCTAATCCTAACCCCCTCAGAATCTCCGTTAGAAGTTCTTTCTCAACTTCTCACGAAAGGATTCCCAGCCACCTTCCCATTTCTGGTATTGTTTTCCTCGCTTCTATTTCTCTGCACAGTACTAGCCAGCATGGTTGGGGTCATCTATTTCCTGGTACTACCTGAGATGAAAAGCTACTACGGACCCGGCAACAGTAACGGGAAGGAAAACACAGCCATGGTACTGAAAACTCTCAAGCCTGAAGAAAGAAGCATCGTCAATGTTCTAGATGCCCACGGAGGCACCTATTTGCAAAAGTACGTCACGAAGGAAGCGGGTCTATCACGACTGAAGACACACAGAGTAGTCGCAGCGTTGTCAGAGCGCGGAATCGTCCAAGTTGAGAAGTATGAAAACACGAACCAAGTTAGGCTTGCGAAGTGGTTCCATGACGGGATGCATCAACCATGAAACCTGGGGAGTCGGTACTCAGTATAGAACTGGTCAGATTTGGCTTGGTGACCGGTGGCTTTCCTTCCAAGCATCTCTGAGCAACAGTTGTCCTCTCAATAGCTGACCCACTAGGTGCGGACCTGATTGACGTGGCCCGATTGTGGTCTTATCGCCTGGTCTGATGGCGGCGATTACTCTGAGAGTTCAGCGCAACTATGTCGAACAATATGCGTCTGTAGTTTATCGTGAAAGCTCTCGCGTAGAAGGGTCCTTGGATGGTCATTTCCTTGAATTCGTGACCTTTCCGTTCGTGTGGGGCGAATCTTTCGAACGACAAGCAGTTTTCGAGGTATAGCCTGAGCCTGGTAACAGCAGCGTCTACGACGACCTCTTTGGGCATGGGTCTCTTCCTTGACTCACTGAGCAGGTCATTCAGCGCTTCTCTAGCCGCTTCATAGTTCTTCCAGGCTTCTTCGACATATCCGGGGAAGAGTCCGTTTGCGACCAGCTTGGTGAGGAAGGACCCGTTGCTATCTTCCGCATAGCCTTTGAGAAGGTGTGCTTTGATGTTGAGCTCGTTTGATCTGTCGAGGTCATATATGAACCGGCGAGCCGTGCGTTCCATGTCTGACTTGTAAGCGTGGTTGAGGGAGTCGCCGAAGGAGCCGCTGGCTAGGAGAAACCTTGCAATATCATAATCTCCGGCGACTAGAGCGCTAGAGATCATGTGCGCAAAGTCAGGCTCGTATGGGATGTCGCTCATCAAGAGTCCCTTCCATGTAGTCTTATGGTTACGACCGATTGCTCCAATCTCAACTAGCCAGTTCTCTGCAAAGGCGACCTCGCGGTGGTCTACTTTTGACATGAACTCTAGCTCTGAGAGTTTGAGTCCATACTTTGACATGAGGAGTACCAGGTCGAACGGGGTCTCGGTTTCGAGCGCTTTGCGGACAGGTATTGGGTCGATCTTCTTCGGGAGAGGCGCGT
>WNGD01013694.1_pt1 | contig 11844 bp, 12 predicted proteins | sample 5400671 | NCBI WGS metagenome assembly WNGD01 (sample SAMN13153369, study PRJNA577476) | soil metagenome | isolation source: 40 cm soil or saprolite under grassland replicate 2 | place: USA:California | collected 2016-06-15
CCCGGAATAAACACGTCGTCGCATCGGTCATTGGAGTGAGCGGCTGTCTGCTCACGGCGAGAACCGGTTCACTACATAGCCGCACGAGCTATATAGGTGCGCATAAATAATTCGACATACTCCGAAAAATGAGCAATGATGGGCAATATGCGCCCAACATTCGCGAACGGAAATAAGGCCACCATCTCCAAGCTGCTGGAAGTTCGACGCCAAGCACAAAAGGATAAGGAACCGCGAGTAGTGCTGCGCATCCAGGGGATTTTGATGAGCTTGGATGGGCAAACCACGGGAGAAATAGCTAATCACCTGAAGGTGCATCGCAGTACCGTTCCGCTGTGGATCGATCACTGGAATCAGCATGGCGAGAAAGGATTGTGGGAGGGGCATCGGAGTGGGCGGCCCCGGCATTTGAGTCCAGCCGAGCGCGAGCAGCTGTGCGACATTTTAGATAGCGGGCCGGCAGCTTATGGTTTGGAAACAGGGATTTGGACCAGTCCGCTGGTACGCCAAGTCATCGCTGAGGAATTCGGGCAAGCCTATCACCCCGGGCATGTGCGCAAGCTGTTGCAGCAGTTGGGTTACTCGGTGCAACGGCCCACCACGCGGCTGGTGCAGGCCGATCTCAAGCAACAGCGCAAATGGGTCCGCTATACCTACCCGAATCTAAAAAAAACGCCAAAAGCGAAGGTGCGGTGATCGTTTTCGAAGACGAGGCTTCGTTTCGGCAGACGCCCACGCTGCATGCCACTTGGGCCAAACGGGGAAGCCAGCCGCAGATTCCGACTCGGGGTGAGCGTCACACGCAAAAGATTTTCGGAGCCGTCCGTCTAGACAACGCCGGTTTCATCTACCTGCATCAGGAAGACTATTTTCAGTGGGAGACCTATCTGGCTTTTCTGGAGCAGGTGGTCGTGCCCGCCTTCTACCGACGCCGCCACCGGATCTATCTGATTCAAGATAATGCTTCGTATCATAAAAAACAGGAAACCTATGCCTGGTTCAAAGCGAACCGTCGCTATCTGGAAGTCTTCCAGCTTCCACCTTACTGGCCGGAACTGAATGCGACCGAACGAATCTGGAACTACACGCGTAAGTATGTCACGCACAATCGCTTCTTTGAACGACCTCAGGATCTTTGTGACGCGCTCTTCCGCAGATTCGATTACGTTCGACACCATCCGCAAGAGATCGAAGCCCTGCTTCATCCCTTTTTTTAAAATGGATGTCGAATTATTTATGCGCACCTATATAGCTATTCGCATGGGGCATTTTTGCAGTGGGTTGTGGGCTCGCGCGGACCCATCACGAACTCCTGCTGCTTCGTTTGTTTCTCGGAATAGCCGAAAGCGGCGTTCTTCCCGCAACGTTAATTCTTCTCTCTCACTGGTTTCCCCGTTCCGAACGGGCGCGCGCCAACGCGTTTTGGCTGCTCTGCTTGCCTGTCGCGGTAATCGTTTCCTCGCCCTTTACTGGATGGATGTTGGACCGCTGGTCCTGGCGCGTGATGTTGGTCGCTGAAGGATCGCTGCCCTTCCTCTGGCTCTTGATTTGTCTCAAATTTTGTTTCAAGACCACCCGGCGGAGGCGGTCTGGATGCCGGAAAGCGAACGCATCCCTCTGGTGGAAACCCTGCGTAGGGAACGTGCCGAACTCGAGGGGCAGGAAAAGGTTGCCTACCTGCGTGCTCTGCTGCGTCCACGCGTATTTCTGCTGGCTGCAGTTTATTTTTGTTTCATAAGCGGCCAGATGGGACTCCTGTTTTGCTACCAGTGCGATGGAGAATTTCAAGAAACTGAACAGCTTTTCGATCGGAGTTCTCTATACTCTCCCATTCATCGTTGGCGCTGTTTCTCTCCTGATTATCTCTCGCCACTCGGACAGTGTGCGTGAGCGCATTCTTCAAGCCGCAGGCGCCATGCTGCTCGGTGGATCCTGTATCCCTTTCGGTCAAATGGAGCGCAAGGCGACGCAGTCTGATTCGAGGCTGGAATTCTCCTTGGAAGGCACCTAGAAATGCTGTATATTGCTGGCCATGCAAGTCACTAGGCACTTGCTACCGAGCACCGCGTTGGTCCTCAGTGTCGCTTTGACGACTGCTGCCGCACCGCAGACCCCGCCCAAACAAGCTGTGGCGAAGGGCACTTCCAGCCAACTGAAGGTAACTGTTAACGCCGTCGCCGTGGCAACAAAGTTTGTCGCGTATCTTGGGGGTCGCACCAATATTTCCCCTCCCGACACAGTCCGTGGTGGCGAGGGTGTCCCACTCATCTCGTTTTCCGATAAAGGACCCGCATTCATGGCTGGTGAAGTAGGTTCGAAGGATGAAAAGACCAAGCTCATCAAAGTTACGTTCACCGTCACAAACGCGGCGCAGGAACCTGCCTCCTTCAAGATCGGGGATGTACGATTGGTCGTTGGCGCAGATAGGTCGAACGATTTCACTGCGGTCGGTTATGATAGCAAATTGTGTGCAATGTCTGATCCAGACCGCAAAAGGGTAAAGGAAATAGTTGTGACGATCCCCCCGGCAGGGGCAAGACGCCTTTCGTATGCCTTTCCGTTGCTTAGAGCCGATGCCAAGCGTGCAGAGTTGGCAGTCGGTAGCTCAACTCCAGTTCCTTTCGATATTAACGGCAAGTAGAAGCATACACACTTCACCATCCGCACTTTGGTGAAAATAGGATTTGTTCACGTCGTTGTAGTAGGGCTTGAGACAGCAAAACATCGGCGGCATGGGATTGAGGCCATCGTAAGCGATGGTGATGGATTGCGCGTTCTTGAGTTCCGTGAAGGTCTTCATATCGAAGCGAGAATCAGTCTGTGTCCCGCCGTTATCGCCATCGCCGTTTTTCGCATCGTATATGAGTAAATGTCATCCCGGGACACCTTGATGACAAATCAGGCCCGGGAGGTCTTTTGCCAGGGGAATTCCTTGGCATCCTTAATGTATGCGATACATGTGCTGCGAGCCCATCGTCCGCTGTCCCGTCGACTTTATGCCGCTTCCCTCTCATAGTACTTGAGCAGGCCGCCAAGTCGTTCTCGACACCGCACTGCTCCCATGTTCCTTCTTGCCTGCGTCTGCGAAGGCAACAAGATCCGATTGTCTTTGACCTGATGGTTGCGCTCCTCGCGGTAATGTAGTCGAGATGCTCGACAGTGAGCCGATTTTGGAACAGATCGCGTTGAAAACAGTTGTTCAACTGGAACTTCAGTTCGGATAGGCGGCAGCAACTTCTTTAGAATCATACGAAAAGCAAATGCCCCCACGCATTTCTCGTGGGGTTTTTCATGGTGATTTTTGCCTCCCTGATAATCCACGACTGGCGCCATTGTGTGCGCGATAGGATCGGCAAAACATTGCCGGTGCTTTCTTCGACCACCATCTTGGTCATGGAGCTGTTTTCGCGACCTTTCATTCATCTGACGTGCTCGTCTTCCGCTCCCCTCAGGCGGGCCGTGGTGAGCCTGGCGCAGCAGGAAGCCCGTCTGCGCCGACTCGATCGTCGTGAGCCACAACGATCTCTTCGACTGTTTCGCGCGTTCGCTCCAGTGTAGGGGTTTGTCTGACTACCCCCGGTAACAAAGTCCGGTGGTCCAGAACTAGCCGCCAGTACAGTTGCCTCGGCACAGGGAATAGCAGAGAGTGCTGGAAATTCAACGGCCCCTTACCCGGCGGGGGTACTCGACGCCTGTCGGAGAGGGGGAATTTACGCTGACAATGCTCCAGGTCGTTTTGTGGGCGTTGTTGGCCCTCCCCGTCGCGGAAAATGCCACTCGCGATGATCGGCCGCGCCCCAAGGCAGCGCAGCCTTCCCAACAAAAGAGTAGGGCGACTACCGGAAGTCCTCATGGCCCGACGCTGAACCTCCCTTGCGAAAATTGCCACTCCGCGACAGCGTGGCGCCCGATCAAGGCGAACCCGGAATTCGACCACGACAAGACCAAGTATCCTTTGCGCGGCATGCACGAAAAAGTGGAGTGCACGCAGTGCCACGTGAAGCCGGTTTTTACGAACGCGGGCAAGAACTGCCAGGACTGCCACACCGATGTGCACCAGAGAAAGATGGGCACGAACTGCGCGCAATGCCACACAGTGCAAGGCTGGAACACCGCCGTACAGCAGGTGAAGGAACACCAGAACCGCTTTCCGCTGCTCGGTGCCCATGCCGCGGTGCAATGTGAGGACTGCCACAAGGGTGCGGCCGTGGGCCAGTTCAAGGGGCTGTCCACCGCCTGCGTTTCCTGTCACCGGGCGGATTTCCAGAAGACCACCAATCCGAATCACGTGACCAGCCAGTTTCCGCAAAACTGCAAGATGTGTCACACGTTTGACAGCTGGATCGGCGCGACCTTTAATCACGCCGGGCCGCCAGCAAACTTTCCGTTGACCGGGGCGCACGCGACTATTGCTTGCACGACCTGCCACATCAACAACAATTACAACCTGACGACGCCGCCAAATGCTTGCGGAAATTCCGGCTGCCATCTGACGACCTGGCAGCAGACTACTAACCCGGTGCATTCGAGCGCGGGCGCGCCGTTTGCGGCCGCGAATTGTTCGACGTGCCACAACACGATCGCTTGGACCACCGCAGCTTTCGACCACAGCACCACGGGTTGGCCGCTCACGGGCTCGCACCAGATGTCACCGGCGGGGAAGGTGAACGCTTGCACGGACTGCCACGTCAGCAATAATTACACATTCACGTCGGCGAATACGGATTGCTACGGGTGCCATAAGACGGCGTGGCAGAGCACGACGACGCTTGGCGGGAGCGTGCCGAATCACGTTGCGGCGAACTTCCCCACGCCCATGTGTTTGAGCTGCCACTGCTACGGCTGCCATCAAACGTACTTCATCAACGCCCAGGCGTATGGCACCAACGTGCCAAATCACGTGGCGGCGAGCTATCCGACAACTTGCATCACTTGCCACACCACGTGGGTGACGACGGCTTGGTTGGGCGCAGTTTTCAATCATACTTTTTTCCGCATTCCGCACTACGGGTCGGTGTGCACGGATTGCCACATTGTTTCGACGGACTACAAGCAGTTCTCTTGTGAGAATTGCCATACGCAGCCGGCTGCGCACCGGCCCGGCATGTCGCACCCTAGCGTTTGCTCGCCATCTCCCTCGTGCTGGTACACCCCGCCGACTAAGTGCTACAACTGCCATAAGGGATAAAAGAATGAAACGGACCACGTTTTTTTCTGGATTTATTGCGAGGGGCCAAAGACCGATTCGCGGGGTAGTCGGTTTCGGGGTGACTGGACGCATCAGTGAAGCGCCAAAGTTCTGAAATACTCTCTGGAGGGCGACCCACAAGACAGGCCTCTATTGCCTATTTAGGCGCATCCTGTCCGGTCGGTCAGGTTGACAAGCCCAGGACCTGGGCATAGGCTGCCCAGTACCTCCCAGCCAACCTTAACTTGTAGGGGATTCAACGACATCCCCCGGGATAGCTTCGCATCCCGGTTAAGGATTTTTTGGAAGTCCACTCGGGCCGGTGCGGCAGCGTTGGGGCTACCGCAACCGGAGGTGCCCAAGCAGGAACTTACAAACTGTTTGCGGGAGGGACTTAGGTGTCCAAGAAACAATGGCTCGTCACGGCCGGCGCGGCTGGCGTGGTATTCCTACTGACACTCTGGGCGTTTGGCGGAACATCTTTCACGCGGCAACCGCAAGAGGCTCTGAAAAACTGGAATCGCAGCGGGGTCAGGGCCGTGTACATGGCCACGCAACTCCGCGAAGTGGACAAAACCCGGGCCGCGCTCATCCTCTCCTACGATTTGAGCAATATGTCGAACGTCGATTACCGCCTGACCGATGGCTCGGGCGTGGTGATTATGAGCAGGCTGAAGTCGGACGGAAGCCTTAGCCAGGAACAACGGATCCGCCTGAGCTACCCGGTCTTTCTGCCGGCGGGGCAGCGCGCCCACCTGGCCTTTGAAATCACGCGCGAGTTCGTCTGGCCCAAGGACGATTCCCACCACGATGAAAAGCTCAAGGAATTCGTGAGGCAAATGCTCGCACCGGTGCGGGGATTCGTCCTCTTTGACGACAGCAGCCACAGCCAGTTCGACCTGCCCGCGGGCTGGCCCGATTTGCAAGAAACATCCGAGACGCGACCGAGAGGCTGATTCGACCGAAAGGCGCTTGACGAGCCCGTTGCGGAACAAAATTTTTCTCTTGAGCCAGCTCTCAGAAATCCGATCGAGACAGCGAGGTACCCTATGTTCTCCTCAGAAGCCGTTCACAGATACGAAGGACAAGTCGACGAGCGGCGCTCCTGCCGCAGGGCAACTCTCCAATGGGTGGTCCTGGTGTTTTTTGGGGGCGACCAGTGGGGCAAGCTCGTCGACCTGAGCGAAAGGGGCATGTGCTTTCAATTCGAGCATCCCCCGGCTCTTCGCCAGTCGATCAACTTTACCTTCGAGGCCATGGGATGCACGGCCATTCCTACCGAGGGACACGAAGGAAAAGTTTTCGGCGAATCGATTCAGGCCACCGGCCGGGTGAAGTGGACCCGGGAGTTTGAGAGAACCGCGGGGGTGGAGTTCGTGGAGCTCTCAACGAAAACCCGGGACCTGATTCGCTATTGGCTCTCCTCGGGGGCCCCGCAGCAGGCGCCCTCCCCGGGCCAAGGATTCCATCAAGAATCGACCAAGAAACGGAGCAAGACGGCGGATCGGAAAACCGTGCCCTTTGCACCCACGGCGCTCTCATCATCATCTGCCCCATACGCCCCGCCAGAACCCGCGCCATTCGCGGCCAAGGCCAAACCCCGTCAGGAGGTTTTCGAACGCAATCTCGAAAACCGCGAATCCGATATCGAAGTCGTTTGGGAGCCTGAGCCTCCTGCTGCGCCCCCCATGCTCGATGAGCCTGCGACTCCTCAGAAAAAACGGCCCCTCAAGCCGGAGCGCGAGGTCACCCTTACGCCGACGAATCTGGATGAGCCTGCGACTCCCCACAAAAAATGGCCTCCCAGGCTGGAACCCGAGGCCACGTTCGCCGCAACGAATCTGGGCGAGCCTGCGTTCTCCCCTACAGAATGGCCTCGCGAGTCCCAACCCGAGGATTCCTTTGCCTCGCCGACGCTCGAGGAGCCGGTGGCGCGCCGCCAGAAATGGTCCGTGGAACCCGAACCCGAGTCCGCGTTTGCTCCGCCAGGTTTGGACGAGCCCGCAGCCTCCCCGAGGAGCTGGCCTCGCGAGCCCGAACCCGAGCCTTCCTACTTGCCGCCTACACTCGATGAGGCTGCGGTTTCCGACACCGAGCCTGAACTCGAGGATTCCGCTGCGGCCCCGAGCCTGGACGAGCCTGCAGCACGCCTCGGGAACTGGCGTGTCGAATCGAGACCCGAGCCCCCCGAGCCCGCCTTTGCCCCGCAGGAGTTCGATCCGGGTGCTTCTGAAAGGCAAGCCTTCTGGGAATCCAAGCCTGCCTTACCTTCCCAAGCGGTTCCGCAGCTCGGTTTTGAAACACGGCAAAGGCTCGGACAAACCCTGGAACTGAGGCAGCGCCGGGGACGTATAGGAACCCTCGCTATCCTGGGTTTTATGGCGACTTTTGGCGCGGTTGCGGGAATCATACGATTTACGTCCACGTTCAGCGAGCGAGCGGAAACTACCGGTCTGGAAAACAAACCGGCTGCTAGCGGGGCGGACGCGGGCGCACTCGGCGAAGCGACGAGCACGTTCCTTGTCGAGGTGTTGGACTCGGGTAACCGGCGCTCTGTCCTCTTGTTCTCCGGCGGAGCCCATGCCAATAAGTCCGGTCGCGCTGGGCAAGATTCTTCCTTGCCGGAGGCTTCGGTAATGGCGGTAGAAGAGCCCGCGGAAGAAGGGAAAATGGCGGCAATAAAGCCAGAGACGCCACGCGATTTCACGCTGAGCGCTCCCCACCCGGCCACCTCGGCGACGAGTGAGAATTCTGCCCTCGAGGCGCCGGCAATGGCGAAAGAGCCGCTGGCTTCCGTCGATGCGCCATTGCAGAATCTGCCAAGCCCAGCCATGCCCGGCGCGCCCGACGGACCGCTCCCGGTAGGCGGCGAGGTTCAACCGGCGCGCCTGATTCACGCGATGCTGCCAAGCTACCCGCAAATTGCTAGAGCAAATCGCTTGGCCGGCGATGTCACACTGGATGCACTGGTCGACGAGGCGGGCAGCGTGAAGGACGTCAAGGTCCTCACCGGCCCGCTGCTGTTGCGCGAGGCCGCCAAGGAAGCCTTGCGGCGGTGGAAGTATGAGCCGGCGCGGCTGGACGGAAAGCCGACGGCCATGCACCTCACGGTCACGGTAAAGTTTCAGAACAACCTAGACAGTCATTAGGTTTTCGCCTCGGGAAAACCGGCGTCGCGCAATATCTATGGCGAAAAGCACAACGCGAGGAGGCAGCCGAGCGGGCAAGCTCTAAGTTTTCTCTCCCCCCCGAACGAAGCGAGGCGCTCCGACCTTGGTTGGGGCGCCTTGCTTTTTTTGAGTTCACCTTTTTCGACAATCCGTTTCTCTGCTTGTGGAATCGGACCTCGGTGAGCATTTCGATTTTGACTAAGTGCTTTAGAATGATCAGCTGTGGCAGGCAGTGCCAAACCTCATTTAAAGTGTCCCCTATTTTACGACGATCAGGTCGTTCTCCTGGGGAATCATCCGGGAGATCGGCAAGATGCGGACAGGGAAGTTCCATCCGAGGTAACCCTGGGGATACTTCCTTCGTACCCACAAGTGGCGGGCCGTGGCTAGAGAGAACCGAAGTGTGGCATCGGCCCATGGTGAATTTGCTAGAGTAGCGGACCATAGCTTCCCGGAAGCCGATGCTAGCCATTCGCGACAATCTGGAGCAGTGCGTGAGCGCGCTCTATGCCCACAAGCTGCGGGCGTCGCTGACCATGCTGGGGCTGACGATGGGCGTGGCCACGCTCATCACGGTGATGACCATCGTCCAGGGAGCAAACCTGTACGTCGAGAACAAAATCGCGAACCTGGGAACCAACGTGTTCCAGATTGCGCGCACACCATTCGCGGTCACCGACTTCAACATCATCATCAAGGCGCTCAAGTACAAGAAGATCGAAATGGACGACGTGCGGGCAATCCAGGAAGGATGTCCGGCTTGCGCCGAGGTGGGCGCCACGGCCAGCGCTTCGGTAAAGGCGCGGCACGAGGATAAAGAGTCGACCGACGTGAATTACTACGGGCAGACCGCCAACATGACCAGTATTGATACGCGGGAGGTGCAGTACGGGCGTTATTTCACAAGCTGGGAGGCGGATCACCGCGCGAGCGTCTGCCTGATTGGAGATACGATCGTACAGCGGCTGTTTCTCGGCGTGGACCCCATCGGGAAGACACTTCGCATCGGGAACGATGAGTTCACGGTGATCGGCGTCATGGAGAAGGTCGGCAGCGTGCTCGGACAGGACCAGGACAACTTCGTGACCGTGCCGCTGCCGTTGTTTTTGGAGATCCAGGGACTTCATACGACCAGCCTGACCATCAACGTGAAGACCAGCGCGGGGAATTTCGAGCCGGCGCAGGACCGGGCGCAGCTGATCCTGCGGGCGAGGCGGCACCTCGGCCCGAAAATGGAGAATGACTTCTTCATCGGCACGAAGGACAGCTACATGGCGCTGTGGAAAAGCATCAGCTCGGCGTTTTTCGGCGTGTTCATTCTGGTCAGCGCGATTTCCGTCCTGATCGGCGGGATCGTGATCATGAACGTGATGCTGGTGAGTGTGACCCTGCGCAAGAGAGAGATCGGCGTGCGGCGGGCGCTCGGGGCCACGCAAGGCGACATCCTGAAGCAATTCATCACGGAAAGCTTCATGCAGTGCATCGCCGGCGGAGTCATCGGCATCGCGCTGGGATTTCTGGTGGCGCTGGTGCTGCGGACGTATACGCCTTTTCCGGCGTCGGTGAGGACTTCGGTGGCGGTGACGGGCGTGATGATGAGTTCGGCGGTCGGATTGTTCTTCGGGATTTACCCGGCGCTGAGAGCAGCGAGGCTCGATCCGGTGGTTGCGTTGAGGTCGGACTGATGACGCTGATGACCCTCGAGCAGGCGCGCGAAAACTTCCTTGCGGCCATGGAGACGCTGCGGTCCTCCAAAGTGCGCTCGGCGCTCACGGTGCTGGGGATCGTCATCGGCGTTTCTTCGGTTATCTCCATGGCGGCGATCATCCAGGGCTTGAACAGGTTCGTGCAGGACAAAGTGGAGTCGCTTGGCTCGCGGACCTATTTCGTGACGCGCTTTCCGCCCGGCACGGACCCTCAGCGCATGCCCCAGCGGATCCGGGTGCGAAAATATCTGGAATACAGCTACGCCGAATACATCCGCCAGGCGGCACCCAACGTGGAAAATGTGAACACCATCGGCACGCGCGGGTTCTTCCTGGGAGACTCGAACCTGATCACCTACGCTGACCGTAGCGTCGAGAAGCTGATCGTGCGCGGCGCGGAGCCGGAATACACGACGGCGCTGCCACTGTTCACCATCGCGCGCGGCCGGTTCATCAGCGCCTTCGACGAAGAGCACGCCCGCCCGGTGGTGGTGCTAGGCGCCGCGATCTGCGAGTCGCTTTTTCCCAACGAAGACGCGCTCGGCAAGACCGTGCGCCTCAACGGCAGCACGTATGAAGTCATCGGAACGTTCGAGCACGATCAGGGCCTGTTTCTTGGCCCGGGCGTGGATATTTTCGCCATCATCCCGCTGAGCAAATTCCACAAGGAATACCCCGAGGCCAAGGAACTGTTCCTGATTTTTACCGTTCCCAAAGACGTGAACGTGGAGACGGCCCAGGGGGAAGTGATCCAGGCCCTGAGGCGGCTGCGGCGCGTCCCGGCGGGCAAGGAAAATGATTTTGAGCTGAGTTCCCCGGACTTTCTGAGCAATTTGTGGAACCAGCTCACCGGTGCGCTGGTGATTCTGACGACGGTGATCAGTTCGATCGGGCTGCTCGTGGGCGGCATCGGAGTGATGAATATCATGCTGATTTCCGTGACCGAGCGGACACAAGAGATTGGCGTCCGCAAAGCCATCGGGGCGCGGCGCGCGGACGTGCGGCTGCAATTTTTGCTGGAGGCCGTCGTGCTCACGCTGGTCGGAGGGACGATCGGTATTTTGATTGGGGCGGGAATCTCCGCTCTGGTGCGGCTCACCGTGCCGTCGGTTCCGGCGACGCTTTCCTATTTGTGGGTGACCATCGGCTTTGTGATTTCCGTGAGTGTGGGATTGTTTTTCGGGTATTACCCGGCGAACCTGGCGGCGAACCTCGACCCGATTGATTGTCTTCGCTACGAATAGGGAACTCTCGCGGTGCGCTCCCGAAGAACCTGCGCAGGGCGAGCCAAGCGAAGCCAGATGCCCGGCCCCTCTAGGCACTTCGGCAAGGCTAGCGTGAGTTAAACGACGGTAGAGAGATATTCCTCCCTCCAGCCGAGTTCGCTGAGGGCGTGCTGAAGGCGGGCGAGCGGCAGACCCACCACGTTGAAATAGCAACCTGCAATGCGTGGAATGTAGCGCCCGGCGTAGCCCTGAATGGCGTATGCCCCGGCCTTGTCGTGCGGCTCGCCCGTCGAGAGATAACGCGTGATTTCTTCGTCGGAAAGCGGAGCGAACTCGACAAGCGTGGATTCAACGAAGGTGAGGCGTTCGACATTGGGAAGGCGAACCAGAGCGACGCCGGTAAGAACGGTGTGGGTGCGGCCGGAAAGCTTTTTGAGCATGCGGCGAGCGTCTTCGGAAGAACGCGGCTTGCCAAAAATCTGGCCGTCGAGAACCACTTCGGTGTCCGCTGCAATCAGGATGGCCGGGCCGACCGAACGAGCGGCCGCGAGGTC
>WNGD01006025.1_pt1 | contig 11842 bp, 10 predicted proteins | sample 5400671 | NCBI WGS metagenome assembly WNGD01 (sample SAMN13153369, study PRJNA577476) | soil metagenome | isolation source: 40 cm soil or saprolite under grassland replicate 2 | place: USA:California | collected 2016-06-15
CAAGGACAAGAAGCGCGGTGTGACGTTCGCGGAGGCCGTGCAGCTCGCGGAGGCAGCCGAAGGCACGGTTGGGACCGTGGGTTCGTACACGCCGCCGCAGAGCGCCGGCAAGTATCGCGGCGCCGGTGTCGGGCCCTCGCCGGCCTACTCCTACAGCGCGTGCGTGGCCGAGGTCGATGTGGACCCGGAAACGGGGATAGTATGTGTCCCGACCATTTGGATCGCACATGACGTCGGACAGTCGATCAATGCCGCGTCCGTCATCGGCCAAGTCGAAGGATCGATTTACATGGGCCTCGGCGAGGCGTTGATGGAGGAGATGGCGTACCGCGGCAATCGCAACGTCGTCCACAAGATTCCGTCGCTGCTCGAGTACAAGAGTCCCACGACGCTCGAGATGTGCGACGTCATCACCTATCTGGTCGAAGATCCGGATCCGAACGGCCCGTTCGGCGCGAAGGAAGTCGGCCAGGGGCCGCTGCTGCCGGTGATGCCGGCGGTGGCCAACGCGGTCTATGACGCCGTCGGCGTGCGCGTCGATGAGGTGCCGATCACACCGGAGAAAGTGCTTAAGGCGCTACGAAGAAAGGAGAAGGGAGAAGACGCCCGATACGGTCCTGACAGCTTCCCCGACATCCCGTGGCCTGAGCCGACTCGCGTTGCTCCACCGTGGGAGGGCGGCGATGGAAAGGGCGTCACAATCACCGCAGCAGCGCCGGAGCGCCAGCACTGATGCTGCGGCTTCCCTCGTTCGCGTATCTGCAGCCCAAGACGGTCGCCGAGGCGCTTCGCATGAAGAGCGACGCCGGGCCCGACGCCATGTACGTCGCGGGCGGGACGGACCTCTACCCGAACATGAAGCGCCGCCACCAAGAGCCGAAGACCGTCATTTCGCTGATCGCGATCCCCGATTTGCGGCGCGCGGACACTACCACGCTTGGCGCATGCCTGACGCTGAGCGAACTGACCGCCCGACCGCCCGACCGCCTGACCGCCGCCGTTTCAACTGCCGCCCGCCTCGTCTCCACGCCGCTGCTCCGCAACATGGGCACCCTCGGCGGCAACCTGTGTCTCGATACACGCTGCAACTACTACAATCAGAGCTATGAGTGGCGGAAGTCGATCGATTTTTGCATGAAAAAGGACGGCGCGATCTGCTGGGTGGCGCCCTCGTCGCCGCGCTGCTGGGCGGTCAGCTCGTCAGACATCGCGCCCGTGATGGTGGCGCTTGGTGCGCAGTACCGGCTGGTGGGACCGCAGGGTGAGCGCGTCGTACCGGCCGGACGGTTCTACAACAACGACGGGATCAACTATCTGACGAAGCAGCCCGATGAGATCCTCGCGGACGTCCGTCTGCCAGGGCCGAACGGCTGGGACGCCGTCTACCACAAGCTGCGGCGCCGCGGCTCGTTCGATTTCCCGGTGCTCGGGGTCGCCGCCTGGATACAATGGAAAGGCAAGCATGTGGTTGACGCGCGGATCGTGCTGGGAGGCGTTGCGAGTTACCCCCAGGAGATTCCGGACGCGGGCGAGGCTTTGAAAGGAGCGCCGCTATCGGACGAATCCGTTGCCGCTGCCGCGGAGGCGGCCTACCGGCCCTCGAAGCCCATGGACAATACCGATTTCGACCTGTCGTGGCGGAAACAAATGACGCGCGTGTATGTCACGCGCGCCATTGAAGAGCTCCGGGAGCGGCACGGCAAGTAGTTAGGCTCTTTGCCACCGCTGCCAGCGGCGCCAGCGGCGGCGACGCCAGGGCCGCAGGAAGAACGCGAACGCGATAAAGCCCAGCGGCCACAGAAACAGGCGCATCCCCCAGAAACCCCAGAAGCCGATTACAAGCATCACGAGGAGCGCGAGTCGTAAGGAGCTGAACAACCACGAGCCGCGCCACAGAGGGATCCGCACCCCCCCACCCCCACCCGAACCCCGCTCAGGCGTGTTCATGGGACTGTACCAGCGCGTCGATCTCCTGCGCTGCCTTCTTCAGAATGTCGCTGATCTTTTGCCGGACGGTGTCATCGCGCGACCGCCACCCGGTCCGATAGGCGCTCCGCATCAACCCACCCATCGCGCGATTCAGGTCACCCATGCCGCCGCCGAGCACTTCCTCCACCGCGTCCTTCACGCGGTCGAAAATATCCTCCACCACGTCGCGATGATCCTCCAGGAACTTGGTTCCCGCATCGGTGATCTCGTACACCTTCTTGCCATCGGCCTCCGTCGCGCGCACGAGCCCTTCATCCTCCAGCCACTGGAGCGTGGGGTAGACGGTCCCGGGGGACGGCGAGTAGCAGCCATGGAGCCGCTCCTCCAGCTCCTTCATGACTTCATAGCCATGTCTCGGTTTGTCTTTGAGTAGCTTGAGGATCACGTATTTCATGTCGCCGGCGCCGAACCACTGGCGCCGCCCCCTGCCGCCTCGGAAACCCCACGCCCGGGGCCCGAATCCGAAGCCGAATCCCTCCCAGCCAAACCGTCCGCGCATTTCCAAGCTCCATTTAGATGTTACGTGACGATATTCTGCCACGATATATCTTGTCAAGCGGCCAACTTCGGGCTGTGCGCCAAGTCACTATCCGACTTAAGCTTGCAAGTTCGACCGCCGCCCGTACATTGAGCGCACGCTGGACCGGTATGTCCCTTGTGTGCCACCACCCGCGCCCGTGATAGGAGCAGCCATGGCAGTGGAGATCACCCCGCACCCCGAGTGGGTGGCGGAGTTGGATACGACGCTCGAGCCCAGCCGGCAGGCCATTCTCGACACGCCCGTCATCATTGATGCGTCCGAGAATCAGCTCGTCGACGGGCAGATCCAGAACTTTCTGGTCGCGTTCTATCCGATCATCCGGGACTTCCCCCAGTGGCTGCAGGTGCTGCTCGATCGGTCGCCGGCGATGGGGCGGGACTTCTTCACCGACAACATCCGCGTCGAGCGCCGGCACGACGCGATGTGGCGCGCCATGGGAGATGGCTTCAATGTTCCGAAGAAGCGCTTCCAGGAGCCCGAGGCAATGCTGCCTGAAACCAAGAAATTCCACGCGTACCTGACCGACATGTGCCGCAACGCCGAGTTCGGCACGGCCGTCGCCGCGACGAACTATGCCGTCGAAGGCGTGGCCCAGAAGATCTCCGAAAAGGCGTTGCGCGGTCTCGCCAAGAACGAAAAGATCGGGCCACGCGGCCGCTGGTGGCTGGAGGAGCATGCGAAATACGACGATGAGCATCCCATCCACGCGCTCGAAATCATCAAGGACTGTGTCAAGCGCGGCGGAGATAGTCCCGAGAAAGTCACCGGCGCAGCACTCGAAAGTCTCAAGCTGATGCGCTTTTCCATGGAGGCGTCTTATCACGCGTGAGTAAGGCTCGCCGGATTTCGCCGGCTCGCGGCGCCAGTACCACGGCCGGCAAGCGCCCTCCCCCCCCCGCGCGACTGGACCTGCTCCAGGCGGCGGCCGACATCGTCGCGGCGTTGCCGGATGCCGTCGTCGTGACCGGTCTCGACCGCCGGGTGCTCGCGACGAACGAACCAGGTGCGCAGTTGCTCGGTTGGCAGATGGACAACGTGGTCGGCCAGGCCATCGCGGATCACGTCACGCCGGGCGAACGAGCGCACGTTGCCTCCCGCGAGGACAAGGTCCTCGCGGGTGAGCCGCAGCGCTACGAGACCCGCATCGTCAATCATCAAACAGGCGAAGAACGCGACGTGTCGGTATCGAGCGGGCCGTTTCGCGTGAACGGCGAGCTCATCGGCACGGTCGCCACGCTTCGGGACATCACCGATCCCAAGCGCGCCCAGGACACCCTCGCCCGATCCGAAGCACGCTACCGCCACCTCGTCGAATCGGCCTCCGATGCTATTGTCACGCTGGATGCGAACGGTCGCTTCACCACAGTGAACCATGCCGCCGAGAACATCTCCGGCTATAGGCGCGAAGAGCTGGTGGGCCAGTGGTTCGCCCCCATGCTCCACGACGACGACCTCCCGCGGGCGCTGGGGCACTTCCAGCAGGCGCTCTCAGGCGAAACGGGTTTGTTCGAGTCGCAGTTCTATCGCAAGGACGGCGAGGTCCGCACCATCTCGATCACTTACTCGACGCCGCAGAAGGACGAGGAAGTATTGTGCCTCATCCGCGACGTCACCGACCAGAAGATGTTGCAGGAGCAGCTCATTCAGTCAGAAAAGATGTCCGCGATCGGACAGCTGGTTTCGGGTGTCGCACATGAGCTCAACAATCCACTCGCCGGCATCTCGGCGTTCGCCCAGCTCCTGCTCGCCGAGAAGCGGTTCCCCCCCGATCAGCGGACGGCTGCGGAGACGATTTACAGCGAAGCGCGCCGCGCCAGCCGCATCGTGCAGAACCTGCTGACCTTTGCGCGCCAGCATAAAGCCGAGAAGGGGCCCACCGCGATCAATCAGGTGCTGGACGATACTCTCGAGCTGCGCGGGTATGAGCTTCGTGTGCGCGGTATCGACGTGCGCCGGGAGTATGATGAGTCGATCCCGGAAACCATGGCCGATGCCCACCAACTGCAACAGGTGTTCCTGAATCTCATCACCAATGCCGAGCAAGCGATGGAGCAGAAGGAAGGTCACCACCACCGCCTGACGGTGCGTACGCGTTCCAGCGGCGAGGCCGTCCGCATCGAGATCGAGGATTCGGGCGCCGGCATTCCAGCCAACCTCATGGAGCGGATCTTCAATCCGTTCTTCACGACGAAGCCGACCGGCTCGGGGACAGGCTTGGGCCTGTCGATCTCGCTGGGCATCGTGCGCGAGCACGAGGGTAAGATCTGGGCGGAGAACTCGCCGCAAGGCGGCGCCCGCTTCATCGTCGAAGTACCGGTGACCGAGGCGCGCGCGTCGGGTGAGCACGCCGCGGTGACTCATGTCGAGCCGCTGGGAAGCGACAGCCTGCGCGTGCTGGTCGTGGATGACGAAGCGTCGGTCCGGGTATCGCTGCAGCGCTATCTCTCCGGTAAAGGCCACCAGGTCGAGACGACGGCCAGCGGCGAGGACGCGCTCGTCCGCCTAAAAGGATCGAAATACGACGCCGTGATCCTGGACATGCGTATGCCCGACCTCTCAGGCGAGCAGCTCTACGAACGCCTCCGCAGCAGCGACCCCTCGCATGCCGAACGGGTGATCTTCACGACGGGCGACCTCGTGAACGAGCAGATGCGCCGGTTCCTCGACGGGACCGGCCGCCCTTGCGTCCCCAAGCCGTTCGAGTTCGCTTCTTTCGACCAGGCTTTGCCCGCGGCACGACGCCGCGCGTAGCGCGTAGGGGCGCAGCATGCTGCGCCCCTACACCCCACAACACAACGGTACAACCATGCGCCCCAGCCTTACCCTGCTGGCCGTCGTGTCTCTCGTGTCCCCGCTCGCCGCCCAGGAACCCTTCGACTTTTACTCCCGTGGACCCTACCGACCGACCGTGCCCCGCCCCGAGGCGATCACCGGCTACGCCGCCGGCGAACAGCACACCATGTATGCAGTCATGCAACACTATCTCGACACTCTGGTCGCCAGCGCGAGCGACCGCGTGCGGATCGAGACGTGGGGCCGCACGACCGAGTATCGCCCGATTCGGGCGCTGATCATCTCCGCCCCGGCGAACCTCGCAAAGCTCGACCAGATCCGGGCAGGTCTGGCCGAGCTGGCGGATCCGCGCAAGACGTCGGCGGCGCGGGCGGCCGCGATCGCCGCGCAGAGCCCGGCCGTCGCGGTGTTCCAGTATTCGGTCCACGGCGACGAACCGGCCGGCTTCGAGGCCGCCATGCAGGTGGCCTATCAGCTCGCGGCGTCCGATGAGCCGCAGACCCTGGAGATCCTGAAATCGGTGGTCGTCGTGCTCAACCCATCGGCGAACCCCGATGGTCATGAGCGTTTTGCCGCCTGGTACAACTCCGTCGGCATCGGCGCGGACCACCCGTGGGCGTTCGAACAGAACGAGCCGTGGAGCATCACGGGCCGGTACAGCCACTTCCGCTTCGACATGAACCGCGACCTGCTTGCGCAAAGCCAGCCCGAGGTACGGGCGATGATGGACGGCATCCTGCGCTGGCGCCCGCAGGTATTCGTCGACCATCACTCGACGACATCGTCCTTCTTCTTCCCACCGGTCGCGCAAGCGGTGAACCTGAACCTGCCCCCACAGACGACGAAGTGGTTCGCCACATATGGCCGCGGCAACGCGGCCGCGTTCGACCGTTATGGCTGGCAGTATTACGTGGGTGGCGTGTTCGACTTTTTCTACGTCGGCTACTGGGACGAATGGACCACGTTCCAGGGCGCCACCGGGATGACCTACGAGACCGACGGCGGGCCGGAATACCGGAAGCGTCGAGACGACGGCAGCATCACGACCTTCCGCGACGGCATCTCACACCACTTCGTCGCGTCCCTGGCGACGCTGGAGACGACGGCGAAAAACCGGCAGAGCCGGCTGCAGGACTACTACGACTTCCGCCGCTCGGCGCTGGCGGAGGCGGCGACCGATCGCATGAAACGCGTCGTGATCGTACCGGGCAGCGATCCGCAGTCGGTGGCGCACGTCGTCGGCCTGTTGCTCCGCAACGGCATCGAGGTCACGCGGCTGCGCCAGCCGCTGTCGTCACGCGTCGCGCACTCCTACATCAGCCCTGGCACGGCAGGGGGAGGGATCGCGCGGACTTTCCCCGCCGGCAGCTACGTTGTCGACCTGAACCAGCCACAGCGGCGCCTGGCCAAGGGCATGCTCGAGCCGCAGCCGAGCATGGAGCCGTCATTCGTCCAGCGGGAGATCGGGAAGTTTCAGCGCAACCGGCGGCGCGGCGAGGATGCGGAGAAAGAGGATTACGGCTTCTACGACATCACCGCCTGGTCGCTGCCGCTGTCCTTCAATCTCGACGCGTATTGGACGGAAGATGCCGGCCCGGGCGGCGACCCGGTCGCCGATTCGATCGTCCCGCCTCCTCCGGCTCCGGCGCGCGGAGCCAGCGCGTACGTGTTCACGAACGACAGACCGGGAGCGGCACGCCTCGCGCTTGCGCTCGAAGCCGAAGACTTCAAGCTGGCGGTCACGCGCCAACCGGTCCTCATCGGGGGTCGCACCTATCCCCGTGGCTCGTTCGTCGCGCGAGTACAGCGCAACCCTACGAGTCTGCACGAGCGCATCGCGGCGCTGGGGCCCGCCCTGGGCGTCCTCGTTTTCCCGCTACAGACGGCGTTTCCGGACACGGGCGACGCCGGAATCGGGTCCGAAGATGTCGCGGGACTGCACGCTCCCAAGATCCTGGTGGCCGCCGGAGATGGTATTTCAGAGACGAGCTACGGCTGGCTCTGGTACTACCTCGCGCGTGAGCTCAACGTCGGGTTTACCCCCGTCCCGCTCCGCGCGATCGGTCGGATGAATGACCTCCAAACCTTCAATGTGATGATCGTCCCCGACGGTAGCGGCGGCCGGATGCGTCGCGAGCTGGGCGATGACGGCGTCGAAAAGCTGAAGACATGGGTGCGCTCGGGAGGCGTGCTCATCGGGTATGGCGGCGCGGGTGATCTCGCGGCCAACAAGGACGTCGGTCTCTCGAGCATCGCGAGCTTGGCGCCTGACAGCGGCGCGAGCCCCGATACGACCCTTCCCGGCGCGGCGCCCCCGATGGTCTCGAAGACGGCGGCGCCACGCGATCGCCCCGAATGGATCCCCGGCGCCATCTTCCGCGCGACGCTGGATACGACCCACTGGCTGACACTGGGTTACGACCGCAACAAGATCCCGGTGTTCATCGACGGGGACACATTCTGGCGCGCGTCCAAGAGCGGCGCCAACGCCGTGAGCTTTACCGATCCGGTGGACTCGTTGGTGCTGTCGGGATTCACCTGGCCCGACAATACCGCGCGACTCCTCAAAGGCTCAACCTGGGCCGTGGTCGAGAACCAGGGAAGCGGTCGCGTGGTGCTGTTCTTGAGCGATCCGTTGTTTCGGGCGTTCTGGCGGGGACCGGCGAAGCTGCTGACGAATGCGATTCTGATGGGGCCGAATCGGTAACTACGGCGGCGAATAAAGCGGCGGCAAATGAAGCGGCGGCAAATAAAGCGGCGGCGAGGTCATTTGCCGCCCCTCGCCGCCGTTTAAGTCGCCGCCCTTCGCCGTCGGTTTAGATAGCCCGGCTCGTCCGAATGACATCCCGAATTCTGAAAACCCTCGGCGCCACGCGGAACCGGCTCGGCTCCTCGTGCATCCGGGGTGATCTCTTGAACATGCGACCCTCCTCGTCCGGCACTTTCCACGTCACCGTGACGTGCTTCTGCTTGCGCAGCACGTCCATGGTGACGGTTTCACCGGTGTCATAGGACCGCAAGATCCGCATCGCCTGCTCGGGCGAGGAGGGTTTGCGACCGCCGATCGACACGATGACGTCGCCGCCCTTGAGCCCGAGCGTGGAGTCTTCCGGCGCCCGAACCACGAGCACACCTTCGCGAGTGCCAAAGTAGTCGCCGAGGTCGGGGTTCAGTCGCACCATCTCGATGCCACCCCAGGGGCTGCCGAACGCGAATGTGAACGCATCACCCGGCCCGACACGGATCTTGGGCATCACGTTCTCCATCATGTCGCCCATCTCGGGCATTTCCATGCGACCGGTCCACCCAAAGCCGCCTAGATCTTCCGCCACGAGCGTCGCCTTCCGGTTGTCGTTGCCGCGCCGGTACTCGATCTGGGCCGTGTCACCCGGTTCGAGCTTCCGGGCGAGCTCGATGAGCGTCATGCCCGGGCCGGAATCCCCTTCGTCCTCGGCGTTCGCGCCGGCGAGGCTGGTGTTGTTGAAGCGCGTGATGATATCGCCAACCTTGAGACCCGCTTTGTCGGCCGGCCCGTCGGGCGTGATGGCCTCGATCCGCGCGCCGACCTTATCCTTGGTCGCATCGGCTCGCGTATCGACGATCACGCCAATCCGACCACGGTTGTCGTTGAAGGAATGGACGCCGAACGGGCCCGTCTCGACCCGCACGCGCGGGCGCGTACTCGGTCGCCGCGGCGTCCCTTGCGTCGTCGCCGCTGCAGGTACCATCAGGCAGGCGGCAAGTGCTGCCACAGTCAAATTACGCATCATCAGTTCCCCTCCGGGCTCTCAGAGCCCGACGTAGCGAGCGCGGGTCGCGCGGGCGTTCATCAGCTCACGCATCAACCCGACGCGCTCCTGCCACAGTTTGACGAGTTCGGCGTCCCCCCCTGGGGCGCGGTGCTCCCGTTGCGCCAGGGTGCCGTCGAGTATGGAAATGCGGTCCTCCAGCTCGGCCACGAGGGCCGCCGCGTGACCGCTGAGCACGCGGCCATCGAGATCGTATTGCTGCAGGGAGTCTTCGAGCGTCGCCGACTGTTGTTTGGCCTGGCTGAGCTCGGCGTAGAGCTTGCCCTGGTCACCACTCGACGGCTGAACCAATAGGACTGCGGCGATCGTCGCGGCGAGAGCAAGACTGCCGGTCCACGTGCCCCACGTCCGGCGCCGGCGCGAGCGCTCAGCGCGCACCGCCGCCTGAATGACGGGCCAGCGGTCGCGCGGCGGGTGCAGCGCCGGCAAGGCTTTGAGCTGCGCAACGCGCTGGTACAACGTCTCGAGCTCCGCCTGACACGCAGCGCAGGTGGTGATGTGCCGGCGCGCCCAGACCGACGCCTCACCTGCCCGCAGGGCCCCCAGATCTTCCATCGTACAATGCATCATGCATGCGCTCCTTCATCGAGCATTCCCCGCAGCCGCGCGTGGGCGCGTGCCAACTGCGACTTGGAAAAGCTCACCGTTTTCCCCATCTGCTCCGCGATCTCTTCGTGCGTATATCCCTCGACGTCGTGCAGCCACACTACAGCGCGGGACGTTTCGGACAGTCGCTCGAACGCGCGCTCGAGATCGATGTTTGCGCCAACGTGCATCCCCGGTTTGCCCGGTTCCTCGTCCAGCGACTCCGTGGCGCGCACCTGATCGCGCCGAATCCGCATCAAGGCTTTGGTCGAGGCGATACGGCGGACCCAACCCCACAGATGGCCCTCACCGCGGTACTGCTTGATGTTGCGCACCACCTCGAGAAACGTCTCCTGCAACACGTCCTCCGCGTCCTCCGGCCGCCGTAGCATGCGCCGCACGAGATTGTAGACCGGCGTCTCGAAGGCTCGGTACAGGGCTTCGAGGGCTGCTTCATCTCCGGCTTGCGCGCGGGCGACGATGACATCGGGAACGGCGAGCGCCACGGTCATGTCCGAAAGGTATGATGCAAGAATGGGATGGAGCGTCGCACCCGCCGTACGTCGTACGTCGTGCGTCGTACGTGGGTTTTGCCGTCGAGCCCCACGCACGACGCACCACGCACGACGCACGATACCTAAGTATTTACCGGCTAGTCACTTGAGGTGCAGCCGAATATCTTGGTGCATGCCGAAAGCTGACGTGAAGGAATGGCTCCACCATTGGCAGGACGAAGCTGACGCCGCATTCCTCTATTTGGCACTCGCCGGACAAGAGACGGATCCCCACAGGAAAGACGTCTACATCAAGCTGGCCGGGGTCGAGGAGCGCCACGTGCAGATGTGGAGCAAGCTCCTCGCCGAGCACGGCCATACGGTCGATCACGCGCGGCCCTCTCTGAACGCGAAGCTGATGGCGTGGTTCGGCCGGAAATTCGGGACGCGCTACCTGCTCCCCATGCTGCTGCGGGAAGAAGGCGAGGAGGTAAAGGGGTACCTCAACCTCCACAAGGAATCGAGCCTCGCCGACGCGCAGGCGGTCTCGCTCCAGCTCGCCAAGGAATCGGCGGCGCACGCCGGCACGCTCGCCGATCTCGCCGGCAAGGGCGCCGAGCCGTGGCACAAGACGGGGTCCGGTGGCTTCCTGCGCAACGTCGTGTACGGCTTCAACGACGGCCTCACGGCGAACTTTGGTTTGGTGGCGGGCGTGATCGGCGCGGCGGTGCAGCCGCACGTGATCATGATCTCCGGCGTCGCCGGGATGATCGCGGATGCGCTCTCCATGGGGTCCTCCGGTTATCTGGCGGCGAAGAGCGAGCAGGAGGTGTGGGAGCACGAAATCGCGATGGAGAAGGAAGAGATTCGCCTGATGCCGGAAGTGGAACAAGAGGAGATGGCCCTCCAGTATGAAGCGAAAGGCGTCGATCCCCGCACCGCGCGGCGGATGGCGGAAGAAGTGATGCGCGACCCGGTACGCGCGCTGGGCGAGCAAGTCCGTGACGAGCTGAAAATCGGCGAGGCGCACGCCACCCCGTTCCGCGAGGGGTGGATCACCGGCGCGGCTACCGCGGTCGGCGCCTTCATTCCCGTCTTTCCCTTCCTCATTCTCCAGGGGCGCGTCGCCATCTGGGTGGCGTTCACGATCGCGATGCTGTCCCACTTCATCGTGGGAGCCGCCCGTAGCTTCTTTACCGGCCGCGGGGTGATCCGCAGCGGCATCGATATGTTCGTCATCGGGATGGGAGTCGCGGCGGTTGGTTATCTGGTCGGTGACCTGGTCGCCAAAACCCTCTAGACGACCAGGTTGACCAGCCGGTCCTGCACGAAGATCACCTTCTTCACCTTCTGGCCGTCGACGAACTTTTTGACGGCTTCATCGGCGAGCACGCGCGCGAGCACGTCCTTCTCCGCCATGCCGCGCGGGACGGTGAGCCGCTTGTTGCCCAACACCTCCCACAACTCCTCGGCAATGTGCGGAGCGTAGGGCGCGAGCATGATGACCAGCGGTTCCACCAACTCCCGACTCCTGGCTCCTGACTCCCGCAATTCGTTCACGTACTCCATCATCGCCGCGATTGCCGTGTTGTATTGCAGCGCCTCGGTATCGGCGGTCACCTTCCGGATCG
>WNGD01007863.1_pt1 | contig 11839 bp, 2 predicted proteins | sample 5400671 | NCBI WGS metagenome assembly WNGD01 (sample SAMN13153369, study PRJNA577476) | soil metagenome | isolation source: 40 cm soil or saprolite under grassland replicate 2 | place: USA:California | collected 2016-06-15
CTTCCGCCACACGGTTATATCTCGATATTACCTAAGCCATCCAGGTAGACAGTAAGCTTTTTCTCCTAACGAATAGGACACAACTACTTTGCCTTATTGTGAGAGGAGCGAGAGCAACCAGTTGAGAATGAATAGTCATATCGGTTTGAAAATCCTTGCCGTAGCAGCTATCCTAATGACTACAGTCATGGCGGCGTCCCTATACGGCGCTACATTTCTGAGTAGCAATTCCCTGAATCATGTTACAACCCCCGTCCCTGTTCCCCAGCAAGGGTTTACCGGTAAGGCTCAGCTGGGTATTGATTGTGGTTATGGTAGTAATGAGGCTGTTTACAATGCTACCGGGTATCCGGGTCCTGATGGGGCCACGTCAACCGGTAACGCGGGTAATCCGACTCTCGATACGAGCTGTACTTGGGCTGGTTCGCCTGATATTGCTGCTGGGGGTACTCAGCTTCAGCCTCTAGTTTCTGATAATCCGACTGTTGCTGTAGGAACTTCTTGTTGTAATGCTCCTTCTCGGGGTGGCGGTTTCTCGGCTGAGATTGTTCTCATCCAGAACGCGACCACCGTGATTAACGGTTATGATATTACAGTCTCCTGGAATCCGATTGTTCTGAATGCTGTAGAGTTTGACCAGACTGGTCTTCCCTTCTTCGGCGCAAACTCGTTCTCGGCGACGAGTGTTATTGACAATACTGCTGGTTCTGCTGAACTCTCTCAGGCTATTCTCTCTCCTCCCGCTCCGACCGCTACGTTAGCGGGTAATGTTACTCTGTTTAGAATCCGCTTCGACGTTGTGGGAATCGGTAAGACTGGTCTAACGATCTCCAGCGACCTGGTTATCGATCCCTTGGTTTCTCCTAACAGTTTGAAGCATACTACTGTTCAGGGTAGTTTCGACAGTACCGGTGTTCCAGATCTTGTTGCTGGAGTTCCTCTCGGATATAGTGCGAATTTCACTTTCTCTCCAAACCCTGAGGTTCCAGGTTCTTCCTTGAGTCTGGTTGGTCACGCGAGTTGCGCGGGATGCACAGGCGCGTTAACGTTCTCTTGGGATACTGACAGCGTTCAGGGTTATCCTGACACAACCGCGCCGAAAGCGACGATTGAGGCTACCGGTAGCACTGTGACTATTACTGCTCCTACGGCCACTCTCCTCGCTCATCGTGTTACTCTCATCGTGAATGATACCGCGGGCCATGTTGCAGAGGCTACCAGACGGTTGCCGCTGGCTCTCAGTCCGCCACCCTCGAGTACGGTTGCAGTGAATACTGCTACGAGCCTTACTGCGCAGTGGCTCGGTGGTATTCCTCCGTACTCTGGCACTACTGGTCAGGTGGGTGTGAAGTGGGCTCTGTGCAACAGTACGGGCATCACGCAGACAATTTGCATGTTTCCTAACCCAACCACTACTTCGACGACTGCTCAGCTCAACACCATCAGCGAGACGTACAAGTTCGCTGGAGTCTTTACCGGAACCGTCACTGTCACTGACACTGGTGAGGCTCAGATTCCTGGCAGTCCTACGCCTGTTAGTGCCAATTTCCAGGTCAATGTTACTGGCACTCCGCAGGCCTACACTGTTACTGTAGGGTCGAACGCCACTGCGGGCGCGACTACTTCTCAGGTCGTCAACATTACCGCGACGGTTGCTTATTCAACCAGCCCTCTGTACAACACGGCAGCCCAGTCGGCTACTTTCAGCTATACTTTCAAGTTCGGTGACGGCACCCTAGCCGTGACGAATGCGGGTCTCAGATCTTCTGCACTCCACAAGTACACCTCAGCTGGCACTTACTCGGTCGTTGTGATAGCCCAGGAGACTGGTAGTAATGCTCTAGCCAAGATTCAGGAAGTGGGTCGGTTTTCTCAGTCTATAAGCGGAGGAGGACCAAGTGTAGCGATTACTTCTGCTCCTTCAACTGGGACTGTTGGCGCTGCCGTCAGCTTCACAGCCACGGCATCCGGAGGAACTACACCGTACTCGTTTAGCTGGAACTTTGGTGACGGAACAGGCAACGTTGCAGGAGGCGCAACCAACCCGAACAGCCAGTCCCACACCTACAGCAGCAAGGGTACTTTCACAGTCAACGTCAACGTAACGGATTCGACCAGTAAGCTAGCTTCAGCCACGCCTGCCACGATCACAATCAGTGCTCTAACGTTGGCTCTGAGCTTCACGAACCCACCGACTACCGGCACTGCTGGTAGTCCTGTGAGTTTCACGGTTTTGGCCTCAGGCGGCACGACACCTTACTCGTTCTCATGGAACTTTGGCGATGGGACTGCAAACGTTGCCGGCGGTGCCGCGAACCCGAACACTCAATCGCACACCTACGCCAATGGGGGGACCTTCACTGTCAAGGTGAACGTGACTGATGCAAACGCGAAGCTGGCGTCGGCATCATCGTCGATCACCATCACATCAGGATTGTCTGTGACCTTTACTACCGCTCCGACAACCGGAACAGTCGGTACATCCGTCAGCTTCACCGCGACTGCTTCCGGCGGAACTCCACCTTATTCGTTCTCTTGGAATTTCGGGGACAAAACAGCGAACGTTGCCGGTGGCGGTACAAACCCGAACACCCAGTCGCATACTTACACAGCCAAGGGCACGTACACCGTCAAAGTGAATGTGACCGATTCTGCCACTGGACTAGCCAGCGCGACAGCGACAATTACTATCGCACCACTAGCACTCTCGGTCAGCTTTACTGCTCCTCCAACAACAGGAAGCGTCAACATTGCAGTCAGTTTCACAGTATCAGCCTCTGGAGGGACGACACCCTACTCGTTCAGCTGGAGCTTTGGTGACGGAACCGCGAACGTCGCGGGCGGCGCCACCAATCCAAACACCCAGTCGCACACTTATGCGACGAAAGGAACCTTCACTGTCAAAGTCAACGTTACGGACACGAACAATGTACTTGCCTCCACATCTACTAGCATTTCGATCACCGGCACACCTCTAACGGTCACATTTACTACCGCCCCGACCACCGGAACCGTGAACACAGCAGTCAGCTTCACAGCGACTGCCGCAGGTGATACGCCGCCTTACACATTCTCGTGGAGTTTCGGTGACGGCTCCGCAAATATTTCCGGCGGATCCACCAACCCGAACACCCAGAGCCACACCTACACCACGAAAGGAACGTTCACAGTCCATGTCAACGTCACAGACAACAACGGTGTCAAGCAAACCGCCTCTAGCGACATTACAATTGCACCATTGTCCTTGGCGGTTGTTTTCAACTCTCCCCCGACTACGGGCACGGTGAACACGGCTCTGAGTTTCACAGCCACTGCCTCCGGAGGCACGACTCCTTACTCGTTCTCATGGAGCTTCGGCGACGGGACTGCGAACGTTTCTGGTGGTGCGGCGAACCCGAACACCCAGTCTCACACCTATGCTGTCAAGGGAACTTTCACAGTACAAGTCAATGTCACCGACACTAACGCAAAGTTAGCGACTATGACGACAAGTATCACTATTGCTCCTCTGACTCTTGCGCTCGTTTTCGACAGTCCTCCAACTACGGGAGGTGTAGCTACGCCAATTAGCTTCACGGTGACTGCGTCCGGCGGCACGACGCCCTATTCGTTCTCTTGGAACTTTGGAGATGGAACTGCCAACGTTGCCGGTGGTGCAGCCAATCCCAATACCCAGTCTCACACATACGCTGCTGGCGGGACCTTTACCGTCAACGTCAACGTGACTGACACCAATGCAAAACTCGCATCGGCATCAACCACAATTTCTATCACATCTGCCTTATCCGTGACTTTCACTATCGCCCCGACCACCGGTACCGTCGGTGCCTCTGTCAGCTTCACAGCCACAGCGTCAGGCGGAACATCACCCTACTCCTTCAGTTGGAGCTTTGGCGATGGATCCGCAAATGTGGCGGGTGGCGCTACCAATCCCAGCACTCAGTCGCACACCTACAATACCAAGGGCTCGTTCACCGTGAAAGTGAACGTTACTGACTCCACGAGCGCGGTCGCATCTGCATCGACAGTGATCAGCATCACAGGAACTCCACTGACCCTCTCCTTCACCACCGCTCCCACCACTGGTACAGTCGGCACATCGGTCAGCTTCACTATTACGGCCGCGGGAGACACCCCGCCCTACACTTTCTCCTGGAACTTTGGTGATAATACAGCAAATGTTGCGGGGGGAACAACCAATCCCAACACGCAGTCTCACACCTACGCTTCCAAGGGAAGCTTCATCGTCACGGCTAACGTGACAGATGCGAACGGTGCAACACAAACAGCCTCTGCAACAATAACCATCGCCGCCCTCCCGCTCGCGCTGAGCTTCACAACCGCACCTACATCGGGCAACACCGGTACCCCCGTTAGCTTCACAGTTTCCGCCACTGGCGGTACGACACCCTACTCGTTCTCATGGAACTTCGGTGACGGGTCCGCCAATGTTGCCGGTGGTGCAGCCAATCCCAATACCCAGTCTCACACATACGCTGCTGGCGGGACCTTTACTGTCAACGTCAATGTGACTGATGCGAATGCTGTCATTGCCAGCAGTTCATCGACGATTACGATCACCTCAGGCTTGTCTGTCACCTTTACAACTGCTCCGACGACCGGTACTGTCGGCAGCTCCGTCACCTTCACCGCCACAGCTTCTGGTGGTACACCGCCTTACTCTTTCAGCTGGAGCTTTGGTGACGGGTCCGCCAATGTTGATGGCGGTGCTACCAATCCTAACACTCAGTCTCACACCTACAATGTGAAGGGATCCTTCACCGTTAACGTAAACGTCACTGATTCAACCTCCGCCATCGCGTCTGCTTCAGCATCAATCAGCATAACAGGCTCACCACTGACTCTATCCTTCACAGCTGCCCCGACCACGGGTACAGTTGGCACCTCAGTTAGCTTCACCGTTACTGCCGCAGGAGACACTCCACCCTACTCCTTCTCTTGGAACTTCGGCGATAATACAGCAAATGTTGCGGGCGGAACAACCAATCCCAACACCCAGTCTCACACCTACGATGCCAAGGGAAGCTTCACGGTCAGGGTCAACGTGACAGATGCGAACAGTGCAACACAAACAGCCTCTGCAACAATAACCATCGCTCCCCTCGCGCTCACATTAAGCTTCACGACAGCACCAACATCGGGCGGTCCAGGCACCCCTGTCAGCTTCACGGTCTCCGCCTCTGGTGGCACGACTCCATACTCGTTCAGCTGGAACTTTGGGGACGGATCCACCGATGTTGCAGGTGGTGCAACAAATCCCAACACCCAGTCCCACACGTACGCCTCTGGCGGAATCTTCACTGTAAACGTGAACGTCACGGATACTAATGCTGTCGTCGCCAGCGCTTCATCCACGATTACCATCACGGCAGGGTTGTCTGTGACCTTTACGACTGCCCCAACCACCGGTACCGTCGGCGCTTCAGTTAGTTTCACGGCCACCGCCTCCGGAGGTACGACACCCTACTCGTTCAGCTGGAACTTCGGCGATGGGTCTGCTAACGTTGCTGGCGGTTCGACCAATCCTAACACTCAGTCTCACACCTACACGGTGAAAGGGTCCTTCACCGTTAAGGTGAACGTCACAGATTCGACAAGCGCCATAGCTTCTGCTTCAGCCTCAATAAGCATCACAGGCTCACCACTGATCGTATCTTTCACAACTGCTCCAACGACAGGTACTGTCGGCGCGTCCGTGAGTTTCACAGCTAATGCCTCAGGCGACACTGCTCCCTACTCGTTCTCATGGAACTTTGGCGACGCTACCCCCAATGTTGATGGAGGCACGACCAACCCCAACACACAATCCCACACATACGATGCGAAGGGAACCTTCACCGTCAACGTGACGGTTACAGACGCGAATGGTGCGAAACAGTCAGCCACTTCGACAATAACCATTTCACCTTTGGCACTTGCAGTGACTTTCACAGCCGCCCCGACAACCGGTACCACTGGTAGCCCGGTAAGCTTTACAGCGTCCACAACAGGTGGCACGGCTCCATACTCGTTTTCATGGAGTTTTGGAGACGGGTCGCCAAATGTTTCAGGCGGCGCGGCCAACCCGAACACTCAGACCCACACCTACACTGCAGGCGGGAGCTTCATCGTCACCGTAAACGTGACCGATACTAATGCTAACACAGCGACGGCGTCCACCACGATCAACATCTCAGCGGTAACCTTGTCCATCGCTCTCACTACAGCCCCCACCACCGGTACTGTGGGCGCTTCAGTCAGTTTCACGGCCACCGCCTCCGGAGGTACGCCTCCCTACTCGTTCAGCTGGAACTTCGGCGATGGGACAGGCAACGTTGCAGGTGGCGCGACTAACCCGAACACCCAATCACATACCTACACCGTGAAGGGAACCTTCACAGTCACAGTGAACGTCACGGATACTTCAACTCCCTCTCAGACAGCGACCACCTCCAGTACGATAACGATAAGCGCCGTCACATTAGCCGTCACTGTTTCCGGCCCGACCTCTGCCACCGTCGGACAGTCCGTTACATTCACGGCGTCGCCCTCAGGAGGAACGACCCCCTACGGGTTCGCTTGGTCAGTTAATGGCGCAGTAAACTCTACCGCCACCGCATCCACCTTCTCGACCACATTCACATCGACGGGATCGGTCATCGTTAGCGTCACGGTCACTGATGCAAATGGAAAGACAGCGTCGAATAGCATCACTGTTAGCGTGACAACGGTCTCAGGACTCCACCCGACCCAAACCAATATCACATGCATGCCTGGCTCTGTCATTTTCAACATAGTTACGACTTGCACGGCTAGAGTGATCGACGTGTCTAGCACTCCTAGCACTCCGACTGGCATCGTGAGTTTCGTAACGAACGACACGGGATCCTTCAGTCCATCCGCCACTTGCACTCTTGTAGCAGGCGCGGGCCCAGCCATGGCCACATGCTCCGTCTCCTACACTCCAACCGTTGCAGGCCATCACATGATAACCGGCACCTACAGCGGCGACTCAACCCACGCATCCAGCACCGGCAGCTTCACCCTGAATGTGAGGTCTCCCCCCGGCAGAAGTGCATCGCTGAGATTCGCGAGCTTCGACTTGGACGATTTTAGCAATGGTATCGGCCAGCTACAAATCTTCATCAACGGCCAGTTGGCGATCGACATACCGGCTGGCGTGAACCACCTCAGCGGAAGTGGCGACTATCCGGGCTACGATAACCAGTTTGTCAGTTTCGGACCCTTCAACGTCACGATTTTTTTAGTTGATGGACAGAACACAATTACCCTCGTCGACCCGCTACACTATTACTTCGACTCGATCTATAATCTGACCATCGCTGAGGGGGACAGTGTCCTCCTCCACATATTCTGGACAGGTGTTTCTCCAGGCCATTCGTCTACATTCACGTTCTCAGGCTCGCCGATTGTGGTAACAAGCTTCACTTCCTCGCCTGCTTCTCAGACCGTGAACCAGCCCGCGACACTCACTGTAACCTACACGGGTGGAACAGGTTCCTTCATATGCATCTTCATTTTCGGCGACGGCGAACACGCTACGGTGGCAGGGAATGCTGGAACTTGTTCTGTAACTCACGACTACGATCAATCGGGAAGCTTCATTGCGAAAGTGATAGTCGCGGCAGTCAACACCTCCGCCAGCACGTCGACTGTGACGACTTTTACCGTAAGTCCCTAGTCACCGATTGACTGACCGCCGAGCAGTTTTGCCAGCGTCGACAAGCTAAGCGCTATAGACTGATATGGTCGGCGACCGTCTCCATTACGAGGCCATCGTCTTAAGGAGGATTTGGACGAACCCTTTTTTTCTTCAGTATATCGGCGATTCTGCATCTCGAAGAGCTCTTGAAAGAGACCATGCGAAGGTGGTAACGAATTATTGTCCGTTGATGTGGATTAGGTTTGGCCCTATCTCCTATTCGTCGTAGTTTTTCGTTTAGTCGGGGTTCTCTGCCTCAGTTTCTATCCAAAATCTGATTAGAGCCACTTTGACATTGTAGTGAGTACGATAGTTGCGCCTGTTGTAGAGACTCGTCGACCGAGGCACGAAGTTCTTTCACCGATCCGGAGTGGGCAGCTCTCTACTCTGGCTCGTCTCTATCCGATAGACAGAAATTAGCGTCGCGCGATATCTTTGATCATGCCCGACGCGGGTGGACAGAAGAAGAAGAGAAAGTTGTGGGAAGTGGACCCTACCGTCTACGAAACTCTTAGACGATTAGGACCCTTGGGCCGTGTTCTAGAGCTGTCAAGATCTCTTGGAAGGATTGTTCTTTACATCCTCCTGATTGGTTATCCATTGATCCTGCCGATTATTGGTGTCGCGTTCGGACCGGTAGTTTTCTGGGGAACCTTCGCAGGTTCAGTATCAGTAATCGCGTTCCTTGTTTCAAAATTCGGGTACGCGAAAAACTTTGACAGACAAGATTTTCCCTTTCTGAAAAGCCTCCTAGGAATATGCGGTGGATTTTTCTGCGCAGCGGGTTTTTTCTTGGGACTGTTCTATCTCAGCTGGTTTGTCATTCCAATCTTCGCCGGACTTCTCGGGCTCATCTTCTTTGTAGTGCTTAGAAAACAATCCTAACATTTTCAACAATTTTGTCACTGGGCCAACGTCCGTCTAGAATTCGGTTTAACACCAATGTTTTTTTGCGTGAAACTAAGTCCTGACGGAACAGTTCGCAACTTTACACTAAATTCTACAACATACGAATCCAGATGCGGCAAGAAGCGCTCTTGGAAGACTCCCAATAATTTTGCGGTCGGATCACGCTTCTGGTGGTCCGCTAGACTCTGCCCAACAATTCGCAAGAGGAACGTTTCTCACCATCGACTAGTCGTTCTAGGGTTTTTCCTTTGTTAGTCTTTGAAGTGCGGGTCGCATTTTTGCTTGTGTTGTTACAACCCACCGCTGGACTTCTAGTCATGGTATTCTCGGTTTCGGCGATTTGGTAGAAGTATATGTCTAGAACGTGAAGGGAAATGAATTTCGGGTTTGGTGTTAGTTAATTCATGATCGGCGAAAAATCTATTGTCTGACCTTGCGAGCCGGAGCTATATCCGTCCTTTCGAGGGGGAAAGAGGATCTCTGACGTCGTTGCCGAGCCCAGAAGCTACTCATAGTTTTAAAGGCGAGCGGATCTACCGAAGGATCTCCGTCAACATTTTTTCTGATCCTGTCAAGTGTGGTGTCCTAGATTTCGCTTCTGATGATCTCCCGGGACAAATGGACTCGGGACGATTGAATTTTGAAACGAGTACCGGGACGCGATCATGATCACAAGGTTCCGCTCTGATTTTTGCCCTTTGGACTGGGTTTCCTGAACTGTGGCCCATTTCTAGAGTTCTATCCTGGAAGCTAGGTCATAGCTTGGTTCGACAGGTCTTTTCTCAGAGTTACGGCGAAGTGCGAGCTTTTTTTCTAGATTTTCGAAGTTTGAAGAGTCAACGGCCGGTAACTCTCTATGTCGTGGACTGTCTATGGATATACATTGTCGCCTGTCGATAGCAAACTCTTATATGGACTGTTCAAGGGAAAGCCCAACTTAGTCTTTCGGAGTAGTTTCGTTGACCTCAACAGGTAATAGTAAGCGTAAGTTAGCTCTGCTGTTAGCCGTCCTATTCGCAACCGTCCTCCCAGCCATGCTATTGGCAGGGAGCATGACGAGTAACAACTCCCTAAACCACGTCACAACACCCTCGCCCATCACACAAGCAGGGTTTACCGGTAAGGCTCAGCTGGGTATTGATTGTGGTTATGGTAGTAATGAGGCTGTTTACAACGCGACCGGGTATCCCGGGCCCGATGGTGCCTTGGCAACCGGGAACGCGGGTAATCCGACCCTTGATACGAGCTGTACTTGGGCTGGTTCTCCCGATATCGGTGCTGGGGGTACCCAGCTTCAGCCTCTAGTTTCTGATAATCCGACTGTTGCTGTAGGAACTTCTTGTTGTAATGCTCCTTCAGTCTCCTGGAATCCGATTGTTCTCAACGCTGTAGAGTTTGACCAGACTGGTCTTCCTTTCTTCGGTGGAAACTCGTTCTCGGCGACCAGTATTATTGACAATACTGCTGGTTCTGCCGAGCTCTCTCAGGCTATTCTCTCCCCTCCCGCTCCAACGGCCACATTGAGTGGCAACGTTACTCTATTCAGACTCCGGTTTGATGTCGTGGGTATCGGCAGGACCGGTCTGACAATCTCTAACGATCTTGTTATCGATCCTTTGGTCAGTCCTAACAGTTTGAAGCATACTACCGTTCAGGGTAGTTTCGACAGCACCGGCGTTCCGGACCTTGTCGCCGGGATTCCGCTTGGATATAATGTGAATTTCACATTCACCCCGAACCCAGAGGTACCGGGTTCCACGCTGACCTTGATTGGTCAGGCTCACTGCGCTGCGTGCACTGCACCGTTATCGTTCTCCTGGGATACTGACAGTGTTCAGGGTTATCCAGATCCAACTGCACCTGCTGCTACGATTGAGGCTACCGGGAGCACTGCGAGCATTACTGCACCAACAGCCACTCTTCTCGCTCATCGAGTCACTCTGATCGTAACTGATGCTGCAGGGCATGTCGCTCAAGCAACTCGACGTTTGCCGCTGACCCTTGCTCCGCCACCCACGAGTACCGTCGCGGTGGCGACCAACATAGTGTTGACAGCTAAGTATCTCGGAGGAATTCCTCCATACTCTGGCACTACTGGCCAGGTGGGGGTGAAGTGGGCTCTCTGCAATAGCACTGGTCTTACGCAGACGATTTGCACCCTTCCAAACCCGTCCACAACTAGTACGACCGCTCAGACAAATGCGATTACTGAGAACTACAAGTTCGCTGGAGTCTTCACCGGGAGCGTCGCAGTCACTGACACTGGCGAGGCTCAGATTCCAGGCAGTCCTTCACCCGTCAGTGCAACATTCCAAGTGAATGTCACGGGCACCCCGCAGGCTTACACCGTTACCGTCGGCTCGAATGCTACAGCAGGGGCTAACGTTGGTCAGACGGTCAACTTTACCGCCACTGTCGCCTATGCTACAGCCTACAACACTGTTGCCCGTTCGACTACTTTCAGCTATACATTCAAGTTCGGCGACGGCACACTAGCCGTGACCAATGGTGGTCTTGTTTCTGCTGCAACCCACAAGTATGCGACCTCCGGCAACTTTACTGTCGTAGTTATCGCTCAAGAGACCGGCAGCAATGCTCTGGCCAAGATCCAGGAAGTAGGACGGTTTGTCCAGAAGATCAACCCCAGCGTATCAAACCTTGCCGTATCGATCACAACCGCTCCGACAACAGGTACAGTCGGCACTGCAGTAACATTCGTCGCGACCGCGTCTGGAGGGACCACACCCTACTCGTTCAGCTGGAACTTTGGTGACGGCACAGGCAACCTTTCGGGAGGAGCAACCAATCCGAACTCGATGTCTCACACCTACAACGCGAAGGGAACTTTCACCGTTCATGTTAACGTGACTGACGCCACGGCCAAAGTTGCATCAGCAACACCCGCCACGATTACGATCAGCCCGCTTGCGCTGGCAGTTGTCTTCAACAGTCCTCCGACTACCGGAACCGTCAATACAGCAGTAAGCTTCACTGCGACGGCGTCTGGTGGTACTACTCCCTACTCGTTCTCTTGGAGCTTCGGTGACGGAACAGCGAAAGTTGCTGGAGGAGCCACTAACCCGAACACCCAGTCTCACACTTACGCCGCGAAGGGAACTTTCACCGTCAAGGTGAACGTTACTGACACCAACGCGAAACTTGCAACTGCATCAACAACCATTACGATAAGCGGAACACCGTTAACGC
>WNGD01005881.1_pt1 | contig 11837 bp, 9 predicted proteins | sample 5400671 | NCBI WGS metagenome assembly WNGD01 (sample SAMN13153369, study PRJNA577476) | soil metagenome | isolation source: 40 cm soil or saprolite under grassland replicate 2 | place: USA:California | collected 2016-06-15
CCGATAAGCGTCGAGAGGCAAAACCTTTTGCGGATTCTGATCGTCGACGATCATCCCCTGACTCGCCAGGCGCTCTCCGCGCTGCTGACTCAGCACGATTTCGACGTGGTCGGCGAGGCCGCCGACGGCGAGCAAGCGATCGAGTGCGCAGGACGGCTTCGGCCTGAGCTGGTTCTGCTCGACCTCTCGATGCCGGGGCTCGACGGCCTGGAGGCGCTGCCGCGACTCCGTGAGGCGGCTCCCGAGTGTGAGGTCGTCGTCCTGACCGCCTCGGGAACCGAGCAGAACCTCCTCGGCGCGATCCGGGGCGGCGCGGCCGGCTACTTGCTGAAGAGCGAGCCGCCGGAGCGGATCGTGGAGTTCCTCCGCGGTGTCGGCCGCGGCGAGGCGGCGCTCTCGGGCGCGATCGCCCGCGGCCTGCTCGAACAGATCCGGGACGGTGTCGGCAGAGAGGGCGGGGTGCCCGAGTCGATCGGCTCCGCTCTGAGCGCACGCGAGGTGGAAGTGCTGCTCCTCCTCGACGAGCACCTGGGCACCGACGAGATTGCCAGGCGGCTGTTCATCTCCGAGCACACCGTCCGCTCGCATGTGAAGAGCCTGCTCCGAAAGCTCGGCGTCTCCTCGCGGCGAGAGGCCCTGGAGGCACTCGCGAGCGCCAGGGTCTAGGTGCGAATCCCCCACCGTGGGGGATGCGATTTCACTCACCTTGGGGGAGGTGAAGGCGATGAGCGGGAGGCCGTCCCCGCCGATAAGTGGAGCGACACTCAGGTCTTCGACGGGTGTCCGGAGCGCGGTGGCTCTGTGCTTCCTCGGCAAGACGGCCGGCCCCAGGGCCGGCCGTCGTTCATTCTGAGAACCCTTCGAGCGCGGCGCCCACGAGCTCTGGCAGGGTCTCGAGGTTGTAGCCGCCTTCGAGCACTGCGGCGACACGGGGAGCAAGTACCGCCGAGCGGCGGGCGAGCATGCGGAAGCCTTCCGAGCTCACGAGCATGCCGCCGAGCGGATCCTGGGCGTGCGCGTCGAAGCCGGCGGAGACGACGACGAGCTCCGGCTCGAAGTCCCGCACGGCGGGTTCGACGATCTCGGCAAAGGCGTGCTCGTACTCCGGATCTCCTGACCCTGCGGGAAGCGGCACGTTCAGCGTCGTCTCGTTCCCGTCGCCCGGTCCGCCCGTGCCGGGGTAGAACGGCCACCGGTGCATCGAGACGAAGAGCACGCTGGGGTCGTCCAGGAAGATCGCTTCGGTGCCGTTTCCGTGGTGGACGTCCCAGTCGACGATCGCCACGCGCTCCACGCCGAGCTTGGTTTGGGCGTGCCGCGCGGCGATCGCGGCGTTTCCGAACAGGCAGAAGCCCATCGCGCGCTCCGGCAAAGCGTGGTGACCCGGCGGCCGGCCGAGCGCGAATCCGCCGGCCTCGACGGCTTCACACGCAGCCCCTGCCGCGAGCAGCGCAGCCTCGTAGCTCGTCTCGAAGCACAGCGTGTCCTGGTCGAGCCAGGTGGGCTCACTGACCGAGCGGATCTCCTCGACGTATGCAGCCGAATGGCAGCGTTCGATCGCGGCGGGCTCGGCCGGGCTCGCCTCACGCCACTCGAGCGCAGCAAGCAGCACCTCGAGCCGCTCCGGCGACTCGATGTGCGCGCCGGTCGGATGCAGGCGCGCCATGTTGGGATGGCTCAGGACGTCGATTGCGAGACGGCGGCTGCGAGCTCGGCGAGATTGGTTTCGCCCTGAGCCCGGCCGACGAGGTAGCAGAGGAGGGGCGCGTTCGTCCGTTCGCCGCTCTCGTGTGCGGCGACTCGAGCGAGCTCGAGCAGGATGCGCACGTCCTCCTCGCTCAACTCGAGTTCTTCGGCCGAAGTTCCGCTCGCGCGCGCGAGCGCATCCCTCGCCTCGGTCAACCAGGCGTCCACGGCGGCGATCTTAGTCCGCGGCCAGCGCGTCGAGTCGTTCGGCGAGACGGCCCATGCCCCACCGGCTGACGAGAGCCGACGCCTCCGCCCACTCAGGGTTCTGATCCTTGAGGGGAGGGAGGGGGGCGGAGGCGTCGAGCGTCGCTATTCGGCGATAGAGCCGCAAGTCCTCCGCCTGCGGGGCGAACCTTCCGTCCGCGAGCGCGTCCTCGAGCGAGCCGTATTGCCGCAGGATCTCCGCCGCCTTCTTCGGGCCCACGCCAGGAGCCCCGGGGATCCGGTCTGACGGGTCGCCGCGGAGGGCGATGAAGTCCGGCACCTGCTGCGGCTCGACACCGTAGCGCTCGCGCACCTCCTCCGGGCCGACACGCGCGAGCTCGGAGACGCCCCGGACCGGCTGGAGAATCGTCGTCTGTTCGCTCGCGAGCTGGAAGAGATCGCGGTCCGACGTGGCGACCACTGTGCGGCCCCCGCGCTTCTCCTCTGACGCCACCGCCGCCCCGAGGAAGTCGTCCGCCTCGTAGCCGCCGGCCTTCGCGGCGGCGAAGCCGAACGCCTCGACGAGCTCCGGTAGGAGATCGAGCTGCTCCAGGAGCTCGTCGTCGAACTCGCGACCGCCCTGGTAGTCGGGGTAGGCCTCGTTGCGGTAGGTGGGGGTGCCAAGCGAGTCCCAGCCGACGAGAACCGCGCGTGGCTGCTCCAGCTCCCACAGTCGAAGCAGCATGTTCGTGAAGCCGACCAGTGCTCCGGCCGGACGTCCTTCGGCGCGTCGGATCGACTTCGGCAACGCGTGGTAGGCGCGGTGCGCAAGGGAGTCCCCATCGACGGCGAGCAGCGGTTTCTTCACGTGGAACGAAGTTCCTCGATTGCTGCCATCAGACGTTCGGTTGCGACCTTCGCCCCCTCGGCGGGCTCCTGATCGTGCAGATCTTCGACGGGTATGGGCGCGCCGTACCTGACCAGCCACGGGCCGAGACGGCGAAGGCGATCCGTGCCGATGATCGCGGCGGGAATCAGCGGCGCTTTTGCCCAGATGGCGATCCGGGCCGCCCCTGTGTGGGCGCGCGGCTTGAACTTCTTCCGCAGTCCCTTACGGCGCCGGGTGCCCTCCGGGAACATGACCACGACCTCGCCGGCGCGCACGAGCTCGACCGCAGTGCGGATCGCCTCCAGGTCGCCCTCTCCCCGGCGCACTGGAAAGGCACCGCCGGCGTTCAGAATCGGCCCGAGGATCGGATTGAAGAGCTCGCTCTTCGCCATGAAGCGGAGTTGCCGTTTCGGGAAGAGCGGCAACCCAAGTGCCCACGGGTCGAGGTTCGACGTGTGGTTGGCGGCGAGCACGAATCCGCCCTCGGGAATGTGCTCGAGACCCTCCGTGCGCAGGCGAAAAAGACCGTAGAGGAGCGGCTTGCTGAGAATGCCGATGAGCCGGTATGTCCGGGACATCACGGGGTCGGATTCGTCACATTTTCGCCCTGCATTTGAGCTGTTTTCAGCGCTATTTTCGAGCCTCGGCGTCGTATGAGGCGTTCGCTATCGTGTTTCGCGTGAAGACATTGGTCATTGCAGAGAAGCCCTCCGTTGCGCGCGATCTCACCGACGCGCTGCCGGGCCCATTCTCCAAGAACGACACCCACTTCGAGTCGGACGACTACGTGATCAGCTTCGCAGTCGGCCATCTCGTCGAGCTCGTCAACCCGGAGGAGTACGACGAGAAGCTCAAGAAATGGCGCATGGCCGACCTGCCGATCATCCCCGAAGAGTTCCGTCTGCACGCCCGTGACAAGAAGGCCGAGAAACAGCTGAAGGTGATCCACAAGTTGATGAAACGCGACGACGTGGAGCGGATCATCAACGCCTGCGACGCCGGGCGCGAGGGCGAGCTGATCTTCGCCTACATCTACGAGACCGCCGGGAGCGACAAGCCGGTCGACCGGCTCTGGATCAACTCGATGACGAAGCAGGCGATCCGCGAGGGCTTCGAGCGCCTCCGCCCCGGCGAGCAGCTGCAGCCGCTCGAGGCGGCCGCGCGCTCCCGCTCCGAGGCGGACTGGCTCGTGGGCATGAACGCGACCCGTGCGGCGACGATCCGCGGCCGAGCCTGGGTCGGCGGCGTCGTCTCGCTGGGCCGTGTCCAGACGCCGACGCTCGCGATGATCGTCCGGCGAGAGCGCGAGATCCAGGCGTTCGTCCCAGACCCATACCGGCTCGTCCGCGCTCAGTTTGCTGAGGCGTCGCTTGCGATGCCGACTGGAGGGCGTGGCGGCTTGGCCGCCGCGCCCGGTCGCAGCTACGAGGGACTCTGGTTCGAGGGCGACGAGACGCGCATCTTCGGCAACCTGGAGCGGGCCGACGAGATCGTCGCCAAGGTCTCCGGCAAGGACGGCACGGTCGAGAAGGTCGAGCGCAAGGAGCAATCCGAGCGCGCGCCGCTCCTCTACGACCTGACCTCGCTCCAGCGCGACGCGAACCGCCGCTTCGGGTTCTCCGCACGCCGCACGCTGCAGGCAGCCCAGTCGCTGTACGAGAACAAGAAAGCGATCACGTACCCGCGTACTTCCTCGCGCTTTCTCTCCGGCGACCTCGTCCCACAGCTGAAACCCACCGCCGCGACGCTGGAGCCGATCGGCGAATACGCGGCGGCCGCCCGTTTCGTGCTCGGGCTCGACCGGCTCCCGCTCGGCCGGGTCGTGAACGACGCCCGCGTCGACGACCACCACGCGATCATCCCGACCGACGTCGAGCACGAGCTTGACCGCTTCTCGCCCGACGAGCGGCGAATCTTCGATCTCATCGCGCGCCGCTTTCTGGCCGTCTTCCATCCGCCGGCGCGCTACGCTCGCACGACGATCGTGACCGAGGTGGAGGAAGAGCGCTTCCGCACGCGTGGCAAGATCACACTCGAGGCCGGCTGGCGCGGCGTCTACGGTCTCGAGGCCGACTCGGAGCAGAACAAGCAGGACGAGGAGGGCGAATCCGAGACCGCCGAGCTCCCCAAGCTGGAGCAGGGCCAGACCGTGCGCTGTGTCTCGGCCGAGGCCGAGGCCAAGGAGACCAAGCCGCCGCCGCGCTACTCCGAGGCGACCCTTCTGTCAGCGATGGAGACTGCCGGCAAGCTCGTCGACGACGAGGAGGCGCGCGAGGCGATGAAGGAGCGCGGTCTCGGCACACCGGCGACGCGCGCGGAGACGATCGAGACGCTGATCCGCCGCGAGTACATCGAGCGCGCCGGCAAGGAGCTCCAGCCCACTCCGAAGGGCCTGCAGGTGATCACGATGCTCGAGGAGCACCCGCTCACCTCGCCCGAGCTCACCGGTGACTGGGAGAAGCGTCTCACCGACATCGAGCACGGCCGCGACGGCCGCGAGAAGTTCATCAAGGACATCGAAGGGTTCGCCCGCGCCACGGTCGAGCAGATCGCCGCGCTGGACAAGGAAAAACTGCGCCCGGAGCGCGTGGAGCTCGGCCCCTGTCCGCGCTGCGGCGCCGAGACGGGCGAGATCATCCGCGAGAACTCACGCGCCTACGGCTGTACGAGCTGGAAGAGCAAAGAAGAGACGGGTTGCGGCTTCGTGATCTGGAAGCGCGTCGCCGGCCGCACGCTCACTCCGGAGGTCGCCCGGCAGCTGATCGAGGAAGGCCGGACTCGCGACGTGATTTCGGGTTTCCGATCCAAGGCCGGCAAACCTTTTCGCGCGCGCCTCGTCTTGAATAGCGAGGGCAAAGTCGAGTTCGACTTTCCCGCGCGCGCACAAACCAAAGAAGCGGCCGTCGCGGAATAACAGAAAGCGGCACTCCGTTTTACAGAGCGAGGGTTTTGCCAGGCCGTCACACCCCTGGCAAGGCGAGGAAAATCCCCCTACAGTGCGAAAGTTCGAAGGAGTTACGACGTCTAAGGAGTTAGAGGCCAAGTTGACCCAGAACCAATTGCAGGAATTGCTGGAATCCGAGCAGGCTCGCTCGATTGTCGAGGCTGCCGAGGAGCGCGGGTATCTCGAGCCCACAGAGCTCGAGGCGTTCGCCCTCGAGCACGATCTCGCCGACGACGAAGTCGAGCAGCTCACGCGCGAGCTCGAGGCGATCGGCCTCGAGATCGGTCAAGCGCGGGCGGAGGAGGCTGAGCAAGAGAAGGCTGCCGCCGAAAAGGCCGCGGCCGAGGCGCAGCCTCTTGTCGGCTCGGCCGACAGCCTCCAGCTCTTCCTGGCCGACGTCGGCAAGCACAAGCTGCTGACGGCGGCGGACGAAGTGATGCTCGCAAAGGCCATCGAGCGCGGTGACCTGCGCGCCAAGCGGCGCATGATCGAGTCGAACCTGCGACTGGTCGTCTCGATCGCAAAGGGCTACCGCGGGCTCGGCGTGCCGTTCCTGGATCTGATCCAGGAGGGGACGCTCGGCCTGAACCGCGCAGTCGAGAAGTTCGACTGGCGGCGCGGGTACAAGTTCTCGACCTATGCGACGTGGTGGATTCGCCAGTCGGTGCAGCGTGCGGTTGCAAATCACGCGCGCACGATTCGTGTTCCCGTCCATGTCGTCGAGCGCCAGCAGAAGCTCGGCCGGGCCGCACGCCGGCTCGAGGTCGAGCTTGGGCGCGAGGCGACGAAGGACGAGCTCGCCGAGGCGACCGGACTGCCGATTCAGCACGTCGACGAGGCCCTTGGCGCAGCGCAGGCTTCGGTCTCGTTGAACCAGACCGTGGGTGCCGACGACGAGGGTGAGCTCGGCGATCTCTTCGCCGACCGCGAAGCTCCGGATCCGTTCGACGAGGCCGAGGAGTCGCTGCGCAAGCAGGGCGTCCGGCGTGCGCTCGATGCGCTGCCGGAGCGCGAGCGGCGGATCCTCGAGCTGCGGTTCGGGTTCGAGGGCGAGCCGTGGACGCTCGAGGCGATCGGGCACGAGCTCGATCTGACGCGTGAGCGCGTCCGCCAGCTCGAGGGGCAGGCTCTGGCCCGTCTGGCCGCGCTGCGCGAGCTGCAGACCGTCGCCGCTTAGCCCAACCCGCTGCGGCTAGCGTCTCCGGTCGTGAGCGATCTCTACCAGCGCGCGCGCATCGTGACTCCGGGCGGCGTCAACTCGCCGGTCCGGGCGATGCGCGCCGTCGGACTCGAGGAGCCGCTCTTCGCCCGGCGCGGGCGGGGCGCGTACCTCGAGGACGCCCGCGGTCGCTCGTACGTGGACTGGGTGCAGTCTTGGGGGCCCCTGATCTTCGGGCACGCCGATCCCGAGACGGTCGAGGCCGTGCGAACGGCGGCGCTCGACGGGACGAGCTTTGGCGCCGCGACGGAGCGGGAGGTCGAGCTCGCCGAGGAGATCGTCGACGCGGTGCCGTCGGTAGAGCAGGTACGCCTCGTCTCCTCCGGTTCGGAGGCCGCCATGAGCGCGATCCGGCTCGCGCGGGCCGTGACCGGACGCGATCGGATCCTCAAGTTCGCAGGCTGCTACCACGGTCACGTCGACGCGTTGCTCGCAAGCGCGGGTTCCGGCCTGGCGACGCTTGGCATCCCGGCGACGCCGGGTGTGACGGCGGCCGCCGCTGCCGAGACGATCGTCTGCCCGTATAACGACGGGCCGGCGGCTGAGGCGGCTGTCGGCAGATACGGCGAGGATCTGGCGGCGGTTATCGTCGAGCCGGTCGCCGGGAACATGGGCGTCGTTCCACCGGCGGACGGTTTCCTCCGGCAGCTGCGGGAGCTCTGCGACGAGGCTGGTGCCCTGCTCGTCTTCGATGAGGTGATCACGGGCTTCCGTGTGGCGCGCGGCGGGGCGCAGGAGCGCTTCGGTGTGCATCCGGACCTGACGATCCTCGGGAAAATCGTCGGCGGTGGCCTGCCCGCGGCGGCTTTCGGCGGCCCGCGCGAGCTGATGGAGCGCCTGGCGCCAGACGGCGACGTCTACCAGGCGGGAACGCTCGCTGGCAATCCGCTCGCCACTGCAGCCGGGCTCTCTGTGCTGCGGCGCCTGCGCGACCCGGGTGTGTACGAGCAGCTCGAGCGGCGCGCGGCTCGGCTCGAAGCGGGGCTCGCGGAGGTTGCTGCCGGTGAGCCGGTCACCCTGCAGAGAGTCGGTGCGATGGGGACGATCTTCTTTCGGGAGGGTCCCGTCGCGAACTACGACGACGCGGCTGCTTCAGACACCGAACGCTACGGAGCCTTCTTCCGGGCGCTGCTCGACCGGGGGGTCTATGTCGCTCCGTCGCAGTTCGAGGCGTTGTTTGTCTCGCTCGCCCACGGCGCTGACGTGATCGACTGCACGACCGACGCCGCCCGCGAATTCTTCGCGGGCTAAGGCAGCCTGAACAGATCGCGCAGGGCCGTGCCGTCGTCGCCGGCCTCGCGCGCGGATTCGATTGGTGCGTGCAAGAGGCTCGAGACGATCCGCTTCGTCAGCTGGTCGACGACTTCCTCGTCGGTATCGCTCAGTCGGCCGCGCACGCGCGAGAACTCAACCTGCCGGATCTGCTCGGCCTTCTCGACAAGGGACGAGATGATCGGTCCTGCCTCGGCCGCTCGACGCGCGCGTCGGAACTGTTCGGCCTCTTCCGCGACGAGAGTTTCGGCGGCGCGAGTCGCTTCGAGTCGCCGCTCTTCGTCGCCGGCGACCGCGGCCTGCACGTCGGCGAGATCGTGAAGGGTGACGTTCGGAAGATGGCTCACGGTCGGATCGACGTCCCGCGGGACGGCGAGATCGACCAAAGCGAGCGGTTCCCTGCGCGTGTCGACGGCGGCGGCGTCGACAACGGTTCCGACCGCAGCCGTGCAGCACACCGCGGCGCCGGCGCCGGCGAGCTCGACGCGGAGCTGCTCCAGCGGAGCATGTCGAGCGCCGAATGGCCGTGCCACCGACTGCGCCCGCTGCTCGGAGCGGCCAACGATCACGAGCTGCTCGGCGGGCAGACCTGCCCGAAGAAGCGCCCGCGCAGACGCCTCGGCAATCCGACCGGTGCCGAGGACGACCGCCCGCGTGCTTTCGAGGCCGGCCTCGCCGAGATCGCCGCTTAGGAGGCTCACCGCAGCCGCTGCAAAGGAGCCCGCATGGCGCGAGAGCTCGGTCTCGGAGCGAACGCGCTTGCCCGTCCGGAGCGCATGGCGGAAGAGTGGCGACAGCTCGGAACCGACGGTCCCCGTGGCGGTTGCGACGCGGAAACAGCGTCGTACCTGCCCAAGTATCTCGGGCTCTCCGATGATCATCGAATCCAGGCCGGCGGCGACGCGAAAAAGGTGCGACGAGGCGTCGTCGGCGCGATGCGCGTACAAGCCCTCATCGAGAACGAGTGGATCGACGCGGCAGCGCTCGACGAAGACGTTCCGGATCGCCTCTGCAGCCGAGTGCTCGTCGTCGCCCGCTGCGTATACCTCGACGCGGTTACAGGTCGAGAGGATGACCGCCTCCGTGATCGCCTCCTGCTCCACGAGAGCGCGCAGTGCGTCGGCCGAGTGCTCAGGCGGAATCGTCGAGCTCTCGAGTAGCTCGAGCGGCGCAGACTTGTAGCTCAGGCCCACGGCGACGACAGCCACGCCGCCGAGTCTATGTGCGGGTCGCCTCTGAACTCTGGATCAACCGCCGAGCGTCGTCCTCCAGGCGTTTGCGGTCGAGCTTGTTCGTCCCCGATACGGGCAGCTCTTCCAGGAAGAAAACCCGGCGCGGGTGCGCGTACGCGGGCCCGCGCTCGAGGAACCACTGCTTCAGCTCTTCCTCGCTGATCGAGTCGGGCTCGCGCACGACCACCCAGGCGACCGGCGCCTCGCCCTTGACGGGGTGTGGCCCCGGGACGACGCAGACGTCGTCGACCTCCGGGTGGGCGAGCAGGATCGTCTCGACCTCTTTCGGATAGACGTTCTCGCCGCCGACGCTGATCATGTCGTCGACGCGGCCGCAGAAGTAGATGTAGCCCTGCTCGTCCGCTTTGACGAGATCGCCGGTCTTCAGCCAGCCCTCCGGGGTGAACTTCGCTGCGGTCACGTCCGGCTGCTTCAGATAGCCGATTGCGTTCGCGCCCGAGCGGCTCCAGAGCTCGCCGACCTCACCGGGCGGGCAGTCGCGCTCGCTCTCCGGATCTACGATGCGAATCTCGACGCCGGGCACGGGCAGGCCGGTCGAGCCGAGCTTCTTGATCCCCCAGCGCGGTGAGATGACGTTTGCGCCGCCCTCGGTGAGCCCGTACGTCTCGCAGACCTCGCAGCCGAACGTCTCCTTGAGCGCTCGCATCAGCTCCTCGGGAACGGGCGCGGAGCCGCACTCGAGCAGCTCGATCGACGAGACGTCGTAGCGGCTGAGTGCCTCTCGCTGGGCGAGAAGGAGGTTGAACATCGCCGGAGTCCCGGACGTGTAGGTGGGTCGGTAGCGGTCGATCGCCGCGAGCACGCCCGCGGGGTCGAAGCCCGGGAGGATCGCGAGCGAACCGCCGACATAGAGCATCGGGAGCAGGCACCCCCAGAGCGCGTTCGCGTGATAGAGCGGGCCCGTCACGAGCGCCTTGTCGCTCGGCTTCCACATCATCGTCTCGGCCGCCGAGCGGGCCTGCCACCACTTGTTCGCGTGCGAGAGCTGGACGCCCTTCGGCCGGCCGGTCGAGCCCGACGTGTACATGAGGAGCGCCTCGTCGGTCTCCGCGACCTGGACGGCCTCGAATCCGGCTCGGGTTGCGGCGAGCTCCTCGTCGTAGCTCCCTCCGACGACGAGCGTGTGCCGCCGGGCGGGAATCTTTGCGATGAACTCTGGGTGACCGATTGTCGCGACCGACTCGGAATGGTCGGCGATGTAGGCGAGCTGATCGGCGCCGAGCTTGATGTTCGCTGGTACCGCGATCCCGCCGGCGCGCAGCGTGCCGAGCAGGGTCTCGGCAAAGCGGTAGTCGTTGGCGAAGAGCAGGAGAACGCGCTCGCGGGGGGCGATCCCGAGCCGGGCAAGGAGCGCGGCGACCTGCTGGGTGCGTCGTTCGAGCTCTCCGTAGCTGAGCTGCAGGTCGTCCTGCTCCATCACGACCTTGTCGGGGTACAGCAGCGCCGCCCGCCGGGCGAGCTCGCCGAAGTTCACCGGGTCAAAGCTCACGGCACGTCGAGCGAGCGATCGCTGTGCGTCAAGAACTCGCAGCCGCCCTCGGTGACGACCACGTCGTCCTCGAGCTTCATCACGCCGGCGCCGGGAACCGCGATCCCGGGCTCGACGCAGATCGTGACGCCGGCTTCGAGCTCCGCCTGCTCGTTTGCGAGGTCGGGCCATTCGAACGAGGTGGCGAGACCGATCCCGTGCCCGATTCGGTGAGCGAGGGGGTAGCCGGCGTCCTCGGCGGCGGCGGCGGCTGCTTTGTGCAGTGCAACACAAGGAACCCCGGCGCGGGTGGCTTCGATTGCGGCTTCGTAGGCTCGGAGCACGGCGTCCCACACGCGCCGCTGTTCCTGGTTTGTGTTGCCCAGGACAAACGTCCTCGTCGCGTCCGCCTGATAGCCCTCGTACGCGGCGCCGATGTCGACCATGACGCTGTCGCCGGTCTCGAGCCGCCGCTCGGTGGGCTCACGGATCGGAATCGGGTCGTCGTTGCCGCTCACGACAGTCGGCGGAAACGACCACTCCGGGCCGAGCGCCTGACCCAGTCGGGCCGCCAGGTCGCGCTCGGAGACTCCTGGACGCGCCTCGGTTCGGGCCACGTCGAGCGCCACGTCGGTCAGCCGCGCCGCTTCCTGGAGGAGGCGAATTTCGAGCGGGCTCTTGCGCCGTCGCAGAGTGGCCACCTCGGTGCCGACGTCGACGACCTCGGTCTCGCGAATCCGCTCGCGCACGCGGTGCCAGACCGTGACGGGAAGCCGCTCGAGCCCGGCGATGGCGATCCGCTTCGGCCCGAGCCCGGCGAGCTTGTCTGCGACGACCTCCACGCCGTCGAGGCGCCCGTGCCATTCCTCGATCCCGGATCGCCGCCGCGCCTCCTCGAG
>WNGD01011038.1_pt1 | contig 11831 bp, 7 predicted proteins | sample 5400671 | NCBI WGS metagenome assembly WNGD01 (sample SAMN13153369, study PRJNA577476) | soil metagenome | isolation source: 40 cm soil or saprolite under grassland replicate 2 | place: USA:California | collected 2016-06-15
GCGTTCGCGGGCACCGCACATCCCCCCGCAGCACCTCGTCGCTCATGGCCTGCCCCCTTGCGACTCAGCGCTGCGGCGGGCGTCCCCACCGTAAAGGTCACCCGCCACGCGGTCCCCCCGATCGAGTAGCCCAATGACCTGAGATACATTGCTCTTTGTATTTATGTGACTACGATACGTAATCTAAACGATGACGCGATCATCGCCGTAGGGAGGCCGGTCCGAGGTGGACGTACGAACGTTCTTCCAGCTACTCCGGGATCACTGGAAGCTGATCGCCGCCGTCACACTGCTCGCTGGCCTGGGCAGCGCGGCGCTGACCGCGCGCATGACGCCGCGCTACGCATCGAGGGTGACCTTCTATGTGTCGGCGGAGACCAACACCACGGATCCGGCCATGGCCTACTCGGGCGCCCTGCTGTCCCAGCAGGCCGTGCAGTCCTATTCGGACCTGCTGACCGGGCCCCGGCTGGCCGGTTCCGTCATCAGCTATCTCCGGCTGCGCATGACGCCGCCGCAACTGGCGGCCGAGATCAGCGCGCACCCCATCCCGCAGACTGTGCTGCTGACCGCAACGGTGACCGACACGTCGCCGCGGCGGGCGCGGATGCTCGCCAGCGCTGTCGGCATTCGGTTCGTCCGGCTGGTGTCGGTGCTGGAGCGCCCGCCGGGACTGAAACACCCCACGGTTCGGGTCACTGTCGTGGCACCCGCCACGCTGCCCGGCTCTCCGGTCTCGCCCAATCCGGTCAGGAATATCGGCATCGCGCTCGCCGTCGGCTTGCTCATCGGTATCACGCTCGCGGCTGCCCGGCGCTCGCTCGATACATCGGTCAGGTCGGCCGATCAGCTGGCCGCGATGACCGCTGGAAGGCCGGTCCTCGGCACGGTTCCGTTCGAGTCCGTCGCGCGCAAGCAGCCGCTTGTCGCAGATGATGACGCCTTCGGCCGCAGGCTGGAGGCCTACCGCAAGGTCCGGACCAACCTGCAGTTCATCGACGTCGACATCCCGCACAAGGCAATGCTGTTCACCAGCTGCCTCGCCGACGAGGGCAAGAGCTCGACGGTTTGCAACCTCGCGATCACTGCGGCGCGGTTCGGCACGCGGGTCATCGTGGTGGAGGCCGACTTGCGGCGGCCCCGGGCCACCGGTTATCTCGGGCTGCCGGCCGGCTTCGGCGTCACTGATGTCCTAGTCGGACGGATGGAACTCGGCGAGGCGATCCAGACCTGGGGCGCCGACCTGTTCGATGTTCTGGCGAGCGGGCCGAGGCCGCCGAACCCGAGCGACCTGCTTGGCTCTCAGCGCATGAGCCGGCTAATTGAGCAGCTTCGCGACAGCTATGACCTAGTGCTTGTGGATGCACCTCCGGTGCTGCCATTTGCCGACGCGGTGGCCACCGCACCTGCCTGTGACGGCACCATCCTCGTCGTCCGCTATGGAAAGGCCCGGGTGACCCAGCTTGGGCAGGCCCGAGATGCACTTGGCGCTGTCGGCTCTCCCATTCTTGGCAGCGTGCTGAACATGACCCCAGCCAGGCAGCACTCGGATTACGGCTACGGATACCGGCGCTATCGGCCAGCCACTGACCGCGACAGCCATGGCGACGGCGATACCACGGCTGACGAACAGGCGCCAACGAGCAGTCACGCTGCGATGTCCTAGACGACGCGACGAGACCTCGGTCACGGACTCATCTGGCAGTTTCTAGACAAGGGGGCAAAGAGATGTCAGAAACACCCAGTCAGCAGACACCGGTCGTGCCAGCAGAACAGGCAGTCCCGAACCGCCCGGCGGGTTCCGCCACCATCCGGCCGGCCAGACGGAAGGGACGCGCCCGCCGGATTGCGCTGATCGCCGTCGCCTCGCTGGTGGCGGTGGTCGGCGTCGTGGCGCTCGGCGGTTTCCTCGCCGTCCGCCACCTGGAAGGCAATATCCACCGCATCCCGAATGTCTTCACCAGGCTGACGGCGGTCACTGCGCCGGTCATGCCGAGCGCCACCCGGCACAGCATGACGATCCTGCTGACCGGATCGGACACGGTGCCCGCCCACCGCGGCGGCAGCGGCGTTCTCGGGTCGTCCACGGCCCCGCAGGAGCCCAGCGCACTGGTCTCGCTCGTACATATCAACGCCAGCAAGAAGGCCGGCGCGATCGTGAATATCCCGGCGAACGTCGTGGTACACATCCCCGGCCATGGCCGGGGACCGATGAGCAGTTCGCTGGGAATCGGCGGCCCGTCGCTGCTCATCGCCACCCTGCAACGGCTCACCGGGGTGCGCATCGATCACTACACCGTCGTCAACGTGGCCGGCCTCGCCTCAGCGCTGGGGCCGCTCGGCGGCGTGGACGTGACGCTCCCGGCCCGGGCCGTCAGCAATGGCGTCGTGTTCCACGCCGGAGTCAACCACCTGACCAGTACCACCGCCCTGGACTACGCGGAGCAGGCGTCCCTGTCCGAGCAGGGCCACGCCCTGCGCCAGCAGGCGCTGTTGCGGGCGATCCTGGACAAGCTCGCACTCAAGCACCTGCTGGGTAATCCGCCTTCGGCCTTCGGCATCCTCAACGCCTTCACCAAGGCGCTGAGCGTGGACAGCAACTTCTCCAACTCGGAGCTGCAGTCGCTGGCGACGCAGCTGAACCTGGTGGGCGCGAGCGCTGGCACGTTCGTCACGGCACCGGTCCATCACAATCACCTGAGCGGGCCAGTGAACAGCCAGTTGTGGAACGCAATCAGGAACGACGCCGTCGCGGCGTTCGCCCGGCAGCATCCGGCCGCGGTGACTGCCGCAGCCCCCTTCTGACGGTGTCCGCGTGGATCCCGGCCGCGGTGCCGCCGCCGGCCCGGCCGGCCGTTGACCGGCTGCTGGCCAGGCCCCGGGGCGTTGTCCCGGGGCCTGGCCCGTTCGGCATCCTGTTTGTCTGCACGGGCAACCTCTGCCGGTCGGTGATCGCCGAGCGGCTCGCGCGGCGCGGCCTGCATGCCCGTCTCGGTCCCGATGCCCGCCGATTCCGCGTGGCGAGCGCGGGCATCGCAGCGCTGGATGGCTGCCCGGTTCACCCGTATACCGAGGAGGCTCTCCGCCGGCTGGGGGCGGATGCCGATGGCGTCGCCAGCCATGCGCTGACCGCCGCCGACGTCGACGCGGCGGACCTGATCCTCGCCGCCGGCCGGGAGCACCGGGATGCGGTGGTGGCGATGCGGCCACGCGCCTCCCGGCGGGCCTACCTGCTGCGGGAGTTCGCCCGCCTGGCGGCCTGCGCCGCGCACCGCCCGGCTGCGGACCAGTCCGCGGCGGACCAGGCACGGCAGCTGGTGGCGGGGGCCGCGCAGCTGCGTGGCCTGGTGCCCTATGTCGAGCCGGCCGAGGACGAGATCGCCGACCCGGCAACCAACTCCGCCGCATTCCTGGACTGCGCCCGCGCCATCGACACCGCGGTCAGCCAGGCCCTGGACGCGCTCTGCGGCGGGCTTCCCGGGGCGCGCTACCGGGGCAGGCATGCCCGCTGACCCGGGGCTGACCGCCGGTCCGCCGCCGCCGTACGTCCATCCCACGGCGATCGTCGAGCGGGAGGTCGCGGTGGGGGACGGCACCGTGATCTGGCATCACAGCCACCTGCGCCGGGGCTCATCCATCGGCAGCGACTGCATGCTGGGCAAGGACGTCTTCGTTGACGAGGCAGTCAGGATCGGCGACCGGGTGAAGATCCAGAACAACGTGTCGGTCTACCGCGGCGTCGAGCTCGCCGACGATGTGTTCGTCGGGCCGTCCGCCGCGTTCACCAACGACCTCCGTCCGCGTGCCGCCGCCGTGGCGTGGCAGCTCCGGGCGACCCGGGTACGCCGCGGTGCCTCGGTCGGCGCGAACGCCACGGTGCTCTGCGGCATCGACCGCTGCGGCGAGATAGTCTCCCGGGACGCCGTCTGTCCAGCCGACCTCCGGTGCCCGCGCTGCCAGGACCGCGCCGGGCCTGGCTCCGCGCCGACCGCGGACCAGGCTCCGCCGGCCGGCCCGGCGGCGACGGCCGGCGGCGACAACCGCATCAGGCTGACCAAGGTCGAGATCGGGCGGCAGGAAGAGGAAGCCGTCCTGGCGGTGCTGCGGTCCGGCAGGCTGGCCGGCGGGACCGTGGTAGCGGAGCTGGAGCGCGCCTTCGCGAGCGCGCATGGCGCGGCGCATGCGGTGGCGGTGAGCAACGGCACGACGGCGCTGGTGGCCGCGTTGCGGGCGCAGGGCATCGGCGCCGGCGACGAGGTGATCACCACGCCGCTGACGTTCGTGGCGACGCTGAATGCCATCCTCGAAGCCGGGGCCGTCGCCAGGTTCGCCGACATCGCCGACGACCTGACCATCGACCCGGCGCAACTGGCCAGCCTGGTGACGCCGAGGACCAGGGCGCTGCTGCCCGTCCACCTGTACGGCCTGCCCGCCGCGATGGCGGAAATCTCCGAGTTCGCCGCCGCCCGCGGGCTCACCGTCATCGAGGATGCCGCGCAGGCGCACGGCGCCCGGGTGGGCGCGGCACCGGTGGGATCGGCCGGCTCGGCCACCTTTTCCTTCTACGGCACCAAGAACATCACCTGCGGCGAGGGCGGCATCGTGACGACCAGCGATGACGACGTCGCGTGGCGGCTGCGGCTGATCCGCAACCATGGCATGCGGCAGCCGTATGACTACGTGCTGCCCGGATACAACTACCGGCTGACCGACCTGCAGGCCGCCATTGCCATGGCGCAGCTTGCCCGGCTGCCGCAGATCAACGCGAGCAGGGCGGCCAACGCGGCCCGGTTGTCCGAGGGGCTGGCCGGGCTGCCGGGCCTGGTGCTTCCGTACGTCCCGCCCGGGCGGGTGCACGCCTGGCACCAGTACATCGTGCGGGTGACCGCGGCGGCGCCCATCAACCGTGATCAGCTCGGCAAGCGCCTGGACGTCGCGGGAATCGACGCCAGGGTCTACTACCCCGCCCTGGTGCACGACTACGCCTGCTACCGCGATCACCCGCGGGTGATCATCGATGCGACGCCCCGCGCCTGCCGGGCGGTCCGGGAGGTCCTGGCGCTGCCCGTGCATCCCAGTCTCACCTCGGATGACATCGACCGCATAGTGTCCTGCGTCCGCACTGCCCTGATAGATGATTAACGGCGGCTGCCCGGCCGGTGCCCGCGGCCGGCCGGGGCGAGCGCCCGGCCTGGCAAGATAGCCCGCATGGCGGGAGCGACCGCAATTGCAGCCGCTGGCCAATGCGGGCGCCATGCCGCGCTGACCGGGCCCGCCGGTAATTGCCAGCCAGCGCCTTTCCGCAGCGATCCGGCAGCACTGATTCGGGCGACTCCGCGGCGGGTAATGTGTCAGTGACGGGGGAGACGGGGGAGACGGGGGAGTTTATCCGGGACGCATGTGCCTGAATGTGGATATTCCGGCAGAAGGTAGTTCTGCACGGAAATATGCCATTGCCGGCGCAGCGGACCGCGAACTCACGGGGCGGGGTGAGACCGCGCAGTCATGGGGGCATCTCGGGTTAACAACGACGCTGCCGAGCTAGCCGAACGCGAGGCGCGCACCTCGGCGCGTGACCTCAGCGAGCTGGAGCGGGCTCATGGGGCCGTGCTGGAGAGCGAAGCGCGGTTCCGGCTGCTGTCGCAGCTGGCCCCGGTCGGCATCGTGCAGACGGACCTGGACGGGTCGTGCACCTTCGCCAACGACCGCTGGTGCGAGCTGACCGGGATGACCGCGCAGGAGGCGATCGGCGCCGACTGGACGGCGAGCCTGCACCCCGGCGACATGCAGCGCATCGCGCGGGAGTGGGAACGGGCGGCCGCGGCGGACGGGGAGCTGCGCACCGACTGCCGCCTGCGGCCGGCCGGCCCGGACCCGGTCTGGGTGCATATCGCGGTCGTGCCCTTCCTGACTGCCGACGGGCGCGCGTGCGGATTCCTCGCGGCGGTCACCAACGTGTCCGAACGTAAGCGGGCGGAAGCAGAACGGGAAAGGCTGCTGACCGCGGAACGGGCCGCCCGCCGCAGTCTCGCGGAGCAGACCGAGCGCCTCAACGGCCTGGTGAACGCCGCCATTCCCGGGATACTCCTCGATGACGAGCAGGGCCGGATCACGCAGCTCAACCAGAGCTTCTGCGACCTGTTCGGCATCGCCGAGCAGCCCAGCCAGCTCATCGGCGGCCTGACCGCCCGGATCGCGTTCCGGATCCGGCGGGTATTCGCCGATCCTGACGAGTTTCTCCGCCGGGCGAGCGAGCTGGTGGCCAGGCGCCGGCCGATTGCCCTGGAAGAGATCGCCTGCGCTGACGGCCGCACCCTCGAGTGGGACTTCGCGCCGGTGTTCGTCGACGGGGATTATCGCGGCAATCTGTGGGGCGTCGCGGACGCGACCGATCGACAGCAGCTGACGGAGCAGCGTGAGCGCCTGCTCGAGGCCGAGCTGACCGCCCGCGAGGCGGCGGAGAGCGCTCAGCTCCGGCTGGCCGAGCAGAACGCGAGGCTGCGGGAGCTTGACGAGGCCAAGACGCAGTTCATCTCCACCATGTCGCATGAGCTCCGCACCCCGCTGACCTCGATCGTATCGTTCACCGAGCTGATCATGGACGATGAGGAGGAGCTCAGCGAGGAGACCGCCAGCTCGCTGTCGGTTATCCAGCGGAACGCCGAGCGGCTGCTCCGCCTCGTGGGTGACCTGCTGCTGCTCGACCGCCTGGCGGCTGGCGTCATCCCGCTCGAGCTTGCCGCCGTCTCGGTTCCCGACCTGGTCGCCGATACAGCTCGCTCCGCGTCGGCCACCGCGGCCGATCGCAAGATCACCATCGATGTCTCCGCCGCGGCCGGGCCCGCCGTCCAGGCGGATCGGCTCCGGCTCGAGCAGGTCCTCGACAACCTGCTGTCCAACGCGATCAAGTTCTCCCGTCAGGATGGCCGGGTCCTGGTCGACGCCGCCCACGACGGCAGGCGTTGGCGGATTGACGTGGCGGATGACGGAATCGGCATCCCGGCTGACGATCTCGGCCGTCTGTTCGGCCGCTTCGTCCGTGCCTCCAACGCCCGGACGGCGGGGCTGCCGGGTACCGGCCTCGGGTTGTCGGTAGTAAAGGCCATCACCGAGCTGCATGGCGGCAGCGTCGAGGTGCGCAGCACCGTGGGGCAAGGCACCACATTCAGCGTCTACCTGCCGATTAGCCAATGAGATATGGCTGCCGCCGCAGGCGGCGCCGATTCGGGCCATCCGGCGGCGGGTAGTAATGTTAGTGACAGGGGAGACGGGGAGAATTCTATGGGGCGCATGTGTCTGAATGCGGATATGCCTTAGTTGGTGAATGATCAGGCGGAATATGCCATTTTCGGCGCAGCGGACCGCGAACTCACGGGGCAGGTGGGACTGCGGAGTCATGGGAACATCTCAGGTTAGCTCAGCGACCGGCCTGGCCACGGCCGCCGGCCGGCCGCCCGCGTCGCCGGTCGACCTGGTGGAGTTCACCGTCGGCCAGGTGCTGCGGGACGATGCCGGCGTCGGCGCGCTGCCGGCGATTCTCGGTGCGCTCACTGCCCTCTTCGGCTGCCGCGCCGCGCTTGCGCTCCAGCAGGGCGCGGGCGAGGAACTGGTCATCCTTGCCGCCCATCCCGGCCAGGCGGCCGCCGACCGGGCCTTGCTCGGGCAGATCAGCGCCCTGCTGGCGGCGCACGGCGAGCTAGCCGCCGAGGGCGGGCACCTCGAGGCCTCGCTGACATCCCACGGCCGGGCGGTGCGCCTCCGGCTTGCCTATGCGGCGCCTGCCGCCGGCCGAATCCTGTGCGCGGTCGCGCTTGTCGGCGGCCCGGCGCGGTTCAACGCGGAGTGGCGGGCCAGCACGCGAAGCATCGCCGCGATCGTGGCCGCCCAGATCCGGCACACCAACGACGCCGCTGAGCTGGCTGAACGCCAGACCCGCACGAGGGCGCTCTTCGACGGGGCGCCGTACGCGATCCTCGCCGCCAGCGCCGACCTCCGGCTGGTGGCGTTCAATCAGGCGGCGGAGGAACTTACCGGGTGGCAGCACGATGAGGTGCTGGGAAAGGAAATGGGGCTGCTCGTCCCGGAACGCGCGCGCGCCGCCCTGTTGGCAAATGCACGGACCTACCTGGAATCACGTGACCGGGGTGAGTTCGGCGGCCCGATGCGACTGCCGGTCCTGCGCGCCGACGGGACGGAGCGCATGGTCGAGCTGACTCCCGTCCCGCTCGCCATCGGTGGTCAGCCGCATTTCTGCGGCTTCCTGCGCGACATAAGCGAGCTGCAGTCGGCGCATGTGGCCCTGCTGGATAGCGAGGGCCGTTTCCGCCTGCTGTCACAGCTGGCGCCGGTCGGCATCGTGCAGGCCGACCTGGCCGGAACGTGCACCTACGCCAACGATTACTGGTGCGAGCTGACCGGGACGACGGCGCGGCAGGCAGTCGGCGCGTCCTGGTCGGCGGCCGTCCACCCCGGTGACACCGCGCTGCTGGAACGCCGGTGGGCCGCCGCCGCCGCGGCGGGCCGGGAATTGCGCACCGACTGCCGCCTGCTGCCGGCCCACGGGGACGTGGTCTGGGTACACATCGCGGTCGTGCCCATATCCGGCGCTGACGGGCACCCGCTCGGATTCCTGGCCGCGGTCACCAATATCTCCGACTGGAAGCGGACGGAGGCCGAAAGGGAAAGGCTTTTCAATGCCGAACGGGACGCCCGCCGCAATCTCGCCGACCAGACCGAGCGCCTCAACGCGCTGATCACCGCGGCCATCCCCGGAATACTCGTCGAGAACGAGCACGGCATCATCACGCAGGTCAATCAGAGCTTCTGCGACATGTTTGGCATCAGCGGAGGACCAAGTCAGCTAGTCGGCACGACGGCCGCCAGGACGGCGATCAGGATCCGGCGGGTATTCGCCGATCCGGACGAGTTTCTCCGCCGGGCGAGCAAGCTGCTGGCTGGCCGCCGGCCGGTCGCCGAGCTGGAGTTCGCGGCCGCCGACGGCCGGACCATCGAATGCGATTTCGCGCCGGTGTTCGTCGACGGGGACTATCGCGGCATCATGTGGGGCGTCGCTGACGTGACCCATCGCCAGTTGCTGAAGGAGGAGCGTCAGCGCCTGCTCGAGGCCGAGGCCGCCGCCCGCGAGGCATCCGAGGCGGCTCAGGCCAACCTCGCCGAGCAGAACATCAGGCTGCAGCAGCTTGACGAGGCCAAGACGCAGTTCATCTCCACCATGTCGCACGAGCTCCGCACGCCATTGACCTCGATCATCTCGTTTACCGAGCTGATCATGGACGATGATCACGAGCTCACCGAGGACACCGTCGGCTCGCTGGCGGTCATCCAGCGGAACGCCGAGCGGCTGCTCCGCCTGGTGGGTGACCTGCTGCTGCTGAGCCGCCTGGAGCACGGCGCTATCCCGCTCGACCTCTCGGCGGTCTCGGTGCCCGACCTGATCACCGACGCGGTCCGCAGCGCATCGGCCAGCGCCGCAGATCGCAGCTTCACCGTGCGGGTCGCCGGGCCGCCAGGACCGCTGGTGCACGGCGATCCGCTCCGGCTGCAACAGGTATTCGACAACCTGATCTCGAACGCGATCAAGTACACCGGCGCGGACGGCAAGATCAGCATCGAGGCCACCCACGACGACCAGCGATGGCAGGTAGCCGTGGCGGACGACGGCATCGGCATCCCGCCGGACGAGCTCGGTCACCTCTTCGATCGGTTCGTCCGTGCCTCCAACGCGCGCACGGCCGGCCTGCCGGGCACCGGTCTCGGGCTGTCCGTGGTGAAGGCGATCACCGAGCTGCACGGCGGCAGCGTAGACGTGCGCAGCTCCGTGGGACATGGCACCACGTTCAGCGTCTACCTGCCGGTACGCCCGTGAGCGCGCAGATCCTGTGCATCGAGGATGACAAGGACATCGCGCTGGCCATCAGCATGGTCCTGCGCCGTGCCGGGTTCGACGTCGTCGAGGCGGCCGACGGCAAGGACGGCCTGCGCGCCTTTCATGCCGAGCGGCCGGATGTGGTCCTGCTCGATATCGGGCTGCCGACGCTCGATGGCTGGACGGTGCTTGAGCGGATCCGCGACCTGAGCGACGTGCCGGTCATCATGCTGACCGCGCATGGCCAAGAGGCCGACAAGGTCCGCGGCCTGCAACTCGGCGCGGACGACTACCTCACCAAGCCGTTCGGTAACGCCGAGCTCGTCGCCCGCGTCCAGGCGCTGCTGCGGCGAAGCCGGCCAGCGAGGCCGGAAGCCGAGGTCTACGCCGACGCCCTGGTGCACCTGAACTTCGGGGCCCACGAGGTCCGGATCGGCGACGAGCCTGCCGCGCTGACGCCTAGCGAATTCCGCCTGCTGGCTGCCCTCGTCCGGCACGCCGGGCAGACTCTCTCCCCGGACCAGCTACTGGAGCAGGCCTGGAATGACCCGCTCGGGGTGGGCCCGGAACGGGTGAAGTTCGCGATCATGCGGCTGCGCCGCAAGCTTGGCCAGGGCGAGGGTACTGGCCCGCCGATCGAGGCGGTCCGGGGCTTCGGCTACCGGTACGTCGCGCCGCCGGTCGGCTGGCTGCCCAACCAGGTTCCTGGCCAGCAAGCAGCCGGCCAGCCAGACCATGCCGACGGCGCACCTGACCCGGCCGCCCACGGACATCATCGCGCCGGCCGCGAACCTGGCCCGGCCGGCCAGGCAGCTGACCCCAACTCAAGGAGCTGAACTCGTCGCCATGATTACTATCGACCCGGTCGCCTCGCGGGGGCGGGTCCTGCTCGTGGAGGACGACTTCGAGGCGGCCAACCTCGTCATCCAGGTACTCGCGGTCCGGAACGGCTTCGAGGTGGTGCATACGCCCGACCCGGCGGATGCGCTCCGGCTCGCCGACGCCGAGTGCTGGGATCTGGTAATTACGGACGTGGAGATGCCCGGCATGACCGGCATCCAGCTGCTGGAGTCGCTGCGGCAGGCGGACCCCTACCTGCCCATTGCGGTCGTCACGGCACACGCCACGGTGGACGTCGCCATCGGCGCGCTGCGCTACCGCGCCGACGACTTCATGGAGAAACCGCTGCGGCCAGTTCAGCTGGTCGCGATGGCGGCCGGGCTCGTCGCCAAGGGACGCGCCGCCAGGCTGGCCGCGCGCGAGGTCGTGCTGGCCATCGGGGCGCACCCGGATGACGTGGAAATCGGCGCGAGCGGGGCACTAGTGGCCCACCGCGAGAGAGGGCATGGCGTCGCGATCCTGACGCTGAGCCGCGGTGCCCGCGGGGGCGCGGAGGACATGCGCGCGGGAGAGTCGGCGCAGGCGGCCCGGATCATCGGAGCCGAGCTGTACCTGGAGAACCTGGCGGACACCAGCATCAGCGAGGCGGACCCGACGATCAGCATTATCAGCCGGGTAATCGGCGAGGTGCAGCCGACCGTGATCTATGTGCATTCGATCCACGACGTGCACCAGGATCACCGCAACACCTTCCAGGCCGCGATGGTCGCGGCGCGCGAGGTCGGCCGGATCTACTGCTTCCAGTCGCCGTCGGCGACGGTGGATTTCCGGCCTACCAGGTTCGTCGGCATTGACGAGCAGCTCGACGCGAAGCTCCAGGCGATCGACTCCTTCGGGTCCCAGGTGGCGCTGCGGGCCTATCTGGAGCCCGACCTGATCAGGTCGACCGCACGGTACTGGTCCCGGTTCTCCGAAGGGCGCTACGCCGAGGCGTTCGAGGTGATCCGCGACGGTGCCGCCGTCGCGGTGGGCCACGGGGCCGGCCAGCCGGAACACGCGCCGGTCCAGGCCGGGGCGGTCCGGCCGGCGCCGGACGTCGGCGCCG
>WNGD01005887.1_pt1 | contig 11828 bp, 11 predicted proteins | sample 5400671 | NCBI WGS metagenome assembly WNGD01 (sample SAMN13153369, study PRJNA577476) | soil metagenome | isolation source: 40 cm soil or saprolite under grassland replicate 2 | place: USA:California | collected 2016-06-15
GGCTCGCTGTCGACGAAGATGACCCGCGCGTCCCGGTACCGGTCGTCCGTGTCGGACCACACGTACCAGTCGCGCTTCGGCGAGTCGGGGCTGGAGCGTGCCTCCTGGAACCAGGGGTGGTCGGAGGACGTGTGGTTGACGACGAGGTCGGCGATCACGCGCATGCCCCGCTGGTGCGCCTGCTCGACGAGCAGCCGGAAGTCCTCGACGCTGCCGTAGTCGGGGTGGATCGCGTAGAAGTCGGCGATGTCGTAGCCGCCGTCGCGCAGCGGCGAGGCGTACATCGGCAGCAGCCAGATGCAGTCGACGCCGAGCCACTGGAGGTAGTCGAGCTTGTCGATCAGTCCGCGGAAGTCGCCGGAGCCGTCGTCGTTCCCGTCGAAGAACCCGCGCAGGTGGATCTCGTAGAAGATCGCCGTCTTGAACCAGTTCGGGTCGCGCTCGAACCAGTGCCCGGGCTCAGACATGGCTCTTCGTCTCACGCCCCGGTGTCTGACACCTGGGCACGGCCCCGAAGGTCATGGCCCCACCCGCAGCAGGTGGGACTGCCCCGGCCCGAGGCGGACGAAGTTGCGGCCGATGTGCCAGGTGTACGCGTCGTCCGAGAGCAGGTCGCGCACGGGGAATGCCGGCGGGAGGCCGCTGCCGGCCGGGATGATCGTCACGCCCTCCTGGGTCGAGAAAGGGTCGACGTTGACGACCACGATCACGACGTTGTCGCCGGTTCTTTTCGCGTAGCCGAACAGCCGCTCGTTCTCGGTCTCGAGGAACATGACGTTCTCGAGCCGCTGCAGTGCCCTGTTCTCCCGCCGCGCCCGGTTCAGCCGGGCGGCGAGCGGCAGCAGGGGCCCGTCCAGCCGACGGGACTTCGCCTCGTACTTCTCGGAGTCGAGGTATTCCTCCGAACCTGCCCGCACCGGCACGTTCTCGCAGTGCTCGAAGCCGGAGTAGATGCCGTAGGACGGCGAAAGCGTCGACGCGAGCACGAGCCGCGCCTCGAATGCCGGCCGCCCGCCGACTTGCAGGTACTCGTGGAGGATGTCCGGAGTGTTGGCGAAGAAGTTCGGCCGGTAGTACGGCGCCCAGTCGAGCAGCTGGCCCATCAGCTCCAGCAGCTCCCAGCGCGTGTTCTTCCACGTGAAGTACGTGTACGACTGGCCGAAGCCGGCCTTTGCCAGCGTCGTCATCACCGCCGGCCGCGTGAATGCCTCGGCGAGGAAGACGACGTCCGGATGGTCGCGCCGCACCTCGTCGATCAGCCACTCCCAGAACGGCACCGGCTTCGTGTGCGGGTTGTCGACGCGGAAGACCGTGACGCCGTGCCCGACCCAATAGAGGACGAGGTCGAGGAGCGCCTGCCAGAGCCCCCGCCAGTCCTCGGAGTCGAAGTTGACGTTGTAGATGTCCTGGTATTTCTTGGGCGGGTTCTCGGCGTACTTCAACGTCCCGTCCGGGCGCCGGTTGAACCACTCGGGATGCTCCTTCAGCCACGGGTGGTCGGGCGAGCACTGGATCGCGAAGTCGAGCGCGACGTCGATGCCGAGCTCTTTCGCGTCCTCGACGAGCCGGTCGAACTCCTCGATCGTGCCGAGCTCCGGGTGGATCGCGGTGTGGCCGCCCTCCCCCGAGCCGATCGCCCACGGGCTGCCGACGTCGCCCGGCTCGGCCGTGACCCCGTTGTTCCGCCCCTTGCGGTTCGTCCGACCGATCGGGTGGATCGGTGGGAAGTAGACGACGTCGAACCCGAGCTCGGCGAGCTCCGGGAGCACGCGACGGACGCCGTCGAAGCCCCCCCACGAGCGCGGGAACAGCTCGTACCACGCCCCGAAACGCGCACGCTCGCGGTCGACGTCGACGCCGTACGTCGGCGACGACGTCTTGCCGTGCCGGTCGCCCGCCGGTGCGGCGAGCGCCTCCTGGACGGTCAGCTCCTCGCGGCCGAACAGGACCGCGCCCTCGGAGAGCTCGCCGGCGAGGTCCTCCTGGCCCGCGTCGACCTTCCGCTGCAGCTCACGCTGGAACGAGGCGATCCGGTCGACCCACGCCTCGATCCGGTAGCACCAGCGGCCGCAGGCATCGACCGCGAGCGTCGCAGCCCAGAGGTCGTTGCCGAGCGGCTCGAGCGGCATCTCCCGCCAGCGGGACGCACCCGGCGGCTTGTAGCGCACGGCCGCGCCCAGCACGTCGTGGCCGTCCCGGAACACCGTCGCGGAGACGTCGAGCCGATCGCCGACAGTCCGCTTGACCGGATACCGACCGCAGTCCACCTCGGGCTCGACGTGTTGGATCTGGATCCGCGCCGGGGGTTCGTTCGACTTCGGAAGAGGCAACGCAGGAAACTCTTTCAGTCGCAATGGAACTCAAACGCTCGTCGGGCATCCTCTTGCATCCGACCTCGCTCCCGCATGGACGACTGGACGGCGAGGCGTACTCCTTCGTCGACTGGCTCGTCGAGGCGGGCCAGTCGTGGTGGCAGGTGCTGCCGCTCGGCCCGCCGGACGAGCACCGCTCGCCGTACCGCGCCGCTTCGGCCTTCGCCGCCTGGCCGGGTCTGCTGGCCCAGCCGCGCGCGCCGGTGAGCGCCGACGAGCTCGAGGCCTTCGTCGGCCGCCACGCATACTGGATCGGACACTGGTCCGCGTTCGCCGGCGGGGGAGCGATCGCCGATCAGGTGCGCTTCGAACGCGAGTGGGACGCGCTGCGCGCGTACGCGGCGGAGCGCGGAATCCGGATCATCGGCGACGTCCCGATCTACGTCGCCGACAACGGGGCCGACCGGCAGGCGTGGCCCGAGCTCTTCACCGAGGGCGAGATCGCCGGTGCGCCGCCCGACGCGCTCAGCGCCGACGGGCAGCACTGGGGCAACCCGCTCTACGACTGGCCGGCGATGCGAGCCGCGGACTACCGCTGGTGGGCCGAACGCTTTCGTCGTACGCTCGAGCTCGTGGACGTCACGCGCGTGGACCACTTCCGCGGCTTCGTCTCGTACTGGGCGATCCCGGAGGGCCACACGACCGCGCGACACGGCCGCTGGCGGCGCGGACCCGGTGCCGAGCTCTTCCACGCCGTCGAGGCCGAGCTCGGCGAGCTGCCCGTGATCGCCGAGGATCTCGGCCTGATCACGCCGCCGGTGCACCGGCTGCGCGACGAGCTCGGGTTCCCGGGCATGGTCGTCCTCCACTGGGCCTTCGGCGGCGGTCCCCGCAATCCGCACCGGCTCGAGAACCACCGCGAGAACCAGGTCGTCTACACGTCGACGCACGACACCGACACGACGGTCGGCTGGAATCGAGACACCCGCACGCTGGACGACCCGGAGCCGCACTGGCGGCTGATCGAGCTGGCGATGCGGTCGCGCGCCGGGCTCGCGATGGTGCCCGCCCAGGACATTCTCGGCCTGGGTAGCGAGGCTCGCATGAACCGTCCCGGCCGGAGCGAGGGCAACTGGTCCTGGCGACTGCGCAAGGGACAGCTCACGCGGACGCTCGCGCTGCGCCTACGGGAGACGGCCGAGGCCGGGGGGCGCGTATGAGCTTCGAGCCGCACTACGACCAGGTGGACGGCCTGCGAGTGGCCTGGGCCGAGGCGCCCGCGCCGTACTCGGCCGCCGTCATGTTCCGCGTCGGCCGCGTCGACGAGGCCCTGCCGACTCGCGGGATCACGCACCTGGTCGAGCATGCTCGCCTTCCGCTTCGGCGCGAAGACCTACGGCCTAGTCGACTATCCGGACTACGGCCTCCGCCGACTCGGCGCAGCTGGCTTCGATCTGCCGCTTCCGCACGGGCGCTGGTTCGACGCCGTTCGCCGCCGCACGCACTGCCTGCTGCGCCACTACGAGCGTGAGTCTGTATTCGCGCGTGTCGACCGGTCGTTGCAGACGGACGCGCGGCAGAGCCGCGTGTCCTGAAGGCGGCGCCGGCAAGCAGCGCCTAGCAGCGCGCGTCTGTCGTCACGCGTGTCGACCGGTCATTGCAGACGGCCGCGCAGGAAGCCTGCGCGTCCTGAGGGCGGCGCCGGCAAGCGGCGCCTAGCAGCGCGCGTCTGTCGTCACAGCGCGCGTCTGTCGTCACGCGTGTCGACCGGTCATTGCAAACGGCAGCGCGCGTCTGTCGTCACGCGTGTCGACCGGTCATTGCAGACGGACGCGCAGGAAGCCTGCGCGTCCTGAGGGCGGCGCCGGCAAGCGGCGCCTAGAGCTGCTGAGCCTCGGGATGGGAGGCGTCGGTGAACTCGCGGAACTCGCCGGTGACGAGGTACGCGGTCTGCTCGCCGATGTCGACGGCGTGATCGCCGATCCGCTCGATCGCCCTCGAGACGACGATCATCCGCAGGCCCCACTCGCGCAGCGCCGGGTCGCCGCCCAGCTCGAGCACGTGCCCGACGACGCGGCGGTTCGCCCGGTCGATCAGCTCGTCGAGCTCGACGAGCCGGTAGGCGCCCTCGAGCTCGCGCGCGACGAAGGAGTCGACGGCGACGATCAGCATCTCCTCGGCGCGGAGGCCCATCTCGTGGAAGCCCTCGAGCAGGGTCGCGTCGGTCTCGAGCCCGGAGACGAGCTTCGCGAGCTTCGCGACTGTGACGCAGTAGTCGGCCATCCGCTCCAGGTGCAAGTTGACGTGGATCATCGCCAGCACGAGCCGCAGGTCGGAGGCGACCGGCGTCTGGCGCGCCAGCAGCGACTGGATCCCCTCCTCGACCTCGAGGTAGAGCCCATCGATCTCGTCGTCGTAGGCGATCACCTCGTCGGCGAGCTCGACGTCCTGCTCCTCGAGCGCCTTGATCGAGCCGCGGATCGAACGCTGGACGGCTTCGCCCTCCGTCCGCAAGAGCTCCTGCAGGCGGGTGAGCTCAGCGTCGAAGCTCGTTCGCATCGGGGGCACCGTACTGATTGTGCCGGAAAGCGCAGGATCCGTTCACACCTTCGTCACCAGACCGAAACAACGCCGTTCCCCACGTGCGCGCGCTCGCTCCGTACCGTCCCTGGCGACTACTGAGGAGGAGGCATGCGCACGATGAAGAAGAGGGCAATCTTTGCCGCAGGGCTGGTGGCACTGATCGCGGGGGTCGCCGCGCAGGTCTCCACCGCGTCGCCGGCCCGGAAGAGCGCGACGACGCTGAACGGCGCCGGCAGCACGTTCGTCTCGCCGCTCGTCGCGCAGTGGACGGACGGGATCGGCAAGGCCTACGGCTACGAGCTCAACTACAGCCCGATCGGCTCAGGCGGCGGCATCGCCGCGATCACGAACCGGACGGTCGACTTCGGCGCCAGCGACGCGCCGCTCTCGCTCGACCAGTTCGCCGCCTGCAAGGGCTGCGTCCAGATTCCGTGGGCGCTCTCGGCAACCTCGGTCGCCTACAACCTGCCCGGCGTCAAGAACCTCCTGCACGTGAACGGCCGGGTCCTCGCGGACATCTACATGGGCAAAATCACCAAGTGGAACGACCCCGCCCTGCAGAAGCTGAACAAGGGCGTCTCGCTCCCGGACACGGCGATCACGACCGTCCACCGCTCGGACGGTAGCGGTACGACGTGGAACTTCACCGACTACCTCTCTTCGGTCAGCGGCGAGTGGAAGTCGAAGGTGGGCCGCAACACCTCGGTGAGCTGGCCGGCGGGCACCGGGGCGCGCGGTAGCTCGGGGGTCGCCGGTGTGGTCTCCCAGACCCAGGGCGCGATCGGCTACTTCGACATCGCCTTCGCCCTGAGGAACAAGCTCAAGTTCTTCGCCGTGCAGAACCGATCGGGGAAATACGCGACGCCGGGCCTGCGCGGAATCGCGGCCGCCGCAGCGAGCGACCAGAAGCCCAACGCGAGCAACGAGCTCTCGATCGTCAACCCGCCCAAGAAGTTCGCGAACGCGTATCCGATCAGCACCTTCACCTACGTGATCCTGCCGCTGCAGACTCCCAAGGCGCCCGAGCTGCGCAAGTTCGTCTTCTGGGCCTTGACGAAGGGCCAGTCGTACGGGCCGAAGCTGCTCTTCCAGCCGATCCCGAAGAGCGTCCTCACCGTCTCCGAACGAACGCTGCAGCGCATCCACGCCTAGTTGGCATCGATCGACGTAACGCAGGACCAAGGCCGCCGCCCCCTCGAGGGGCGGCGGCTTCCTGTCGGCGACGCCGTTCTGCAGGGCGTCGCAGGCCTCGCGGCGCTCGCGGCAAGCGTCCTCGTCGGAGTGATCGCCTACAGGCTCGTCCGCGACGCCTGGCCCGCGATCGACCGCTTCGGCCTCCACTTCGTGACCACGATTGCCTGGGATCCGGTCAAGAACGTCTACGGCGCGGCGAGCTTCCTGTTCGGGACGGTGCTGACCTCGCTCGTCGCGCTCGCGATCGCCGGGCCGCTCTCCATTGCGATCGCGCTCTACCTGACCGAGCTCGCACCCCGCTTCCTACGTGGGCCGGTGACCGCGCTCGTCGAGATGCTCGCCGCGGTTCCGAGCGTCGTCATCGGCCTCTGGGGGATTCTCGTGCTCGGCCCGATCCTCAGCCGGGACGTCGAGCCGTGGCTCCACGACACGCTCGGCTTCATCCCGCTCTTCGGCACGCCGTCGCTGAGCCCGTCCAGCCTCTTTACCGCGGTCGTCGTCCTCACGATCATGATCATCCCGATCGTCTCGAGCATCAGCCGCGAGCTCTTCCTCGGCGTCCCGCGCGATCTGAAGGAAGGCGCGCTCGCGCTCGGGATGACCCGGTGGGAGATGGTGCGCGGCGTCGTCTTTCCGTACGCGCGAGGCGGCATCACCGCCGCCCTCATCCTCGGGCTCGGCCGCGCGGTGGGCGAAGCGATCGCCGTGACACAGGTGATCGGCGGCGGCGTTGCGATCCACTGGGACCTCTTCCAGACCGGTGACACACTCGCGTCGAAGATCGCGGCCTCGTACCAGGGAGCCGACAGCTTCCTCCAGGTTCACTCGCTCGTCTATCTGGCCCTGATCCTGCTCGTCTTCTCGCTGATCGCCAACCTCCTGGCCCAGTGGATCGTGCGCCGGGTCGCGCGCCGCCAGAGCGTGGGCGCGCGCAGGGGAGCGCTCGAATGAAGCCACACGGCATCACCCGGGCCGACATGTCGCTCTCGCGTCTGCCGCGGCGCCGCGTGGTCAACCGGGCAATGGAGCTGCTCGCGACGCTCGCCGCCGTCGTCGCCGTCGCGATCCTCGTCGTCATGGTCTGGTCGGTCGCCCGCCGCGGTGCGGGCGCGCTCAACCTCGACCTGCTGACGAAGACACCGAAGCCGTTCAGCTTCGGGAACGAGCCGACCGGTCTCGCAAACGCCTTCGTCGGGACGATCGTGCTCGTCGCCATCGCCACGGCGATCGCGCTGCCGATCGGGATCCTCGTCGCCGTCTATCTGAACGAGTTCGCACGCGCCGGGATCCGCGGAGCGGTCAGCCTCGCGCTCGACGTCCTGAACGGGGTCCCGGCGATCGTGATCGGGATCTTCGTGTTCGGCCTCCTTGTCGTCGGCCACAAGCAGAGCGGGCTCGCGGGATCCTTCGCGCTCGCCTGCATCATGCTGCCGCTCATCGCGCGCGCGACCCAGGAGGTACTCGCGCTCGTGCCGGGATCGGCGCGGGAGGCGAGCCTCGCCCTCGGCGTGCCCCGCTGGCGGACGACGCTCAGCATCGTGCTGCCGCAGACGATCGGCGGGATCGTCACCGGCACGACGCTCGCGGTCGCGCGCGTCGCAGGCGAGACGGCGCCGCTGCTCTTCACGTCCTCGATCGTCGGTCAGCGTGTCGGCTGGGATCCGCGCAACGCGCTCCAGTCGGTGCCGGTCGCGATCTTCGAGTACTCCGAGTCACCCGACCCGAAGGATCACGCCCAGGCCTGGGCGGCGGCGCTGGTGCTGCTCGCGTTCATCCTCGTCGCCAGCCTCGCCGCTCGCGCACTCGCCGGCCGCAGTCGACGCCGGCTCGGCCAGTCCCGCTAAGGAGATGGAGCCCGTGCCCACCACGCTGCCCGTTAGCATCGAGCCCGTCGTGAGAGTCGAGACCAAGGGGGCGCCCGTACCGCCGCGCGAGCGGCTGGAGCAGGTCTTCGACATTCAGCAGCTGACGGCGACCTACGGCGGTGGACCGGCCGTGAAGGACGTCTCGATGGAGATCTTCCGGAACCTCGTCACGGCCGTTATCGGCCCCTCGGGCTGCGGCAAGAGCACGTTCATCCGCTGCCTGAACCGGATGAACGACCTCATCCCGAGCTTCGGCCACACCGGGACGATCCGCTACCACGGACAGGACCTCTACGGCCCTGGCGTCGATCCGGTCGCCGTGCGGCGGCGGATCGGGATGGTCTTCCAGCGGCCGAACCCATTCCCGAAGTCGATCTACGACAACGTGGCGTTCGGCTTGAAGGTGAACGGGATGAAGGACGATCTCGACGGCCGCGTGGAACGGGCGCTGACCCAGGCCGCGCTGTGGGACGAGGTCAAGGACCGGCTGAAGAGCTCCGCGCTCGCCCTCTCCGGCGGCCAGCAGCAGCGGCTCTGCATCGCGCGCGCGATCGCCGTCGAGCCCGAGGTCGTCCTGCTCGACGAGCCAGCGTCGTCGCTCGACCCGATCGCGACGGCCGCGATCGAGGAGCTCCTGCACGAGCTGAAGCCCACCTACACGTTCGTGATCGTGACACACAACATGCAGCAGGCCGCCCGCGTCGCCGACATGACCGCCTTCTTCAGCATCTCGCGCGGCGAGGAGGGCAACCGCTATGGCCAGCTCGTCGAGTACGACGCGACGGAGAAGCTCTTCACCTCCCCGTCGGACCGGCGCACCGAGGATTACGTCACCGGACGGTTCGGCTAAGGCGTCTCAGTGTCACGCTGGTGTCGGGGCCGGTGTAGATGACCGGTCTGGTGGTAAGGCTCGGGGCGGCGGCGGGCTGACTCGTAAGGCGCCTGTCGGCCGTCTGGCCTGACCAGCGAGCGTTTCGTCGCCCGCCGCCGTTCGAGGGAGCGCCAGCGTGACCTGATAGGAGCGTGGCCTGGCGCCCCCAGTGAGGCCTGTCCGCTGGTACTCCGCCGGTAGTGGCCACCCTCGGGAAAGGGCGACCGGAAGTGATCGTAATCGGGATCGATCCGCACGACCAGAGCCATACCGCCGTCGCCGTTGGCGCGCCGACAGGCGAGCTGCGTGACGAGCGCACGGTCAGGGCACGTCGTCAGGTCACGAGCAGCTGCTTCGGCAAGAGCAAACGTGAGGCGCTCCGCTGCAAGCGCCACCTCACTCGCACCATCTTCCGGACGCTGAAACAGATCGAACAGACGAAGATCATCCAGCCGCACCCAACGCCACCACCCTTCTTGACATAGGAGAAACGCTCGCGGTGCCGCCGTCAGGACGCGCAGGTTTCCTGCGCTACGTCTGCGACGGCTTCGCTTGCGAAGCCGTGGGGAGGCTGTGCCGGCTTCGCCGGCGCAGTCCTCTGCAGTGCCGGTCGACACGCTCGAACTCATTCCGAACCGCCTCTGGCGCGGGCCCGTATACTCGCCCGCGTGAACCGGAGGCTTCTCGTCGCGGCCGCGGTCGTCGTCGGCCTCGCCCTCATCGTCGTCGCGGGTATCTACTGGGCCGAGCCGGCCAAGTCGCTGCCGTCGTGGTTCCCCGGGCATGAGGCGGGCTCGAACCACCACCACGTCAAACACGGCATCGCTGCGTTCCTCGTCGGGCTCGCGTGCCTCGTGTTCGCGTGGTTCCAGTCGGGCGGCGAGCGAGCCTCCAGCAGGCCGGTCTAGCGTCGATGCCGATCAGCTACGGCCAGGCGGTCGTGCTCGGCCTGCTCCAGGGCGTCTCCGAGCTCTTTCCGGTGTCGAGCCTCGGCCACAGCGTGATCTTGCCCCGCCTGCTGGGCTGGGACATCCACCAGAACGACAAGTTCTTCATCACGTTCCTCGTTGCGACGCACCTGGCGACGGCGCTCGTCCTGCTGGGCTTCTTCTGGCGGGACTGGGTGCGGATCGTGCGCGGGATCGGCCGCTCGCTCTGGAACCGCGAGATCGCCCCGGACGACACGGACGCGAAGCTCGGCTGGCTGCTCGTCGTCGGCACGATCCCGGCCGGGATCCTCGGGTTGCTGCTCGAGCACAAGCTCCGGAGCGTCTTTGCCTCGGCGCAGTCGGCCTCGTTCTTCCTGTTCCTGAACGGGTTCCTGCTCTACGGGGCCGAGCGGCTGCGGCGCCGCGCTCCGCAGCCGGAGCACGGCGACCCGGACGGCCGGATTGCGCGCCGCGTCGGCTGGCGCGACGCCACCCTCGTCGGCGCGGCGCAGGCGCTCGCGCTCATCCCCGGCTTCTCGCGCTCGGGCGCGACGATGGGCGGGGGGCTCCTGGTCGGCCTCTCGAACGAGGACGCGGCGCGGTTTGCGTTCCTGCTCGCGACGCCGATCATCGGCGCGGCGGCCGCGCTGAAGCTCCCCGAGCTCGCCGGGCCCGAGGGCAACGGCGTCCGCGGCCCGGCCCTGGTCGGGGCGATCTGCTCCGCCGTTACGGCGTATCTTGCCGTCCGCTTCCTGATGCGCTTCTTCGAGACGAATCGCCTGACCCCGTTCGCGATCTACTGCGTCCTCGCGGGGGGCGCGGCCTCGCTCTATTTCCTCTTCTCCTAGGGAAAGACGCAGCGGATCCGCAGCCCGCGGCCCGGCGCGCCTTCGGCGTCGACCATGCCGCCGGCAGCGGTGACGACGTGCTTGACGATCGCGAGGCCGAGCCCCGTGCCGCGCGAGGCGCGCGCGCGGTCGCCGCGGAAGAAGCGCTCGAACAGCCGGGCCAGATCCTCCGTGGCGACACCGGCGCCGTCGTCGGCCGCCTGGAGGACGACCGCGCCATTCTCACGCGTGAGCGTCAGCGACAGGGTCGCGCCCGGGCCTGCGTAGCGGAGTGCGTTCTCGACCAGGTTCTCGACGATGACGCGCAGCATCCGCGGCCGCAGCCGCACCTCGAGCGTCGGATTGCCCTCGACCCGAACCTCGATCCCGGCGCGGGCCGCGCGCTCGGCGAGCCGCGCGGCGACGTGCTCGAGCACCGGCATCGCGCGCGTCGAGCCGAGCATGACGACGGCGCCGCCGGTCTCGAGCTCGCCGAGGAAGAGCACGTCGTCGATCAGCTCGCGGATCTGGCTCACCTCCTGCCGCGCCTGCTCGACGAGGTCGTGCACGGGCGCCTCCGGCAGCTCGGCGCTCTCGAGCAGCGCGAGCAGCCGGGCGAGCGGCGTCCGCAGCTCGTGCGAGACCGCCGCGGTGAAGCCGGCCCGGAGCTCCTCGTACGCCGACGACGGTCCCGGCTCGCCGATGTAGAGCGCGAGCGGCGCGACGCCCTCACCGGCGCGCAGGATCTCCTCCGGCACGGCTCGGCCGGGCTCGAGCGCGGGATAGCGCTCGAACGCGGCGGCGCTCGCCGCGAGCAGCCTCCGGTCTCCGTCGAGGACGAGAGCCACCTCACCGCTCGATTCCACGAGCCGCCGGGCCCGATCCGCCAGCTCCTCGTTCACCACAGCTTCACCAGTCGGTCACCTGGCGCTCACCCTCGGCCCTGGAGCAGAACCCGATAATGGAGGTAATGACGAAGGTTCTCATCGTCGAGGACGACGAGGTTATCGCCCAGGGTATGACCCGCCACCTGGCCGCCGCCGGATTCGACCCTGTCTGGGTGGCGAACGGCGAGCAGGGGCTCGCGAGGCTCCGCTACGAGCAGCCGACCGTCTGCGTGCTCGACCTGATGCTCCCGGGCGTCGACGGCTGGAAGATGATCGAGACCGTCCGCGGCGAGGGGATCGGGACGCCGATCCTCGTCGTCAGCGCCCGCGGCACCGAGTACGACCGCGTCCACGCGCTCG
>WNGD01010444.1_pt1 | contig 11824 bp, 8 predicted proteins | sample 5400671 | NCBI WGS metagenome assembly WNGD01 (sample SAMN13153369, study PRJNA577476) | soil metagenome | isolation source: 40 cm soil or saprolite under grassland replicate 2 | place: USA:California | collected 2016-06-15
GGGTTATCGGCCGCTGCTGCGCCGGGTGCCTGCGCGGCGCGGGGCTGGCTGCCGGTGGCTCAGGGATCCGGGGACTGCCCGGGCGGCCAGGTGCGGCGTGCTTGGTCGATGGGGCTCATCAGCCCGACGTCGTTGCCGTCGGGGTCGGCGACGATCGCATACCGGGCACCCCAGAAGGCGTCGAACGGTGGCTGGCGGCCCGGGTAGCCGGCCGCGGTCAGTTCGGCGTACCGCTGGTCGACGGCCTCCCGGGTGGGCAGCGAGAACCCGGCGACCACGCTCACACTGGCGGGGTCAGCGCGCCAGGCGGCGTGCCAGAGCCGCGCCGAATCGGCGGTGTCGAGTTCGAGGCTGAAGCCGCCGGGCATCCTGAGCTGAACGTGGGCACCGGCGGCGTCCTGGCCCTGCGGTACTGCGATCCCCAGCCGGCGGTAGAAGTCCAGGCTGGCGGCCATGTCGGTGACGACCAGGTTGAGCATGTGCAGGTCGGGTGGGCTGTCGCTCACCGTCCGCAGTCTGCCACAGGGCGGCCGGCCGCACCTGCGGCCTGCCCGCGGTCCCCCGGCCCAGCGCCGCCGGCCTGGAGCACCGTGCCAGCGGCCGGCTCCTGGCTGTTGTTGACGGCCGGTCTCGGCGCAATTGCCACTGGCTCCCACTCCTTGCCCGGCGGGAGGCTCCGGCCCCGGCGCCGCCGGTCACGTGTCGTAACAGGCGACCCATGTGCTTGACGCGCCCGAGCTGATCTGCACGGCTATGCGGTCGGGCTCAGGCAGGCCGAGGGCTGGGCGGATCCGGTTAACCCGTGCGCCTGCTTGCCTGGCAGCCGCGGAGCCGGCGGGCCGCAATGGCGCTGAGCCTGGAGGTTGCGGTGCCCGGCGGACACGGGAGATCAGGCGGCACGGTCCGGTGCTCCGGGTGGTGACCACTTTGGCCCCGTGGGGCGGATGGACCGGCCGTTCTCTGCGTGAGCCCGGAGCGCTCCGCCGGTGTGCGGTGCGTTCCGGGCCCATGGCTGCGCCGCCTCTGATGCATGAGGCGCCGGCCGGGGCCATTGTGATGTCTTTGCCTGCTCCGATGGTTGAGCTGAGTCGTCGCGGTCCCGGGGTTGTGCTGGCGAGGTGTTGTGCCGCATTGAGGGCGGGCCATGGCCCCGGTTCACCCCCCGGGTAGCCCAGGGATAGTCCTCCGCATCCGGGGTATGCCGGTTCATCGTAAACGAGGCGGTGTAAACGAGGCGGTTTCGAAGGAGGCGTGGCGAATGCGGTCCGGGGCGCGGGCAGCGGCCGTGACCGGGATAGCGGCGCGCAGCGCACCGCGCTGGCGTTCGTCGAGTTCCTCACGAGCTTGCCGGGCGAGCGCGAGATCCTCATCAACGGCTCGGTGCTGTCCGTCTGGGCCAGGCTATACACCAGCGCCGCGATGCTGCGGCGATGCCCCTGCCTGCCGGTTCTGGAGCAGGCAATCCTGTCCGCGAAACCGCGCCCGGCTATTCCCAATTACAACCAGCTCAGCCATCCCCGGCACCATTCACCGGGCGCTGGCCACAAACGAGCCGGTCAACGCGGCCATCGCGGCGCTTCCCCGCGAGCTCACCTCGATTATCCGAAGCGGCTGACGCGCCGAACCCACAACACGAAGGAGGTGGCCACAATGGTGTGGCGACTGGACAGGGCTGACCCGAGAACACTGACGGCGGTGGCCGCGGTGGCGGTCGTGGCGCTCGCCGTGGCCGGCTGCAGCAGCTCCAGCTCGAGCACGTCCAATCAGGTTGCTGCCAGTGCCAAGCAGACCATCGTGTTCGCGACCGCCGGGCTGGGCACGGAGGGCACCGCGACCAAGGCGGCGATCACCGGCTTTGAGAAGCTGCACCCGAACATCACGGTGAGCATTCTCAACCTCTCCTCCAACTCGACGGTCGCCCAGCAGCAGGAAGAGCATTACTTCCTGGCCGGATCGTCCACGCCGGACGTGGTCTACACCGACGTCATCTGGCCGCCCACGTTCGCCCGGTCCGGCTGGCTGGCCAACCTGAACAAGTTCCACCCGACTGCCAGCCAATTCTTCCCTGGCCAGTGGGCCACGGCCCAGTACAACGGGGGTGTGTACGCCATCCCGTGGTTCATCAACGCCGAAGGCCTCTACTACCGCACGGACCTGATCAAGACCCCGCCCACCACGATCAGCCAGCTGGTGACCGACGCCAAGCAGGCCATGGCGACCGACCACTCGCTCAAGGAGGGCCTGGCGTTCGAGGGGGCCAACTATGAGGGTTCGGTGACCGCGTTCCAGAGCTTCGGCGCCCAGATCGGCGCGTCGAACCTCAGCAACATCAACACGCCAGCCAACGTCAGCGCGCTGACGTTCATGTACGACGCCATCCACACCTATAAGATCGCCCCCTCCGCGGCGACGGCCTGGCAGGAGCCCAACGTGCAGGCCGCCTGGCAGGCGGGCCAGGCGCCGTTCGCGCTGAACTGGCCGTACCTGTTCCAGCTTTCCGAGGCGAAGGGGTCTTCGCTGGCGGGCAAGACCGGCTGGATCCCGTTCCCCAGCTCTGCCCCCCAGGCCTCACTGGGCGGCGACGATCTTGCGATCAACGCCAAGAGCACCCACCAGGCCGCCGCCTATGAGTTCATCCAGTACCTGGACAGCCCGGCCGCCCAGGACCACCGGGCCATCACCGCCGGTGACCCGCCCGCGGTGAAGGCCGGCTACAACTCGGCGCTGTACACCGCGGCGCCGTACTACCGGCAGGAACAGGCTGTCTACGCCGTGGTGACCCCGCGCCCGGTCACCCCGGTCTACCCGCAGATCTCCGCGCAGCTCCAGCCGATGATCTCCTCCGTGCTCAGCGGCCAGCAGACGCCGAAGGCGGCACTCGCGGCGACTGCACCCACGGTCGCGCAGATCTACCAGACGGCAAAGTGATAAGGCGCGCATGACCGCGCGGCCGGACCTCGCCGCGCCGCCCGGGCTCCCGGCTCGGGCGGCGCGGCGCAGCCCCCACAGCCTGCTCCGCCAAGACCGCAGGTTCGGCTACCTGCTGGCCGCCCCGGTGGTGCTCGTGCTCTTGGCGATCACCGCCTACCCGCTGTTTTACAACGTGTGGAACTCCTTCCACCATGTGGACTACCTGGCGCCGCCGCTGGGCGGCTTCGCCGGGCTGTCCAACTACGCCAAGCTGTTCACCGACCATCAGTTCGTGCCCGCGCTGGTCCACACGGCCGGCTTCACCGTGGTGTCGGTGTCGGTGGAGACCGTGATCGGGCTCGCGCTCGCGGTAGCGCTGAGCAAGCGGTTCCGGGGCCGCGGCATCGTCCGGGCGGCGATCTTCATCCCGTGGGCCGTGCCGACGGTCGTCTCAGCCGAATTGTGGAAGACGATGTTCGACCCGCAGCAGGGCTTCGTCAACTACGTCCTGGGCCAGTTGCACCTGCCGCTGGCCAGCACGACCTGGCTCGATAACACCTGGACCGCGTGGGCCGCCATCCTGATCGCCGACGCCTGGCGCAACATCCCGTTCATGGCGATCGTCCTGCTTGCCGGGCTGCAGGTCATCCCGAACGACCTCTACGAGGCCGCCAAGATCGACGGAGCGAGCGCCTGGCGGACGTTCTGGCGGGTGACCATGCCGCTGCTCAAACCCGCGCTGATGGTGGCGCTCATCTTCCGCACACTGTCCTCGTTCCTGATCTTCGACGTGGTCTACATCATGACCAACGGCGGCCCGGGAACCAGCACCCAGGTCCTGACCAACCTCAACTACCAGGCGTTTCTGATCGATTTCGACTTCGGTTACGGCGGGGCGATCGCGGTCGCCCTGATGATCATGGCCCTGCTCATCGCGGCCGTCTACGTCCGAGTGTTCAGGACGGAGGAGCCAGCATGAGCGCTGCCAGCGAGGTGGCGCCGCCTCGGGCGGGCCGGGCGCAGCGGCGGATAACACCGGGCAAGACCGGGCGCCGGATCGGCTTCTTCCTGCTGCTGGCGCTGTTCGTGGTGGCCAGCCTGTTCCCGTTCTACTGGATCGTGGTCACCTCTGTGAAGACCCCCGGCGAGATCGCCAAGGGCACCACCAGCCTGCTCCCCAGCCACGTCACCTGGAGCAACTACGCCAACGACCTCACCCAGCAGAACTTCATCCGGCCACTGGTCAACAGCGCCATCGTGTGCGTATCGGCGACCATCCTGACGGTAATCATCGCGGCGCCCGCCGGGTACGCGCTGTCGCGCACCAGAATGCGAGGCAGACCACTGGTCCTAGGGTTCATCCTCGTCGCCGCGTTCTTCCCCGTCATTGCGATGGTGGGCCCCATGTTCATCGCCTACAAGCGAACCGGGCTGCTGGACACCTACCCGGCACTGATCATCAGCTACCTGATCTACACACTGCCGATCGCCACCTGGCTGCTCGCCAGTTACTTCTCCCAGATCCCGAAGGAACTCGAGGAGGCCGCACTGGTGGACGGCAGCACCCGGCTGCGGACCCTGCGCAAGATCGTCATGCCCGTCGCGCTACCCGGCGTGTTCACCGCCGCCATCTTGTCCTTCATCCTGGCCTGGAACGACTTCCTGCTCGCGCTGTCGTTCATGACCACCCCGAACATGTACACGGCCCCGGTCGCGATCGTGAGCCTAGGGCAGAGCCAGTACCAGGTCTTCTACAACCTGATCGACGCGGCGGTCGTGATCATCTCCATCCCGGTCGCGCTCCTGGTGATCTTCGCCCAGCGGCGGATCGTGTCCGGCCTCACCGCTGGATCCTTCCGCTAGCAGCGGCCCGGCCAGCGACCGGGAGATGACGAGCCGCTGGACCTAGTCGGTGCCCTCGACTATTTGCAGGACCTGACCTTGTGAGCGTGAATGCAATACCCCCGCTGAGCAGGGGTGCGCGGCTCCGCGCAGCCGGCTGGGCCAGATGAGCGGGAGCCGGCCCGCCCGCGGCCGGACCGGTGACACCAGCAGCAGGATCGGGATCGGGCCGCTGCCCCGGTGCGGTCTGGACGGCTGGTGGCTGGACGGAGACAATGACAGGACGGTTGACGAGCCAGCCGCGGTTCCCGGGCTGGCGTGTGCCCTGCGGCCACCTCAGGGGGCCACAGCCTGCGGCCTGGGGAGGTGAGCCGCGCATGCCGGAGCTGCAGCATCTGGGCCGCACGCGGACGGCACGCGTCGTCATCCTGCCCGCTGAGATCACCATCGGTAACGCCCGCCGCATCCGGGAACGGCTGGCAGCGGGTGCCCGGCCCGGCGTGACTGCCGTGATCGCGGACATGACCGCCACAGTCGTGTGTGACGGTGAGGGGGCTTTCAGCCTGGCGCAGGCGCACCAGCAGTCCGCCGCCCGCGGCGTGGAGCTGCGGCTGGCGGTGCCGTCGGCTGAGGTCCGGCGGGTCTTTCAGATCCTCGGGCTGGAGCTCCTGGTGCACCTTTACCCAAGCGTGGAAGCGGCGCTTGCCCCCGCCCCCGCGCCTGCGCCGCTTCAACTTGGGAGCCAGACCGGCGGCGGCTAATAACCGGCCCGGGCACGGCGTGGCCAGCCGGATTACCTGGTGGGCCCATCATCGCGGTGGGCCGCCGCTGGATCATGGCGTCCCGTCGCCGTTACCGCCGTCACCAGGCGGGCTCCGCCGCGGGTCAGTGAGTCGGCGAGGTAGCGCACAAATAGCTCCTGAGCTGCGGCTAGGACGTCCTAACGATCATCCGATGTCTTTGACGTTTCGCCGTGGTTACGAGGGGTGCCTCTCCTGGTCCTGAGATGCCTTAGACGGCATCCGAGGCTGGCCTCACCGCTCCGCAGCGTGTACGCACCTTCGGTCCTGCTTCCCGCTAGCATGTCTCGCCATGACTTTCCAGACTGTGAGTGATGCCCGGTTCGTCCAGGTAGGCGGGCAACGGCTGCTAGTGCGGTGCTACGACCCAGACACCGGTGACGTGGTGGCCCTGTGGCCGTCTGATGTGTCCGAAGACCCGAGCGCGGCCGGGCACTTCGTCGCGGCATCGATACGAAAGCGGCACCGTCCAGACGAGTACGTGCCCGAAGATGACCCGGGCTCGTGGCCGACAAGCGGACCTTGCGCAGAGCTTCCGACGCCATAGCATCCGCCCTGCGGCGGGATGGGGAGCAGTCAGACCGCCCGGCGGTGCCCGTTGTTTGTGCGGCGCGGGCCGCCGGACGCACGCCACTGGCCGGCGCTGGCCGCTGCGGATGCCACGCTGGCATGTACGCCGAGCACCTCACCCAGGCCGGTCAGGTCCAGCAGCCGTGCCACCGTTCCGGCCGGGGCGGCCAGCAGCACCTCGCCGCCCGCCTGCCAGGCCTGCTGCTGCGCCCTGGCCAGGGCGCGCAGGGCGGCGCAGTCAATGAATTCCAGTGCTTGCAGGTCCACAATCACGCAGTGTTCCCGGCCCGGTTCGCGGCCCGCGATGGCCGCGATCGTCGCCGCCGCCTCGCAGATGTCCAGCTCCGCGCACAGTGCCACCACAATGTGACCGCGGCACACTCGGGTCCGAAGCTCAACGCCATCCATGCGCGCGCGCCTTCCGGCCGGACAGTCCCGGGCGGGGTCTGGACCCGGGCGGCTGGCTATCCGGCCCCGTAACCCAACAATAATCCGGCCAGGGAGCAGCTACCAGATCACCCGTGTCCGCCGCAGTTCCCTGACCGCCGGGGACCACCAGCACATCGTGGGCGTCGAAATCATCTGCACGGCGGAGCAGGTTCACGCTTGGATGCGCGGCGGCGATGAATTCTTCACCTACAGTCCCTCAACCGGAAGATGGGTGAGTGTGGAGCCCTGGCAGTGCTGCGGCGTGAACACGCTGCGATCACTCGCCGACGCCGTCTACGACAGTAACCTCGATGACCTGCCGCCATGCTGATGGCACGACGGCCCGCCACCTGCACCCCGGCCGAGGCGGTAATTGCGGGGAACGGCGGGTTCTTCGCGTCTCCAGCAGGCCAGCGCCAGATGCCCGCTCGACGCCACCGCCAGGCACCCAACATTGCGGTCGAAGCCCGTCCGGTGCGACCCCGGCCAGGATCACGTCGTGCAGGCGGTCCAGCAGCCCCAGCCCGAAACGCAGGCCAGCGTCCTAGGACAGCCGGACGACGCTCATGAGATCGTCTCGACCACCAAGCTGCTGCCGCCGCCAGCGCGGCCATCCGCACCGCACCGAATTGGTTGTTCAGTACCGCACGGTAGACGCACTCGCCTGATCGCCGACTCGCACCGACTCGGTATGAACCCTGGAGGCTGGACGCTTCATCTCACTCTGCGTGATCGTCCCCCGTCTTGAGCCAGGCGCGCACTGCCGCCGTTATTTGCCTCTTCACCTCCCCGGGCGGCAGCGGCCTGGACGGCGCTGAAGAGGATGATCTGCGCGGCCACGCCCGGCGCGGCCCGCCAGGCCACGGGGACCACGTTCGGCGGGCGCTCATCCGGTTCAGCGCATTGACCCGAGTCGCGCACGAGCTGGCTTCTGGCGTGGGTGCCGTCGGCGTGGGCTTGGCTGGTCAGCTCGCTGGCCGGGCAGCCCGCACGGGGCCAGCGTGCCTGGGCTGTCGCGACGGCCTCTGGCGGCTTTAGTAGGTGAGGCATCTGGCGCGGGCGCGCTGGCTGTGAATGAGGGAAAGCCGCTGGTGGTAGGCGCGGTCAGCCTGCGCCTGCGTCAGCGCGCCGACGGCGGCGAGCCGGTCAAGCACGTGCGCTTCCCTGACCCTGGCGGCGGCGAAGTGCATGATCGGGTCGTACACCGAGGGGGCCGGCATCAGGCCCGCGAGCAGGGCCGCCTGCGGCCAGCTCAGCATCGCGGGCGGCACGCCGAAGTATCCACAGGCCGCCTCGTCCAGCCCGTAGTAGCCGCGACCGAAATAGGCGATATCGGAGTACATCCGGAGAATCTCGGCCCTGGGATAGCTGAAGGCCAGCTTGACGCCGAGGGCGGCCTGCTCCGCCTCGGCGGCCGGCCCCGGCCCCCCGGGGGTGTAAAGCATCCTGGCTAGCTGCTGATACAGCGTGGCACCGCCCTGGTCGGGCTGGCCGGTGAGACGGCCGATGATCACCCGCCCGAGCGCGAACGGGTCGAGCCCCGCCTCGTCGTAGAACCGGTGGTCCTCGGTAGCGACCAGCGCGGAGGTGAATCGCACCGGCACCGGCGGCCCGGGATAGGGGGCCCGGTGGGCGCGGGCCAGCGCCCACGCCACCGACGGCGCCTTGGCGACCGAGGGGGTGGCCAGCCATGTGCCGGCGGCCATGAGCACCCCGAGCAGGCCCAGCGCGATGCCGATGGCCAGCAGCCGCCGCAGCCGCCGCAGCACGCGCCGCCAGCGCCCGCTGTGCCGTGCGGCCTGCCAGTCCAGGCCACCAAGGCCGCGCCCGTTTGCGCCGCAGTAGGGACAGGGCGGCAGCGTGACGCCCGGTGCCTCTATCCCGGGTGCTTCACGCGTGTTCCTGGGGAATCAGCCACGGGATGCTCACCTCCGGGGTCACGGACAGCCGCAGTCCCCGGCGATGGCTCGCGGGGCGGGAACAACAACCAGCCCGGGACCGCGGCTGGCTCGACAACCGCCACCACATCTGCCCGGCCACAGCGGTTTAACCATCGTGGTTCACAAAACTGGCCGGTGCTGCCCAGCGGCGGCAGGCGCTCCCCGCCACCGGCCGCCGCCAAACCGGCCCGCCGCACGGGAAACGTGCCGGCATGCCCCATAGCCACGGCGATCAACCGTCGCCCGCAACATCTGGCTTCCACGAAAGGAACTGTCAGAGATCGGCAAGCCTGCCGGTGCGACCGGGGATGCCACCGACTGACCGCGGCACACGAGATTCGATGATCTGCGCGCTTGAGCGCGACATTTCCCGAGTCCGTCTCCCGCCCGTAATCGGCGCTCGGCGCGGCGTTGCGCTAGGAGTCGAGTCACGATCTGTGACTGGCGCGGGTCAGCACCGGGCGCGCTTGGGCTAGCCGTGTGGCGGCTTTGTTGCCCACGCCGAACTGGCGGCGCGTGCGCGGTGGCCGGGTACCGTTACTCGTGCGTTTCGCCGGGCAGTTCGCCGAACCCCGGCGTTGGGGCCCTCGGTGCGGAGCTGGGTTATCCGCGCGCGCTGTCATGCAGCGAAGCGAGCGCCGCCCGGAGCCGCGGCGATGAGGTAGCCGCGCTCGGCGAGCTGGCCGGACCATGGCCACTTGGTCGCCGGCCAGGCGCCGGAGCCGGGGCTGCCGGCTTGCAGGGGTCCTCGTGGCGGGCCTGGTAGGGACTGGGCAGCGCGCGGTCGGCGGTGCGGGTTAGCATCCCGCGGTCATGCAGGAATGTCTCGGCGTCGGCGAGTGTCTGCAATGCCCGGTCCAGGGTCAGGCAATATTCGGGCGTCCGCGGTGCCGCAGGCCGGCCAGCGGCTCCACTGTGCCGTGTTCTCGCAGGTAGCTGGCGGGGAGCGCGGCGGTGCGGCGTGCCCATGGCGTCAGGCCCTGCTCCGGGCCGTTTGCTGATCTTCATGCAGCATCGTGGGGTTCCAGCTCCAGGGCCTTCCAACCGGGTTCCCGGCGAGAGAATGACCGGGCGGGCTGGCGGGTAGAGTCTGCCGGTTATGGGATCCGCGTTGGTTTTGGCGGGGCGGTACCGGCTGGAGGAGCGGATCGCTGCCGGTGGCGTCGGTGAGGTGTGGCGGGGCCGCGACACGGTGCTGGCCCGGGCGGTGGCGGTCAAGCTGCTGCGGCCCGAGTACGCCCAGCATCGCGAGACATTGGCCCGTTTCCGTGCCGAGGCCCGCCACGCCGCCAGGATTTCGCATCCCGGGATCGCCCAGGTGTATGACTACGGTGAGGACGGCCAGCCTTTCCTGGTGATGGAACTGGTAGACGGGCCGTCGCTGGCCACGGTGCTGGCTGCCGGGCCGCTGGACGCCCGCGCGGCGATGGATGTGGCCGCCCAGGCCAGCACCGCCTTGGCTGCCGCGCACACGGCGGGCCTGGTGCACCGCGATATCAAGCCCGCGAACCTGCTGCTGGGCCCGGGCGGCCAGGTGAAGATTACCGATTTCGGGATCGCCCACGCCGCCGGGTCGGCCCCGTTGACTCGCACCGGGACGCTGATCGGCACTCCCGCCTACTTGGCCCCCGAACGGGTCGCGGGCAAGCCGGCCACTCCCGCCAGTGACCTGTACTCGCTCGGCATCGTCTGCCATGAGTGCCTGACGGGGGTACCGCCGTTCACTGGCACCCCGGTCGAAGTGGCGCTCGCCCACCAGCACGGCCAGCTGCCCCCGGTCCCCCCGCACGTCCCTGCGGAGGTGGCCGCCATGGTCACCAGCATGACGGCTAAGGACCCGGCTGCGCGGCCTGCCAGCGCGGCCGAAGCCGCCCGCCGGGCGGGCCGCCTCCGGGACGCCTTCATCGCCGCGCCCGCCGGGCCGGCCGACTGGGCGGGCCCGCAGCCCGCGACGCTCGCCGGCCCCTTGCCCGCCACGCTTGTAGCCGCGCCATCCCAGGTCATGGCCGATGTCCAAGCCGGCCCGCAGGCACCGCCAGGAGTCCCGTCGCCGCTGCGCGGCCGGGTACGCCGCCGGCGAAAGCTGATGCTGGCTGTGGGCGCTGGCGCGGCCACGGCGGGGCTGGCCGGCTGGCTGCTTGCTGGCGGGCCGGAGGCGGCCCACCCCGCCCGGCACCAGGCCAGCCAGGCACCGGTCAGCGCTTCGCCCGCAGCACCGCACCTGGCCGTGGTGAATCAGGCCGCCCTGGCCGGGCAGCCGGTCAGCGCGGTCCGCCGGCAGCTGCGCCAGCTCGGCCTGCGGGTCCGGGTGGCCTGGCGGGACAATGGCCACCAGCAGCCCGGAACGGTTGTCTCCGTGCAACCCGCCGGGCGGCTGCCAGCTGGCACCACGATCGTGGTGACCGGTGCGCTTGCGCCCCCAGGTCACGGTGACGGCCAGGGGACCGGCGGCAACGGCCACGGAGGCGGCGGGCCGGGGGACTGATCCTGGACCCACCCTTCGCCCCGGCGGATGCTATCGCCGGTCCGCTCGTTCACCTGCGGCCTGCTGCCCGGGTGGCTGGCCGCTATCAGCGGGCTCGCCTCGGCTCCGCCGTCGCAGCCAGAACCTCGCACGAACGCGGGCCGGGCTGCGTGTGGGAGCGGATTGCAGGCCGGCCCGCCGGTTGAGGCACCCGGCCCGGCGGTGCAGCCTCGCCTCACAAAGGCGGGGTCCCGGCCCGCGGGGGCCAGGCCGGGACCCACGCGGGGAAGAGGCCTTACGCCCCGACGAAACGCCCAATCTCCCGGCGCCGTTACACCCATACCCAAGAGTTACCTGCCGATCTTCGCCAGCTCACTAGGGCGGAGCGCCTTGTGGTCCGGGCGCCACATGGGCACCTGCACCAGGCCCGGCTCAACCAGGTCGAACCCGGCGAAAGCCGGCTAACCCTGAGCATGCCCCGCGCAGCACAAGCGGGGCTGCCGCGTGATCGTAGCCGAAGTCGGAGACCCCCCGGGCGCCCGGCGCTTAACCCGCGGGGCTCTCGCGTCTTGCGGCAGCGCCGGCGTCCTGCGCTGTTGCAGGCCAGCCGAGGTAGCGGCCACGGAGAAAGAGCCCCCGGGGCCCCACCTTTGGACGGCCCTCGCGGACCGCTTGGTAGCCGCCTGTGGGTCCCTGAACTTGCCGTGCCTATTCCTAATCAGGCCAGGTAGCGGCACACTGGCTTGGTGAGGATTGTGGTCACCGAGGTGACCGGGCGTGGGAGCATCCGCCGTGGGGTGCTGGACACCGCCGACCCCAGCGATGCCGACCGCTGCGGGGACCTCATCGAGCGGGCTGCCCTGGACGTG
>WNGD01006432.1_pt1 | contig 11823 bp, 10 predicted proteins | sample 5400671 | NCBI WGS metagenome assembly WNGD01 (sample SAMN13153369, study PRJNA577476) | soil metagenome | isolation source: 40 cm soil or saprolite under grassland replicate 2 | place: USA:California | collected 2016-06-15
CAGGCTTCCACACACGGGATAGAGGAGCACCGATGCGCTGTCTGGCCGTTCTCTGCTGCGTCGCTGCGACGTCCCTGGCGGCGCAGCAGCCCATCCCGCCCGCGCCCGATTCGGCGCGGGCGGAATCGGCCCGCACGCCTACGCCACCGAGCCCGGAGCAGCAGCGCTTCCTCGACGGCTTGCGCACGGCGACCCGGGGCCTCGCCCAGCTCAAGGACGGCGTCGGCCGCGTCACACGCGCGCAGGCGACCAGCGACACGGCGAGCCAGCGGAAGGCCGGTCGCTTCCTCGCCGGCCTGTGCGGCAGCGCGCGCGCGTTCATGAAGCGGGGACGCCCCCGGTTGAACCCGACCGTGTACGCTGACTCCGTCCAACTCACGGCGCGCCGGCTGGTCATGCAGCTCGACTCCCTCATCGCCCACGCCGCGAGCTGCGAAGAGGGCGCGGCGGCGACCCCGCTCCCGATCGCGACCGATCTCGGCAAGCGCGTGAAGACCTACGACGCGGCAGTGCGCGACTTCCGGATAGCGGTCGGGCTGCCGGTAAAGGACGACACGTCCAGGGCGGCGAGGCATCCGTAGTGGCTGGACGATGTCATGATGGTGGCGCTATTGACACAGGTGCCGCCGTATCCTAGCTTTGGCCCCGGTTCAAGCAATACGTGGCACCGTCACCGGTTTGTCTGCGCTCCGCGAGGACCACTTGTCTCGCGGTTTTTGTTTGAGCCCGTCTCTGGTCGCGGTGACCAGGGCCGCACGTTTCCGGGGCCGTGCCCCTTAGTGCAGAGGTTGAAACGGTATGGCAAAGGGTAAGGTGAAGTGGTTTAACGACGCAAAGGGCTTTGGCTTTATCGCGCAGGAGTCGGGTCCGGACGTGTTCGTCCACTTCACGGCGATCCAGGCTGAGGGCTTCCGCAGCCTCGCCGAGGGCGATACGGTCGAATTCGAGGTCGCCCAGGGTCCCAAGGGGTTGCAAGCGCAGAACGTTCGCAAGGTCTGAGCCACCCTGCAGCGGCAGGCCCGGGGCGCAACCCGGGCCTGTTTCGTTTGGGGTCCTTATATTGGGCCATGCTTTCGATCCGTGTGGGGTTCATCGCCCTGCTCGCTCCCACCGTCTGCCTCGCCCAGGCCGCGCCGCCGCAGGCCAAGAGGTCCCCGGCGTCCCTGGCGCCTGCGTACCGCGGTCTCACGCCCGGGCTCAGCTATCGAGCGTTCGTCGAGCGGGCCAACGCCCTGGCCGATCACGATGTCCTGGCATGCCGTACGGCGGCTAACACGGCGAAGCTGATGCAATGCGGCGTGGTGATCCGCGACCCGGCGGACGGGGCCCGGTTCTACTTGAGCGGGCACTTCGTTGACCAAACCGCGGATATCATCGCCCTCTACGATTCGGCGGGCTTTCGCGACACGCAGGGACCGGCGCTGGTCGCTCGCACGTATCACGATCTGAGACGGGTGTTCGGACGGCCACGCCGGGCCCATGCCGGCATGTGGGAGTGGAGCTACGGCCACAAGCTGGTGCGGCTCACCTGGCGGAGTCGTGGTCCCGCGCGATGGGTCGCTATCCAGCTGACGGACCAGGATGTCATGGACCGGATCGCCCGGTACGTGAAGCCGGCCGCACGACGTAAGGGCTAGGACCTAGGGGCCTCGGTCCCCACGCACCAACTGCTCGGCCAGCGGGGCCGCCCGCCTTGCCATGCCGAGCTGGTCGAGCCAACGCGGCGGGATAGCCGCCTCGCCGTCCCGCGCACCCAGCAGCGCCCCCGCCACCGCGGCGTTGGTGTCGGTGTCTCCTCCCGCCACGGCCAAAAAAATCAACGCCTCCTCGAGCGACGGCCGGTGCATCGCACACCAGAAGGCGGTCTCGACGCAGTGCACGACGTAGCCGTACTCTCCGGGGACCGCGATCGGCAGGTCGCTCTCCTGCTCCCACGGGACGCGCCCGATGGCCTCGACCAGCGCCCGCGGGGCGGCCCCCTCCACACGGTGCAGCACTTCCTCCACGAAGTACGGGTTGCCATGGAGCAGCTCCCGCGCGGCAAGATTCACCGCAGCGGCCCCCCAGGTGCAGCGCTCGTCCGCGTGGGTAATGGCGGCCTGCTGGGTGGAGACGCGCAGCAGCTTCTCGACGTTGTCGTGATAGCGGAGCGCCACCGGGATGCAGCGCATCACGGCGCCGTTCGACGCGGCCGCGCCCGCGCTTCGCGCCAGCCGGCCCGCCTCGAACGGCTCGGTTCCCTGCTCGATGAGGCGTAGCGCCCGCTCCGTGGTCAGGCCGATGCCGCGACCGTCCGTCGCCAGCCACTTCACCCACCGGTCCGCCACATCATTGGCGTCGAAGTCCCCCTTCTCAATGAGAGATTCGGCGAGGAGCAGCGTCATCGCGGTGTCGTCGTCGAACGGCGACCCCTGGGGCGGCGGCGCGAGGTCGCGGACTCCGTGCGGGAATGCCTCGCGGATCGCCTGGGCGGTGCCGAGGGCCTCCGTGGGGACGCCGAGCTGGTTGCCGACCATGAGCCCGAGCAGGGCGCCGCGTGCCCGGGTGACGAGCTGTGGGGTGGGGGCGGGGGCGGCGGGAGCGGGGGGCGGCGTCACGAGCCTAGAACGTCAGCACCACGGCCCCGCTGCGCGGCGCCACCCGGGTCGCGAAGCCCTCGCGGTCGGCGTGCGGGCCGATGTAGGGGTGCGCCGTATTGTAGGCCGCGACGGTGGAATTGCGATACAGGCGGTAATAGCCGACGTGCGTCCGAGTCGCTCCCTTTGGGATCACGCAGTTGCACCGCACGGCCGCCGCCGTGCCGGGATTCACCTCGAGCGTGATGTCCGAGGGACTGGTGTTGGTGACGAGGGGCGCGAAGTAGCTCTGACCCGCGACCTGAGCGGTGACGCCCGCGAGTCGCCGGCCAAGCACCCGCCGGAATTCGGGGACAGGGCCTTCCATCGGCTCGCCGATGGGCGGATTGCCGGGTCGGATGAGGCGCCAACGGAGCTCGGCCTGGCCGCCGCGTGACAGCGCGAGCCGCGCCGTGGCGTCGGGCGCCACGGTGTCCACCGACACGCCACCCCGCACGATTTCGACCGGCTCCACGAGGGCGTTGTGCACGAAGCCCGTCCCGCCGACGACACCGGCACGGAGCGCCAGCAACAGGGCCGCCGCCGGCACCGCCAGCCCAGCCGCCACCCAGCCGACCCACGCGGTCCGCGTGCGCATCTCTCCCGAGCGCCGTACCTGCCGCTCCAGCGTCGCCGCGCCGACCAGCTTCCCGGGCTTCGAAACGCGTCCGCCGGCGAGCGCCGCGAGCACCGCGTCGGCGTCCTGGAACCGGTCCTCGGGCTTCTTGGCGAGACACCTCACGATGACGTCCGAGAGCCAGCGCGGGATCCGGGCGTTCACGTCGCTCGCGACGGGGACGGGATCGGCGAGGTGCTTGCCGACGATCTCGGCGCTCGAGTTGCCGTCGTAAGGGGGGGCGCCGGTCACCATCTGGAAGAACATGGCGCCGAACGCGTAGAGGTCGCTCCGCCCGTCGAGGTTTGGCTGCCCCAGGGCCTGCTCGGGGCTCATGTACTGGACCGTGCCGACGGTAAACCCCGTGGCGGTCTTCGCGGCCCCCTCGCTCGGCCCGGGGTCGAGGAGCTTCGCGATCCCGAAATCGAGCAGCAGAACGCGGCCGGTCTTCGCCTCGAGCATCACGTTGTCCGGCTTGATATCGCGGTGCACGAGCCCCTGGGCGTGCGCGTGAGACAGCGCCTGGAGAATGAAGTCGGCGATCTTCAGGGCCTCGCCCGCGGGATACGGGCCGCGGCGGCGGAGCGCGTCGGCGAGCGACTCCCCCTCGACGAACGGCATGACGTAGTAAACGAGCCCCTCGCCGTCGCCGGCGAAGTGGATCGGGAGGATGGCCGGGTGCTGGAGCCGGGCCAGCGCTTTGGCCTCCTGGCGGAAACGCGCGAGCATCCCGGGAGTCCAGGCGATCTCGGGGTGAAGCACCTTGCAGGCGAGCCGCCGATCCAGGTCCTTGTCCCACAGCTCGTACACCTCCGCGAACCCACCCCGACCGACGAGCCGCCGGACTTCGTACTTCGTCCCGAGGGCGCGCGCGAGGCGCTGCGCGGTGGGGACGCCCGCCAAGGCGGCCGCCGGCGCGGCTCCCGTTGAGTCTCGAGCGACCCGCTCGTTCGTGATTACCGTGGGGGATGGCGTGCCGCACGACGGGCAGAACGCGGAGCCGGCCGGGATCTCCGCCCGGCAGGAGGAGCACGTCATTGGGGTCGGCACGCCCACAAAGATTTGCAGTCCGTGTGCGGCATGCAATGGCGGCGCCATGGAGCGGCGCAGCATGCTGCGCCCGGGCATTAACTTGTCGCGCATGCTGCTGCTGCGGGTCGTTCTCGGCATCGCGATCGGATACGCCCTGGTCGCGCTTCTCGCCTGGCTGCTCCAAGAGCGGCTCGCGTTCCCCGCACCGCGCGCGCCGGTGCCGGATCCGCGGCAACTGGGAATCGCGCACGGGGAACGCATCGAGGTGGTCTCGGTCGACGGAACCAGGCTCGTGGGATGGTACCTGAAACCAAGGGCGCGGGACGCCGCGGAAGGGCGCACCGCCCTCCCGCGCCCTCCCGCGTCCTTCCCCGCCCTGTTGTGGTTCTACGGCAACGGGGAAAACATCGCCGCGATCCATCCCGTGCTCCGCGACTTCCAACCCCCGGGAGCGGCGCTGCTCGCGGTGGACTACCCGGGCTACGGCGGCAGCCAAGGCCGAGCGACCGAGGGGGGGCTGTACGCGGCGGCCGGCGCGGCGTACGCGGCGCTCGTGGCCCACCCAGGAGTCGACCCGCGCCGCATCTACGTGTACGGCCGCTCGCTCGGCAGCGCGGTCGCGACCTACACGGCCACGCGTCACCCGGTCGCGGGATTGATTCTCGAGTCGCCGTTCACGAGCGCCCCGGCGATGGCCCGGCACCTGTACGGCTTCCTCCCGCGGTTCGCCCTCAGGCTACAGCTCGACAACCTCGCGAGCATCCGGCAGGTGCGTTGCCCCGTGCTCCTCTTCCACGGCACCGCCGACCGTCTGGTCCCGACGGCGATGGGGATGCAAGTGGCGGCCGCAGCGGCGGGGCCGGTAGAGGTGGTGCTGATCCACGGCTCGGGACACAACGACACATACGCCGTGGGCGGGCGAGAGTATCGGGACAAAGTCTGGGAATTCGTCCTCTAGATCACCACCACCGGCACGATCTGATCCCGTGTCTCGTCGAACCGCCGCTCGGCGTCGTCGAGGGTGCGGCGCAGCGCCGCCTCTTCGCCGTCACCAAACTTGGAGCTCGGTGCCACGCGACCCGTGAGCTTGCGCACGGCGACGAGCGCGCGCGTCACTTCACAGCGGTCTACGTCCGGATCGGTGTGGCCCGCCACGAGCAGCTCCTCGAACAGCGGGAGGCTGCGCTCCTCCCCCAGCACGTAGAGAGACTCGAGGATCTTGGGCCCGAGGAAGCGCCGCAGCAGCTGGTCGCCGCGGATCCGCTCGAACAGGCGGACGAGGAGGTCGGCGTGTCCGGCGTAATAGCGGGCCGCCTCGACCGCGGCGGCGACGAACGCGTGGTGCGCGCCGGGAGTCACGAGGTAGCGCTCGAACAGCGGCCACGCGCCCTCGGGATGGCGCTCGGCCAGGGCCAGAAAAGCGAAGTAGCGGCGGGCGAGTGGCGCCGCGGTGTCGGCGATGATGGTGCGCAGGCCCGCGACGCCCCAGCGCGCGCCGACGAGCGCCGCCGCCGCCGCGTGCTGCCAGCGCTCGAGCTCGGGGATGCGGAACGTCACGAGGTGCCGCTCGCAGAACGCGCGGCACCGCTCCAGCACCGCGAGGAGGCGCCGATCCACCTGGTGCAGCGCGCGCTCGAGCGGTGCCGTATCGGCCCGCCGCGCGAGCGCCAGCGCCTCCCAGGCAATCCGGTCGAGGTGCAACGCCTCCCACACCCGCTCGAACGCGGCCGCATCCGGAGCCGCCAGTAGTCGCTCGAGAGCATCGGCGAAGCGGCACAGGCTGCGCAGCGCATCCATCCGCACCAAGCTACCCAGGCCCGGCGCGAGGGCAAGCAAACCCGGTTGTCCACATCGCTCTGGAAAACCGGGTGGAAATCCTTGTGAAAGGCGGGGAATGTTGCGCTTCCCCGCAGGCGTGCTTAACCTTGCCGCGCGTCTACCTCACCCCCGCTCCCCCTCGCCGCGTGGCGGAGAGGGGGTCAGGGGGTGAGGTCACATTGGAGGGCCTCTGCGAAGGTCAGCTCTCGTCGGCGCCGCCCTGTGGATGGCGGCGTGCTCCCGGCCCACCGGTCCGATCGTCATCGGCCTCGCCGGCCCGTTCGCGGAGCCGCGGGGCGTCTCGATGCTCAAGGCCGCCCGCCTGGCGGTGAACCAGGTCAACGCCAAGGGGGGCGTGCGGGGCCGGCTGCTGGAGCTCGAGGTCGCGGACGATTCGGGAAGCGAGGACGGCGCGGTGGGGGTCGCCGAGCGGCTGTACGGCGACCCGGCCGTCGTGGCGGTGATCGGGCACCTCACCTCGGGCACGTCGATCGCCGCCGCACGGGTGTACGGCGCGGGGGCGACGCCGGTCGTCATGATCTCGCCCTCTGCCTCGAGTCCCGACCTCAGCGGCATCAGCCCCTACGTGTTCCGGGTGTGCCCCAGCGACCTGCAGCACGGGCCGCATCTCGCCCGGTTCGCCTGGCGGACGCTCGGGGCGCGACGCGCGGGGATCATCTACGTCAACAATGACTACGGGCGCGGCGTGCGCGGCACCTTCGCTGCGGAGTTTACCCGGCTGGGCGGGACCATAGTGGAGGCGGACCCGTATGTGCCGACGACCGCCTCGCTCGAGCCCTACCTCTCGCGCATGCGGCGGGGGAGCGGGGGCGTGGGCGTGCTGTTGCTCGCGACCGAGCGGCCGGGGGCCGAGCTGGCGCTGCGCGAGATGCAGGCGTTGGGGATCAAGTGGCCGGTGCTGGGCGGGGATGCGCTGACCGGAATCGAGGCCGACGGCGCGCTCGCCGAGGGTGTGCGGGTCTCGTCGGCGTACCTGCCCGACCGCCCGGACCAGCGCAATGCCGCGTTCGTGGCGGCCTACGCGCGCGCGTATCCCGGCGAGCGGCCGGACCATCGTGGCGCGGGCGCGTACGACGCCGTGCTCCTGCTGGCACACGCGATCGACGCCGCAGGGACCGGCCGCCGCGCGATCCGGGACTACCTGGCGAGGGTGGGTCACGGGCGGGCGCAGTTCGAGGGGGTCACGGGCGCGATCGCGTTCGACTCGAGCGGCGACGTCTCGGGGAAGCCGGTGGTGATCGGTGTTGTGCGGGGCGGGCAGCTCGTCACGCTGGCGGAGGAGTGATGCGCGGGCCGCTGGACACGATCCGCGCGCGCATCCTGATCGGGCTGGTGCTGCTGATGGCGGGCCTGGTCGCCACGGCCGTGGGCGGCGCCGCGACCCTGCGCCGACTGCGCGGCGCCGTGGCCGACGAGCTGGCCGCCCTGCGCACGTCCACGGAGATCGGGAGCGGCTTCGTGACGAGCGTGCTCGAGGAGATCCGGGCCGCGGAGCAGTACCTCGTGACGCCCACGGCGGAGGGGCGCCAGCAATTCCAGCGCTCGGCCGAGGAGGCCTTCGGGTACGAGAAGCGGCTCGCCGCGCTGGGCGGCCTGGCGGTCGAGGACCGGCTCACGATCAACCGACTGCGGCAGCTACACGCCACGATCCAGAGCGAATACTCCATCGCGCACGCGCTCAGCGATCTCGGGCGCAGTCAGGAGGCGCTCGCCCGGGTGAGCGCCGTACGACCGCAGGCCGCCGAGCTGACCCGACTGGTGCGCGATCTGTCGCGGCGGCAGGCTCAGAAGGCGGGGCATGCCGCCGATCGCCTCGAAGCCGACTCGACCGACCGCGAGCGGAAGCTGTGGGTGCTCGTCGTGACCCTGGTGCTCGTGGGGTTTTTCCTGTCGCGCTACACGCTGCAGTCGGTGCAGGGGCCGCTGAGCCGGCTGATTACCGCCGCGGAGCGCTTCGGGGCCGGGGATCTGCGTCCGGTGACCACGGGCGACATGCCGCGCGAGTTCCGCGTGCTGGCGGACGCGATGCAGCACATGGGCGACCGGCTGCGGCAGATCGTGGGCGAGGTGATCGGAGAGTCGGACCGCATTGCGGGATCGGCCGGCGACCTCTCGGCGGTGAGCGAGCAGCTGGCCGCGTCGTCCAGTGAGGTATCGACCGCGATGGTCCAGATCTCGAGCGGCGCGGACGAGCAGCGGGCCGCGCTCGGCTCGATGGGCACGGGGATCGAGGAGCTGCGGAAGGCCACGGCCGACATGGCCGAGGCCGCGGAGCGGGCCGCGCAGCTGGGGGAGGAGATCCGCACCGTGGCCGAGCGCCACCGCGGCGACGTGGCGGCCGCCGGCAGCGCGCTGCTCGACGTGCGCGAGGTCGTGCAGACCACGTCGAAGCAGCTCGCGCAGCTCGCCGAGCTGAGCGCGTCGATCGACGACTTCGTCGACCTCATCAAGCGCATCTCGTCGCAGACCAACCTGCTCGCGCTCAACGCCGCGATCGAGGCCGCCCGGGCCGGCGAGCACGGTCGCGGCTTCGCGGTGGTGGCCGAGGAGGTGCGGCAGCTCGCCGATGAGTCGGCGCGCGCCGCGGAAGAGGTCACCCGCACGACGGCGCTCATCCGCGAGCAGATGGAAGACGTCACGGCGACGATGACCGTCGGTCAGGCCAAGGTCCGCGGGATCGAGTCGGTCGCGGAAGGGGCGGCCCGCGGCCTCGCGGAGATCGCGGCGGCGGTGGAGCTGGTGGAGCAAGCCGCGGCGCGCGTGCGCGTGGCGGCGCAGGCGAACCGCGAGACGACGGCGCGGCTGCAACAGAAGGCGGAGCAGGTGGGAGGGCGGGCCATCGCCCACGCGGCGAGCGCCGAGCAGGTCACCGCGGCGTCCCAGGAGCAGGGCGCGTCCACCCAGGAGATGGCAGCGGCCGCCGCAGCTCTGCTCCAGGCGGCGGAAAAGCTGCGCGGGTTGGTGCGGGGGTTCCGGGTCTAGGGCCGCCAGCTCGGCTGCATGTCGTTCGAGGTGGCGCCGGGATCAAGCCCGCGAACCGGAACGCGGCTGGTTAGGTAGGTGGCTGCCGTCGTCCCGACCGGCAGTCGGTATGCCATGAACCCGCCGTACTGCCCGTTCGGCCCGCTGCCCACCAGGACGATCTGCGTCCCGTCGGGGGACCAGTCATGCCCGAGACCGTTCGTGCTGATGTCGCAGAAGCCTTCGCTCGTCACCTGTTGCTCGCCAGTCCCGTCAACGCGAATCCGCCAGTAGTCGATCGAGCAGCCGCTGATGTTGCGGAGGAACAGCAGCTGCGAGCCGTCGGGCGAGAAAACCGGCCGGAAATCGAAAGCCGCACCGAGCGTGAGCCTTCGGAGCCCGCTGCCGTCCCGGTTGATCGCGTACAGCTTGCTCTGGCCCAGCGTGTCCGTCGCGCTGAAGACGATCACGTCGCCGCGCGGCGACCAGTCGAGGTCCGCGATCTGTAGCACCCCCGTGCCGAAGTCGAGGGGCTGCGGCGTGAGCTGGGTGACGCCGGTGCCGGCGAAGTTCGCCACATAGAGCGCGCTCGTCGTCTTCGGGATTACGTCTGCCGTGAGGCTGTCGAGGGTGAACGCCAGCCGATCCGGACTGCGGGGATCCCAAGCGAAGCTCCCGGAGCCCGTGCGCCGGGTGGGCACCACGTCACTGAAGATCTTTCGCGGCGCCTGGGACAAGAGCGGGAGCGGACCCGTGGCGTCGAGGATCACGCACACGTTCGTGGGGAAGCCGACGCCGCACTCGAAGGCGAGGTGGGCCCCGGTGGGACTCCAGCGCGGCCGGTACGCCCCCAGGGTATCGCGCGTCACCAACGCATCGGTGTCTCCTGCCCAGCGAGCCACCCACAGGTCCTGCGTCCCGACCGCGTTAAACGTGTACGCCACCCGCTGCCGGTCGGGGGAATAGCGGGGGTTCACGTCCCCAAACGCTCCGTTCGGGCTGATACGGAAGCGTCCCGTCCCGTTCGTGTTGTTGCAGAACACGCCGCTCGAGAGGCCGCTCGCGGAGTCACCTGCGAAGAGCACGGCGGGAATCGTGACCGGGGCGCTCACCTCGAGCCGGAGTGTGTCGGTCGCGCCGGGGATCGCCGCGGCGATCCGCGCTGGCCCGCACGAGGTCCCCGACAGCGCCGTGACCGTGAGGTCGCTCGCCAAGGAAACGAGCCCCGGCGTCACGTTCGACAGTCGCACGGGCACGAGGGGAACGGGCAGGCCGATCGCATCCCGGACCGTGGCCGCCATCACGAGCGAGCCACCCTGCTTGAGGGTGAGGTTCTGTGGCCCCACGGTCACCGTGCACAGCGCGCCGATCGGACACGGCCCGACATAGAGGACAGGTACCGAGTCGATGCGCGTGGCCCGACCGGCCTCGACGGTCACCGTGTCGAAGCCCGTGTAGAGCACGGTGCCGTCGCTCGAGCGAATGCCCTGGAGCTGGACGGTGTACGTCTGCACGGTGCCGACGAGCAGGATCGGCACCGTGAGGCTCGCGTCCCCGGCGCTATCCACGGCAACGACCGTGTCCGCGACGACGACGCCCGCCCGGGCGCCGGAGCCGATCACGAGCACGTGCAGCTGATCGAGGTCGCGCAGGAGTACCGTGGCGGCGCTCCCGGGGAAGACCGGTGCGATCGAGAGCCGCGGGCCGCCGAGCTCCGGCCCCGCCCACTCCGCGCAGGCGAGCGCGGCCCCGAGGCCGGCGAGCGCCAACCAGCGGCGCCGGCTCACCGACTCCACTCCAGCAGCAACACGGCGCGCGGCCCCACGAGCGACACCGAGTTGCCGTTGTCGTCGGCCAACCGGCCGAACGCCGCCTGGCCCTGGAACAGGAGAGCAACCGTGCCGCTCGCCCGGTAGCGCACGTCGATCCCGGGCCGCACCAGCCAGCCGAGCAGCTTGACACTGCCGGTATCCGGCCCCGCCAGCTCGTGGCGAAACTCCACGTTCGGGGCGAGGTTCACGGCCGGCGACAGCGGGCGCTCGAGCCGCGCCCCCAGGGCGAGCAGATTGCCGCGAGGCACCTTGACGGCGTTGAGGTTGGTCGAGTTATACGCCCGGGGGCGCAACCGGTGCATGTCGTAGCCGTAGAAGGAGAGGCTGCTCCGGCCCGCGGGGACGCTGGCCGTGTAGACCACGGCGCCGCGGTAGTAGCCGCCCCCCCCCAGCGGACCCTCGACGCCGAGGCGCGCCCGCCCCTCGCCGCCGGGCTCGAGCTGCCCGGTCCCCGTCACCGGCGTGTAGCTCGCGTGCCAGCGGTAGCTCGCTCCTACACCCCCGGCCCAGCGCTCACCCAACTTTGCCGCGTAGCCGAACCCGGCGGTCATGCCGCCGCCCGAGCCGAACGTCGGGGTGGTGAAGTTCAGCACCTCGGTGGCCAGCGCGGAGAGCAGCGGTACGCTCAGCGAGTCGACGGTCTTGTTGCCCGTCGGCAGCGTGCCGACAACCGAGAGTACGAGGTGCCCGGGGACGGCGGCAAAGCTGGCGCGTGCGTCCGTGTCCGTGAAGCCGGAGACCTCCAGCGTGCCGTTCGCGGCGGTCGCTGCGGACGCGTGCGCGTAGGCGGAGGACAGATCCACGGTGAAACGCTGGCCGAAGCGCCGAGACAGCGTGATGGGAACGGTCCATTCGATCACGTGGTCGAACGCAGACCCCGAGCCGAAGTAGTAGCTGTCCAACACCACCCCGGTCCGCGCGGTCGTGG
>WNGD01005892.1_pt1 | contig 11821 bp, 12 predicted proteins | sample 5400671 | NCBI WGS metagenome assembly WNGD01 (sample SAMN13153369, study PRJNA577476) | soil metagenome | isolation source: 40 cm soil or saprolite under grassland replicate 2 | place: USA:California | collected 2016-06-15
GCCCAACTTAGGAGAAGCGAACCGACGGCGGGGTGCGGCTGTACGCCTGACTCGTACCCTGGCGGTGTGAGCCTGAGGGCCGTGGTGAGGCGGTCGGTGCCGCGCCGGGGATGGGCGGGCGCCGGAGATGTGCTGCTGGTAGTCCTGGTGACGGCGTTGCAGGTGACCGGGCCGCGGTCAGGTAGTCCTGGGCATGTGCCGGATTTGCTGGCCGGGCTGGCTGGGGCCACTTTGGGGGTGGCTGCGGCGCTGGTCGGCGGCGTGGCGTTGTGGTGGCGCCGTTCCTGGCCGGTCGGCGTGCTGGCGGTGTGTGTGGCGGGGTATGCGGTCAACGCGGCGGTGGTTCCGGGTGTGCCGCCGTATGCGGGTTGGGTCGCGCTGTATGCCGCGGGCGTGTATGGCGGCCGGGTGCGCCGGGCCGGGTATGCGGTGACGGCCGGGGCGGTCGCCCTGGGGCTGGTGTTCGGGGTCTGCGCCCTGGTGTACCCGAAGACGGCCGGTGAGCTGGTGGTGCTGATCGCGGTGACCGTGACCGCTGCCCTTCTGGGGATGTTGGTACGGTCGCGGCGGGCGCAGTTGGGCGCGCTGCGCGATCGTGCCGCCGCGCTGGAGCGGGAGCGGGAGTCGGCCGCGGCCCGGGGCGCGGCTGAGGAGCGGCTGCGGATCGCGCGGGACGTGCATGACCTGGTGGGCCACGCGCTGAGCGGGATCGCTGTGCAGTCCAGCACCGCGCGGCTGGCGCTGGACGCGGGCCGGTTCACCGCGGCGCGGACGGCACTGTCGGCGGTGGAGTCGGCCAGCCGGTCCGCGCTGACGGAGATGCGGCAGCTGCTTGGCGGGCTCCGGGCCGGGGACGCGGGCGAGTACGGCCCTACCCCAGGGCTGGCGGATCTGCCCAGCCTGGTCGAGGGCCTGCGCGCGCAGGGGGTGCCGGTGGCGCTGTCGGTCGGCGAGCTCGGTGAGGTGCCCGGCGCTGCCTCCCTCGCCGCCTACCGGGTGGTGCAGGAGGCACTGACCAATGCGGTCAAGCACGCCGCCGGCAGCCAGGTGACGGTGGCAGTGGCGGCGTCAGGCGGTGCCCTGCTGGCCACGGTTGAGGATTATGCGCAGCAGGCGGCCCCGCAGGGCGAGCGGGTAGAGGGCCATGGGCTGGCCGGCATGCGCGAACGTGTCGCCGGGCTCGGTGGTGAGGTCAATGCCGGGCCGGCGGGCGACCATCCGGGCTGGCGGGTCCGGGCCCGCATTCCTTACGGCGGGGAGGGTGGGGCATGAGCGTCCGGGTGGCGATCGCCGATGACCAGTCGCTGGTGCGCGATGGCTTTCGGGTCCAGCTCGGCCTGGCCAGCGACATGGCGTTCGCCGGTGAGGCGTCCACTGGAGAGCAGGCGGTCGCGCTCGCCCGGCGGGAGCACCCGGATGTGATCTTGATGGATGTCCGGATGCCGGTACTCGACGGCATCGAGGCCACCCGGCGTATCACCGCCGATCCACAGACGTCGGGAGTCAGGGTGCTGGTGCTGACGACGTTCGATGTGGACGAGTACGTGTTCGCGGCGCTGCGGGCCGGGGCGAGCGGGTTTCTGCTCAAGGACGCGACGCCGGAGGAGCTGCTCGCGGCAATCCGCGTCGTCGCCTCCGGAGAGGCGCTGCTCGCCCCCGCTGCGACCCGGCACCTGGTCGATGCCTTCGTGTCCCGGCCCAGCCTGGGCCGCCCGGACGCCCGGCTGGTGGGCGAACTCACCGGCCGGGAACGCGAGGTGCTGCGGCTGGTCGCGCAGGGCCTGTCCAACGCCGAGATCGCCGGCCGGCTGGTGGTGAGCCCGGCGACCGCCAAGACCCATGTCAGCCGCATCCTCACCAAGCTCGGCCTGCGCGACCGGGCCCAGCTCGTCATCGCCGCCTACGAATCCGGGCTCATCACCCCCGGCGGCTGACCGGAGCACTCCGGCCGCGTACATCCCGCGGTGTATCCCGTAGGCCGCAGTCGCACAGGCTAGTGCGTCCCGGCGGCCGACGCCGAATGTGGCAGCGCTCCCTAGCGTCGAACGTGTCCACCTCATCACCTTCAGGGGGGAACTGTCATGAACACCGTCGTCGTCGAGGCGCTGACCAAGCGGTACGGCACCATCACCGCGGTCGACGACCTCACGTTCCAGCTGGCACCGGGCCGGATCACCGGGTTCCTCGGCCCGAACGGGGCCGGGAAATCGACCACGATCCGCGTCCTGCTCGGCCTGGCCCGGCCGACTTCTGGCCGCGCCACCATCAACGGGCGCCCCTACGCCGAGCTGCGCGACCCGCTCCGGCAGGTTGGCGCGCTGCTCGACCCGAACGTGTTCCATCCCGGGCGCTCGGGCCGGGCAGCGCTGCGGATCGCGGCGCGGCCCGGCCGGATCCCCCGCTATCGCGTCGAGGAGGTGCTTTCTCTGACCGGGCTCGCCGGTGCCGCGCACCGCCACGTCGGCGGCTACTCGCTGGGCATGCGGCAACGGCTCGCGCTGGCCGCCGCGCTGCTCGGCGACCCGCAGACCCTCGTGCTCGACGAGCCAGCCAGCGGGCTGGACCCCGAGGGCGTGCACTGGCTGCGCGGCCTGCTGCGCGGCCTCGCCGACCAGGGCCGCACCATCTTCGTCTCCAGCCACCAGCTCGCCGAGCTGGCACAAACCGCCGACGACGTGGTCATCATCAACCAGGGCCGGCTCATCGCAGCGGGCCCGATGGCCGACCTGCTCGAACGCACCGAGGCCTCCTCCCTCGAAGACCTCTTCCTTGGCGTCACCTCCCCAGACAGCCAAGCCGCCCATCCCGCGTCCGCACGGCTAAGGAGCCTGTCATGAGATCACTCATCGCCGCGGAGCTGCTCAAGCTCCGCAGCACCCGAAGCGCCTGGATCCCGCTCGCCGCGGCGCTCGCCGCCGCCGTGGTCGCAGTCATAGCCAACACCTCAACCGCCGGCCACGGCGGCAACCCACCACTGTCCCCCGCCGCACTGCCAGATCTGCTGCGCTCATCGGGCGGGCAGCTCGTCGACGGGGCGGTGCTGCTCGCCTGGATCGTGCTGTCCGCGGGGGAGTTCCGGCACCGCACCTCGGTGACCACCTTCCTCGGCCAGCCCCGGCGGCTGCGCGTCGTGTCCGCCAAACTCGCCGCCGCCGCCCTGACCGGTGCCGCGGTCGGCCTGCTCGCCGAAGCGCTCAGCGCCGCCACGTCCGCCACCGTGCTGTCCGCACACCACGTGCCGCTGCACTGGGCCCAGCCAGGCGTGCCCGGCGCGGTCATCACCGTGCCGCTGCTCGCCGCCCTCTACGGCGTGCTCGGCGCCAGCCTCGGGCTCCTGCTGCGTAACACCGCCGCCGCCCTGGGGCTGGCACTGATGTGGGCATTCGTCGTCGAAGGAATACTCCCGGTACTGATCCACGCGCCCGGTGCGGTCCGCTGGCTCCCCCAAGCCGCCGCGAACGCCGTGCTCCACGGCGCTTCCGCCACCACGCTGCCCGCAGGCGTGGCGCTCGCGGTCCTGGCCGGTTACGCGGTCGTGCTGGCCACCGGCGGCGCGCTGGTCACCACCCGGCGAGAGATCGGCACCGCCACAGGATGACCAGCCAACCGTGATCTGGCTCCGCACCAGCGACGACAATGCCGCGCGCACGGTGGGCGTTCAGCTCGCGAGCCCCGCCGCTAGGCGGACCCCCTGGGTCAGCGGACGCGGTAGGCCGCGACCGCCCGCTCCAGCACTGGCCGGGCCCAGGCCCAGCGAGCGGCGGGTGCCGCGGCCACGATGACGCTCGCTCCGGCCCGCCCTTTTACCAGGCAGGCCAGTTCCTGGTAGTGATGCGCCCCGATCCGTGTGAGGTAGTCATCGATAACGCACGAGCCGGTGCCACCCAGGAACGCCAGCCCGGTGGCCGCAGCGTCCTCGCGCGCCCAGGACGCGTCCTCGGCCCGCAGCACGCGCAGCCGGTACACGGCCCAGTTCCGGAGGTTCTCGCCGCCCTGCCGGGGCGTGGCATTCAGGTAAAGGAGATAGGCCCTGCCGCGGCCAACCCGGGCGGCGGATACAGCGTCGCTGTCGCTGAGGACCCGGCGCATTTCCGGCGGGTAGGATAGCACCGCCGTCCGGTTGGGTAGCGGCAGCCTGGGCCACCCGGCGGGTGCCGGGGCCGGAACGAGAGCCTGGAACGGTGATACCCGGGTGGTGGCCGGGGTGTGACCAGGCCGTCCTGACACGGCACACGCCACTACCACGGACCCGGCGGCAGCGAGCCCGGCGAGGAGAGAGAGCACCCCGCGGCGCCACGACATGATCGTCACCGAATCTCCTCCGCTTGCCCAGCTGCGGGGGATCGTTCCGCTAGATGTTGCCGTCGCCGTCGCTGGGGCCGCCGTTGTTGTCGGCATCCCCGTCCCCGCCGTTACCCTGTGGAATTGGATTCGGCGGCGGGGCAGGCGGGGTGGTCACCGCCGGGGCCGTGGCCCGGTGGTGATGGCGCCGGTGATGCCGCCGGGCCGCGTGCTTTTGCACCGCCGGGCTTGTCGCCGGCGAGGCGTCATTGGTCGCTGCCGGCACCGGTGATGCTGGTTTGTGCGCCGTCATTGCTGAGTGGTGTGCGCTGGCGGCGCTGCAGCCTGCCACGAGTACCGCGAGCAGGGCGAGACCGGCCGCCAGCCGGGCAAGCGTCAACCGCATGGAAGCTGCCCTTCGCATTGTCGAGATCTTGCTGACGCGGCGGCCGCCTGCTTGCACTAGTGAACACGGCCAGAGAGTGGGTGCGGTTCGATCCGGCCGGACAGCGTGTTCAGGTGCCGCAGTAGGTGACGTACGGAGCGCCGCCCGCAGGCGCCGGTCCGGCGTAATCCTCCAGGCCAGGCCGCTCCTCGCAAGGCCGGGAGACCGCACCGAGGAGGCGGTGGAACGGCCCCATATCACCAAGAGCCGCCTGCGCGAGTGCCTCCTCGACGCGGTGGTTGCGCGGAATGTAGGCGGGGTTGACCCGGTCCATGGCAGCGGCGACCGCGGCCCGGCCCGCCGGCAGCACCGCCGCGCGGCGGTCGGCCCATGCGTCGAACGGCTCCGGCTCTGTGAACATCGTCCGCGCGGTACCGGCCGACAGCGCGCGGAAGAACTGCGTGAAGTCCACCTTCTGCGCGCGCATCAGCTCCAGGAGGTCTGTCACGAGCTCCCGGTTCGGCGCCGCGAGCCCGAGCTTGGCCGCCATGCCCTCGTCCCAGTGCCGCTCGTAGGCGACGGCGAACCCGCTCAGGACCTCTGCGGCTGCCTCGGCCGCAGCCCCGCTGTTCTCGTCGATCAACGGCAGCAGGGTCTCGGCCAGCCGGGCCAGGTTCCACTGCATGATCGCCGGCTGGTTACCGTAGGCGTAGCGGCCGCCGTGGTCGATGGAGCTGAACACCGTCGCCGGATCGTAGGCGTCCATGAACGCGCACGGGCCGTAGTCGATCGTCTCGCCGGAGATCGTCGTGTTGTCGGTGTTCATGACCCCATGCACGAACCCGGCCAGCATCCACCGGGCCACCAGCGATGCCTGCGCCCAGGCCACGCGCCGGAGCAGGTCGAGGTAGCGGTTCGGGGCATCGGCGGCCTCCGGGTGGTGCCGGCCGATAGCGTAGTCGGCCAGCGCGCGCAGCCGGTCCCGGTCGCCGGACGCGGCAGCGTACTGGAAAGTGCCCACCCGCAGGTGGCTCGCGGCGACCCGGGTAAGCACCGCACCCGGCAGCTCACTCTCGCGAAGAACCCGCTCGCCGGTAGCCACCACCGCGAGCGCCCGCGTGGTCGGGATCCCCAGGCCCTGCATGGCCTCACCAATCAGGTACTCGCGCAGCATCGGGCCCACCGCTGCCTTGCCGTCGCCGCCGCGCGCAAACGGGGTGCGCCCCGACCCCTTCAGGTGCAGGTCGCGGCGGCGGCCGTGGATGTCGGTCACCTCGCCGAGCAGCAGCGCCCGGCCATCCCCGAGCCGGGGCACATAAACACCGAACTGGTGACCGGCGTAGGCCTGGGCGACCGTCGTGACTCCCTGCGGGACCTGCCCCACCAGCAGCAATACTCCCAACGACTCCCGCAACGCCGCGGGATCGGCACCCAGCTCGATCGCCAGCTCATCGTTGAGCACCAGCAGCTCCGGAGCTTGCACCGGCGCCGCCGCCCACGGCACGGACAGGCCCGGCACCTCGCGAGCGTAGGAATCATCGAACCGGAACAAGGTCGTCGCCACGGTCATACGGTCAAGGCTACGAACCCAGGCGGCCTACCGCGGACTGCTCCCGGCCGTCCGGCTCCTCACCAGCAGTTTCAACCACATGGTTGACGGACCGGTGGTCGCGGTTCTACGATTTCTTTCAACCAGGGGGTTGAAACGAGGGATCAAATGACGGCGGACACACTGTCCCGGGTCTTCTCTGCTCTTGCCGATCCGACGCGCCGCAGCATTGTGGCCCGGCTTGCCGACGGTGACGCAACGGTGAACCAGCTAGCTGAGCCGTACCGGATGACGCTGCAGGCCGTCTACAAGCACCTGCGGGTGCTCGAGGACGCCGAGCTGGTTAGCCGGCCGCGCGGGCAGCAGCCTCGGCCGGTGCACTTGGAGACGAAGGTCTTCGACGTGATGGACGCCTGGATCGAGCGCTACCGGCGCCGGGCTGAGCAGCGGTACCGCCGCCTCGACGCCGTCCTGGCGGCGATGAACGAAACCAATGACGAGGATGGAGCCCACCATGACCAAGACCATGGAGACAACCATCGAGGCTGACCCGATGCTGCCGATCATCCGTATGACTCGTGAGTTCGCGGCAACACCTGAACAGCTATTCCGGGCCCACACCGACCCGGCGCTGTTCGCCCAGTGGGTTGGCCCGAACGCCATGGACACTCGGATCGAGCACTGGGACGCCCGCACCGGTGGCAGCTGGAGGTTCGTCTCGGTGCGCGAGGGCGAGGAGTACGCGTTCCGCGGCTGCTTTCACGAGGTGCGCCGGGACCGTATCGTGCAGACCTTCACCTTCGAGGGTGAGCCCGACGGCGTCGCGCTGGAGACGTTGTGGTTTGACGACCTCGGTAACGGTCGCAGCCGGCTGCGCACGCAGTCGCTGGTCGACAGCTTCGAAGGCCGGGACGCCTGGCTGGCGAGCGGCATGGAGACCGGCGTCAACGAGGGTTACGCGAAGCTCGACCGGATGTTTGCCGATGGCGCTGTCTGACCGCCCCGCCGAGCGGCACCGGCAAGTCGGCCTGCTGTTCACCGACCGGGTCCGCGGGACCCGGTCCTGGGACGCCCCGACCCCGGTCGCTGGCTGGGTCGCTCGCGACATCGTGCGACATCTGACCCAGTGGCTCTCTGGGTTTGTCTCCGCCGGCGCGGCCATCGAGTTGACCAGCGGGCCGTCCGTGGACGATGATCCGGTTGCCGCCTGGCAGATCCACTGCTCCGCCGTGCAAGCCATGCTGGACGACCCGGCGACCGCGGAGCGCGTCCTGGCCAATCCGCACATCGGCGCACTGCCCCTGGACCGCGCGATCGACCAGTTCTACACCCCAGACGTTTTCATGCACACCTGGGACCTTGCCCGCGCCACCGGCCAGGAGGACCGGCTGGACCCCGACTTCTGCGCCCAGCTGCTCGCCGGGATGGAGCAGATGGAAGAGGCCATCCGGTCGTCCGGCCATTACGGGGCGAGAGTGGAGGTGCCCGGCGATGCCGACCCGCAGACCAAGCTGCTGGGGTTCATCGGCCGGGATCCCTTCTGGACAGCTGCCAAAACGTCCTGGGTGTGAGCTGAGCCGCCTGCCTGTGCGGGATGGGACCGGCGAGCTGGATGTGGATGAGCGGGCGGAGCTTCCGGAGCCCGGCGGTGCCCTGCCGAACCGGTAGTCACAGCGTGGTGTGTCAGCGGATAATCCAGGCATGACCGCCAAGTGCTGCACGTGCGGCCGGTTTGTGCGTGCCTGCAGAGAATGCGGTGCCCGTTACTGCGGCCGCTGCCAGCAGATGCAGCACGACCACAGCTGGGAACCTAAGCGCAAGCACAAGCGGGCCAGCCGGCGAAGGCTCAGGCAACTCCTGGCTGGCCGCTAGGGAGCGCGGTTAGCGTTCCGGCCGACCGGTTGCCCGGTGGGCGGCGGTGAGGTGGTAGGCAAGCAGCAGGGCCACCAGCACGACCATGATCACGATGCTGAGCGGGAGAGTGAAGATCGGGGTGGCTGCCGCGGCCGCCAAGATCAGAGCTCCGGTGAGAAGCGTCAGTTGGCGGGCTGCGGGTTCGCCGCTCCCGTGGGTGCTGAGCTGTGCCAGGACGACGATGTATATCGTGACCGGGATGGCCACGGTAAAGGCCGCGAAGGATGGGGTGACGCGGGTGCCGTGGGTGAGAGTGCCGATCACGACCTGAAGCCCGGCGCCGAGGGCCGCGACCGCGGCGAAGATCAGGTAGTGCGCGAACGCCCACACGAACGTCCAGCGCAGCGATTGCCGGATTTGCTCGGTAGCGGAGTGCTTGAAATACGACCACCACAGCGCGAAAACAAGCAGCAGCCCGGCGGCTGCCGCGGTGATGAGGCCGGGCGAGGGCCGGCTGTGGTCCACCGCTTCCTGCATTGCGGTGGCGATCGCTGCAACGACCTCCCCGAGCACGATGATGGTGAATTCTCCGTACCGCTCGGCTATGTGCCCCGGATGCCAGGGTGTGGGCCGCCCGCCGAACTCGGCCCAGGCCGGTACCGCCAGCTCGGCGGCCACCAGCACGAAAAAGCCGGTCAGGTGGGCCAGCCCCGGCAGGAAGAGCCAGCCGATCCAGCACAGCTGGACCACGGTGACGCCGACCGCGTACCGCAGCGTGCCGGCGCGGCCTTCAGGGTGGCTCTGGGCAGCGCGCAGCCACTGGGTCACCAGGGCCATCCGCATGATCACATAGCCGACCACGGCCAACGTGAAGTCGAAGTGCTCGAACGCCGCAGGGATCCCGGCCGCGAAGACCAGCACGCCCGCCATCTGCAACAACGTGAGCAACCGGTAGGGCACGTCGTCGGTGTCGTAGGCGGAGGCGAACCAGGTGAAGTTCACCCAGGCCCACCACAGGCCGAAGAAAACCGCCGCGTAGCCCGCCAGCGCGTGGCCCACATCCCCTTGCGCCAGCGCGTGGTGCAGCTCGATGCCCGCCCGCGCCACCGCAACCACGAACGTCAGGTCAAACAGCAGCTCCAGTGGCGTGGAGGCGCGGTGGGCCTCGGCCGGATCGCGGCCAGACATCCGCCGCACCCACGGCAGCGGGCGTGATGCGGACTCGCTCATCCCATGCCACCGGCACGGGCAAATGTGAACGCCATCTCCACGTTCTACCAGCCAGGTAGCGGACCGAGGCGAGGGCTATCCCGGCCGAAGATGCGACATCACCATCCGGCCGCGCCACCGTTCGTAATCGTGGTCGATCAGCGGTCACGGTGGACGGCACCGGCGTCGGCCACACCGTCCGCCGTGGACCACGGCGTGGCGGGTCGTGCCAGTCCTTCGCCGTCAACCACAACGTCCACCCGCTCCTGGAAGAACGCGACCAGGTCGCGGATCTTCGGGTTCTCCGGGATCGGGTCCGGATAACTCCACGCGACATCCTTGACGAAGGCGTCCCCGACCCGGACCGACCAGTAACGGGCACGGCCCTTGTACGGGCAGACCGACGTCGCGTCGCTCGCTTCGAAGAACTCGGTGCGCACGTCCTCGAATGGCAGGTAGTAGCGGGCCGGCAGGGTGGTCTCAAACAGCAGCAGCGGCCGGACGCTGTCGGCTACCACCTGACCGCCCACCAGCACCTGCACCCGCGCGAGCTGCGCAGCGTGTCCACCCGGTGGTGCGGGTCACGGGCGTGCATCACGACCCGCTCGTCCTCCTCATACCACTCCAGCTGCCGCCAGGAGAACGTCACGTGATCAGCGAGCGCGGCCAGGGCGCCGCTGGGGTTGGGATGGGTCCACGCCGCGCGCTCGGCTCGCTTGCCGCCCACCTGGACGGTCCAGGTGCGCTGCGCGCCATCGGCTCTTTCATCGACGAGCGCACCGCCGACGACATCCATCTCCGGCAGGCACTAAGTCGGCAGTCCGCCGGGCCCGTACTGGACCAGGAGCTGCGCCCGGTCACTCTCGGCGACGATCTTGTCGCCGAGCCGTACCCGGACCCGGCGGCCGGTCGGCTCAACAAACGGCTGCGGCGGCTGGAAGCTGGTCACGGTGTCCCCATCAGATATCAACCACGGTTCAACCCTATGCGGGGCACTGACGGCGCAGTTGGCCACCGCCCCGCGCGCACGCGAAACGATGCCAAGTGCCCGACCCCGGCCTGACGCACCGCACTCACCGGGTTCCGGGTTGCCAGCCGCTATCAGGTGCCGGGCGGACGCGTTGCGCAGAATGCGGTCGCCTGATTGATGGCGGCTTCGGCGGTGTGGGTTCCACGCCGGTGCGGAACACGGCCTCGATCCCTTCTCACCAAGGGATCGAGGCCGTGCTGTCGACCGCCCCGCCCGTGATCATGGACCGCCACGCGGGTTCAGGTCGAAGTAGCTAGTCCGGGAACCGGTTGGCGCGCCAGAAGGCTTCCCACATTGAGACCTGCTCGTCGTTGATGCGCTTGAGCGCGCGGGCGGCGCGCCGCACTGGCTGCAAGGCCCGGGGGCGAGGTGCCGGCTTGTTAGCTGTCATCGAGATCACACATCTCCGGTTGCCTGTGGCTGGTCTGCCACGGTCAGGTGCGAGGCGAGACGCAGATCGAGGTCATGCGTCCCTGCCGCTCCGCCGTTGGCCGACTTAGCCGTGTGGATGTGAACACTCTCGAGAATCGCGCTAAGGCACCCCGGCCCGCATCGGGCGGGCGCCCTATTTCTGGCGCCCCTTCTCCCCGGCAGTCACTAAGGCATGGCTGAGCAGGTCTTGGTGACGATCCGCCCTTGGTCGTGGACTTCGGGGTTGACCTGCGGCGGCGCGGCTAGGCGGGTGCCTGGTCGGGGGCCCGGACGGTAACCGCAGCACCAGCCGGAATCCGAGGTGGCTCGTTGAGGTGTCGATAGCCTGGGCCATCCGGGCGGCGGGGCGGTAGCGGCGGCAGTAGTTCGGGGCGCACAGGTGCGAGCCGCCTTTCATGACCTTGCGCGGGATGCGGGCCGGGTCCCGCGGGTCGGCGCTTTGCTCACCGCCGCCGGGGACGGTGCAGCACGCGTGTGCCGCGGGTGGGTGCCCGGTGTACCAGTCCGATGTCCACTCCCAGACGTTGCCGATCATGTCGTAGAGGCCGTACCCGTTGGCGGGGAACGCGCCGACCGGCGAGGTTCCGTCATACCCGTCGTCGCAGGTGTTCTCGATGGGAAACTCGCCCTGCCAGGTGTTGGCCATCCAGTCGCCCCCCGGGTTGAATTCGTCTCCCCAGGAGAACTCGGTGCCGTTCAGCCCACCGCGGGCGGCCAGCTCCCACTCGGCCTCGGTGGGCACGGCCTTGCCTGCCCAGCTCGCGTAGGCGGCGACATCTGCCCAGGCGACGTGCACAACTGGATGGTCTGGCTTGTTGCGGATCGAGCTGCCGGGTCCCTGCGGGTGCCGCCAGTCCGCACCTGGCACGGGCGTCCACCAGTTGTGCGGATCGGCCAGGCTCACCCGGTGCCGCGGTGCCACGAACACGGCGGAAAACGGGACGAGCATCTCCGGCCTGGCGCCGGGGTAGTCCGCGGAGTCGGGCGCCTGCTCGGCGACGGTGACATGCCCGGTCTTGCGCACGAACCGGCCGAATTCCCGGTTGGTGACCGGGCAGGGATCGATCCAGAATCCGCCGAC
>WNGD01005893.1_pt1 | contig 11820 bp, 16 predicted proteins | sample 5400671 | NCBI WGS metagenome assembly WNGD01 (sample SAMN13153369, study PRJNA577476) | soil metagenome | isolation source: 40 cm soil or saprolite under grassland replicate 2 | place: USA:California | collected 2016-06-15
GATGCGGTCGACATGGAGTCGGGGCGGCTGGCGCGCAGCGGCCGCCTGGTCGGCTGCCTGCGCGCGATCAGCGACACGCCTACCCGGCGGCTCGGCGGTGTGGCCGAGGGTGCGAAGGCGAACGGCGAGGTCGACTACGTCGGTTTTCTCCGCGGCTTCGCGCGGGCCCCGCTCGTGACGCTGCGTGCCGCTGCCGGCGCGCGCCGCGCGTTGAAGGGCCTGGAGGGGATCGGGTGAGCAAACGCGTTCTGTTGGCTGCCCCGAGGTCCTTTTGCGCAGGCGTCGACCGCGCGATCGAGATCGTCGAGCGCCTGCTGGCCGAGCACGGGCCGCCGGTCTACGTGCGCCACCAGATCGTTCACAACGATCACGTCGTGCGGCGCCTCGAGCAGCTCGGCGCAGTGTTCGTCGACTCCGAAGACGAGATTCCGCCGGGCGCGATCTGCGTCCTCTCCGCGCACGGTGTAGCTCCCGAGGTCCGCGAGAACTGCGAGAAGCGCGGCTTGCAGGTCGTCGACGCCGTCTGCCCCCTTGTCTCCAAGGTGCATGCCGAGGCCCGTCGCTACGCCGATAGCGGACATCTCGTCGCTCTCGTCGGTCACGCCGACCACGTCGAGGTGATCGGCACGCGAGGCGAGCGGCCCGATTCCACCGTCGTGATCGAGTCGGCCGAGGACGCCGACAAGCTCGACGCGCAGGGGAAGCCGATCGCGGTGATCACGCAGACGACGCTCTCGCTCGACGACGTCGCCTCGACGGTCGACGCGCTCGCGTCCCGGTTCGGCGACCTGCGCCGGCCCGCCGCCGACGACATCTGCTACGCGACCCAGAATCGCCAGGATGCGGTCAAGGAGATGGTCTCGCAGGGCGCGACGCAGATCCTCGTGATCGGCTCGGACACGAGCTCGAATGCGCAACGCCTCGTCGAGGTTGCGCGTCTCCGTGGCGCCGAGGCGCTGCTGATCGACGGTGAGGGCGAGCTCGACCCGGCGCTCGTCTCCGGCCACGAGACGGTTGGGCTGACCGCCGGCGCCTCGACGCCCGAAGAGCTCGTCCAGCGTGTCGTCGGGCACCTCTACCAGCTGGGGTACAAGGACCTGGAAGAGGTCGAGGTCGCTCGCGAGGACGTGCACTTCCGGCTGCCGAGAGAAGTAGCCTCGTGACCAGCGTCGAGATCCCGTATTCGGTCGCTTGCGCGCTCCCGTCGCTCGTCGTCATCGACATCACGAACGACGTCGCGCACGAGCTGCAGGGAAATGGGCACGCCGCAGACGGGATCGCGTACGTCACCGCGATCGAGGATTCGAGCCTCGTGCGCGTGAACGAGCGCGAGAGCGGCTTCTTCGTCGACCTCGAGCAGTTCCTCGCGCGCCTCGTTCCGCTCGACCGGGCCGACCGCGCGCGCATGCTCACGCTCATGTGCGGACCGCGAACCGAGCAGATCCCGGTGCAGGACGGACAGCTCTGCCTCGGGCGCTACCAACGCCTGCTCCTGTTCGGGTTCGAGGGAGCCTCGAACGCTGAGTGGTCGCTGACCGTCGTCGGCTGACCCGACGCTAGTGGAGCTGCTCGACTACCGCGAGCGCTTCCCGATCCTCGCGGACACGACCTACCTGATCAACCACTCGCTCGGTGCGATGCCCGCCGCCGCCGAGCAGCGGCTTCTGGATTACGCAGAAGTGTGGAAGACCCGCGGTGTCCGCGCCTGGGAAGAAGGCTGGTGGGAGCTCCCCTGGACCGTCGGCGACCAGATCGGCCGGCTGATCGGCTCGCCCGCGGGCTCGACCGTCATGCACCAGAACGTCACGCTCGCCGAGGCGGTCGTCCTTTCGTGCTTCCGCTTCGACGCGCCGCGCAACCGGGTCGTCTACGAGGCCGGGAACTTCCCCTCGGTGCGCTACCTGTACCAGGCGCAGCGGGAACGGGGCGCCGAGATCGTGGTTGCCGCCAACGACCGTGGAGTCGTCGAGGCGATCGACGAGCGCACGCTCCTCGTCCCGATTACCCACGTCCTCTTCAAGACCGGCGAGCTCCAGGACGTCGAGGCCATCATCGAGCGGGCCCACGAGGTCGGCGCGCACGTCGTCCTCGACGCGTATCAGTCGGTCGGGACCGTGCCGCTGGACGTGACGGAGCTCGGCGTCGACTTCGCCGTCGGCGGGAGCGTCAAGTGGCTCTGCGGGGGCCCGGGCGCGGCCTGGCTGTACGTGCGCCCGGATCTGCAGGAGGAGCTCGAGCCCACGCTCGTCGGCTGGCAGGGGCACGCGCGCCCTTTCAGTTTTGAGCCCGAGCTCGAGCACGCGCCGGGCATCGGCCGCTTCCTGACCGGGACGCCGAACGTGCCCGCCCTCTATGCGGCGACAGCGGGTTACGACGTGATCGAGGAGATTGGCGTCGAGCGGATCCGCGAGCGCTCGCTCCGGCAGACCGACCTCCTGATTGAGCTGTTGGAGGAGGCAGGTCTCCAGGTCGGAAGCCCGCGCGAGTCGGCCCGGCGCGGCGGTACGGTCACGGTCGAGGTGCCCGAGCCGGACAAGGTGCACGCCGAGCTGGGCGCCCGGGAGATCCTGTGCGACTTTCGCCCCGATGTCGGCCTGCGGCTCGGACCACACTTTTTCAACAGCGACGACGAGCTCAGGTACGCGGTGGACTCGATCGCCGAAATCGCCGGGAATAGAATCGCCGCGACCCCGACGTAGGAGGTGACCGTGGCGAAGTACGCGGCGCTGACCGTGCGCAAGCTCAAGCCGGGCAGCTACGAGGAGTGGCGGCAGGCGTGGCAGGGTGACGAGTGGCCCGAGGGCGTTCACGCCTACATCCTCAGGAACCTGAACGATCCGGACGAGATCATCGCGTTCGGCTTGACGGAGCGCGACCCGGAGTCGTTCCAGAACGACCCGAACATGGAGACCGAGCAGCGCAAGCGGAACGAGGCGATGGCTCCACACGTCGAGTCGACCGGCGCGGACGGCTTCTACGAGGTGATCGACGAGGTCACCGGCTAAGCAGCTCGAGCAACCGCTCCGCGTACTGCGGGGCGGTCGGCTCGTCCTCGTGCTTGAAATAGCAGTAGACCTCGGTCCCGTCGGCGAGCAGCGGGTGTAGGCGCTCGGCCCATGCGCTGAGCGCCTCGTCGTCATAGGGCGGCTCGCGCAGACGTAGGTACCGGAAGGGCGAGTCGCCCTCGAGCGAGTTCACGCGCACGGGCACGTCGACGTCATCCCACGTCTCGTTGCGGAACTCGTAGGCGTACGAGAGCTCCGGATCGAGCGACTCTTGAAGCAGGTGCAGCATCCCCTCGTCGCGCGGCCGGGTGGGCGGGAACTGGATCAGGATCGGGCCGAGCTTGTCACCGAGTGCCCGCACGCTCTCGCAGAAGGTTCCGACGAGCTCGAGCCTGCCGAAGTGCGTGATCCGTCTGGTCATCTTCACGGCGAAGCGAAAATCGGGCGGGGCCTGCTCGGCCCAGCGGCGGAATTGCTCCTCGGAGGGCAGCTGGTAGAAGCTCGTGTTCAGCTCGACCGAGGGGAGGCGCTCCGAGTAGAGACGCAGGAAATCCGCCGGCTTCGCGTCGGCCGGATAGAACTCGCCGCGCCAGGGCGGATACGAGAATCCGGAGGTGCCGACATATAGCCCGGCTACACTCGCCGACGTGGCCACGACGCCCGAAGTGATACCCGAGAACACCGTTCCGGTCCTCGACCATGGTTTCGTCGCGCTCGACGGCGCGCTCGCCTCCGACCTCGCCGTCGTGAACGGCGCCCGCGTCTCCTTCAACCAGGAATCCGAGGAGATGACCGACCGCGACGCCGGCCTCGTCCGGTTCCTGATGCGCGAGCGCCACGGGAGCCCGTTCGAGCACGGCTACTTCCGCTTCCTCGTCAAGGCGCCGCTCTTCGTCGTCCGCGAGCACCACCGGCACCGCGCCGGGCACTCGTACAACGAGTGGTCAGGGCGCTACTCGAAGATGGAGCCGGAGTTCTACGTGCCCGAGTTCGTCCGCACGCAGGTCGGGAAGCCCGGCGCCTACAGCTTCGAGCCGGTCGACGAGCAGACCCGCGAGGCCGCTCGGCGCGAGATCGAGGAGAGCGCAACGCGGGCCTTCCGGTCCTACGAGCGAATGCTGGAGCAGGGCGTCGCCAAGGAAGTCGCACGGGCGGTGCTGCCGCTTGCGACCTACACGAAGTACTACTGGAGCTGCAATCCGCGCAGCCTGATGCACTTCTGCTCGCTGCGGAACCACGAGGCGGCCCAGTTCGAGATCCGCCAGTACGCGGCTGCGGCCGAGTCGTTCCTCGAGCGGCTGATGCCGATCACGCACGCCGCGTTTGTCGCAAACGGCCGCGTCTCACCCTAACCAACTCCTTAACCGTGCTACGGTGCGGTCTTCAAGGCAAGAGCGAGTACCGGTTGTGCGTTTTTTCCCACCTCCGCTGCACGTTCATGAACACAGTAGGAGGTGAATATGGCAACCGGAACCGTCAAGTGGTTTAGCAACGACAAGGGCTACGGCTTCATTACGCAGTCCGACGGAGGCGATGACGTCTTCGTCCACTTCAACGCGATCGCCGGCGAGGGCTTCAAGAGCCTCGAGGAGGGCGCGAAGGTGGAGTACGAGGTCGAGCAGGGCGATAAGGGCCCGCAGGCCAAGAACGTCAGCGTCGTCGGCTAGTAGCGGCGACACTTGTGCGCGCGGGGGCCGACCCCGCGCGCACGAACCTTCCTAGGGTTTCTAGGTCGTCAGGACGAGGCGCTCGTTTCGCTGCAACGTGCCGGCAGGATGCGAGGTCACGATCCATCCGATCCCGCGGTGCAGCCTGTACGGCACGCTGAGGCGAACCTCGGTCAGCTGCCCCTTGGCCTGGAATGCGCCACAGGTGAACCGGCGACCGTTATCCGTGAGATACATCTCGTAGTAGCCGCCGCGAGGGAGTGGCTTCAGCTTGCGGACCTGGACCAGCAGCGGATAGTTGCCTGCGTTGTCCAGGTGCCCGACCTTGATCAGCGCGGAGGCTCCCGGCGCGGCCGAGGTCGCGTGCATCCCCACCCTGTAGGTGCTTGAGAAGCCTTCGCGCTTGCCGGCGAGGAAGCCGCCCAGGAAGGCGACGAGCGCGAGTGCCGCGGCCAGCGAGAGCAGGGCGCCGGCACGGCGGCGCGGGAGGAACCGGACCTCCTCGCGGTCGGGCTCCGACGTGGGCGGCTCGGCGAGAGCAGGCGTCAGCTCCGGTGGCGGTCCGACCTCGACGAGGAGGTCGTGCACACGCCGGAGGCGCTCGCGCTCGTCGGCGGGCACGTTGGCGCCGAGAACGTCGTCGAACTCTGGCGGCTGCGTCATGACGCCAGCTCCTCTTCCAGCAGGTCTGCGAGGCGGGCGAGCGCGCTTCGCGTGCGGGTCTTCACGGTGCCGAGCGGAACGTTCAGGAACTCCGCGATCTCGCTCTGCGAAAGTCCGCTCCAGTACGCGAGCTCGAGCACGCTGCGCTCGTTCTCGGCCAGGTCCTCGAGCGCGCGGTGCACCCGCCACGAGGTCCAGCCGGCCTCCGCGCGCTCGGGCGGTCCTGCTTCCTCGGAGGGCAGCTCGGGTGGATCAGCCGCCGGCTCGAGCCGGGCGCGGGCCCGGTCGGTGATTGCGTTGCGAGCGACCGCGTAGAGCCAGGGCGCGCCCGGGCCACGGTCGGGCTTATAGCTCGAAGCCGAGCGCCAGAGCGACGTGAATGTCTCCTGCACGGCGTCCTCGGCGCGGCCGCGGTCACCCAGACGGCGCAGGGCGAGGCCGAACATCGCGCGGGCGTACCGGCGGTAGAGCTCCTCGAACGCGTTCGCATCGCCCGCGGCCGTGCGGACGATCAGCTCGCCGTCGCTCGTTTCGCCCGCGGGCACGTGCGCCATCGTGGCGGCTCGTGGCCGTGCGGGCAAGCGAGTGCCGATGTCGAGCGCGAGCTCCATCTCGTCATCGGTTCTACGCATGTTCGCCCAGCGTGGTTTGCAGAAGCCGACCGCCGTCGACGACGAGGCTCGTCCCGGTGACGAAATCCGCGCCGGTGAGATAGACGACCGCGGCGGCGACGTCTTCAGGTGAACCGACCCGTCCCAGCAGGGTCTCGGCAGCGCGTCGCTCCTGCCGGCCCGGCTCGACCGCAACCGGTCCGGGGGCAACTCCACACACGCGCACCTCGGGAGCAAGCGCCCGTGCGAACACACGCGTGAGCATCGCCTGAGCCGCCTTCGCCGCGCAGTGGGCGGCAAACGACGGCCACGGCTGGTACGCCGCGACGTCCTCGATCATCACGACCACGCCTCGCGATTCCCGCAACGGCGCCGCGGCCGCCTGCGTGACGAAGAAGCTCCCTTTTGCCGTCGCGCCCAGCGCGGCGTCCCAGTCGGCCTCGCCCAGTTCGTCCACAGGCTTCGGGGTGAACCCTTCGCCGGCCGCGTTCACGAGTAAATCGAGTCCACCCAGCTCCTCGACCGCGCGAGAGACGAGTCCGCGCGCCTCGTCGGGCCGGCTCACGTCGCCGTCGCGGCGGCCGGCCGCGAGCACGCCCCAGTTGTCTTGCTCGAGCCGGGCTGCGATCGCTGCGCCGACCCGCCCCGTGCCGCCGGTGACGAGCGCACGCATGCCACGAGTCATAGCACGGCACAAATTTTCACTGCGCGCGGCATCTATTATTTACCCACAAAACACTGATTCAGGGGGTCAATCGGATGAAAAAGCTCTTTCTGCTCACAGCTGTCTCGGCCGTGCTGGCGGTGCCGGCTGCGCTGCTCGCGGCCACGCCGACCGTCACACTCCAGGCCGCACCGGCGATCGTCACGTACGGCGGGGCGGTGACGCTTTCCGGTGCGCTCTCGAGCCAGCGTGCCGGTCAATCGATCACGGTCGAGGCCCAGCCCTGCGGCCAGACGGCGTTCAAGAAGCTCTCGAGCGTCAAAACCGTGGCCAACGGCGCCTTCACGATGTCCGAGAAGCCGACGATGAACACGAGCTACCGCGCGCACTTCAAGAGCTCGACGAGCCCCGCGATGCTCGTGAAGGTTCACCCGCTGCTCACGCTGACCCGGGTCTCGGCCGGGAAGTTCACGGCCAAGGCCGGGGCGGGCCAGTCGTTCGTGGGCAAGTACGTTGCGTTCCAGCGCTACAAGAGCTCGATCCGGAAGTACGTCACGGTCAAGAGAGTGACGCTCACGAAGGTCAATCCGGGCGTAGCGCCGACGCAGGTCTCGTACGCCAACTTCCGCTCGACGATCAAGCGCGGGACGAAGGTGCGCATCTCGATGCCGCAGTCGCAGGTCGGAGCCTGCTACGTCCCGGCAAACAGCGCCAGCGTCAAGGCGTAGCGATTACGGAAACCGCCGGGGGAGCCAAGCGAGCTCCCCCGGCGATCGTCTTTGCTAGCTAGCCGCTTGCGGCTCCGACGTGGGTGCGTGCCCGCTCGTACCGCTCGGCGACGGCGGGCCAGTTGACGACGTTCCACCATGCCTCGAGGTAGTCAGGACGCCTGTTCTGATACTTGAGGTAGTAGGCGTGCTCCCAGACGTCGATTCCGAGCAGGGGCTCGTCGGAATTCATGATCGGGGAGTCCTGGTTCGGCGTCGAGAGGACGGCGAGCCCCGTGCCGTCCCAGATCAGCCACGCCCAGCCTGAGCCGAAACGCGCGACGCCGGCATCGTTGACCGCCTTCTTCAGCGCGTCGAGCGAACCGAAGGTGTCGTCGATCCCCTGCGCGAGGTCGCCCTCGGGCTCGCCGCCGCCGTCCGGGCTCATGATCTCCCAGAAGAGGGTGTGGTTCGCATGCCCGCCTGCGTTGTTGCGCAGGACGGTGCGCCTCTCCTCAGGCAAGGTCTCGAGGATGGTCAGGAGGTGCTCGACCGACTCGTGTGCCTCGTCGGTTCCCTCGAGTGCGGCGTTCGCCTTGTCCACGTAAGCCTGGTGGTGCTTGTCGTGGTGGAAGTGCATCGTCGCCTCGTCGATGTGCGGCTCCAGCGCCGCGTAGTCGTACGGAAGAGGTGGAACCTCGAACGCCATGGCGCGCTCCTTTCGATTGCTCGACTACTGAGGCTACTTGACCCGGCGCGGCGGCGGTTATGCTCAGCGGCCGGTCTGATCGAAAGGAGCCCATGGCGACGCTTGCGTTCAATCACGAGGAGATCACGGCGCGGGAGCTCAAGCCCGCTCTGTTCGAGCTGGACGGCATCTCGCGCGAGTCGGTCGAGTCGCATTACAAGCTCTACCAGGGCTACGTGGCCAAGCGGAACGAGATCCTCGGCAAGCTGGCGGATGTCGACCTGGCGAGCGCGAACCAGGTCTACTCGGAGCTCCGGGCGCTCAAGGTCGATCTGACCTTCGCGATCGGCGGGATCAAGAACCACGAGATCTACTTCGAGCACCTCGGTGGCGGCGGCGGCAATCCCGACGGCCCCTTCGGCGATCTCGTCAAGCGTGACTTCGGCTCGGTCGACGACTGGCGAGCCGATCTGAAAGCGACCGGTCTCGCGGCCCGCGGCTGGGCCTGGACCGCCTACGACTGGGACGAGGAGCGCCTCTTCAACTACATGGGCGACACCCAGAACACCTATCCGGTCTGGAACGCGACCCCGCTCGTGGCGCTGGATGTCTACGAGCACGCCTACTTCCTCGACTTCCAGACCGACCGCGGCTCGTACATCGACGCCTTTTTCAACAACATCGACTGGGCGACTGTGAACGACTGGGTTTCCAAGTACCAGATTCGTCCCTAAGGCGGCATGGCCGCGCTCTTCATTCTCGCCGGGTACCTCGCAGGCTCGCTGCCGTTCGGCTATTGGGTCGTGCGCGGCTTCAAGGGAGTCGACATCCGCACCGTGGGCAGCGGCAACATCGGCGCGACCAACGTCTGGCGCACGTTCGGACCGAAGTACGGCCTGCCGGTTGCGCTACTGGACACGGCGAAGGGCTTCGCGCCGGCCCTTGCGGCGACGCTCGTCTCCGGGCACCTCTGGGGCGTGCTCGCCGGGGCCGCGGCCATGCTGGGGCACTGGCGGCCGCTGTTCCTGCGCTTTGCAAAGGGCGGGAAGATGGTCGCGACCTGTGGCGGTGCGTTTCTCGGGACGGCTCCGCTTGTGGGGGCGGTCGGCGCCGCGATCTGGATTCTCGTGTTCGTCGTTCTCCGGTACGCCTCGGTAGCCTCGCTCGCTGCGGGTGCGGCCCTGCCGCTCGCTTCGTGGCTTCTCGGTTACCCGTGGCCGGTGACGGCATTCGCGTGCGCTGCGTTCCTCGCGATCCTCGTACTGCACCGAGCGAACATCCGGCGGCTCGCCGCGGGAACCGAGAGCCGCTTCCACTTCCGCCGCCGAAACGGCGAACCGGCGCCGCTAGTGCAGTAGGTCCGCGCGGGGGAGCTCGACTACCTCAGGGCCACACGTGGCGATACTCTTGTGCACTAGTGCACAAACTCCCAAACGCGGTAGCCGTTCGCGAAGCGGCCGGCCCAATCGACGCGCTCGGCAAGGCTCGCGCTCCGGTTCGGGCCACGGCTCAAGGCGGTTCTATGCCTCTCGGGGAGCCGCGTCAAGCGGCGAGCCACTCGCGCAGCTCGGTGTGGTGCGAAGGCTGCTCGCCCAGCTCAAGCTCGCTCCGCAGCTCGCCGGCGGTGCCGTAGCGCTCGGCGATCACGTCGTGGTTGTGAATCGTCTCCAGGTTGAGCTGGCGCGAGAAGAGAAAGTCGGCGTCGTCCAGGCCGGGATAGGCGGCGAGCGTGTCGCGCAGCGCGATCCTCACCGAGTCCTCGACGAAGCGCGGCTGGAGGTGGGCGTGCTCGACCACGAACAGCTCGTCGGGGCGCTTGAGCAGCTCGTAGACCGGCGAGCTCATCGAGCCCTCGACGATCCGCACGAGCTGCTCGGCGTTCACCCGCCGGTCGGTGCCGACGTAGAGGGTGCCGCGGCCGCGCTGGTTGTGCGTCGCCAGTGGGACGAGCTCGAGGATGCGCTCCACGTCCTCGTCGTCGAAGCCCGCGTCGCCGAGTCGCTCCTCGGCGAGCTCCCGAACCATGCCTTGCGCGCAGGGGCAGGCGTTGATCCCGGTCGCCTCGACGCCGACGAGGCGCCGCGTGCCGCGCTCGGAGGCGGCCGCGAGCCCGATCAGCGAGACCATCTCCTGCGTCGTGAGACCGGTCACGGGCGTCAGGCGCTCGAGCGGGTAGCGCGCGTGGATGCGCACCTCGGCGCGAAAGGCGCGCTGGCGCTCGACGATCTGCGCCGCGATGTGCGCGGCGAGATTCTCGACGAGGAGCGCTTCGCCGATCACGACCTCTTCGATCGCCTCCTCGAAGAGCTCCGGGAACCGCGACATGTGCACACCCTTCTGGGCCGGGTCGAGGTCGACCGTGCAGTCGATCTCGGCTGCGATCAGCTTCTCGCTCCCGCCGTAAGAGATGCGAATCGCCTTCTGGACGCCGGTGACTCCGGCGCGCGAGAGGCCGAGCTGAACCTCAGGCCTGGAGGCCTGCAGGTCCCGAGTGAGAAGATGGCGCATGTCGTTCATCGCAATTTCCGGGCAACCGTAGCAGGGGGAAACCTGACCGAGAACGCCGATTTCGCCCGTCTCGTCTCGCTTGCGTGCCACGACCTGCGCACCCCGCTCGCGACCGTGCACGGCTTCGCGAAGACGCTCATCCGCATGGGCAACCTCGAGGAGCAGCCGGCGCGGTACGTGGAGATGATCGACGCCGCTTCCTCGCAGCTGGCCGAGCTCCTGGACGAGCTCGGGCTCGTCGCGCGGATCGAAAGCGGCCGCTACGACCCTGCGCTGCGTCCGGTCGAGACCGAGGCTCTTGCCCGGGCCGCCGCAGAGCACCTGGGCGAAGACCGCGTCGGCGTCTCCGGCAAGGGCGGCGTCGTCTCGGCCGATCCAGCGGCGCTCGAACGGGCGGTGTCGGCCCTGGCCCAGGCTGCACTGCGGCACGGAGGCCTCGACCGCGTCCAGGTGACCGCCGAGGAATCCGGAGTCACGATCGCGCCGATCACGAAGGCGTCCGCTCCCGTCGTCCTCGGAGAAGACTTACGCGATCTCGGCGCTGCTGCGGCCGTGCGGCTTGTCGGCGCGCTCGGCGGCGAGGTGAGCGTCGAGGGCGAGACGCTGCGCGTGCGGCTGCCGGGCTAGCGTGTCCGACCTGCTGAGCCCGGCCGACTTCGAACGAGAGGCCGAGCGCCGCCTCGACCCTGCCGCGTACGCGTACTTCTCAGGAGGCGCGGGCGACGAGTGGACGTTGCGAGAGAACATCGACGCGTTCTCGCGCCGGCATCTGCGTCCGCGTGTACTCATCGACGTGAGCGAGGTCTCGACGAAAACGACCGTGCTCGGAGAGCAGGTGAGCATGCCCGTCTTGCTGGCACCGGTGGGCTACCAAAGCCTCGCGCACCCTGACGGCGAGGTCGCGGCGGCAAAGGCGGCGGCGGCCGCGGGCACGATCTACTGTCTGCCGACGCTCTCGGTCGTGGGCCCGCAGGAGTGTGCAGCTGCGGCGGCGGCTGGCAGACGGTGGTTTCAGCTCTACTGGTCGCACGACCGGGGCTTCACGCGCGAGCTTCTGGACCGCGCCGCCGGCTACTCGGCGCTCGTGCTCACGGTCGACTTTCCCGCCTTCGGGTGGCGAGAACGCGAGCTTCGGGCCGGGTTCTCGCTGCCCACCGACCTTCCCTATCCGAACGTCTCGCCGGAGCTGCTCCCGCTCGACAGGGGTCTGGGCCGGCTGGTCGACCCCAAGCTGACCTGGCGCGACCTCGAATGGCTCCGCGAGGCCTCGCCGCTTCCGCTCGTAGTCAAGGGGATCCTGACCGCCG
>WNGD01006850.1_pt1 | contig 11819 bp, 9 predicted proteins | sample 5400671 | NCBI WGS metagenome assembly WNGD01 (sample SAMN13153369, study PRJNA577476) | soil metagenome | isolation source: 40 cm soil or saprolite under grassland replicate 2 | place: USA:California | collected 2016-06-15
GCTGCGTCGACGAGTGTGCCCACGCATCGTCGTCGAGCAGCTGACGCTTCGACCAGACCGTGAGCGACGAAACAAACAACAGGATCGTCGCCAGCGCGAACAAGACCCAGACAAGCACTCCGCGCTTCTTGCTCATCCTGGCACCACTCCACAAACCTCCGGGTTAGATGTTCTAAAGGATCTTCTCTTTCTGAGCGTCGAACTCGCCCTGTGTAAGCACGCCGCTGTCCAGCGGACCCTTGAGCTTGGTCCTCCTTGGTTCGATCCGGATGGTGTCCCGGGTACGGAAGTCTGGCGCGGTAGAGGCAGACGGCCCTCATCCGATACGGGTGATGTGACCAACCCTGAGGGCAAAGTTCGGTCCAGTGAGCGCTGGATGGGCGCGGAGGGGCCCGCGTGGTGTTCCGAAGTGACGCGTTCAAGAACTCCGACGCCGCCAGGGCCGGCGGAACCACCGAGCTAGCGGCAGGCCAGGACCCGTCGCCGATCCGGGCGAACTTTTGATCCGGCGCCAGCACGCACGCAAACACGAGCAGCACGACCGAGCAGCACGACCACTGAAATGCGGCGGCCTGCCCCGCCTTTCTGGCCCCGCTCAGTTTTCTCCGCTACCACGACACGAAAGAGCAAATCGCAGGGGAGGCCGCCAAGGAATCGCCCCTAAGGGATGAAGCTTCGGCGCAACCTGGGCTCAGCGCTGTTTCAGTCGCCTCTACTGGCCGGGAGTCCAACCACGACTCGCGTGCCTTCGCCTGTGCGGCTCCTCAGCTCCATCGTCCCTCCAATGGCCTCGGCACGATCCCGGAGGCCCTCGAGGCCGGAGCCCGGGCGCTCCGCCGCGTCGCCCACCCCGTCGTCGAGGACCTCGATGCGGAGCCTGTCCACTCCCGCGACGATGCGGACCTGGATCGAGGAGGCGCGCGAATACTTCTGGGCGTTCGCAATCGCCTCGGCGACAATGTAGTACGCGATCGTCTCAGCCGTCTCGTCAAGCCGACTCGAAGGCAGCTCGACCAGCGTGACCGGAATGTCCGAGTGGAGTACGAGGCTTTTGACTGCTTCGGCGAGACCGAGGTCGACCAGCACGGCTGGATGAATGCCGTGAGCGAGCTCCCTCAGTTCGTCGATCGCAAGCTCCAACTCACTTTCCGCCTCCCCGATGACCACCGCGGCCCGCTCAGGATTTAGCCGCGAGAGCTCGGCGGCATCCCGCAGTTGAACGGCGAGCCACGTCAACTCGCGCTCCGAGACAACGGCTGCCAGCGAGAGCGTCGTCAGCGCAGCAACGGCGATAAAGAGCTGCGCGCTGAGGACGCTGCGCGTGACGGACTGGAAATGGAACGGCCCCAAGTAGTGGATGGTGTTCCAAACGGTGAAGAAGGCGGTGCCCGCCACAGCAAGGGTGGCACCACGCTGGCCGAAACGGAGTGCAGCCCAGATCAAGGCCGGAAAGACGAGGTAGGTCAGCGGACGGTGACTCCGCGTGGCGAACTCGCCCAGCGCGATGACGGTTCCGAGCATGACGACGGCCTCGAGCCCTCGACGACGCTCCCACCGCCGCACCAGCGGCCGGTACCAGGCAAGTGCGAGCGGAACGACGATCAGGGCACCGGAGGAGTCGCCGAGCCACCAGGTCCGCCAGACCTTGGGTGCCGCATGCCAGTTGATCACGTCACCAAGCAGAAGTGAGAGCGCGCCCACGGTGGCGCTGAGAGCCGTTCCCGCCGCGATTGCCACCACCAACCAACCCACCCCGCCGACGCTGTCCAGCGGCGATCCGCGTCGAACGAGACGGCGCAGCAGCACCGTCGCGAGGAGCACCTCGAGCATGTTGCCGCACGTCTGACCGAGGGCGGCGCCGACGGGAAGCGCCATGTAGTTGTTCGCGAACAGGTCGCCGATCAGAACTCCGGGCCAGTAACGAAGACCCCCGAGGTACAGGAAAGCGATGCCGACGCCGACGGGCAGCCAGAGGATCGCGGCTACGGGCCCAGCGAACTCGAGCAGGTAGCCCATCTTGGCGGTCGCGTAGTACAAGCCCGCCAGCGAGACCACTCCGATCGTGTAGCGAGCCGGTGCGCTGCCGAGCCACTTTGCCCAAGGCCTCGCCCGGGCATCGTGCGAAAGCGCAGCTTCGGAGATCTGGCTCAGCTTTCCTCGCCCGTCAAGTACAGCAACGCCGCCTTCACGCGGCGGTTCACATCGGAAGCCTCCCCGAGGTCGAGCTTGAGAAAGATGCCGTTGATATGCCGCTCGACGGCGCGCTTCGTGACCATGAGCCTGTCCGCAATCGCATTGTTGCTGCGCCCCTCGGCGATCATCGCCAGAATCTGGCGCTCGCGAGGCGTCAGCCGCTCGAGCCCTGGATCCTTGTCCACGCGTGCGGAGACGAGCTTGTCGACGATGCGTGGATCGACGAGTGAGCCCCCGGCGACGACCTCGTGGAGCGCTCGTACCAGCTCATCTTCGTCCTTCACGCGCTCCTTGAGCAGGTAACCGCGCCGCTCTGACCCGTCCGAGAACAGGGCCATCGCGTAGGACGGGTCCGCGTGCTGGCTAAGAACGACAACTCCGACCGCCGGATGTGACGATCGCAGCTCAAGTGCGAAGCGGATGCCTTCGTCCGTGTTCGTCGGGGGCATGCGGATGTCGGTCAGAACGACATCGGGCTTTTCTCGCTCGACGGCCGCCCGAAGCTCATCGAGCTCGACGCAGCTCGCGACGAGCTCTACATCGTCGATGGACTCCAGAACGCGCGCGATCCCTTCCCTTGCCAGGAAGCTGTCATCGCAAAGGACAACCCTGATCACCGTCGAGAAAGCTCCCTCTCCCGCCGCTTTGTGCGAAGCCGTGTCAAGTCTGGCGGGGAATCGGGAATCGCTGGGTGACAGAGTGGTGACAGAACCGCTAATACGCGATGACCTCCTGGTGATCGAAGATCGCACAGCCACAGGACTGTTCGGGAGCGGCGGCTGAGGCGCAAACCTGCGCCGCTCCGCTTCGGGCGGGGGCGCTGCATTCACTTTTTCTCGCTTTTGAGTATTGCAGCAAGCCCCGCACAGCGGCAAGGGACGCAGGCTCGGCGTATGCCGTCGTACGAAAACGTGGTGTTTTACCCGGCGTAATCCCGGTCCGAGTCAGCGAAATCCCGCATGACCGGTACTGCGGCAATCCCCCATACTCGACGGTGGAAGCGGTCGCCTTTCCTACAAGGCACCCGCTGAGAGGAGAGAAAACTGATCGCGAACCGACCCGCACGTCCGCGCGTAGGCGTGCGCCGCCCCGTAGATCTGGAGGACCCGGTCAGCCTTGGCCTGCGCAGCGCCGGCGCCAAAGCTGTCCTGGTCGGGACCCCCGCACCGTCAGGGCTGCCTTTCGACGTGCTCGAGTCGAAGCTCCGTGTGCCGTCGGTGTCGCCTGAAGCGGTCTCCCGCACGGCTCTGGTCAACCGCCTTCGCGCTGCGGGCGCGTTCCCGCTCGTGATCGTCGTGGCGCCCGCCGGCTACGGCAAGACCACGCTGCTTTCGCAATGGGCGAATCGAGACGCACGCTCATTCGCCTGGGTCGCGATCGACGAACGCGACAACGATCCGGCTGTCTTGCTCAGGCACGTCGCGGCCGCGCTCGATCGCATTGAGCCGATTGCGGCTTCGCTACTCGGCGCATTGCGGCCAAACGGCAAGTCGGTGACGTCGAAGGCGCTCCCGCTGCTCGCCGAGGCGATCGCCTCGCGTGAGTCGCAATTCGTCCTCGTCCTGGACGGCGCGGACCTGCTCGAGCGGGACTCCGCTTCAGCAGTCGCTTCCTTGATCGACCAAGTCCCGCCTGGGTCGATGATCGCGCTCTCGGGACGCGTGCTCCCCAGGCTGCCCGTCGCGGCGCTTCGTGCCGACGTTCCGTTGCTCGAGATCGGGGCCTACGAGCTGGCGTTGAGCCGGCGCGAGGCCGAGATCCTTCTCCGCACCGCTCGCGTCGAGCTGTCCGACGCCGAGATCGACGGGCTCCTCGACCGCACGGAAGGCTGGGCGGCCGGGTTGAACCTAGCTGCGCTCGCAGTCCAGACGAGTGGAACCAACAATGGCCGCCACCTTTCGGCGCTTGCGATCAGGGGAGACGATCGCTATTTCGCCGACTACTTCCGCTCGGAGTACCTGTCGCAGCTCCCGTCGGATCGCCTGGCGTTCCTGCGCCGAACCTCGGTGCTGGAGACGATGTCCGGTCCGCTCTGCGACGCCGTCCTGGAACGCAAGGAGTCGGCGCTCGAGCTCGCCTCGATCGAGAAATCGAACCTGTTCCTCGTCCCACTTGATCGCAACCGCGGCTGCTACCGCTACCACCACCTCCTCCGCGACTTACTCAGGCGCGAGCTCGAAGAACGCGAGCCGGAGCTTGTCCCCGTGCTGAACCAGCGGGCCGCGGACTGGTTCGAATCCCAAGGCGACGCAGAAGCGACGCTCGACTATTCGCACGCAGCGGGCAATACGGACAGCGCCGCTCGAATCCTCAGCTCGATCGCGATGGCCGTCTGCTGCGGCGGCCGGGTCGCGGCGGTGGAGTCGTGGCTCGACCGGTTCGACGACGACGCCTTGTTGGAGCTCTATCCGTCCGTCGCCGTCGAGGGAGCCCGGGTCCACGCCCTACGCGGGCGACCGGACGAGGCCGAGCGTTGGCTCGCGGCGTCGCAGCGAGGCGTGGCAAGAGACGAGGATGACCCCTCCACCAAGGCCTGCATCTCCGTGCTACGCGCCATCATGTGCGCGGACGGGCCGGAACAAATGTTGTCGGACGCCCAGTCGGCCCTGGCGGACCTCTCGCCCGATCACCCCTGGCACCCGTGGGCGCTTCTGGTCCACGGCGCCGCTCAAGTGCTGCTCGGAAAAGACGAGCCGGCCGGTGACATCCTCACCGAAGCCGCCAACGCATCCGAACGGCTCGGGAGGACCGAGAGCCACGCGCTGGCGCTCTGCGAGCGTTCGTTGCTCGCCCCCGGAAATGACAATGAGCAGGCGGAGGCCTTGGCTCTGCAAGCGCGTTCTCTGATCGAGGACGCTGAGCTTGATGCCTATGCGACGAGCGCGCTCGAGATCGCGATCTCGGCCCGGACGCTCCTCCGGCATGGGCAGTGGGACGATGCGCGTCGGCAGCTGACAATCGCACAGCGGCTCGCGCCGAGCCTGACGCACGCGATCCCCTGGCTTTCCGTTCAAGTTCGGCTCGAATTGAGCCGCGCGTACGTGACGCTGCGAGACCGGGACGCCGCGCAAGCACGCCTCGCAGAGGCCGAAGAAATCCTCAGCGTCCGACCCGCTGTCGGCGTGCTCGGCGAGCAAGTCGCGAAGCTGCAAGTCGAGGCCGACGAGATGCCTCAGACTGCGATGGGAAGCAATTCTGGGCTGACCGGAGCGGAGCTTCGACTCTTGCCTTTACTTTCGACGCACCTTTCGTTCCGCGAGATCGGGGAGCGGCTGTTCGTCTCGCGCAACACGATCAAGACGCAGGCGATCTCGGTCTACCGCAAGCTCGGGGTTTCGAGCCGCAGCGATGCGATCTCGAGGGCGGGCGAGCTCGGGCTCGTCGACGGCGGAACGCCACCCGCTGGCGCGGTGCTCGCCCGAGACGTTCAGTCCGCGGCTTCCTAGTCGGTCGGCTGCGCGGTCAATTCGTCGTCATAGCGTCGCCGATGCGTGCGGTCGTAGATGGCCGCGACCAGCAAGAGGATGCCGCCGAAGAACAGCAAGCCTCCGATGAATCCCCACCGGTACCAGGCTGCGCTCACCAGCCAGAAGAGCAGGATCGAGCCCACGCCGATCGCCAGGATCACGCCCACCATGGCGAACCAGAACTTCGCTCCAAGCCCTTCTTCCACGTCGGCTCCTTTGCCTAGCTTGTGTCGATCGTCGCGGTCAAGCGGCCGTTCGGCATCATCCGAACGGGATGAATGCGCGCTTTCTCGGGCTACGCGGGCACGGTTGCAGTAGGCGGCGCATCGGGGGAAGGCTCGACCGCGTCCTTCTCCACGGCCGCTGCCAGTCGCGCCCTTGCCAGGTCGCGCGAGATGTGAACGGCTGCGGAGGCAAGCGGAGCCGCGAGGACGAGCCCGAGCATCCCGAAGATGCAGCCCGCCCCGATCGTGAGCACGAGCACGACTAGCGGATTGAGGTCGAGCGCCGACCCCATCGCGAACGGCTGGACGACGTTCTGCAGCAGCCCGTTCGCCGCGATGACGATCACAAGCATGATCAGGGCGGTCGTCGTCCCGTTCGCTCCGAGTGCGATGACGACGGCGAATGCACCCGCGACGAATGCCCCGACGAACGGGACGTACGCGGTCACGAATGTGACCACGGCGATCGTCCCCGCCAGCGGCACGCCGAGGGCCAGGGCGCCGAGCCCGACCACGATCCCGTTGAACGCCGCGACGAGCGTGACGCCGCGGAAGTAGCCGCGAAGCGACCTGATGACCCCGCCCGTCACAGTCCGGGCAATCGGCGGCGGTAAGCCGAGGTGCCGATCGACCCAGCCCCGCATCGAGGGGCCGTCCTTGAGCAGGAAGAAGAGGCTGAGAAGCGCAAACGAGAGGCCGAACGCGAGCGAGGTGATCCCCTGAATGCCGTGAATGACGCCCGTCGTGAGTGTGGAGATGATCTCCGGAGCATCCTTCTCGACGTTCGACTTGGCTCCTGAGGCGCCCGATTCGTTCACGCCTACGCTCTTCAGCCAGCCCTCGGCTTTGTTCGCCGCCGCGTCGGCGCGCGTGCCGATCTCAGAGGACTGAGAGGTGATGCCCCCGATCACGACGACAAGCACGAGCACGGCGACCGCTGCGAGGGCGAGTAGGACGACGACCGCTGCGGCGGCACGGGGCCAGCGATGCCGCTCGAGCCGAGCAACGATCGGCATCGACACCGTCGCGACGATGGTGGCGACGACGACGGGGCCCGTGATCGTGTACGTCGCCCCGAGCAGCCATAGGAGCCCGGCGATTAGCGCAAAGAACCCCACAAGGAGCCAGGCCGTGCGGCCTAGGTCGCGCAGCCAACGCGGCGGCGCAAAGAAGGTCGTGAGTTCTCGCGCCTGCGCGGCATCGATTTCGAGCCCGTCCGGCTCGCCCGCCGCTGTCGCGCCGTCCTTCTTTCGCAGGTCCTTCAGAAAGCCCACTGGATCGCCCCTTCCATACGCGATTGATCCTTCTTTTCGCTCCGGTGCCGAGCATCCTCCGTTCGGGGTGATGTCCCAGGGATGCGCCTTCGACAGCTGGCGCCATTTCACCCAATCGGCATGAGATTCGGACGCGAGGTTCGCACCACACTGGACGGGGTGAACAAGCTCTCGGAAGGAGCGCTAGAGCGGATCGACGCGTTGTTTGTCCAGAGCGCGTCGAGCTCGTCCAGCGATGAGAGGACCGTGACTCTGCACGGTCTCACCGACTCGACCGTCTACTTCGCAGATCGCCCGCGCCGGGAAGTCGGCCACATCCCCTCGCACCGCTTCGTGGAGCTCTGGGAGGGCGACGAGACCGGCTTCTCGATAGACCCTCCGAATGCGGTCCTGTCGTTCCTCGAAGAGGACGGGCCGACGCCCGAGGACGCGGTGGTAGTGCTCCGCGACCCGCACCTCGAGGGCCACGACCTCACGTACACGGTGGACGTCCTCGAAGGGACGCTCCCGAAACGGACCGGGCCGTGCGCCTTGTTCATCGATGTCTTCGGACGCACCTTCTCGCCGGTCTCGGTCGCAGGCATCCAGCGCCCGACGCGCCGGCAGGCTCGCCGTTAGCTCAACCCTCGGCCAGAACGCCGAACTCTTCGCCGAGGGCGGCTGCACGCACGATCTTCGCGCAAGCGGCGACGATCTTCGCGCTGCCTACAACCGGCGCCACAGCAAGGAGCGTGCCAAGGATCTTGTCGAGCTCGATCTCCTCCTCGTCCGCCGCCTCCAGGTGGCGTAGCCAGGAGACATGAGGCGCGTCGATCGCCACGAGCGCGGCGATCTGGGCTAGCTGATACGTCTCAACGTCCAGCCCCGACCCACCAACGGCGCCGTCCTGCAGATCGGGCGCGACACCGACGCCGTCGAAGTCGCCGCGGGCGAAGGCGCGAAGCCGATCCTCCGTCGTCGGAGCCTTGCCCTTCACGCGAGCTCCTCTCACCGTGAGCACCGCAGCCTTTTCACGCACTCGGTGCTTGAAATTGATCGTGTCATGGGTAGTGTCCTCCGCGCTACCGGATCACGCATCGTCCGGAGGGGATGAATCAAGGGGTTCCGTCGGAGACGAGTGCCAGCGACCCGCCGATCCGCAGCATGTGGACCTTCACTTCCGGCGCCACCAGCGCCGCGGCCCGAGCGAAATCACGGGCCGGCGCGGGGCCGTGTCTCGGCGCAAAAGGCGCTCTGAACGTCCCCCAGTGGATCGGCACAGCGGCTCGCGGGCGCAGCAGCCGAAGCGCCTCGGCCGCCCGAAGCGGATCGAGATGCCCCGCCGGCAATTTTGCGCCCCAGCCCGACACAGGCAACAACGCGAGGTCCAGCGGGCCAAGCTCCGCCATCCCGTCGAAGAGATCGGTGTCGCCGGCGAAGTAGACCGCGGCAGATCCGGTGACGACGTAGCCGAGCGCCGAGGACTGCGGGGAGAACGGCCCCCGCCCGGAAGCGTGTTCGGCGTGCGTGGCGCGGATGCGAAGGCTGTCGAGGTCGAGCTCGTCCCCGGCTGCAACCTCGAGGACGCGGGCAAACCCGCGCCGCCGTACGAGCTCGCCCGCTTCCCGGGGAACGACCACGGGCAGCGAGCGGTCGAGCTTGTCGAGCGACCCGAGATCCAGGTGGTCGAAATGCGCATGCGAGACGAGAACCCCGTCGAGCTCGCCGAGCGCGGTAGCGCTGACCGCCTCCGGGCGGCGCAGATGCCAGATCCGACTCCGCAGCGCGGGATCGGTGATCAGGCGCGTGCCGTCGATCTCGATGACGACCGTGCTGTGCCCGAGCCAGGTGACCCGGTTCACCGCCGCCCGCCGCCCCGCATCGGCATCAGAGCCAAGGATTCCGGCGCTCCCACTCCCTTCATCACCCCGTTGGGATGAGTCTCGGTGACCTGTGCTGCCGGAGAATCGGAGGCCATCATGACGACCGCAACTAGCGCGCCGAAGTACGGGCAGATGCCCACGTGGAGTCCGAGCCGTCCCCGGCTCCGGCCGCTGCGGCTGCTATTCGGCTGGATCCTCTCGGCCGCCGCTCTGCTGGTCGCGGCCTCGATTGTGCCCGGCGCGGCGGTGCATGACTTCCGGGGAGCGCTCGCTGCGGCCGCGGTGATCGCCGTACTGAATGCGGTCCTGCCGCCGATCGTCGCGGCCCTGCGCCTGCCCTTGATGCTCCTCGTCGGACTCGTCTTGATCCTCGTCCTCGACGCGTTGATGCTGCTCGCAGCGGACAGCATCACCAATGGAGCTCTCTCGGTGAGCTCGTTCTGGTCGGCGCTCGGCGTCGCTCTCGTCGCGGCGGCCGTCGGCGTCGTCCTCGACGTGGTGCTTGGGACGAACGACGACGACACGTACACGTTCAGAGTCACCCAACGGATTGCGCGCCGCTCCGGCGAACGGACGATCACAGACGCGCCTGGAGTCGTCTTCCTCGAGATCGACGGCCTGGGCCTGCCGGTGCTGCAGCGGGCGATGCGGGACGGCAACGCCCCGACGCTGGCTCGCTGGGTCGGCGACGCAACGCATCGGCTCGCCGAGTGGGAAACCGACCTCTCGTCCCAGACCGGCGCGAGCCAGTCGGGCATCTTGCTCGGCTCGAACGACAGCATTCCTGCATTTCGCTGGGTCGAGAAGGATACGGCGAAGCTCGTCGCGTGCTCCGGTCCGCCGGACTGCGCCGAGATCGAGCGGCGTCATGCCTCCGGGCGCGGCCTGCTCACGGATGGCGGCGCCAGCCGCGGCAACCTCCTTTCCGGCGAAGCCGACCACGTGATCCTGACCGTCAGCCGGATGGACGCCGAGAAGCGCTCGAACCCCGGCTATCGCGCCTTCTTCGCGAACGGGTTCAACGTCGTCCGCGTGCTCGTCCTGTTCGGCTGGGAGGTGCTGCTCGAATGGTCGGCAGCAGACAGGGCGAAGCGGCGCGACGTCCGCCCCCGCGGCCACCGGGGTGGGCTCTACCCATTCATGCGGGCGGCGCTATGCGTCGTCGTCCGCGACCTGATCGTGTACGGGGTCCTTGGGGACATGATGAAAGGGCGGCCCGCGATCTACGCGACCTTTTCGAGCTACGACGAGGTCGCGCACCACTCGGGGCTCGAGCGGGCGGACACACTCGAAGCGCTGCGCAAGCTCGACCAGCAGTTCGGACGGATCGAGCGCGCCCGCGCCTACGCAGCCCGGCCGTACGAGATCGTCGTACTCTCCGACCACGGACAGACGCAGGGAGCGACCTTCAAGCAGCGCAACGGCTACGGGCTCGACGAGCTCGTCGAGCGCTCGCTTGCACAGGGCGTCGTCACGAACGTCGGCGGCGGCGACGAGCAGGCCTCGATGGTTGGGAACGCCGCGGCCGAGGCGACCGGACAGAAGCAGAAGAAGCGGCCGAAGAACGACGTCTCCGATAAGGACGTGGTCGTGCTCGGCTCGGGCAACCTCGGCCTCGTCTATCTGATGGAGGAGCGGCGACGGCTCATGCGCGAGGAAATCGAGGCGCGGCATCCACGCCTGCTGCCGGCCTTGCGCGACCATCCACACGTCGGCTGGCTGCTCGTCCGCTCCGAGCGGGACGGACCGGTGGCGCTCGGCGCGAACGGGACGCACTACCTCGCGGAAGGTCGGGTCGACGGAGAGGACCCGCTCGCGGCCTTCTCGGCGAACGCGCCGCAACACCTGCTGCGGACGGACGGCTTCGAGCACGTCGCGGACATCATGGTCGGCAGCTTCTACGACCCGGAACTCGACGAGGGGTGCGCCTTCGAGGAGCTGATCTCGTTCCACGGCGGCATCGGCGGCACGCAGACGCGGCCCTTCATCCTCTATCCGGCAGCGCTTCCGCTTCCCGGCGAGCCGATCGTCGGCGCGGCGGCAGTCCACGACCTCTTGTCGGACTGGCGCCGCCTGCTGAACGACGGGTCGCTAGGCGCAGCTGAGGATTCGCAGCGCTCACCGGCGCTCGAGCCTGCGTCTCCTTGATGGGATCGGTCAGATAACGGAACTGGCGCAAGCCTGGCGTCCCGGCTCCCGCGTCGCCCGCGTCCGAGCGAGCCACAGCTACGGGGTCGTGCTGGGGTTGATCATCGTCTCGTTCGTCTTCATCTCGGTCGCACCCGACAGCAATTGGGCCGACAGCGTTCTTGCCTTTCTCCAGAGCATCACGCTCGTCATGGCGCTCTGGACGTCCGGGGTCGCGCGCGCCGACTCGACTCTCAGCCTCAGCCTGGTCGCACTCGCGAGCATTTCTGCGCTTGCGCTGCTGGTCTTCGGCGGGAAGGGACTCGATGGCTTTGTCGGGATCCTCTCGGGACTCCTGACGGTCGCCACGATCGGCACGGTTGCGCTGGGCGTGATCGACCAGGGCGAGGCAAATGTCCGGGCGGTGACGGGCGCGGTTTGCGTCTACGTGCTGATCGGTCTCCTCTTCGTATTCCTCTACGGAGTGATGGCGAAGCTCGGCTCGGGCGATTTCTTCGCGCAGGGGACGGACGGAACACGCTCGCTGCGCCTCTACTTCAGCTTCGTCACCCTGGCGACGCTGGGCTACGGCGACTACACGCCTGCCGGGAGCCTCGGACGCACCTTGGCCGTCGTCGAAGCGCTCTTCGGCCAGCTCTATCTGGTCACGGT
>WNGD01022386.1_pt1 | contig 11818 bp, 13 predicted proteins | sample 5400671 | NCBI WGS metagenome assembly WNGD01 (sample SAMN13153369, study PRJNA577476) | soil metagenome | isolation source: 40 cm soil or saprolite under grassland replicate 2 | place: USA:California | collected 2016-06-15
GTGTGACCAATGGGATGAATCGGCGGAAAATAAATGACGTCGAAGCCCATTGCTTTGGCGTCGTCAAGTCGCGGTAAACAATCGCGGAAAGTCGATCCGCGATCCCCGCGGCCTTCTGCCGAGCGCGGAAAAAATTCGTACCACGCCCCGAACAACGCCGCTTGTCGATCAACAACGACTCGCGGAGCGGGAAGATACTGCGTCGCGTCGGAGCGGTCCGGATAGGTTGCCATCAGCACCTCCAACTCAGGGGATTGTGCGACGGCATAAATTTCCAAGCTCGCAGCGGTGGAGATTTGTTCCGAAAATTCGCGCAACCGTGCCGCGTCTACTCGATTCCGCGCACGCTTTGCGGCAGATTCTACTATGGCCGAGCCTTCCAATGCTTCGCTTCGAAGATCGGAGATGCCACCCTCAAATTTTTTTACGAACTCGCTTTGCCAGCTGCGAAAAGTGTCTGTCCACGCTTCGACAGTGTATTGGTGAATGGCCTCGTCATAAAGCGTGCAGACGCCGCGCCAACGATCGTTATCGACGAAACTCATTGGCGTTTCCCGCCATGCGCGTTTCCCGACGACGCGCCACTTCAGGACGGCGGCCACGACGTCGTGTCCATCCTTAAAAATGTCCGCTTCAACCGCGAGATCTTCGCCAACGATGCGCTTTATCGGATAATCCCCGCCGTCGAGTAACGGCTGCAGTTCCTCGATAACAACCGATGGAAACGTCCGGGCCATTCGCTATCCAATCAACCGAGATTCACAAGGCGCGAAAGAACAAATCCACGTCGTTCGAAATGGTTAGCGCCAAAGGCGCGGCACTCATCTTGAGCCTGGGGGCTGCGCCCCAGGATTCGTAGAATCTGAAACCGCCAGCGCTGAAAGCGCGATTCACTTCCGGCGCCAGTTCCATGCATCTTGGCGCGATGCCCAACCACCGCCAGAGTTATCCTTCACTTCATATTTAGCACGAAGAATCGCGAGCCCTGACTTCGATTCGGACTGCCCCGCATGCATGCTTATCCGGCCATATACTGGCAGAGCTGAATCGCGCTTTCAGCGCTTGTTTACATGCAATCGAATTCCTGGGGCGATGCCCCAGGCTAGGATGATGCAGCGCTTGTAGCGCTAACCGTTTCCGCAAAGCGCTAAAGCGAAAACTGAAACGCGCACTCGTACAGCCCCGAGTTGCGAATCACTTGCCTACGCACGCGCGTGCCGAGGACCGCTTCGAACATGTCCTGCTCGAATCTGCCGATGATCGGGTAATGCTCGAGCAGGTTCATAATGGGCGAATGACATTCAAGAATGCGTGGCCCGCCTTCTTTGTTGTTGGTGAATTGGGACATGTAGCCTTCGCCATCACGGAAATGAGCGAGCCACTTCGCGCGTTCCGCCACCGTATCTCCCTTTGCCTTGGCCTTGAGCGCCGCGGTCTTCTTTTTAAAAACATTGTAAAGGAGCTTTTCCGGCGCGTTTGGTCCGTAGATTTCCTCGGCCGCTTTCAACAGGTCCAGCGTGAACTGGTTACTGTCGGCCTGAAACAGATCGTGGCTCCGACGCGTCAGCCGATAGACCATCTCCGGCCGGCCCATTCTTTGCGGCCGACGCCATGTGTCGAGATAGCCGTCGCGGTGAAGGGTGATGCAATGCTGCTTGATGCCCATGTAGCTCATGTTCATTCTTTCCACGAGGTCGTTGACAGACATTCCCCTGGTGCGCTTGAGCGAGTTAATAATCTCAAGCCTTTGAGTGCGGCCAATTTCCGAAATTAAACGTTGGTTCATAAAAATGACTAGGTGACAATTGTGTGACGAAAAAACTGAGGGTGCGGACTTTATACGGCGCGCCCTTTAATACGCAAGCCTAAAATTTATACAACACCCGCCAAGAAAAGAAATTACGAAACAGGGTCCCGCATGCGAAGCGGCGCGAACTGCACGCGCCTGTCTCCATTGATTTGTCATGTCGACCGAAGTGGAGACATCTCTGGACATCAAGAGACAATAAGAGATTTGATTCGCTCACTTCCCGTTCGCTCAGCCTCCGGCCTTCCCGTCTATGTCGCGGCTTCCCGAGCCGCTCCATTCTCGACTCCGCTGCGCTTCGCTCGGAATGACAGACGATCAAGAATAGAGATACTCGTCGTGATACTCGCGCTGAGGCGCAAACTGGACGTTCTCGTTTCCAGTTTCCGGGTACTCGAAGATTTTGCCTTCGTAATTGCGAATCACGATTTTTTCGTTGTCGTGATACAGGACGTAGCCGGGATTTATCGGCACCTTCCCGCCGCCGCCGGGAGCGTCGATAACGAATTGCGGCACAGCGTAACCGGTGGTGTGGCCGCGCAAGCCCTCGATGATTTCGATCCCTTTGGCAACCGAGGTGCGCAAGTGCGATGATCCGTTGATGAGGTCGCATTGGTAAATGTAATAAGGGCGCACCCGGCAGATAAGAAGCTTGTGCACGAGTGTTTTCATCGTTTCAAGATCGTCGTTCACACCGGCAAGGAGCACGCTTTGGTTTCCCAATGGAATGCCGGCGTTCGCAAGGCGCTCTAACGCTTCCTTCACTTCAATCGTCAACTCGCGCGGATGATTTACATGGACACTCATCCAGAGCGGATGATGTTTGGCGAGCAGCGCGCATAATTCAGGCGTGATGCGTTGCGGCAGGAAAATCGGGACCCGCGTGCCGATACGAACAAACTCGATGTGCTTAATCGACCGCAGTCGCGAAAGCAGCTTGTCGATCTTGTCGTCGCTGAAAATGAGAGCATCGCCACCACTCAAGAGTACGTCGCGCACTTCTGTGTGTGTTTCGAGATATCGGAACGCTTCCTCGAAATTTGTGTGCAATTCCTGTTCGCCAACTCCGCTCACCACGCGGCTCCGGGTGCAGTAGCGGCAGTAACTCGCGCAGCGATCGGTGACCAAAAACAGGACGCGGTCGGGATACCGGTGCACTAACCCCGGCACCGGCATGTGCGAATCTTCGCCGCACGGATCGGCCATGTCGTAAGGGGACGTCCACGTCTCTTCTATCCGCGGAATTACCTGACGCCGGATTGGGTCCTCGGGGTTATTTCGCGGCACCAAATTAAAAAAATGCGGCGTTACGGCCAGCGCGAGTTTGTCGCCCGAGAGCAAAACACCGCTGCGCTCCTCATCGCTAAGATCGAGGTGTTGTTCCAGGTGAGCGAGTGACGTAACCCGGTTCTTGAGCTGCCATTTCCAGTCATTCCAGAATTCCGGGGGCGTCTGTGGCCAAAATCCCGGCGCGTGTGAGACGAACCCTTTCCCGTTTCCTTCTTCTGATACAGGAGTAATCATTTTATCGTTAAAAAAGCTAAAGCCCTTAGATATCGCGTCAACGCAGGCACTTTTGAGTGCGCAGCGCACAAGCGAGTTCCGACTGCACCGCAGCGTGACGGAATCCCGGAACTACTTTCCACCAAGCACGCTAAGCTCCCATCGGTAGCCATCGGGATCGTGAAACCAAAGGCCCATATTTTTTGATCCCGGAGCTTCCGGACCGATTTCGTCGCCGGAATCTTCCATATCGACGCCGATACTTTTTAAATGTGCGAGCGCTTTTCGCAGCGTCGCCATATCTGGCAAATGGAATGACATATGATCTATCGTTTCAGGCGATGGCTTTCCTTTGAATAGCGCTATCGTGACATTCGCGTTGCCGACAGCGACGCCATTTTCGAACTCAAATTCCTTTCGCAATCCCAGCGCGCTCTCAAACCATTGTGCACTTTTCTTAGGATCGCGAACAGCCAGACCAAAATGACCGACCTCTCCGAGCGTGAACGGAACTTTCATGGAAAATCGCCGATCCTTAACTCGGTCGCCTAATGTGGTTCTGAACCGTTTGAAGAAATGATCGGTTCCATGAAGTGCCGGTTGAAATCCTCCAATGCGTCACGGGGTGTCTGTCCCAGCCCGCTCGCGCCGCGTCGCAGCTTCGGCCCGATAAACACCAGCCAAAAGTCGCCAACCATTCCGATCCGCGGGCGCAGCCGCGCTGCTGGACTTAGCGGGTGATTCTCGAGAAATTCCTCTACGTCCTCTTTTATCACTGCTGGAAGTTGTTCAATCGCAAGCGAGGTCACATTTAGAAAACGTGTGTCAGCTGCATTTTGGACTTGAAGACTCCAAAAACGTGGCGCGCTCATGAGAAATTGAGAGCGATGCGCTGGACGCATCGCAGGATGTACGGACACTGTGCTTCGTCGCTATCGCCCTCTGCGGGATCAATCGCGGCCCCAAAGCATGGCCACCGAAGTCGTGAGGCTGCCGCCCATGTTAAACGTGAGGAATCTTTTCACGTTCTCAATCTGGCGAGCGCCGGCTTGTCCGCTGAGCTGCTGATAGGCTTCGACGACCTGGCGAACACCGGTCGCGCCGACGGGGTGACCGTCCCCGATGAGGCCCCCGCCCGCGTTCACCGGAATTTCAAATGATGCTTTGGATTTTTCCGTGCGCACTTGCGGCAACGTCGTCGCACCGCTTTTCACAAGGTCCACGCCTTTGCCCGACTCGGTCAGCCCGAGTATTTCGTAGGCAACAATTTCAGTAATGGAAAAGCAATCGTGCACCTCAGCGCCTTGTAGGTCGCGCGGTGTGAGGTTTGCCATGCGAAAAGCCTTCTCAGCCGCTTTGCGCGCGATCGAAAACGTTGGCGCATCTTTTTTGTCGAGCGGCAAATAATCGGTCGTGTGACCGTAGCCAAGCAGTCGGGCGATTTTGCTCCGGTCGCGGCCGATCTTGTCCAGATATTTTCCAGAAACCAGGACGACCGATGCCGCACCGTCTGTGATTTGTGAACAATCAGAGACCTTTAGCGGTGGCGCCACGCTTGGGTTTTTATCAGAAACTTGCGATGCACAATCAAACGTAAGATCGGCGTCGCGCATTTGCGCGAGCGGGTTCAACTTCGCGTGCGCGTAATTTTTCCATGCAACTCGGGCCAGGTCCGCTTCGGTTGCGCCGTATTTCTCGATGTAAATCTGCGCGATGCGTCCGAACAATTTTGGAAACATGAAATCGCCGTACTCCGGCTTTTCGTTGTGGTAATCGGCGGCCGCGCCGAGCACGTCGGAACCATCGAGCGACGACATCGTCTTCTGCTGTTCCGCGCCAACGACCAGCACGACGTCGTAAAAACCGCCTATGATCCATTCGGCGCCAAGTAGGACCGACAGTGCCCCGGACGCGCACGCCGCTTCGGTGTGCATCGTCGGGATGCCGCGCAATTTCGGATCGATTTCCGGAATAAACGCGCCGAGTTGCAACTGTTTCGTGAACTGGCCCGCGTTGAAATTTCCAACCGCGCCTGCCTGAATTTCCGCCGGATCAATCTTTCGCGTCATCGATCGCTTTTTTTCCAGCCTCAGTGATAATGTGCCGGATCGTTTTCCCTTCTTTCTTGAGGTTGCGCTTAAAATCCGTGCGCCCGCCGCCGAGAATGTAAACAGGTTCCATAAGCTACTTCGAATGTTCCGTCTCTATTTCAAATTTGCTGATGCGATGTGCCGGTAAAATGCATTGCAACGTCCTCTCGTTGTAAACGCTCACAAACTTGCGATTCGAATGCACGTGCGCGTAAGCAGGTGTTGGAATTCGAAACTGGCGACCGTCTGTGGCAAAGATGGTGAAGGGCGTAAAACGCTCCGGCACCAGGTGCTCTCGGATCTCCTCGCTGATGGTCTTCACAAAGATAGATTAACCCGACACGGCAAAATTTCATCTATCTTGCTAGCCGCATCTTACGGCTCGGGATCAACCGCGATCCCACTGATTAGCAGCGCGGGCAGAATAAACTCGCGTCCGTCGTCAGCAAACACACTGACCCGCGCACGGTTGCTGTGGATATGTGCATCATCCCGCCTTTCGACGCGATATTCACGTCCGTCGGCCACATGAATTGTAAAGGGCACAAACGGCCGTGCGTCCAAGCGTTCGCGAATATCGGCAATCATAAGCCAGCCCAACGAACCGGTATCACATCGACTTCTTACCCGGCAAAGGCATCGATCCCCGTAATGTCGCGGCCGACGATCAAGGTGTGAATGTCATGCGTCCCTTCGTAGGTAGAGACGCTCTCAAGATTCATGACATGCCGGATCACGGAGTAGCGATCGGTGATTCCAGCGGCTCCGAGTATGTCGCGCGCCTTGCGCGCGCATTCCAGCGCCATCCACACGTTATTGCGTTTGGCCAGCGAAATTTGCACAGGACGCGCGGAGCCAGCTTCCATCATGCGCGTGAGACGCAATGCCAACAGCTGCGCCTTGGTGATCTCTTGCAGCATCCAGACAAGTTTTTGTTGTACCAATTGGAAACCGGCGATCGGGCGGCCAAATTGTTCGCGCCCTTTGGCGTAGGACAGCGCAGTTTCATAGCAATCAACGGCTGCGCCAATCGCACCCCATGCGATTCCTACCCGCGCATGCGAGAGACATGATAACGGCGCGCTGAGCCCAGATGCTTTGGGCAGGCGATTCTCCTCCGGTATCCGGCAGTTTTCGAACCAGCATTCCGACGTGCGGGACATGCGCAGACTGAATTTCCCCTCAATGTCGCGCGCGCGAAATCCCGGCGCGTCCTTTTCTACAATGAATCCACCAACACGCCCGTCGTCGTCTTTCGCCCAAACAACTTTGACGTCTGCAATCGACGCGTTGCCGATCCAGCATTTGCTTCCGTTTAAGATGTAATTGTCGCCATTGCGTTTGGCGCGGGTTTCCATCCCGCCTGGATCTGACCCGTGCCCATGTTCCGTCAGTGCGAAACAAGCCACGCGCTCGCCTGACACCAGCCCCGGCAGCCAGCGCGCATGTTGCTCCGGCGAACCGAACGAATGGATGGCCTGGATGGCCAGCGCGCCCTGGACCGACGCCAGCGAGCGCAGACCCGAGTCGGCGCGCTCCAGTTCTTGCATGATCAGGCCGTACGCTGTGTCGCTAAGCCCGGCGCAGCCGTGCTCTTTCAGATACGGAGCATAGAACCCCAACTTACCCATACGCGGCGTGAGATGTTCCGGGAACTTGCCCGCGCGATGACATGGAACGATCTCGGACAACACTTCCTCCTGCACAAAGCGCCTCGCCCGATCGCGCGCTCCGCGTTCCTCGTCCGAGAGAAGCTCCTCAATGCCGTAGTAATCCAGCGAAGTCATGTCGTGTGAGTCGCAGTGATGCGCGCCAGTTTAGCGAGCGTGCGTCGCGACCACAACGCTCGCTCTCTTTGGCCAATGCTGCCCAGTATGGGCGGACAAGCCCAGTTATTTTGTGCTCGGCAGCCCAGCAGCTTTCCAAGCTTTGAACCCGCCGGCCATGGAGCGGACGTTTTTGTAGCCCATTTTTTGCAAACTCTCAGCGGCCAGCGCAGAACGGCCGCCTCCGCCGCAGTGGCAAATGATCGTTGCGTTCATATCGGGAACTTTTTCTTCGACATCGAGCTCAAGCGTGCCGCGACTCAGGTGAATCGCGCCGGGAATATGTTGTTCGTCCCATTCGTCTTTCTCGCGGACATCGACAATCACCGCCTCGCTGCTTTGTAATTTCGATGCCGCATCCTGTGGCGAAATCTCAGTGATGTTTTTCTTCGCTTCGGCCACCAGTTTTTCAAAACGATTGTGCTCTGCCATTTCTAATAGAATCGACGGGCGCGGCGATGATGGTCTCTACCAATTTATTCGTAGCGCAGGGCTTCAATGGGATCGAGCGCGGCGGCTTTGCGCGCGGGATAAAATCCAAAGAACACGCCGACGGCTGCGCTGAACAAAAATGCGATAGCAATTGAGCTGATCGAGATGAGCGTGGGCCAATGCGCGTAGATCGATAAGATGCGGGACGCGCCGATACCGCAGATAATCCCAATCAGGCCGCCAACGGAACTCAGCGTCACAGCTTCAATGAGGAATTGTGTGAGAATGTCGATGCCATGCGCGCCCACCGCCATGCGCACACCGATTTCGCGCGTTCGTTCAGTCACGCTCACCAGCATGATGTTCATGATTCCGATTCCGCCGACCACGAGCGACACACCTGCGATTGCACCGAGCAATACCGTCATCACTCGCGAGGTGGCCGTGGCAGCTTCGGCGATTTCCTGTTGAGTGCGCACAGTGAAATCGTCATCGCGACCGGGCCGAATGTTATGCCGTTGTCGCAGCAACGAAATAATTTGCTGTTGCGCCGCTGCGATCTGACCCGGGTCGCCCATTTGCACGTTCATGTTGCGCAAGGTCGTGCCACCAATCACACGTTTCATCGCGCTGGTGTACGGCATGACGACGATGTCGTCCTGATCCACACCCTGTGGGCTCAAGCCTTTGGGTGTCAGCACACCGGTAATCGTGAACGGCACATTTTTGATGCGCAAAATCTGGCCGATGGGACTTTCGTTTCCGTAAATCTGCGTCGCGGTGGTGCGGCCAATAACGCACACTTTGTTCGCGCTCCGCACGTCCTGCGCCGTGAATGGCGCGCCGTCCGCCAGTGGCCATTGTCGAATATCAAAGTAATCCGCAGACTCCCCGAAAATCCGGGTGAACCAGTTTTGATTTCCGGCGGCCACCTGCGTAGTCGAGACAACTTCTTCGCTTACGCCGATTACACCGGGCACTTCGCGCCGGATCGCCTCGGCATCTTCGATCTTCAACGTGCCGGCGCCGCCCCAGCCGGTCCGAATACCACTTGCAGTCGTGCTCCCGGAAAAAATCAAAATCACATTTTCTCCGAGGCTGGCGATCTGTGCTTCCACCTGCGCCTTCGCGCCATTGCCAATCCCGACCATCGCAATGACTGCGCCGACGCCGATGATGATACCCAGCGCGGTTAGCACCGAGCGCATTTTGTTTCGGCGTAAAGCGCGCAATGCAACGTTAAATGTGGGTGCGATTCTCACTGATTCGTTAAATCATTGAAGCGTTGAAGCGGGTTCCGGCGCGCCCTCGCCGGGGCGAGTAGTGTTTGGTCGCGCCCTACCATTTTGAAGCTGTGTTGCTGCAGTGGTCCGTTTTGAAACGGCATGATCCTCCAGAATTACGCCATCACGCATCATTACACTGCGTTGCGCGTACGCGGCGATGTCCTGCTCGTGTGTCACCATGATGATTGTGATTCCGCTCTCGTTGAGCTGCTGGAAAATCCCCATGATCTCGACACTGGTTCGGCTGTCGAGATTCCCGGTCGGCTCGTCTGCAAGGAGGATTTCAGGCTCATTGATTAACGCCCGCGCAATTGCTACGCGCTGTTGCTGGCCGCCAGAGAGCTGGCTGGGATGATGATCTTCACGACCTGCGAGTCCAACCGATGCGAGCACGCGATCTGCTCTTTCACGAAGCTGCGCATGTGACAAGTGCTGTGTGCTGTAAACCAGCGGCAATTCCGCGTTTTCCCGCGCCGAAGTGCGTGGAAGGAGATTAAAATTCTGAAAAACGAAACCGATTTTGCGATTTCGAATGTCGGCGAGTTGATCGCGATCTAGTCCGGAAACATCCGCGTCATCGAGGAAATAACTACCGGAAGTCGGCCGGTCGAGACAGCCGAGGATATTCATGAGCGTCGATTTTCCCGAACCACTCGCGCCCATGAGAGCGACGAATTCGCCGCGCTTGATTTCGAGCGATACGCCGCATACAGCACGCACTTCCATTTCGCCCGTCTTATAGACCTTGTGCACGTCAACCAGCCTAACGAGCGCGCCGTTGTTTATATCCATTGATCAAATGTTGTAGCTGCGTCTCTGTGAGACGTGTGACGCGAGCACTGTAAACACCTCAGCGTTCTCGCTTCGCATAGCGAAGCGGCTACAGCGAGCTGCGATCAACACGACGAATTCTCTTTGCATCATCCTCATGGAAAGCGCCGCGGTCCGCCGGAGAACGGATTTGCCGCCGGAGATGCTGCCGGCGATTTCGACGCCAACTCGGCAGTGATAACGCGATCGCCTTCCTTCAATCCTTCCATGACTTCCGTCACGATACCGTCGCTGATCCCTGTCTTGATCTGCACGGGTTGCGGTCGGCCACCGGACAAAAGATAGACGGTCCGCGCACTGGTGCCGCGCTCGCGTCCTGCGCCGCGTTGCGCACCGGTTGGCGTGCGCGGTTTCGATTCATTGCTCCCGGCTCTCGGTCCAGTCATTTGTCCGGACGCCGCTTCTGCCGCGCGATAGCGCAGCGCCGCGTTTTTGATCTGCAACACGTTGTCCTTGTGCGCGACGACAATTGAAACGTTCGCCGTCATTCCGGGCTTCAACTTCAAATCCGGATTACTTACACCGATCACCGTGTCGTAAGTCACCACGTTTTGCACCGTGATGGGTGCGTTTCGCACCTGGACGACTTTGCCGTGGAAAGTGCGCATTGGGAAGGCGTCCACAGTGAAATCGACATCCTGCCCAACCTCCAGAACACCGACGTCAGCCTCAGCCACATTCGCGTCGATCTGCATTTTAGTCAGATCGTTGGCGATCTGAAAAATGACTGGCGCCTGCAAACTGGCCGCGACCGTTTGCCCGACATCCACGCTGCGGGAGATCACCACACCATCGATCGGCGATGTGATTGTGCAGTGGTCAAGGTCCGCCTTTGCTTTATCCAGCGCGCCTTGTTTAATTTGAGCGGCCTGCGCGCTGGCGAGATCACCTTCTGCCTGAGTGACTGTCGCCTGAAAAAGTGCTGGATCGATTTGCGCGACCACCTGGCCCGCTTTGACCTGTGAATTAAAATCTGCAAACAACTTTGCGATATTTCCTGAGACCTGGCTGCCCACCTGCACGTTTACGACGGGGTTGAGCGTACCCGTCGCGGTTACTGCCTGTGTAATCGGACCGCGCGTGACAATGGAGATCTGATAATTTTCAGCCACGGCGTTGCGGCACTGGCGCACCACGGAGGCGACAATGAGCAGCGCGACGATGAGGACGACCCACGGCAAAAAACGTTTCATTCAAGTGGCGGTTGACTGCGCCTACAAATAGCGACAGGAACAAGCGATGCGCCGTTACATCGAAATCTATTCCATCATGCTGCGCAACTCGCTCATTCGGGAGATGAGTTTCAAGGCGAACTTCCTCCTGTGGATGATCGTCGAAGTTCTTTGGTTCTGCGGCCAGATCGTCTTTTTTAGCATCATCTTCGGCAATGTGGACCGAATTGGCGACTGGACAAAGTGGGAGGTGGTGCTGCTGGTAGGCACGCACCAGATGATCGCACAACTTTTCCAGGCGTTCTTCTTCGTGAACGTCGCAAACATTCCAGAGCTAGTGCGCACCGGAAGACTGGACTCACTGCTCGTCCTACCGATCGACAGCCAATTTGCCGTGTCCACGAAACAATTCGGTCTGGACAGCATCGTCAACGCGGCGCTCGGAGGCGTGGTAGTCTGCTTCTCCCTTTCGCGCCTGGACCTTATGCCGAATCTCACGTCAATCTCGCTATACCTGATTGCACTCGGATTCGGCATTGCCGTGCATTATTCGATCATGCTCGGCCTGGCGGCCATGAGTTTTTGGATCATCCGCGCGCAGGGACTGGTCTATGGCTATTTTAATTTTCTGAACATTGCGCGTTATCCGGACGCGATTTTCCCGCGACTCTTCCGCATAATTTTTGGCTGGATCATTCCGGTAGTCATTATTGCGAATATTCCCGCCCGACTGCTTATCAAATCACTTGGGCAACCGTTTCCACTGATGCTTCACCTGGTTCTCGCATCGAGTGTTGTGTTTTGGCTTTCGCGTGTCTTCTGGAAATTTGCTCTGCGGCATTACTCCAGCGCAAGCTCGTGAATGCAGGGC
>WNGD01006117.1_pt1 | contig 11817 bp, 11 predicted proteins | sample 5400671 | NCBI WGS metagenome assembly WNGD01 (sample SAMN13153369, study PRJNA577476) | soil metagenome | isolation source: 40 cm soil or saprolite under grassland replicate 2 | place: USA:California | collected 2016-06-15
TTCCAACGGATCAGCTTCAGCATGACCTCCGCGCCGCCAAGGACGCAACGCTGACCCAGTCGAAGACGGTGCTGACGCAGGCTCAGCAACGCCTGGTCGCCGCGATCGTCCGTGCTCCGTCTGAGGTATCGCCATCGGCCGCGCCGGCGTCCGACGGCCAGGTGGCCGCTGCTGAATCGAAGGCTCGGGAGGATCCCGAGCCGAGCGTCCGGGGTGCCGCCCACGTCAACGCGAATCGGATCCTGCGCCAGGCCGCCCTCCGTCACCAGCTCGATCCCAAGCTCGTCCTGGCCGTTTCTTACTGGGAGAGCGGCTGGGACCAATCGCGAGTCTCCGAAACCGGCGCGGTCGGACTGATGCAGGTCGAACCGGCGACCGCGCAGGAGGCGGGACCGGCCCTGCTCGGCCGGGTGGTCGACGTCACCAACGCGTACGACAACGCCGACGTGGGCACGGCAGTTCTGAAAGAGGACGTCGACGCCTTCCACGATCTGACGATGGCGCTGGCTGCCTATTACCAGGGCCCCACCAGCTTGCGCGAGAACGGCATGTTCCCGGAGACGCAGCAATACGTACAGGGGATCCTCGACCTGGCGGCGCGCATGAATCCGTAATCGTTCTCACGGCGCTCTAATCTATTGGCGCTAGCATCCCCGTCTGAACGGCGCCTGAACGCCTTCACGCGGGTTGGGAGAGAACCTGAACTTTGGCTAAGAAGACGGTCGTCGTGCTGGGGGTAGACGGCTACCTCGGCTGGGCGACCGCGCTTCATCTCTCGCAGGCGGGACACGATGTCGTCGGGATCGACAGCCTGGTCCGCCGGCGCTGGGATCGCGAATGCGGCACCCAGAGCCTGATCCCGATCAAGAGGATGCCGCAGCGCGTCGCCCTCTGGAAACGGCTGACCGGCCGGACCATCCGGTGGCGCCCGATGGACCTGTGCGATGCTCGCGCCGTCACCGAGTTGGTGCAGGAGATCCAACCTGATGCCCTGATCCATTTCGCGGAGCAACGCAGCGCACCCTTCTCCATGATCGACCTCCCCCACGCCACCCTGACCCAGGTCAACAATGTCGTCGGCACGCTCAACCTTCTTTTTGCCCTGCGCGATTACGCACCGCACGCGCACCTCATCAAGCTGGGCACCATGGGCGAGTACGGGACGCCCAATATCGACATCGAGGAGGGCTTCCTCACCATCACGCACAACGGCCGCCAGGACCGCTTGCCCTTCCCCATGCAGCCGGGGAGCTTCTATCACCTGTCCAAGCTGCACGACAGCCACAACATTCAGTTCGCCTGCCGGATCTGGGGGCTGCGCGCCACCGACCTGCACCAGGGCGTGGTCTACGGAAACCACACGGCCGAGGTGGCGATGCATCCCGGGCTGGCCACCCGCTTCGACTACGACGCGATCTGGGGGACGGTGCTCAACCGCTTTTGCATCCAGGCCGCTCTTGGGCTGCCACTGACCGTCTACGGCAAGGGCGGGCAGACACGCGGCTTCCTCGATATCCGCGATACGGTGGCCTGCGTGCGGCTCGCCCTCGAGCACCCTGCCGCCAAGGGCGAGTATCGCGTCTTCAATCAGTTCACCGAGCAGTTCTCGGTCAAGGCGCTGGCTGAGAAGGTCATCGAGGCGCGCGCCGCCCACGGCCTGAAGACCAGCATGCTGCATTTGCCCAACCCACGGGTCGAGCGCGAGGAGCATTACTACAACGCCAAACACCAGAAGCTGCTCGACCTGGGGCTGCAGCCGCACTACCTCGGCGATACGCTGATCGAATCCGTGATCAAGACGGTCGAACAGCACGCGGCGCGGGTCGACCCGGTCGAGCTGGAGCAGCCGAACGTGGACTGGCGACGGGGCGGCACAGCCGCGTGGCGCACGCCGGTCGACAACGCGCCTCGGCCGGTGGTCCTGGTCAGCCCGAATTCGCGGCCACGTCGACCGCTACGCTCGGCGGATCCGACGCGAGCGGCTCAGCGGCGCTGAGCCTCGACCAAGCGCGCCTGCTCCTTCCCCTCTGCGGACGCGGACAGGCTCACGGCCAGCCAGCCAAGGGCCGCCTGCGGCAGCGAGACAGACAAATCCAGGAGATGCACCGCCAGGCTGGCCGCGATCGCATCATCGACCGACCAGCCGAGCAAGGTCAGCCCCGCCGTCCACCACAGCTGCGTCGTACCAAAGCCGCCGAGTCCCTGGATCGGCACGGCCAGCAGGAGGGTGCGAATGCTGAGCGCGAACCAGACCTGCTGCACCGAGAGGGCCTGGTCGATGGCGGCAAAGAGCGCAAAGTACTGCAGGCCGGTGGCGACTCGCGCCGCTACCGTGGCCGCGACCAGGAGCGCCGGCCGGCTGCCCGAGCCGAGTTCCTCGATGGCGAAATGGAGGCGCTCGTGGAGCGACGCGGGCAGCGACAGCCTCTCGAGCCAACCGACCATCACCCCGCGGGGCCGGCTCCAGAAGAGCGCGGTCAGCCCGACCGCGATCAGCAACGCCAGGGCGACGCCTCCGCCCAGCAGGGGGCGCGGCAGAATCACGCCGGCGAGCGGCGCGGTGATCAGCGCGACCAGCAGCAGGCTCGCCACGTCGAGCAGCCGGCTCAGGACGGCCGCTCCCGCCCCGACCGCGACCGGGGCCTTGAGGCGCGTTCGCGCCAGCATCACGAAGGCCGCGTCCCCGCTCGGTCCCGGCAGGATCAGGCTGGCGCCCCAGCTGCTGAACGTCACCGCCAGGATGGTCCGCATCCGGCGCGGCTGCCCGTTACCCAGCAGCAGCCGGTAGCGGAAGGCGCGCGCCGCGATGAAGCCAAACGCCGCGAGCGCGCCGAGCAGGGCCAGCCCTGGGGAAACGTTGCTCAACGTTTCCGCCAGCTCGTCCGCATGGACCGCGCGCAGCAGGACGAACAGCAGGGCGACCGTCACCAGCACCGGCACCGCGACCCGCACCCAGCGTCGACTCACTGATGAAGACTCCCACGCGCATCCTGGTGACGGGGGGCGCGGGCTTCATCGGCGTGCACACGGTAGGGCGGCTGGTCGCCGACGGTGCCACCGTCCTGGTTGTCGACGACCGCCGTCATGCGTGCGGGGAGGCGCTGCCGCCGAACGTCGAGGTGGAGGCCGCCGACCTCAACAGCCCGGCCACCCCCCACACCGTCGCCCGTTTTAAGCCCGACGCGATCCTGCACCTCGCTGCCCAGGGCGGCGTCTCGCGATCCGTGCGCGATCCCGCCGGCGACGCGCTGGTCAACGTGCTGGGGACCGTCGCGCTCCTCAAGGCGAGCGCCGATGCCGGCTGCCGCCGCTTCGTCTTCGCCTCCTCGGGTGGCGCGATCTACGGCCGAGCGGCCCGCCTGCCAACGCCGGAGCGAACGGTGGCGAAGCCGCTGTCCCCCTATGGAGCGGCGAAGCTGGCCGCGGAGGGCTACCTCGGGATGTTTGCCCGGACCTTCGGCATGCGGACGCTGGCGCTTCGCTACTCGAATGTCTACGGACCCTTCCAGGATGGGACCGGCGAGGCCGGTGTCGTCGCCATCACCTGCGAGCGGCTGCTGTCGGGTCGCCCTCCGCAGGTTCGTGGCGACGGTCACCAGACCCGGGACTTCGTCTTCGTCGCGGACGTGGCCGAGGCCAACCTGCGCGGCCTCACGTCCAGCGTCACGGGCGCGATCAATATCGGCACCGGGATTGCGACCAGCGTCCGGACGGTCGTGAGCGAACTGGCCGCGGCGGCCGCCTACGCGGGCCCGATCGATTTCGTCGAAGGGCGGCCGGGGGAGGTGCGCGACACGGCGCTCGACACGCGACGCGCGCGAAAGCTGCTGGGCTGGGAGCCCTCCACCTCGTTGCGCGATGGCCTGCGTCAAACCTTTACGAGCTTTCGGGAACGGGAACGGCCCCCGACGGCGCGTGCCACGTCCACGCCAGCCGGAGCCGCAGCCACACCAGGTCGCGGGCCGCGCGCAAGATCGGAATGAGGCGGGCACCCGACCGTACCCCGGCGACCCGAGGGTAATGATTCACGGCGATCTGCTGGATACGAAGCCCGCTGCGCCGGCACTTGAAGAAGAGCTCGGTGTTGAGCAGGGCCGATCGCGCGAGCAGCGGCGCCGCCGCCTCCAAAACGTCGCGCCGCATCAACTTGAGTCCGCAATCGATGTCACGGACGCGCACGCGGTAGAGCGTTCGGACCAGGAGGTTGAAGACGCCGGCAATCACGAGCCGGTAGCGAGGGTCGGCGCGATGCCGCCGCCAGCCCGCCGCCAGATCAGCGCTCGACATCAGGTCGGCGAGCGTGCGCAGGTCGGCAGGGTCGAACTGGCCATCGCCGTCCATGAACGCGACATAGTCCATCTGCGCGGCGCGCAGCCCGTCGGCCACCGTGATGCCGTATCCGCGTTTGCTGTCGTGCGACAGCACGCGCAGCCGGCTGCTGGCGCTGCCCATCGCCACCCGCGCCACGGTCACGGTGTCATCGGTGCTCCCATCGTTGACCAGGACGATCTCCCAATCGGGCGCCAGCCCATCAAGGACCGCGATGCTCTTTCCGATCACCGTGGTCATGTTGGGCGCCTCGTTGTGCGCCGGGATGACCAAGCTCAGCGAGCCGTCAAGCCGGCTCACGGTCTCACCACCGCTCCATGAAAGCAGTATTGCGTAAGAGAATCGTGAGCGGGCTCGGGCTCATCGGCGCGCTCGGCGCGCTGGCCTGGCTGCTTGGAGTCCGGCACGCCGCCTGGCTGTGGCCGGGACAGTCCGACAGCGCCGCAGTGGTTCTCCTCGGCAAGGACATGAGCCAGGGGAACGTGGCGTTGAGTGGCTGGCTGCTCCCCGTTGACACCTACTGGCTGACGGACGTGCCCCTCTACGCGGCGGCCGTCGCTGCCCGCGGAATCGTCCCCGGCCTGATCCACGACGTGCCGCTCCTCATCTACCTGGGCGTGATCGTCAGCGCCATCCTGATCGCTCGGGCCGGGCGACCCGGCATCGGCGGATGGGCCGGCGCCGCCGTGAGCTTCGTCTTGCTCGGCCTGCTCGGGCCAGGTGCGGCCGTCACTGTTTTGCACGGACCCGCGCACATCAGCACCGCGCTCGCCTGCCTGCTGGCCTTCGCGGCCCTGCGCTGGGCCAGCGCCCGCACGCCTGCCGGCTATCTGCTCGCGGGCTTCCTGCTGACGATCGCGCTGGTCGGCGATCCGATGGCGCGTGTCGTGGGCCTCGCACCGGTTCTGGGCGCGGCGGCGATCACGGCCGTCCGTCATCGGGCCTGGTCGCGGCCGGCGGCGCAGGCGGCGACCGCGGTCGCTGCGGTGGTCGCCTCGCAGGCGATCCGGGTTGGGGTTCAGATTGTCGGCGGCTACACGATTGGTGGGGGCGCTCCTGGCCTGGTCGGGCCGGCCGAGTGGCTGCGCAAACTGCCGCTGTTCCTCTCGAGCCTGGCCAATATCTTCTCCGGCCAGCTGGGCTCATCTTCGTCATTCGGCGACCTGCTGGCCGCGGGGCATCTCGCCGGGCTGTTGCTGGTGGTGCTGGCAGGGACGGTCGCGTTGTGGCGACTCATCGACGGCGCGCAGGATCGCGAGGCATGGCTCGATGGAGTCCTGGCCCTGGGAGCCGGGGCCACGGTCGTCGCGTTCTTCCTCAGCGGATACGCTCAGGATGCGACCGCGATTCGCTATCTCAGCCCCGGTTTCATTTTTGGCGCCGTACTGGCGGGCCGCCTTGCTCCACGGCTCCTCGCCCCGGTGCCGCGCCGGGTTCTCGCTCCGGTGGCGGTCGTGTTGTTCGGCGTCTACCTCATCACCTTCGCGGACGTCGCACGGTCACCGTTACCCCTCAACCCTGCCGTACCACTGGCCGGCTGGCTCCACGATCGTGGCCTCTTAAACGGCTACGGCGCCTACTGGGACGCCCACATCGTTACGTTGATGAGCTCGGATCAGGTCCGTGTGCTGCCCGTGCTCAACGGTCCGACCGGGCTCGAACCATCTCACTGGAACTCGACGCTGGCGTGGTATCCGACGCACCCCGACAAGCCGGTGAATTTTTTGGTTTTCGAGCCGCTGGCGCCCTGGGGTGGGGTCGACGAGCGGTCGGCGACGGCGACATTCGGTCCACCAGACCGCGCTGAGACCGTCGGTCGCTACCGGGTTCTCATCTGGGACCATGACGTGGCACCGCAGCTGCGGCCCGCGTCGCGCTGATGATTGCCTGGCAGAGCGCGACGTCGCGTACCGCGTCCTCGGCGGTCGTGCGCGGCTCCCGGTCCTGCGTGATACACGCGTAGAACTCCAGGAGCTCGCGCTTGAACGCCGACTCGAACGAGATCGTCTCGACGGTCCGCCACGAGCGCGGGCCCTCCTGGCTTCCACCCTCCAGCACCAGCTCGACCGGCGCGCTGCGCAGGAACGGCGAGGGAAAGACCAGCGTCGCCCGCCGCTCCGGATGGAAGAACGCGAACTCCTGCTGGTAGCGGGCCACCCCGTCGGTCAGGTTGACCCAGTGCATCGCGGCCGCCGTCTGTGGGAAGTCAAGGAACAGCGAGATACCCTGCTGCGCCACGCTCGCAAAGCGGAGCGCGTTCGGCTCGCCCAGCAAGGCGCGCATCAGGTTGATGTCGTGGATCATGCTGTCCAGCAGCGAATGCCGGTACGCATAGCGCAGCACCGGGTCTGTGACCTGGATCGCCGCCGTGACCCGGGCCTCGTCGTCCGCCTGCAAGGTCTCCACTGTCCTGGCGTCGATGTCCGTGCCGCGGACGATCGGGTAGTGCGCGACATACCACTTCAGCGGATACTCCGCGGTCGTGGAGCGGGCGAAGCGCAGCGGACGCAGGTCGCGGAGCTCGTCCGCCATTCGCTCGACCGCGGGATCGAAGCGTTTCATGTAGCCGACCATCAGGCGAACGCCCGCCTTCTTGCCGGCCGCGATGATCGCCTGGCCTTCCGCCTCAGAAAGCGCGATTGGTTTCTCGATGAAGACATGACGTCCTGCTCGCGCCGCGGCAACCGCCATCGGCTCGTGGCTGCCGGTCGTCAGCACGAGCACGGCGTCCAGCGGGACCTCGAGCAGTTCCGTCCAATCGGTGAATCGGCGGTCGACGCCGTACGCCTCCCCTGCCGAATCGACAACGGTGCGCGACAGATCGCAGACGGCCGTGATCTCGAACCGGTCGCTCAGCTCCCGCAGGTAATGCAGGTGCATCACCTGTGCGATCAGTCCGCATCCGATGACACCGACGCGCAGTCGAGGCTGAGCCAAGCTGCGCGCGACTATACTCCGACCACCGATGACCGGTCAATCCGTCGCGTGCCTACCGACCTGAGCAAATCGATCGCCGTCGCCAGCGCACCCGTCTCCTTCGGCGCCTTTGAAGTCACGGTCGGCGTCGACCCGAACGTCCCCGACGCGGTCAGCGTCCTCGATGCGGTGCAGCGTGACGGCTACGACGGCATCGACCTGGGACCGATCGGTTACCTGGGGACACGGGACGATTTGCGCGAGCACCTGCGGAGTCGCGGGCTGTACTTGTCGGGCGGATACATGCCCCTGCCACTCTCGGATCCGGCCGGCATGGAACCCGCGGTCGCCGAGCTCACAACCCTGCTCGATCTGTTCGATAGCGCGAAGAGCCCGGACCACGTTCCGGCGCCAAAACCAACGCTGGCGGACGCCGGCTCGGCCGCACGCCGGCTGGCACCGGGGCGGGCCCATTCGGACCGCAGCCTCGGGCTGCAGCCCGAAGGCTGGGATCGCCTCGCCGCCAACCTGGAAGAGGCCGTCACGCTCTGCCGCGCGCGCGGCTACGAACCGACCTTCCACCATCACGCGGGAACGTATGTCGAGGCGCCATGGGAGATCGAGGAGTTGCTGGCACGCAGCGACGTCGGACTCTGCCTCGACACCGGTCACCTCGTGCTGGGCGGCGGCGACCCCGTTTCTGCCATCCGCGACTGGGGCTCCCGCATCAATCACGTTCACCTCAAAGACGTCCGGCACGCGGTGATCGACGCCGTCATCCGCGAGGGCGGCGACATGATGCAGGTCTGGCGTCGCGGCGCCTTCTGCCGGCTCGGCACCGGCGACCTCGACATCGACGCCATCTTGAACGGGCTTCGCGCCCGCAACTACCACGGTTGGTTGGTGGTGGAGCAGGATGTGATTCCCGGCCCTGAAACCCCGCCCGATGCGGCCGCGCTCGATGAGGGCAAGAATCGCGCCTTCCTCCGCGCCCGCGGCCTATGAGCGACCCAAATCTCGTCCACAATGCCGCCGAGGGCATCCGCCCCGCGACCGCCGGCTGGACCTATCTCTCGTTCCGGACGGTCCAGCGAAAGCCGGACGAAGAGCTCGCCGGTCAGACCGGCAAGGAGGAGACGGCGCTCATCTGGCTCGGCGGCACGGCAGACGTTGAAGGCTTTGGGAACGTGGGCGAGCGCGAGGACGTCTTCGGCGGCAAACCCTCAGCGCTGCTGCTGCCCCCTGCCGCGAGCTATCGCCTTCGCGCGCGCACGCCATTGCATCTAGCCATTGTCTCGGCGCCGGCCGAATCAACGCTCCCACCGCGATTGATCCGACCCGACGATGTACGTGTGGAAATCCGCGGGAAGGGCGTCACCGAGCGGCGCATCCACTGGATCCTTTCGGAGAAGGACCCCGCGGCCCGGCTGCTACTCGTCGAAGTCCTGACCCCGGCGGGTCACTGGTCGACCTATCCGCCCCACAAGCACGACGAGGACAAGGCGGGCGTCGAGCGCGCCCTCGAGGAGCTTTATTACTACCAGTTCAATCCGCGGCAGGGCTTCGCCTTCCAGGGCATCTACACGAAATCGCGCGACCTGAACGTCGCGATCCGCGCTCGCCACGATGACCTCGTCCTCGTTCCCCGCGGCTATCACGTCGTCTCCGCCGCGCCCGGGTACGACTGCTACTACTTGAACGCGATGGCCGGCGCGGTCCGCGAATGGCTCTTCACCACAGACCCGGACCATGAATGGTTGATGGACTGGAAGAAAACATGAGTAGTAGCCCCGAGGTCGTCGTCATGGGCCGGCTCAGCGCCGACATCTACCCGGCACAGATTCAGACGCCATTGCGCGAGCAACGGGACTATGTCCGCTACGTGGGCGGCTTCGCCGGCAACGTCTCCACGGGCCTGGCTCGATTGCAGGTGCGCACCGCCATCGTCAGCAAGGTCGGCAATGACGGACACGGTGAGTTCATCCGCGACTTTCTGACGCGTGAGAGCGTGGACACCGGTTGGCTCCGGATCGACCACAGCCTGAACACGCCCGTCGTCTTCTGCGAGATCTGGCCGCCGGACCGCTTCCCGCTGCTCTTCTACCGCACGCCGACCTGCCCGGACTGGGAACTGACCACGGACGACTTCGACCTGGGGGCGGTTGCCGAGGCACCGATCCTGCTCGCTTCGGGCACCGGCCTGGCTCGCGACAAGAGCCGTACCGCGCACATGGCGGCGCTGGAGCGACACCGGCACACAACGATCTTCGACCTCGACTACCGTCCCTCATTTTGGTCGGGAGCGGAAGAATATCGCCGCGCGATCCGTGCCGCACTGCCGCGCGCGGACATCATCGTTGGCAACGAAGACGAGGTCCGCGCCGCGACCGGCGTCGATGGCCCTCGGCAGGGGATCGCCATCCTGCACGCGCTGGGACCGCGCGTGTCCATCTTGAAGCGGGGCGGCGAAGGCGCCACGTTGTACGAGGGCGATCGCGTCGTCGAGGTGCCGCCGGTGCGGATGGAAGTCGTCAACGGCCTGGGCGCCGGCGATGCCTTTCTGGCGGCAGTCACGCATGCATTGCTCCGTGGCATCGACCTTGAAACCGCGGTGCGGCGCGCGAATTGGTCGGGTGCCTACGTCGCGAGCCAGATCCCCTGTTCCGAGGCGATGCCTTACCTCGAAGACGCGAACGCCGCCCTGCCCTCGATCTCCTGAACGCACGCCGTACACCTCCGTCGCCACGCAGCGTTTATATCTGGGGGAACTTCTTCACAAGGAGGCTCTATGCATATGCATCGAGCGACAAAGCCAATCGTATTGGCCGTTTCGGCGGTGTTCGGGCTCGGCCTTGTGACGGCGGCCGCGGCTAACGCACATGGCGAGGCCGTTAGCGGCCTGGCGAAAGCGAGCAAGGCATTGGTTGGCGAGGCGCGCGGCGACGCCGTCAGCGCGCTGGCGAAGACCAACGGCCGGTCGGACCGGACCGGGACCGCGACCACGGAGCCCGATGGCCATGGCGACGCGGTGAGCGCGATCGCCCGCAGCGAGGCGACAGCCGCCCATTCGACAGGCAACAAGACCGTCAACCACGGTGGCGCGGTAAGCGCGGCGGCTCGCGAGCGGTAGGGTCAAGGTAGTTAGGAATGGCGGCTTCCCCAGCCGCCGTTCTTTTGTTTGAGCGTCCTAATAGGGTTGGAACAAGGTCCGTTCATCGGATAGTGTTCCACCGAGCCACCGGTGGGTGAGCACTGTTAGCGCCCGGGCAGCGAGCCCTAGCTCTAGAACGTGCCCCCATCGGCCGGCGAGGGGATTGACGGCTAGTGGGATGACGTGCCTCGAGCACTGAACTATTAGGTCGACGCGAGTCTCCTCCGGCTTGAGTACCGATGTGAGGGAGGTGCAGGTTGGAAATCTTCGTCGGCATTGATTGGGCGGAGGCGCACCACGACATCAGCGTGCTGGACGAGGCAGGCGCGGTCCTGGCCAAGCGACGGATTGCGGAAGGCCTCGAGGGTTTGGGTCAGCTTCACTCGCTGCTGGCCGAGCACGCGGCGGAGCCCAACGAGGTCGTCATTGGGATCGAGACCGACCGGGGGTTGCTGGTGGGAACGCTGCTGGCCGCCGGCTACCAGGTCTATGCGATCAACCCGCTGGCAGCCAGTCGCTACCGCGAACGCCACGTGACCTCGGGAGCCAAATCGGATTCTGGCGACGCCAAGGTGCTCGCGGACCTGGTGCGAACCGATCGGCACAACCACCGGCCGGTGGCGGGCGACTCGGAGCTGGCCGCCTCACTGCAGGTGCTGGCCCGCGCTCACCAGAACCTGATCTGGAGCCGGCAACGGCTCGTCAACCAGCTGCGCAACAATCTGCGCGAGTACTACCCGGCGGCGCTCGCCGCTTTCGGGACAGAGCTGGCGCACCCCGTGGCGCTCGGCGTGCTGGGCGCCGCCCCGGTGCCCTCCATGGGCCGCACCCTCTCGGAGTCCAAGCTGGCGGCCATTCTGCGTCGGGCTGGGCGCGAACGCGGGGTGGAGGAAAAGGCCGCGGCGATCCAGGCTCAGCTCCGCGCGCCGCAGCTGGCGGCGCCGGCGCTGGTCAGCGAAGCCTACGGCAAGAGCGTGGCCGCGACCGTCCGCATCCTGCGGGACATCAATACGGAGCTGGCCAGCCTGGAGGCGGAGTTGGCTCCCAGTTTTGAGAAGCACCCGGACGCCGAGATCTACCGCAGTCTTCCCGGACTTGGCATCGTGCTCGGCGCCCGGGTTTTGTCGGAGTTCGGCGACGACCGAACCCGCTTCGCCCATCCCCCGCAACCGGCGGCTCGCCGACGCCTGCCACCAGTGGGCCTTTTGCGCCCTGACCGGCTCCGCCGGCGCGCGCGACTACTACCATCGGCTCCGTCAGCGAGGCAACACCCATCACCAAGCCCTTCGCGCACTGGCTAATCGACTCGTCGGCATCCTCCATGGTTGCTTGGATCACCGTCAGCCCTACCGCGAAGACATCGCCTGGCCGAGCCGGCTGCCTGTTGCCGCTTGACTTTTACAACCGTGGGATGTCTAGAG
>WNGD01005898.1_pt1 | contig 11816 bp, 12 predicted proteins | sample 5400671 | NCBI WGS metagenome assembly WNGD01 (sample SAMN13153369, study PRJNA577476) | soil metagenome | isolation source: 40 cm soil or saprolite under grassland replicate 2 | place: USA:California | collected 2016-06-15
CGCGAGCAGCTCAACATTCCGGCGGCCGTCCTCAGCGGCGGCCTGATCGGATTCCTCGGCGGCGTGGTCGGCCTGATCCTTGGCTCGCTGCGCATGCCGGCGTTGCTGCGGTTCGTTGGAGAAGAGCCGGCGCGGGCAGTGGGTACCAACTTGCTCGTCGGCGTCTTCGTCGGCGCCGCCGGTGTGGTCGGGCACATCCCCGGCGGGATCGACTGGACGGCGTTCGCGATCGGCGCAGGAGCATCCGTTCCGGGGGCGTTGCTCGGGGCGCGCCTGACCGGCCGTCTCGACGAGCGCCAACTCCTCAGGGCGGTGGGAATCGTTTTGCTATTCGCAGGCGCGATCACGCTCGTGGAGGCCGCGGTCTAATCGTCTAGCGAGACGATCTCCCGCTCGACGCCGGCGAGCTCGAACTCCTGGCCGGCCAAGAACCGCTCTGCACCGTCCAGGAGCTGCTGCAGCTCGTGATGGTCGCGGGCGACGCACGAGAGCGTCAGCCGCGACCGCTGCCACAGCTCGTGGTGATCGACCTCCGCGACCGACGCGCCGAACCGCTGCTGGAGCTGCGCCTTCGCGGATTTCACGTATTTGCGCTTGCCCTTCAGCGAGCCCGCCTCCGGGAAGTGGAGCTCGACCGAGAGAATTCCGACGTAGCCGGCGGCCATGGCCATATTGAACCCGCCCGCGGCGATCAAGCAGACGGTTTGTACGTCTAAGCAAGCATGCGGATTCTCCTCGGGGTGGTCGGCGCGATCGTGTTCGCGCTCTCGCCCGGCGGCGCGCACCGGATCCGTCCCCTCGGCCACGTCAATCCAGGCGGCGGCTACACCGGCGACGTCTACGTTCACAAGGGCTTCGCCTACCTCTCGAGCTGGCATGGCGGCAACTGTCCCTCCCAGGGTGTTCGCGTCTACGACCTGAGCAAGCCGAGCCGGCCGCGACATGTCTCCACTTTCGCGGACGGAAACTCGGACCTCGCGGTCCGCGGCACCTGGACCGAGAAGACGATCGTCCAGCATGCAGCGACGCCGAGCTTCTCGGGCGAGCTCGCGGCTGTCAGCTTCCAGAACTGCCCGGGCACGAACTCCTACCGCGGATTCGGCCTCTACGACGTCTCCAACCCGGGAGCCCCGAAGCTGCTCTCGCTCGTTCGCACCGACCCAGGAGGCTCACACGAGATCTGGCTGCAGACGGTGCGCCATCGGGCCTACGTCTACACGGCGATTCCGGTCGCCGAGTTTCCCGGCCGCGTGCCCAGCCCGGGCTTCCGCATCTTCGATTCGACCGACCCGCGGCATCCTGCCGAGATCGGCTCGTGGATCGCACCCGAGTCGCTGAAAGCCGGCCGGCAGGCGGTTTTCGTTCACTCGGTCCGCGTCAACGCGTCGGCGACCCGGGCCTACCTCTCGTACTGGGATCTCGGCACCGTCATCCTCGACATCTCCAGGCCCGCACGGCCGCGCCTGCTCGGACGGACGAACGATTCGCAGGGCCTTGCGCACTCGACAGCGATCACGCCGAACGGCCGGTTGCTGATCGAGACGCACGAGACGACCGGCGGCCGCCCGTCCTTCTGGGATATCTCGAACCCACGCCGCCCACGACTGCTGAGCGTCTTCAAGCCGCCCGCCCGTCTGATCGCCGACGCGAAAAAGCGAGGCGCGGCGGGCTTCACCCTCGGCGTCCACGACGCCAAGATCATCGGCAAGCGCGCGTACTTCTCCTGGTATGCGCTCGGCGTGATCGTCGCCGACATCTCGAATCCCCGCCACCCGCGGTTCGTCGCGCAGTTCCTGCCACCCTCCTCGCGCGACCCCGAGAACGAGTTCTGCGCCAAGCAGTCCTGCACGTACACCTGGGGCGTCTACCCCACTCCGAAGTACGTGGCCGCGGCCGACATGGTCGGCGGGCTTTGGGTTTTTCGGCCGGCCGGCTAGCTCGCCGCCGGAGCGGTGGGCGCTTCGGACAGGTCGGTGCGCTCGACCTGCCTCGTCTCGTAGACCTCGAGGATGTCGCCTTCCTTCACGTCGTTGAAGCCCTCGAGCAAGATTCCGCACTCGAAGCCCTCTGCGACTTCGCGGACGTCGTCCTTGAATCGGCGCAGCTGCGCGATCGACGTCTCGTTGATGACAGTGCCATCGCGGACAACGCGTACCTGCGAGCCTCGGCGGACGTTGCCTTGAGTGACGTACGAGCCGGCGATCGTGCCTAGCCGCGAGACGCGGAACAGCTGTCGCACCTCGACCTCTCCGATCGTCTCCTCGGTCGTGACCGGGCGGAGCAGGCCGACAAGCGCCTGCTCGATGTCGTCGGTCAGCTGGTAGATGACGCGATAGGTGCGGATCTCGACGCCCTCGCGTTCCGCGAGCTGGCGCGCCTCGGACGAGGGACGCACGTTGAAACCGACCACCATCGCGTTGGAGGCGACCGCGAGGTTGATGTCGTTCTCGGTAATCCCGCCGACGCCCTGGTGGATCACGTTCACGCGAACCTCAGGGTGTTGGATCTTCTGCAGCTCGCTGATCGCGGCCTCGACCGAGCCGACCACGTCCCCTTTGAGGACCAGGTTGAGATCCTGAGAGCCGCCCTCCTGAAGCTGGTCGAACAGCCGCTCGAGCGACACGGCGCCTCCGGCCTGAGTTGCGAGCTGCTCGCGCCGCAGGCGCTCGCCGCGGACCTGCGCGAACTGGCGCGCTGCGCGCTCGTTCTCGACCACTCGGGAATATTCACCCGCAGGCGGTGGATGGTCGAAGCCGAGAATCTCGACGGGCGTGCCCGGTCCGGCCTCTTCGACCTTTTCGCCGCGATAGTTGTAGAGCGCGCGCACGCGGCCCCAGGCGTCGCCGGCGACGATCGAGTCGCCGACCCGGAGCGTGCCGCGCTGGACGAGCATCGTGGCCACCGGGCCGCGGCCGACGTCCAGCCGAGACTCGACGATCGGGCCGGAGGCTTCTGCCTTCGGGTTCGCCTTCAGCTCGAGCTCGGCGTCTGCGACGAGGAGCACCTTCTCGAGCAACTCGTCGAGGTTCTCCTTGGCCTTCGCGGAGACGTCGGCGAACTGAACCTCGCCGCCCCAATCCTCCGGCTGCAGCCCTTCGGCCGCTAGGTCGCCGCGAACGCGATTCGGGTCGGCGTCCGGAAGGTCGATCTTGTTGACCGCGACGACGATCGGCACCTCGGCCGCCCGCGCATGCGAGATCGACTCGCGTGTCTGCGGCATGACCCCGTCGTCGGCGGCGACGACCAGCACCGCGATGTCGGTCACCTTGGCGCCGCGGGCGCGCATGGCAGTGAAGGCCTCGTGACCTGGGGTGTCGAGGAAGGTGATCTTGCGTCCGTTGTGCTCGACCTGGTAGGCGCCGATGTGCTGCGTGATCCCGCCGGCCTCGGTCTCGACCACCGCCGATTCGCGGATCGCGTCCAGCAGCGTCGTCTTTCCGTGGTCGACGTGGCCCATGATCGTGACGACCGGCGGCCGGTCGGTCAGATCCGACGGCGCATCCTCGTAGTCCTCCGGCTCGAGCTCCTCCTCGGCGGCATGCCTGATCTGGAGCTCCCGGTCGGGGATCAGCTCGGCGGCGATCAACTCGACCTCTTCGTCGCTCAGCGACTGGGTGATGGTGACCATCTTCCCAAGGCCCATCATCACCTTGATGATGTCGGGCACGGTCTTGCCCATCGCCGCGGAGAGGTCTTTGACGGTGATGCCCGAGGGCACGCTGACCGGACCGGTCGGCGGAGCGACGGGCTGCTTGGGCGGGCGCGCTTCCTGGCGCTCGCGCGCCTGACGCGGGCTTTCGCGCGGCCTCGCGGCCGCATTGTCGATCACCACGCGCCGCTTGCGACGGCCGGTGACCGCCCCCTGGCGGGGCCTGATCGGGCGGTTTGGTCTCTTGGGTCCGTTAGCCATCGGCGTCAGTGTAGAGCCGTGCAAGCGCTGGATCGACCCGCACGGTTTGTCGAAGGACTCGGTTGAAGGCTGCTCGCGACCTCGCCCGCTCGAAGCAGGAGAGCCGGCGACAGGTGTAGACCCCACGGCCCGGCGCCTTGACGGCAGGAGTCAGCTCCGCCTCGCGAGCGACGAAGCGCACGAGCTCGGCCTGAGGCGCCTTCCGCCCGCAGCCGGCGCACGTCCGCGACTTCGCTCGCGAAGTCGCTGAAGAGGCCGCCCGATTCATTCGGGCGGCCGGTGATCCCAGCCGGCGTGCTCACGCAGCGCTGGAACCCTCCTCGGGCTCGGCAACGCCGGCGGGTGCCTGCTCGTCGCCATCATGTGAAACCTTCTCGATCGGAATCCCGGCCGGAATCTCCTCGGGCGGCGCGACCTTGGGAGGAGAAATGTCCAGGTCGACCTCGCCCTCGGCGTCAGCGATCGCGGTTGCCGAGGGGCCGTGGGTCGCTGCCGCGTCGGCCGGCGCTTCCGACTCGAGCGGCTCCACGCCGGGCTCCGGCACCGCAGGGCCGACCGCCTCGGCGTCCGGGGCCAGCTCCTCGGCGAGCGCCTCGAGCTCCGGCTCCGACTCGGTGACTATCGGCTCAACGTCCGGAGACTCGGTCTCGCGCTCCGCGAGCTCCTGGTGCGCAGGGACGCCGCAATAACGGGAACCAGGCAGTGCCGCGTTCGGGCAGCGCTTGCCGTTCGAGAGAATCGCGGCACAGCGGCCGGTGAACTCCTCGTCCTCGCCGCCGCCGCCGAAGGCGGCCTCGGCCTCGGCCTGCGCGAACTCGCTGTCGGACTGGATGTCGATCTTCCAGCCGGTCAGTCGGGCCGCGAGGCGGGCGTTCATGCCCTCCTTGCCGATCGCGAGAGCCAGCTGGTCGTCGGGCGTGACCACCGTCGCCTCCTTGCCGTCGTCATCGAGGTAGACCTCGCGCACGCGCGCGGGCGAGAGGGCCTTCGCGACGAAGCGGGCGGGCTCCGGGTTCCACGGGATGATGTCGATTTTCTCCCCGCGGAGCTCCGAGACCACCATCCGGACGCGCGAGCCGCGTGGCCCGACACAAGCGCCGACCGGGTCGACGCCCTGGGCGTGCGACTCGACAGCGATCTTCGAGCGGTAGCCCGGCTCGCGGGCGACGCCGCGGATCTCGACGAGGCCGTCGGCGATCTCGGGCACCTCGAGCTCGAACAGCGTCTTGATCAGCTCGGGATCGCGCCGCGAGACGATCACCTGCGGGCCCTTCGTCCCTGAGCGAACCTCCGTGATGACGGCTTTGATCCGCGAGCCCTGCTCATAACGCTCACCGTCGACCTGCTCGGAGCGGGGCAGCAGCGCCTCGACCTTGCCCAGGTCGACCAGCACGTTGTTGCGGTCTCCCGCCTGCTGCACGATGCCGGTGACAACCTCGGAGACGCGGTCGATGTACTCCTCGTACATCATCTGGCGCTCCGCCTCGCGGATCCGCTGGGTGATGACCTGCTTCGCGGTCTGCGCGGCGATGCGGCCGAAGTTCTCCGGGGTGACGTCTTCCCGCTTCACCTGGTCCTCGGGCACTTCCGACCAGTCGATCTCGAGGTCCTCGTCCTGGACGAGCACATGCGAGCGCTCGCCGGTCTCCTCCTCGGTCTGCTCGAGCTCGGTCAGAACCCGCTCGCGCGCCTCTTCGAGCAGCCGCTCCTCGATGTCGGGCGGCAGTTCGATGGAGAAGACCCGGAAGTCGCCCTCCTCGCGGTCGAGCTCGACCACGGCATGGCGCGACGCGCCCGGCGTCTTCTTGTAGGCGGCGAGCAACGCGTCTTCCAGCGCCTCGATCAGCGTGTCGGACTCGATTCCCTTGTCTCGTTCGAGCTCCTGGATGAACTCGATGATTTCTCGGCTCATTTGCTTCCCTCGTCGATCAGATTGCCCCGCACGATCTGGTCGTACGGGATGTCCACGGGGTGCGGCTCGGTAGCGAGATGGACTGCCTGCTCGTCCGCACCGATCAGCTGACCCTTGAAGCGCTTCCGGCCTGCGATCTCGCGCGCCGTACGGAGAGCCACGCGGCGACCGACGAAGCGCTCGAAGTGCGCCGGCTTGCGGAGCGGCCGTTCGATGCCCGGCGAGGAGACGTCGATCGCGTACTCGCGCCTGTAGTCGTCGAGCTCGCGGGTGACGCGCTCGCAGAGGGCGTGGTCGACGCCCTCGGGGTGGTCGATGTAGACGCAGAAGCGCTCGGGCCCGAGCAGCTCGACTGCGAGCACTTCCGTGCCCGGCACTCGCTTCTCGATTCGCCCGGCCAACTCGTGTTCGAGTTGCCGCTCCTTGGTGTGTACGCCTTCCATCGCTCCTCCTACCCTTCCCAGGGCGCCGGACTCATAAAAAATGGGCGCCGCGCGCCCATTTCGCCAAGCCGGTGAAATGTGGTGCTGGCAGGATAGCAAGGGCCGTGTCTGTAACACGTCTCCAAACCTGCCGGGGAACGGTCGAGTTACCCGACGGCCCCAGACTCGGTTACGACCATGCTTGGGCACACGCGTTCGCTTGGGCGGGCGGTTGATCTCGGAGCGCCTGTTGGGGCGTTTGCCGCGCCCCTGGCGGCGCGTTCTGGACTGGGTGTTGACGATCGCCGTCGCGATCGTGCTCGTGCTCGTCTTCGAGGCGGAGATTGCAAAGCCGTACCGCGTTCCCTCGGCGTCGATGGAGCCGACCCTTCACTGCGCGAAGCCGGGCCGCGGCTGCCTGGCCCGCTTTTCCGATCGCGTGATCGCGTTGCGGATCGTCTACCGCTTCCGCGACCCTCACCGCGGCGAGATCGCGGTCTTCCACGCCCCGGCCAGCGCGGCCACCTGTGGCGAGAGCGGTTCGCTGATCTTCGTCAAGCGCGTGATCGGGCTGCCCGGCGAGACCGTCTCGGAGCGAAACGGGGTCGTGTTCATCGACGGCAAGCGGCTCGTGGAGCACTACGTGCCCGCGTCGGAGCGCGACCATCGCACGAGCAGCTGGCCGAAGCTCGAGCCTGGCCAGTACTTCATGCTCGGCGACAATCGTGCGGCGTCCTGCGACTCGCGCGACTGGGGCCCGGTGCATCGCTCGAGCTTCATCGGGCCCGCGTCGATCACGTACTGGCCGCCGAACCGGATCACCGTGCGCTAGGAGCGAGCGCCCCGCTTGAAGCGCGGGGCCCGTCGCTCTAGACGGTCGCGGTTTCCGTCTTCTCCTCCTTGAGGCGCCGGATCAGGTCGGCCACGTCTGCCGTTTCCTGCTCCAGGTCGCGCTGGTACTCCTCCAGGCGGCGGAGCAGCGTCTCCGCGTCCGGGAAGCGCCGGCCACGACCGCAACCGCCGTGTCTGCGATGTCTTCGTCCGTGCATAGGTTCACCCCCTCTCGTCCTGTTCGTAGCGGTCGAGAAAGCTCTGGACATCGTCTTGCGCTTCGCGCAGCGCTTCCGCCCAACGGTCGAGCAGCCGGCGGCCCTCGGGGGTCAGTTCGTAGGTGCGCTTCGCGGGCCCGGGCAGCTCGGCGCTCCATTCGGAGCTGACAAGACCCTCCGCCTCGAGCGCCCGCAGCAGCCGGTAGAGGTTGCCGACGTCGATGCGCCCTTCCCCGGCGAGCTCGGGCAGCCGCTCGATCAGCTCGTAGCCGTGCAGCGGGCGCTCACGCAGGAGCAGCAGGATGGATGGCTCTACGAAGCGCTCGACACGCGCCCGCACGTGCCAGTGGCCCGGTCTCGTCTGGCGCCGGCTGCGAACGCGGCGCGGATGGCGGTGTCGCATTGGCGCCAGTATAGGTCAAACACATATGTCTATGACAGGACGAGCGTCACCGGGCCGTCGTTGAGGAGCTCGACCTGCATCCGGGTGCCGAAGACTCCTGTCTCAACGCCGACGCCGAGACCGCGAAGCGAAGCGCAGAACGCCTCGTAAAGAGGCTCAGCCTTCTCTGGCGGCGAAGCGGCGGCGAAGCTCGGCCGGTTGCCTTTGGCGGTATCGGCGATCAGCGTGAACTGGCTGACGACGAGCGCTTCGCCGGCGACGTCGAGCAGGCTGCGATCGAACTTGCCGGCCTCGTTCTGGAAGATCCGCAGCCGGGCGATCTTCGCCGCGAGGCGCTCCGCATCCGCATTCGAGTCCCTCGCAGCGACGCCGAGCAGCACGCACAGTCCCGGGCCGATTGCGCCGACCGTCTGGCCGCCGACGACGACGCGTGCCCGCAAGACGCGCTGGATGACAGCGCGCACGGTCGCTAGGCGACGTCGCGGATCCGGGCCAAGGCGTCGCTTGCGATGCCGACCCAGAGGCCGGGGCGGCTTTGCCGCCGCGGCCGTTTACTAGCGGTTCGCGAAAACATCTACACCTCGTCGAACGTTCGGATCCGAGACGAGTAGCGCTTACTCGCCGGGCGTAGGGAACTCGCGAGCTTGTAGTGGCCCTGCGCCTCCGTCTGACGGCCTTGCTTCTCGAGGCAGCGGCCGAGCGCGTAATGGCCGTAGTCGTCGGCGGGCGCGAGCTCGAGCAGCTTTCGGAACTCCGACTCGGCCTCGTCGTAGCGGTGAATGCGGAAGTAGGCGATTCCGAGCGCTTCGCGGATCGAAGCCTTCTCGGGCTCACGCCGCTTCGCCTTCTCGAGCGAGACCGTGGCCTGCGCGGCCATGCCGTCCCGGAGGTGGGTGCGTCCTTGCTGAAAGAGGTTGTAGGTGTCGCTCATTCGCTCGTCCTCAGGTAGGCGAAGTTCTCCTCCACCAAGTCAAGCGGGTCCGTCAAGTCTCGGGTCGGCCCTACTTCAAGGGCAGAAACCCCGAGCCCGGCGTCGATCGCCCGCTGGTAGGCCTCGAGAAGCTCGAACGGCGGGCCGGCGAGGCCTTCCAGGTACGCGACCAGCTCGGGTCCGAGGCCCCAGGTCGACGCGTGCGCGTACGGGCTCTCGCCCGCGCTGCCTATTCCTCTGGCCAGTCCGCCTTCGACCTCGACGCGGGCGCGTCCCGGTCCGGGCGGCGGATCGCGTCTGATCGCGACGGCGCCCGGCGTTCCCGCCTCCTCGAACGCGGCAGCGAAGCGCCCGAGGTCGCCGGGCCGGAAGACCGTGTCGGCGGTTGCGACTAGCAGCGGCGGTTTGGCGCCCGCCGCCAGCCCGCGTGAGACCGCATCTGCTGAGCCGTCCGGACGAGGCTGGCGGGCGTAGCGGAGCTCGAGTCCGAAGGCCGAGCCGTCGCCGAGCAGGCGCTCGACCTGCTCCGCGAGGTGCCCGGTGACGACGGTGACGTGCCGGCAGCCGGCTGCCTGGAGCTCGCGGACCACCGTTGCGACCACCGGCCGGCCGTCGATCGGCAACACCGGCTTAGGCCAACGCTCGGTCAGCGGCCGGAGCCGGCGGCCCTCGCCGGCGGCCATCACGAGAGCGTCCACTACGCCGTGAGGCCCAGCGACCGGAGAGAGACGAGGCCGAGCGCGCGCTCGGTCCGGGTCAGCGCGGCTCGCAGCTCTCGACGCAAACTCCGCAGCTCGTCCCGCGTGGCGCGCGCCGCCGAGCGAGCCTGCGCCGGAGGGCCGAACCGCGCTTGCCCCGCCGAAGCCACAAAGGATCGAGCCGACACGCCCAGCTCCTCCTCGACGAGCCGCGCCAGCTCACCGAGCGTGGCGCTCTCGGGTGCCCGGGCTCCCTGATCGGTCGCGTAGTCAGCCAGTTCCCGGACGCAGGCGGCGGCGAGCTTCCGAGGATCGCGTGTCAGGTAGCGGCGCTTACGGATCAGGAGCTTTGTCGCCGCGATGAGGAAGAGGAGCGCGGCCGCTACGAGAACGAGCAGCCGCAGCAGCGCGCCGATTCTCGATCCCGACGGAGCGGCATGAATTTTCGGGTCCGGCCCGCCATTGGCTGCGTTGCCGTGACTACCCCGCAGCGTCCGCAGGTCGAACGTGCCGGGCCTCCTCAGGTGCTGGGTGACGGCGAGCAGCCCGTCGGTGAAGTCGAAGTGCGGCGACGAGGCCGAGTAAGTCGCGTTCAGAGAGCCGCGCCCAGGCGTGGGATCGAAGGGCAGCCAGCCGTAGTGCGGGAACCAGGCCTCGACCCAGGTGTGCGCATCGTGATCGGTCACCGTCCATTCGTGCTTATGGGAGTCGTACTCGCCGGTGGTGAATCCTGCGGCGACCCGCGCCGGGATCCCCAGGTAGCGCAGCATCAGCGCCATGGCTCCGGCAAAGTGCTGGCAGTAGCCGCGGTGCGTCTGCAGGACGAACGCGACGAGCGCCGGCACCCCCGCGATTTGCGGGGGCGTCTCGTCATAGTGGAACGCCGGCGAGAGGAACCAGCCTTCGAGCTCGAGCGCGGCGGCGTAGGGATTCGACGGCTCGCCGACAACCTGCCGCGCCGTCCGGTAGAGACCCTCATAAGCCCGGGCGCGAGCCGAGTCGGCGAAGAGCCTCGCCATCCGCCGGTCGCGATTCGGCGCGCCGAAGGCCGGTGCGACCGTCTGCGCTTCGACCTCCAGGTCGGTCGCCGTGACCTCCTTCGGGTAGCGGGCCGGCAGGCCGGCGAGTTGACGCGGCGTCGGCTGCGGCTCGTAGCTCCAGACGCTGTAGCGATCGCCCCTGGAGAGAAGCTCGCCCTGCAGAGAGGCGACCCCGCCCTCGGCGTAGTCCGCGTTGTGGGAGCCCGGGTCGTAGGCCACCGGCACACTGGCGCCGATCAGGTGGTTGTCGCGGAGGGCGTCCACTGTCACGACCTGGTGTGTCCAATGCGCCGGGTCGCGAGCCGCCTCCGGCATCTCGGCGTCTCCGAGCAGGGCGTCGCGGCCGTCGGCCCGGGTCGGTGAGACCGGCCGCAGGTACTCGAACCAGTTTCCTCCGGCGAACTCGTCCAGGGTCGTCGCCCGCCAGTGGGTGGGCCTGCTCGGCGCCTGGATGCGCAGCACGGTGGTCACCTTCTTCGGAAAATGCAGGCCGCTGTAGTTGGACTTCCAGACATATTCGACACCGACCGGTTTCGGCGCCTTCGTGTAGAAGTCCCAGCCCTGCCAGTGCAGAACCTGACCGCTTGCGACCGCGGACGAGGTGGACGCGGCGAACGCCGCAAGCACCACAGCTCCCCCGGCAGCGACCGCGAGCAAGACGCGCCGTGGCCGGAAAGGCCCGCCGAGCCCGGCTACGAGCGAGAGCACGACCGCGAGGAGGACGACTCCACGCCGCAGATCGTCGGGCCCGCTGAGGAGGGTCGCCGGCCAGCCGGCGGCCACCAGCACGGTCAGCGCCGCGAGCGCCGGCCTGCGCGCCGCAACGGCGAGGCCGACGAGCGCGCACGAGGCGAACAGCGCCACGAGGATCACGCCCTCCATCCTCGGATGAGTGGCCGCCGCAAAGGGCAGCCTGACGTCGTAGAACTCGAGAAAGCCGCCGCTGAAGCGCCCGAGCAAGCGGATCGGGTGGACGATCCAGGCAGCGAACGCGGTGTGCAGCGCCAGAACGCTCGCAGGGACGAGCGCGAGGAGCCGCCAGCGCGCGCGAGGCAGGAGCGCGGGCACCATCGCTAGCGCGATCAGCCAGAGCGTCGTCGAGGCGCGGGCGGGAGGCTGACCGAGCCGCAGCCAGCTCCAGGCCAGCAGCGCGGCGGGGCCCGCGCAAAGTGCGGCGGTCCTAGCCACGCGCGACCTTGCCCAGCGCCGCGCCACCGAGCTTGGCTGCCAGGTCATCGCCTCTGCGCAGGACGGCCACGGCCACGCCCCCCGCCTGGAGCCTGAGCAACGCGGGCTGCGGAGCCGCTTGCGCACCGTTTCGGCCAAAGCTGGCTGGATCGACGAAGACCAGGTTGGCGCGCCGCTGGCTCAGCGCTCGCTGCAGCAAGCGCTCCACGAGGGGTGGCGAGAGCGATGCGGTGACGACCGTCAGCTCGAGCGCCCGGGCGATC
>WNGD01005900.1_pt1 | contig 11816 bp, 9 predicted proteins | sample 5400671 | NCBI WGS metagenome assembly WNGD01 (sample SAMN13153369, study PRJNA577476) | soil metagenome | isolation source: 40 cm soil or saprolite under grassland replicate 2 | place: USA:California | collected 2016-06-15
CCGCGCAGCGCAAGGAAGCAGGGGCCAACGCCGTGAAAGTCGCCGAGCAACGCGCCACCTGGGTCGATGCGATTTCCCGTCGCGAAACCGAACTGCGACGTCTGCGCGATTCGTTAGGCGAATTGCAGGACCGCCGCGCTCAGCGGCAAGTGCGCGAGTCGCAATTGGAAATGAAGATCAACAATCTGGCCGATGATATTTCGCGCAAGTACCACGTCGATCTTCGCGCCTTCGCGGCGGATCACGCGGCGTTCGAGAAGACCCTGAGCGCTCAAATGAAGCGGAGTGAAAAGGTGGAGGGCGGAGCTCCTGCGACGCCCGGCTCCCCGGAGCCCGCTTCTCCAGACGTAGAAAAGCTCATCGAGGATCTCACCCGGCAGCTCGATAACATGGGCCCGGTGAACCTCGATGCCGTTCATGAGTACGATGAGCTCGAAGAACGTCATCGCTTTCTCGAAAACCAAAACAACGATCTGACGGTATCGCGTCGCGAGTTGCTCGATGTGATTGCGCAGATCAACTCCACCACCAGAAAGTTGTTTAGCGAAACCTTTGCCGAGGTGCGAACCAACTTCCGCGAAATGTTCGCGGAACTCTTCGGCGGCGGGCGCGCGGACTTGTCGTTGCTGGATGAGAACGACCCGCTCAACTGCGGAATCGAAATCACCGCCAAGCCTCCTGGCAAACACCTGCAAAGCATCTCGCTGCTGAGTGGAGGCGAACGCTCCATGGTCGCGGTGGCGTTATTGTTCGCCATCTATATGGTGCGACCGAGCCCGTTCTGCATTCTGGACGAAGTGGATGCGGCAATGGACGAAGGCAACATCAACCGTTTTATCCGAGTGCTGGAGCGTTTCGTAGAACAGAGCCAGTTCATCATTATCACACACAACAAACGCACCATTGCCAAAGCCGATGTTCTTTACGGCGTGACAATGGAAGAACGTGGCGTGAGCAGGCTGGTTGGAATGAAGCTGACTCCGCCCAGGCAAGTTTCAACTGAACTAACCTCCAACGGAGGCGAACAGAACTCCAGACAACAGCGCCTCGCGCTGGCGACCCGATAGATGGATCGGGTTCTCCGGAGAAGATAGGGCGGCGGCACGGGCGAGTCTTTCCCCAACGCGTTGAGGACAACGCGTTCCACCTGTGTAATTCGAGCGCCAAAAATTTTTTGCGCGCGATCGTCGATCTCGCGTAAAATTGCTGGATGCTTCAGACGGCGCAGCGCACCGCGAAATCAAAAGCAAAAAAGACCGCGCCGCCGCACGACCGTTTCCTTGAGGCATTCCGCTGGATGCTGCTGACGCGCACGCTTGAGGAAAAGCTCGTTAGTCTCTATCGCGGCGGATTGATTACGGGCGGAGTTTATATCGGTAAAGGCCAGGAGGCAGTCAGCGTCGCATGCGGCTTGTTTTTGCAACAAGGCGACATCTTCGCGCCATTGATTCGCGACCAGGCGGGGCGATCTGCCTTCGGCGAACCGCTGATTGATGTGACGCGCACCTATCTGGGCTCGCGCCTGGGGCCGATGCGCGGGCGCGACGGCAACATTCATCGAGGTCATCCGCGTAAGAACGAACTCGCAATGATCAGCCACCTCGGCGCGATGATTTCGGTCACAGTGGGCACGTTGATGGCGAAACGATTTAAAGGCGAGAAAAACTTTGTCGGACTGGCGTGCATCGGCGAAGGCGGGATGCAGACCGGTTCGTTGCACGAGGGAATGAATATTGCCGCAGTGGAACAAGTGCCGCTCGTGGTCGTCGCCACAAACAATCATTATGCTTACTCAACCCCTAACGACCGCGAGTTCGCGTGTCATGATTTGGTTGATCGGGCGATCGGTTACGGGTTTGAAGGTTACAGTCTTGACGGAACCGATCTCGGCACGTGCTTGAACGTGATCGGTGGCGCGGTGAAACGTGCGCGCGCTGGGCGACCGCCGCAGTTGGTCGTTGCATCCGTCTTGCGCCTGTCCGGTCATGGCGAACACGATGATGCAAGCTACGTGACAGAAGAGATTAAACGGCAACCGTTTGCGCGTGATTGTTTGAAGGTCGCGGAGCAGACGATCATTGATCTTAACTTGGTGGACGCGGAGACACTGGCCGAGTGGCGCAAAAAGGCCGCGGCGCAGGTAGACGAGGCAATTGCCGCCGCGCAAAAGGAACCCGCACCCGAAGGCGATAAAGAAGATTGGTGCGCATTATCGACACGCGATCTTGTCGATTCCTTCGAATGAGCATCACGTATCTCGAAGCGATCCGGGAGGCGCAGGCAAAATTACTTCGCGACGACGAGCGCGTTTTCATTTACGGGCAGGACGTCGGCGGCACGTTCGGCGGCGCGTTTAAAGCGACGAAAGGTCTGGCAAAGGAATTTCCCGGGCGCGTATTGAACACGCCGATCAGCGAAGACGCCATTGTCGGGACCGCGATTGGCGCCGCCATCCAAGGAATGCGGCCGATTGTCGAAATGCAGTTTGCCGATTTCTCAAGCATCGCGCTCAATCAAATTCTAAACAATGCCGGCACTCATTACTGGCGGACAAATGTGCCCGTCCCCATCACGATTCGTCTGCCTTCCGGTGGGACAAAAGGCAGTGGGCCGTTCCACAGTCAATCGATGGAATCGATTTACGCGCATTATCCCGGACTGATCGTGATGATGCCGGCGACAGTGGAAGACGCCTACACGATGTTAATAGAAGCTGTGGCGATCGACGATCCCGTCATCTACTGCGAACACAAATACCTCTACTACCACCTCAAGGCCGACAAATTACCGGAAAAAGGGTTGCCGACTGGCCGGGCGCGTATTGCGCGGGAGGGACGCGATCTCACCATCGTGAGCTACAGCGCAATGATGCAGGAATCTCTCGCGGCGGCGGAGGAACTCGCGCGTGAAGGTTTCGAAGCTGAAGTTGTTGACCTGCGCACCGTTAAACCGCTCGACGCTGATACCGTGCTGGCATCCGTCGCGCGCACCGGACGTTTGCTGTGCGCCGGCGAGTCGTTTCCGTGGGGCGGCGCGACTGCGGAAGTGATCGCGCGCGTCACGAGTCAGGGCTTTCATCTGCTCGACGCAGCGCCGCAACGTCTCAACGCTAAAGACACTCCGATTCCATATCACCCAAACCTGTGGAGCGCGCATCGACCGAACGCACAAAATATCGCAGCCAAAGCTCGCGCACTGCTGCGAGAATAGAATCTATGCCGCAAGTTCCAATCATCATGCCGCAGTTAGGCGAATCGATCGCCGAAGCGACCATTGTCGATATTAAGGTAAAGCCCGGTGACGAAGTGGTGGATGATCAGGAAATTATCGATGTCGAGACCAACAAGGCGGTGATGGGTGTGACCACGCCATGCAAAGGCAAAATCGACAGGATCACCGTCCAGCTAAAGGAAACTTACCCAGTTGGCGCAGTGCTTGGGTATGTGGAAGCAAGCGAGGCAGACGCAGCGCGATTCGCAAAGCAAGCGCCTCCCCGTCCGCAGCGAGAAGTTGCTGAAGAAATTCCCGCGCGCGCCGATCAGGAAGTCGCTCCTGCACGCGAGCGAAAGCTCGCCGCGAGCGATGGCGAAGGCGCACGCGTGGGCGGCCTGCCCGTTCCTGCGGTTACGAAGGGAGCAGCTTTCATGTCACCGCGCGTCCGCGCGCGAATGGCCGAATTGCAGTTAACGAATGCTGATCTCGCCGGCATCATGGGTACTGGCGCAGGCAATCGCGTCACCATTAAAGACCTCGAAAATTTTCTGCACAAAATTGAGAACCAAACCGCGCACGAAGCTTCCGCTATTCGCGCGGGCGTCGCCGACGCAATGCGACGCAGTTGGACGCGCCCGCTTTCGACCATCGGGTCGTCGGTAAATCTCGATCCGGTGTTGCAAGACCGGCAATCGCGAGATCCAAAGCCTGGCCCCGGTCTTTACGCGCAGCGCGCGCTCGCTCTCGCACTCGCGGAGAATCCGGGCGCAGCCGCGAAATTGATCGGCAACCGCGTAGTGCAATCGAACTCCGTTGACATTGGGATCGCAGTTGAAGCGGAGGACGGAATCATGGTGCCGGTGATTCGCGGCGCAGACAAAACGTCGCTTGCCGATCTTACGACAAAATACAAGGAACTCGTCGATCTCGCGCGGCAGCGGCGGATTTCACCAGACATGCAAGCCGGCGGCATTGCGACCGTTTCAAACTTCGGCACTTTCGGAATGGAATGGGGCACTCCTATTCCTCTGCCAGATCAGACATTGCTGCTCGGCCTCGGATTCGGGAAAAAGGTTCCCTCGTGGGACGAAGAAAAAAAGGAATTTGTTCCCAAAACCGAGGCCCAGATCACCCTAAGCTTTGATCATCGCAGCATCGACGGGGGTGGCGCCGGTCGTTTGCTCAAACGCGTGATCGAACTCTTGGAAAATCCCAAAGAACTATGACGCGCGTCCCACATCATGCAAGGCGCCGTCTGGATGCCGTCCACGTGAGATCACGCCTCATCATTCATGCGGGATTTGCAAAGTGCGGAAACCGAATCGATCGCGTTCAGTGGCGACGCTCCTGCGGACCACAGCAAAATTCGAACGCTGAATGTTTCTGGGTTGAAAGAGAAATAACTGCGGCGCGGTTATGTGCGTCGGTTAACCGCAGCAAGAAAGCTCAAAACCACCACCAACGCACAAATCACGGCTACAGCGCCTCCCCAGACTAGCCAATACGGCCGATAGGTGAGCATCAGCCGGCCATGTGCGCCGGGTGGAACTTCGAGAATCGGAAATAAGCCGCGATAAGAAGTGAGGACGAGTTTTTGGTCGCCGACTCGCGCTTCGTAGCCGCGAAAATACGGCCGCGAAAAAGTCAGCAGCGCGGGCCGATCACCGCTCGGAACATCGACATCCACTTCAGCCGAATTTCGCGAATCAGTAATCTTTGAAATCGTCGCCGAGGCAAATTGTTCGTTAGGCCGCGAATCGATTGACGTGACTGAACGCACCCGCGCGAATGGCGTACCGTGTCGATGGAAGACGCGTCCTTCATCTGTTGAAACAACCATTTCCCATCCGGAACCCGGCTGGGGCGTGAGGTCTAATTCTCGTGCAACAACAATTCCATCCACACCCAGCAAAGCCAGTTCGCCATCCTTGCCAGCCTGTTGACTGAGCAAATAGCTTCCCACATCTGGATTAATTTCACCATGAATGGTGGTCGCAAATTTGCGCGCCATGCCAGCGGCTCGGATTGGGCTGTAGCCATTAATGAAATGCAGTCCGGCCCACATCGATGTGCTTCCCGGGCGCAGAACCTGGCCCACCGGCTGTGGTTTATTTGCAATGCAATACGTTAGCTCTGCCCACGGATAGATGCTTAGATAAAGGCGCTCCGGATCGAGCGGCTCAGGTTTAAGCAGCTCTTGAGAAAAATTATATCTCGGCACATCGCAGTTTGTCGGAATGCAGAGATATGTAGCGAGCAGCGCTAAAAACGCGATCACGACAGGCACGCATTTTTGAAATTCAGAATCACGCAGCAAGAGCTCTGAAAGTAACCAAATCGCCGCGAGCCCGAGTAAGAGCCACGTCAGCGGCAAAGCGTAGGAGCCAGCGGTATGCAAGACTAGCATCGCTAGGGCTGTCAGTGCAGTGAGAGCGAGCGCTGCTGTAGCCGGGATCGGTGATCCCGGCCGCTGTTCCAACACCTCCGCGGCACAAATTGCCAGGACCAAATGAAAAAACGGCAGCCACCGAAAACTCCAACGGAAAAGTCCAGCTGTCGGAATCATGCAAAGCAACAACACGATCAGAAGCAGGACGAACTCCCATTTGAGTCGCGTAATGAGCATGCGGCCGCGCCAGACCAAGCCAGCAACAAGCGCACCGGGAGCAACCAAGCCGCACGCCAATTCCGTTGCGGTATGCGGAACGCTTTTCGAGGAGAAATCGGTCCAGTTCACGGTCCACGAGGGAAGGATTAATCCCGGCAATGCCGCTGGTGGAACGAGCCATTGCCAGTGCGCGGACGGCGGCTGCAGTTCGCGCGCTGAACCTTGAACGAGATCAAGAACCGCAAGCCATGCTGGCGCGGACAATCCAAAGCCGAGCGCGATACCAAAAAGCATCGGCGAGATCGAGAAGATGCTGCGGGTTTGGACTAACGACTTGATGAAAAGCAAGCCAATCAACAGCAGCAACATCAAAACCGTATAAGGAAAGCCGCCGGTGACGAGCAGGTAAACGAACGGCGCTGGCCAGAGGAATCGCCATTTCGTTCGTCGCGGGTCCAGCGCGCGTCCCGCGCCCCACCACGCCCATGGCAGCCACGTGAACGCACCGAGGGCCCCGAACCAATCGGTCGCGCCCCAGCAGATGATCCAGCCGTTTAGCGAGGCGACAAGTGCAACGAAGATCGATAATGGAATCGAAAGTTGGCGGTCACGCGCGAGCAAAAATGCGCCCATCGCCAGCACAAAAAGGTGCATGATTGAAAGCGCAGTGGCCTGCTGCGGAAACGTAAGCGGAAATTTCCAGATGAAAATAACGGCCGCGTTTACAAAAAGGGAAAAGGTGCCGTATTGAAATTCGCCGGCAAGATTGCCGCAAACCCACGAATACGGACTCAGGATCGGCCAATGCCCCTCCGACCAGCTGCGCGCCATATCGGCGAACACGGGCAAGATCGACAACTCATAATCATCATTCCAAAAAACCAGCGGATCATGCCAGAGAAGAATGAAGCAAAAGAATACGACGACTAGCCCTGCTGTTGCCGCGCCGAGAATTTCCGAACGCGTGGAGCGCAAAGCGGACATCTAAAACAGAAAACGCCGAACGCTCAACGTCCAACGCCGAACGTCAAACTCCGACGGAGCGAGCATCATTTGGCGTTTCTCTCAGCGGTCCGGATGCTGGCCACGAAAATCCGGATCAGCTGTTCGATTTCATTGATGCAAATGGTGAAGTTTGCGGGTGACCCGAGTTTTTTTACTCGGCCTACGAGTCGCAACCACCGTTTTGTTTCGCGCAGTTCTTTAAGGCAAATCCGTAGTTTGTGAAGGAAGTCTCTGCGTGATTCTGCTGCTTCAACCTCCCCGTGATTCGAAAGAGATGATGTGCCGCATCGCAAGAGTTGTCCGGCGACGTGATTTCCAGCTCGAGTATTTTCCAATGACTCGGTGAGTTCGATAATATTTGCGGCAAACTCCAGGAGCCTGTCTTCAAGATCGTACAGGTGCTCGCGCTTGAACTTGTATCGTCCGTCAGGAAGCTCAGCAACGCGCCACTTTCCGAATTCAATGTTCGGCGTTCGATGTTGGGCGTTCGGCGTTTTCTTTCTCACAGCACCACCGGTTTTCCCTCGGTCATCACCAAAACTTTTTCCTCAATGCCACGCGAGCGTGCGCATCTAAGCAGGCGTTGCGGTGGCTCGTGGAGCGGTTCAAAGCCGAGGCGAAACGTCCCGTAATGCATCGGAATCAAAGTCTCCGCACGAAGCTCGAGAAATGCTTTTACCGCTTCCTCGGGATTCATATGAACTTCGCGGCCGGTGGGCGCTTCGTAAGCGCCAATGGGGAGCAGTGCGATCTCGATCTTGTAGCGGTCGCCGATTTCCTTGAACCCGGGAAAGTAAGCGCTGTCGCCACAGTGAAAAATCGTGCGGCCATTCGAAGCGATTACAAATCCGCCAAAATCGCGATGCAAGTCGGCGAGGAACCGGGCGCCCCAGTGGTGGCAAGGGGTGAGAGAAATTTTTAGCGGCCCGAGCTCGACCGTTTGCCAATAATCGAGCTCGTGCACAATGTGGAAGCCGAGATCATGTACCAGGTTCCCTACACCCATGGGCACAACAATCGGTTGATCCGCCGCGACGCGCCGTAGCGTTCGCCGGTCGAGATGATCGAAATGTGCATGCGTCACCAGGACAAAATCAATCGAAGGCAGATGATGAATTTCGAAGCCTGGTTGTTTCAACCGCTTGATCACCTTGAGCCATTTCGACCAGATCGGGTCGATCAAGATATTGACCTCGTGGGTTTGGATGAGAAATGACGCATGACCGATCCAGGTTATGGAGATCTCGCCTTCGCGGATTTTCGGGAATTGCGGAGCCGCGGGACCACCGGAACGCTTAGTGAAAAGCGAGGGGATCAAGACGCTGGTCAGAAAATTGCGCTTATGCCAGTCAGCTCGTGGACGCAGCCGGACGCGAGTGGAATCCCGAAGTCGTGGAAGAGGCGCACCATCCCGCGATGTTTGGCGAACAACATTTCGCCGGCTCTTTTTAGGAAAACGAAGTGCCACGCTGGTAGACGATATAGGTGCGGTTCACGCAAGTAAAACTCTTTACCCCGAACGAGTAGTCGCGAAGTGTCGAAAGTTACAAGAGTTAGAAAGGCACGATGTTCATGTTCCAAGGCTAATTTTTTGAACGTTGTAACCTTGTAAGTTTCTCTATTCCGCGTTGAGTTGTCCGCGTCATGCGAAATTGGAGAACCTTTGTGCCGCTCTGTTTGATCTGTTCAGTCGCGTTAGCATCGACATCGCGATTGCCACTTACCACAATTTTTAAGGGACAGGACCAGTTCAACCGACTCGTTGCAAAGGCCAAAGCAGGAAATTGGAAGGCTTTGCCGGTCGGAGAGCGGACCGCGGCGGTCGGACAAGCGTTGGTAGGAACACGGTATAGACATTTCACCCTGGAAATCGACAATCGGATCGAGTCGCCGTCGGTAAATTTTCAGGGCGTGGATTGCTGGACCTTTTTTGAGATAGCGCTCGGCTTTGCCCGAATGCTGAACGAGCCGGAGTCGAACTGGACTCCGGAGCGTCTGTTGCATTACATCGAACTCGACCGGTACCGCGGCGGCGAATGCACGGGCGATTATCTTTCGCGTCTCCATTACCTGGAAGACTGGCTTTACGACAATGATCGCAGGGGTCTGGTGGACGATCTCACCCGTGATCTCGGCGGGCAGAGCGTCCCCCATTCTGCGCGGGAGATGACCGCCGGCTGGCGACATTACCGATATCTCGCCGCGAATCGCTCGCTGCTTGGGCCGCTGGCGCGTATGGAAGCGAACGTCTCATCGCGGCCGCTCTATGAAATTCCAAAAAGCCAAGTCGTCAAAGTTGAACCGAAACTGCGCAGCGGCGACATTATCGGAATAATTTCGCGCGATCGAAGTGGGCTTTACTCCACCGCCCATGTCGGCCTCGCGTTGCGCACAAGTGACGGCGTTTTGCATTTCATGCACGCTTCTTCGCCCAGCAATTACGGCCGCGTAGTCGTGGACGAGGAGCTTTCGAAGTATCTGTATCGCTATCGCTCCGACAGCGGAATACTCGTAGCGCGGCCACTGCGATAAGCACGATTGTTTTTGTTTCGGCGGTTGATTTTGAGCCAACCGATCGACAAGATCGACGACCACAGAATGAGAATTTCCAAACTTTTACTACCGACATCGCTGTGGTTTGCAGCAGCGGCTTTCTCCTTTGGCGAAACGAAGATCCGCGTCGGGCATTTTCCGAACATCACGCACGCGCAGGGCGTAGTTGCGCACGCGCTCTCCCGCAAAGGCAAGGGTTGGTTTGAAGAACGGCTTGGACCGGGAACCAAAATCGAGTGGTTCGTTTACAACGCTGGGCCGAGCGCGATGGAGGCGATTTTCGCGAATTCGATTGATCTGACTTACGTAGGCTCCGGGCCAGCGCTGAATGCTTACACGAAGTCCAACGGTGGGGAAATCCGTTTGATTGCAGGTGCCGCGAATGGCGGCGCGGGACTTGTCGTGCAGCCAGACGAAAACTTGAGAACGCCAACGGATTTCCGTGGCAAAAAAATCGCCACGCCGCAATTAGGCAACACCCAGGACATTTCATGTCGCGCGTGGTTAAGAGATGGCGGACTAAAGATCACCCAACTTGGTGGTGATGCCTTCGTTTTACCTACCGCTAATCCCGATCAACTGGGGCTTTTCAAGCAAAAGAGAGTGGATGCCGTTTGGACGGTAGAGCCGTGGCTCTCGCGATTGGAGCAGGAGGCGTCGGGCAAAGTAATCGTCGAAGAAAAAGATGTCGCCACCACAGTGTTGGTCTCGAGCGTTAAGTTCCTGAATGAGAAACGCGATCTGGCGAAGAAATTTGCCCAGGCGCATGCCGAGTTGACTGACTGGATCGAAAAAAATCCCGAGGAAGCGCAACGCTTGATCAAGGCCGAGCTGCTGGAAGAAACGAAGAGCGACATGAGCCCGCAGGTGATCGCCGCGGCATGGAAGCGCATTGTGTTTACGGCGGAAACGCCGCGCGCTTCGGTGGAAAAATTCATGCAGAACTCAGTCAGGGCCGGTTTCATTAAAACAGCACCTGATCTTTCGAAGCTGTTCGAAAGTCCCTGATGTCCCTCCAAGAAGAGCTCCAGGGTCCGCCGCCGGCGAAGCTGATCGTGGATCATGTCTCGAAATCGTTCCGACAAAAGCGGCAGACTGTGCACGCGCTGGATAACGTCTCCCTGGAAGTCGCCGAGGGCGAATTCATCGTGATCGTCGGGCCGAGCGGTTGCGGGAAGTCAACGTTGCTCGATATCATCGCCGGTCTGGAGAAACCGGACCAAGGCCGGGTCCTGGCGGACAATCAACCGGTGCTCGCGCCGGGGCGGCATCGGCTTGTGATGTTTCAGGAATCGGCACTATTTCCGTGGCTGAATGCGTTTGGCAATGTCATGTTCGGTTTGAAATTGAAACCCGGTTTACGCAATCGGGAGCGGCGGGAGGTCGCAAAATTCTTTCTTCATCTGGTGGGCCTCGAAAAGTTCATGGAAGCCAACGTGCACGAGCTCTCTGGCGGCATGAAACAGCGCGTGGCACTCGCCCGAGCACTCGCGCCGAACCCGCGGGTGCTACTCATGGACGAACCGTTCGCCGCGCTCGACGCAATGACACGGGAACAACTTTACGGTGACATCCAACAGATTTGGCAAAAACGCCGCAAGACGATCATTTTCGTCACCCACAACGTTCGTGAGGCGGCATGCCTCGCGGATCGGGTAGTGATCATGACGCCAGCGCCGGGACGCATTCGCGGGATCTTTGAAGTGGACCTGCCGCGGCCGCGCGATTTCAACAGCATCGAAATCGCCCGGCATGCGTCGCAGTTGACTGCAGCGCTGAAAGGTTACCTGGCACCGGAGGCGGCAGTGAGCGTGGAATGAGAAGAACCTTGTTCGCAGTTTTATTTTTCGTCGCGCTGGTCGCGATTTGGGCGGCCTTGGTGAACGCAAAAATTTGGTCGCCAGTTTTGCTGCCTTCTCCGCGCAGCGTTTCGGATTATCTCGTTAACGCCGCACACGATGGCAGCCTGTTCAGCGCGTCGAGCGTCACCTTGCGGCGTCTGCTCTTCGGATATTTCATCGGGCTCGCCATTGGGCTCCCCCTCGGGTTGTTGACCGCGTCGCTGAAATTCGCGGAAGACACGGTCGGCGTGCTCGCGCTTGGATTGCAAACATTGCCGAGCGTTTGCTGGGTTCCGCTAGCATTGCTCTGGTTCGGACAAACCGAAGGTGCCATGCTCTTCGTCGTGATCATGGGGACTGTCTGGTCAGTCGTGATCGCGACTGACACCGGCGTTCGTACGATTCCACCGATCTTTGCGCGTGCGGCGCGGACGATGGGCTCGAGGCGGTTCCATCGCTGGGTGCACGTCATTTTGCCGGCATCACTGCCTTATTTGATAAGTGGAATGAAACAGGGCTGGGCGTTTGCCTGGCGTTCATTGATGGCTGCGGAAATTTACGTCACGATTCTGACCGGATTTGGTCTTGGCCATCTG
>WNGD01009374.1_pt1 | contig 11815 bp, 9 predicted proteins | sample 5400671 | NCBI WGS metagenome assembly WNGD01 (sample SAMN13153369, study PRJNA577476) | soil metagenome | isolation source: 40 cm soil or saprolite under grassland replicate 2 | place: USA:California | collected 2016-06-15
TTCGCGAACGACGTGTGGGTCTGCACCACGGCCTTCGGCTGTCCCGTGGTGCCGCCCGAGAACAGCCAGATCGCGGCGTCGTCGCGATGGGTCGGGAACGGGTCGAGGGCGGCAGGGGCGCGCGCGAGCCGCTCGTCGAATTCGTCGTCGCCGATGACTAGAATCGTCTTCAAGTGACGCGCGCCGCGCGCCGCACTCCGAAACGCGGCAACCGTGTCCCGATGAGCGACGACCACCCGGGCGCGGGTGTAGTCATAGAAATACGCGATGGCGTCAGGCTTGAGCTGCGGGTTCGCCATGACGACGGCCGCGCCGATCTTGAGCGTCCCGAACAGCGCCCCCACGAACCCGGGCCCGTCGGGAAGGGCGATCATGACGCGCTGCTCCGGCTCGACGCCGCTCTCGGTGAATACGTGACCGAACCGATTGGCCAGCGCCTGAATCTCCCGGTAGGTGAGCGTCCCCTCGTCGGTGAGCACGGCCGGCCGATGGCCCTTCCCTTCACGCACGCGGGCGTCGAGGAAGTAGTCGGCGATGTTGAACTGTTCGGGGGGCTGGAAGCTCACCGTGACAGATATCGGCCGTGGACGGCTGGCGGTCAACCGCCGGGCCCGGTACGATACAGCCACCCATGGCTGTCCTCGACCTCGCGCACCTGACCTGGGAGGAGGTTCGCGACCTCGACCGGACGAAGACGGTGGCCATCGTGCCCGTCGGCGCCGTCGAGGCGCACGGGCCCCACCTACCGCTCGCGACCGACGTGATCATCGCCGAGGCGATGGCCCGCGCGGCGGCGGGGCGGCTCGCCGCCCGCGGCCACGAGGCGGTGCTGCTCCCGGCCATCGCCTATACTGCCGCCGAGTTTGCCGCCGGGTTCCCCGGCACCGTATCCTTGCAGCCGGCCACGGTGACCGCGCTGCTCGTCGACCTGGCGCGCAGCCTGGCACGACACGGCCTTTCCATCCTCGCGGTCGCCAACGCGCACTTGGACCCCGCACATCTCGCAGCCATCGAGGCCGCAGTGACGCAAATTCGGCGCGCGGACGGCGCGCGGATTGTGTTCCCCGACGTGACGAAAAAACCGTGGGCCGTCCGGCTCACTGACGAGTTCCGAAGCGGCGCCTGCCACGCGGGCCAGTACGAGAGCTCGATCGTGCTGGCGGCGCGCCCCGAGTTGGTACGTGAGACGGTGCGACGCTCCCTGCCCGCCAACCCGCGCTCGCTCAGCGGGGCGATCCGCGCCGGACAGACGAGCTTCGAGCAGGCGGGCGGGCCCCGCGCATACTTCGGGTCCCCGGCAGAGGCTCGGGCGGACGAGGGCGCCCGCACGATCGAGGTCTTGGGTGCGATCCTCGAAGAAGCGGTGCTCGCGGAGCTCGGGCAGTGACGCTGGCCGGACGTGGCGCGGTCGTCACCGGCGGCAGCCGGGGCATCGGGCTGGCCGTGGCCCGCGCGCTCGCCGAGGCGGGCGCGGCAGTGGTCCTGGCAGCCCGAGGCCCGGACGGCCTCGATGCGGCCGCCCGGGCGCTCTGCGCCGCGGGAGGGCGGGCGTGGGCGGTCCCGTGCGACGTCGCCGACCCGGAGGGCGTACGGACCCTCGCGCGCGAGGCGGAGACCCGACTCGGCCACGTGGACATCCTCGTGAACAACGCCGGGATCAGCCACTCGGCGTCGGTGCAGAAGACCACGCTGGAGGACTGGCAACGGATGCTGACGGTGAACGCGACCGGGCCGTTCCTGTGCATCCAGGCGTTCCTCCCGGGAATGCTCGCGCGAGGCTGGGGGCGCGTGGTGAACATCGCATCCGTCGCGGGGCTCGGCGGAGGCAAGTACATCACCGCGTACAGCGCATCGAAGCACGCGGTGGTCGGCCTCACCCGCTCGGTCGCCGCCGAGGTGGCGGGGACCGGCGTGACCGTTAATGCGGTCTGCCCCGGATACGTGGACACGGACATGACACGGCAGTCGGTCAGCCGCATCGCGGCGAGGACCGGGCTGTCGCTCGCGGACGCCCTGCGTGCAGCCCTCGACACCACCGGCCAGCGCCGCCTGATTCCGCCGGAAGAGGTGGCGAGCGCCGTGCTCGCGCTGTGCCACGGCGCCGGGAGTGAGACCAACGGGGAAGCCGTCATGATCGCCGAGGCAGGCTCGCGCCGATGACCTTCCGCATCGTCAATCCGGACGCGCTCGGCCGACCGAGCGGCTGGAATCACGGCATGCTCGCCCCGCCCGGAGGGCGGATACTGTTCGTGGCCGGCCAGACCGCCCCCGAGCGCGCCGGGCTCGTCGAGCAGTGGGCCGGCGCGCTCGAGCGGGTGCTGGAGGTGGTGCGCGCGGCCGGGGGCGAGCCCGAGCAGATCGGCCGACTCACCGTCTATGTCACGGACCGGCAGACGTATATCGCGAGCCTGAAGCCGCTCGGGGAGGTGCACCGCCGCCTCATGGGACGGCATTTCCCCGCGATGGCGCTCCTGGAAGTGCGGGGGCTCGTGGACGCGAACGCCGTCGTGGAAATCGAAGCGACCGCCGTGCTGCCCTGACGACATCCGGAGATCCTCGCATGCCGCTCACGCCTCAGTCCTTCCTCTACCGGCACGACCCGCACACGGGCGTCGCCACGATCACGCTCAACCGTCCGGACCGGCTCAATGCGCTGACATTCGAAGTGTACCGCGAGCTGCGCGACACGTTCCGCGCGCTCGACGACGAGCCCGGCGTGCGGGCGGTCATCATCACGGGAGCCGGGCGGGCGTTCTGCTCGGGCGGCGACGTCGAGGACATCATCGGAGCGCTGTTCGGGCGCGACGAGGCGAGGCTGCTCGAATTCACCCGCCTCACGTGCGACGTCATCCTCGCGATGCGGCAATGCCGGCGCCCGGTCGTCGGTGCCTTGAACGGAACCGTGGCGGGCGCGGGAGCAGTCATCGCCGCAGCGTGCGATGTGCGCGTCGCCGCCGAGTCGGCCAAGATCGCGTTCCTGTTCACGAAGGTGGGACTGTCGGGCGCCGACATGGGTGCCGCCTGGCTCCTGCCCCGCATCGTCGGGCTCGGTCTCGCGGCCGAGCTGCTCATGACCGGCGATTTCATCGACGCCCAGACGGCACTCCGCATCGGACTGTACAACCGGGTCGTGGCGGACCCCGCGGTGATGGTGGAGGCGCGCGGGCTCGCCGAACGGCTGGCCCGCGGACCGTCGGTCGCACTGGGGATCACGAAGGACGCGCTCAACCGCGAAGCGCACATGGATCTCGTGACGGCGCTCGAGGCCGAGGCGCGTGCCCAGGCCGGGTGCATGCTGAGTCCCAACTTCCGCGCAGCCTACGAGGCTTTCAAGGCGAAGCGCGAGCCCAAGTTCGTCTGACCGTGCCCGACTCGACCGTCGTCTCCGCCTTCCTGACCGAATCCCACGTGGCCCTGGCGGCGCGGATCACGGCGTACACGGCACGCGAAATCGCCTCGCTCCCGGAGCCCGCCGACGACACCGCCGCGCGCACCCAGGCGCGCGACCTCGTGGCGCGCCTCGGGCGGGCGGGCTGGTTCGCGTCGATCGGCGAGCTCGATCTGCGCGCGGCGTGCCTGGTGCGCGAGGCGCTGGCAGCCGCCTCACCGCTCGCCGACGCCGTGTTCGCGCTGCAAGCCCTCGGCACCGTACCGATCCTCCTGGCCGGCGATCGAGAGCTCAAGGACCGGTGGCTGCCCGCGGTGCTCGCGGGCCGGGCCATCGCGTCGTTCGCGATGACCGAGCCCGAGGCGGGCTCGGACGCGGCAGCGATCGAGACGACCGCGCGTCGTGACGGCACGGGCTACATCCTGCACGGCACGAAAACTCTGATCTCGAACGCCGGGATCGCGGACTTTTACACCGTGTTCGCCTCCACCGACCCGGGGAAGGGCAACAAGGGGATCTCGGCGTTCGTGGTCGCAGCCGACACACCCGGGCTCAAGTTCGTCCGCCCCCTGGTGCTCTCGGCGCCGCACCCGCTCGGCGAGATCGCATTCGAAGACTGCCGGGTGCCGGCGTCCGACCGACTCGGCGCCGAGGGCGAGGGGTTCAAGCTCGGGCTGGCCACCCTCGACCGCCTGCGCGCGACCGTCGCCGCTGCTGCGTGCGGGATGGCGGCGCGGGCGTTGCACGAGGCGGTGGCGCACGCCACCCGGCGCCGCCAGTTCGGACGCACGCTCGGCGAGTTCCAGCTGATCCAGGAGAAGCTCGCGCGAATGGCAACGGACCTCACAGCCGCCCGCCTCCTCACCTACCGCGCGGCCTGGGAGAAGGACCGCGGCGCGGAGCGGGTGACTCTCGAGGCGGCGATGGCCAAGGCCTTCGCAACCGAGGCCGCCCAGCGGATCGTGGACGACGCCGTGCAAATCCTGGGGGGCGTCGGCGTGCTCGCGTCCCACCCGGTGGACCGGCTGTACCGCGCGGTTCGGGCGCTGCGGATCTATGAGGGCACGACGGAGATCCAACACCTCATCGTGGCGGGCCAGCTCCTGAAGCAGGCGGGGGGCGTAGCATGAGGATCGTCGTGGTAGGCGGCGGGCCGGCCGGGCTCTACTTCGCCATCCAGATGAAGCGGGCGGATCCCGCGCACCACGTCACGGTGCTCGAGCGGAACCCGCTGGAGGCGACCTTCGGCTTCGGCGTCGTCTTCTCCGACGCCACGCAGGACACCCTCGCGCAAGCCGATCACGAGACCTACCAGGAGATGGCGCGGCACTTCCATCATTGGGACGACATCGACGTCCACATCAACGACTCGGTCGTCACGTCCACCGGTCACGGGTTCAGCGGGCTGTCGCGGCGCACGCTGCTCGCGATCCTCGGGCGCCGCGCCGAAGCACTCGGCGTGTGCCTCGAGGTCGGGAGGGAGGTCGCGGACGTTCGCGCGCTCCTGGGCGCCGATCTCGTCGTCGCGGCGGACGGCTTCAACAGCGTGGTGCGCCGGCAGTTCGCCGACCGGTTCAACGCGACCGTGGATTGGCGCCCCAACCGCTACGTGTGGCTCGGCACCAACCGCCCCTTCCCCGCGTTCACGTTCTACTTCAAGCGCGATCGCCACGGTCTGTGGCGGGTCCACGCCTACCAGTACGAACCGGGGTGCTCGACGTTCATCGTCGAAGCCACGGACGCTACCTGGCAGGCGGCGGGGATGGACCGCGCCGACGAGGACGCGACGCTCGCGTTCTGCGAAGCGTTGTTCGCGGAGGAGCTGCAGGGTCATCGGCTCCTCAAGAACCGCTCCCAGTGGCGCAACTTCGGCACGCTGCGGAGCGAGCGGTGGCATCACGAGAAGGTCGTGCTGCTGGGGGACGCGGCGCACACCGCCCACTTCTCCGTGGGGTCGGGCACGAAACTCGCCATGGAGGATGCCGTCGCCCTGGCGCGCGCGCTCGAGCGCGCGCAGGGGGGTAACGTGCCCGCCGCGCTCGATGCGTACGAGGCCGAGCGGCGACCGGCGGTCGAGAGCCTGCAGCGCGCGGCGCAAGTGAGCCTGCAGTGGTTCGAGGACACCGAGCGCTACATGGATCTCGTGCCGGTCCAGTTCGCCTTCAACCTGCTCACGCGGAGCCTGCGGATCACGCACGACAACCTGCAGGTCCGGGATCCCAAGTTCGTCGGCGACGTGGACCGCTGGTTCGCTGCGTGGACCGCCGAGCAGAGCGGCGTGGCCGTACCGGTCAGCCCACCACCGCCGCCTCTCTTCACGCCGTTCCGGCTCCGCGACCTCCTCCTGGTAAACCGTGTGGTTGTGTCCCCGATGTGCCAGTACTGCGCGGCGGACGGCACGCCTAACGATTGGCACCTGGTGCACATCGGGGCGCGAGCCCTGGGCGGCGCGGGACTCGTGTTCACGGAGATGACCGACGTCTCACGGGAAGGCCGGATCTCGCCGGGGTGCACCGGCATGTACAAACCGGAGCACGTCGTAGCCTGGAAGCGGATCGTGGACTTCGTGCACGCCAACAGCACCGCGAAAATCGGCCTCCAGCTGGGCCACGCCGGCCGCAAGGGCTCGACTCGCCTCGCGTGGGACGGGATGGACGAGCCCCTCGTCGAGGGCAACTGGGAGATCATCGCCGCCTCCCCCATCCCCTACTTTCCCCACAGCCATGTCCCCCGCGCCATGGACCAGGCGGATATGGCCGCCGTGCGCGATGCCTTCGTGCGGGCGGCGCGCATGGGGGAGGAGGCCGGGTTCGACATCCTCGAGATCCACTTCGCGCACGGCTACCTCCTCGCGAGCTTCATCTCGCCGCTCACGAACCACCGTCGAGACGAGTACGGCGGATCGCTCGGAAACCGGATGCGGTTTCCCTTGGAAGTGTTCGATGCCGTGCGCGCGGCGTGGCCCGAGCGCAAGCCGATCTCGGTGCGCATCTCGGCCGTGGACTGGGCTCCCGGTGGCACCGAACCAGCGGACGCGGTCGAGATCGCCCGGCTCCTCCGGGCGCACGGCTGCGACATCGTGGACGTGTCGGCGGGCCAGACGGTGCCCGATGCGAAACCGGTCTACGGGCGCCAGTTTCAGACACCGTTCGCCGACCGCGTGCGCCATGAAGTGGGGATCCCCACGATGGCGGTGGGCAACATTTCGTCCTACACCGACGTGAACACGATTCTGGCGGCGGGGCGCGCCGATCTCTGCGTCCTGGCGCGCGCGCATCTCTGGGATCCCTACTGGACCCGTCACGCCGCTCACGAGATGGGCTACGCGCTGCCCTGGCCGCCGCAGTATTCGACGCTCGACACTTACAAGCCGCGGTTCACGTGAGGGTCGCCCGATGGCCGTGAGTTATGCCAGCTATTTGAAGCTCGACGAGCTCCTCGCGCTACAGCAGCCGCGCTCCGCCGGCCCCGAGCACGACGAGATGCTGTTCATCGTCATCCATCAGGTGTACGAGCTGTGGTTCAAGGAGATGCTCCACGAGCTGAGCTATCTCGAGAAGTTGCTGCGCGACAACGACACGCCGCGCGCCTTGCACACGTTGAAGCGGATCCTCACGGTGCTCAAAGTGATGGTGGCGCAAATCGACGTGCTCGAAACCATGACGCCGCTCGAGTTTCTCTCGTTCCGCGACCGGCTCGAGTCCGGGAGCGGGTTCCAGTCGTTCCAGTTCCGGGAGCTCGAATTCGTCCTCGGCACGAAGAACCCCGCAGCCGTCGCCCGCTACCCCGAGGGAAGCGAGGCCCGGCGCCGCCTCCAGGCCAGGTATCGCGAGCCGACGCTGTGGGACGCTTTTCTCGCCTATCTCGCGCGCAACCAGTACCCCGTGCCGGCACCGCTGCTCGCCCGAGACGCGACGCGGCCGCCCGAACAGTCGCACGAGATGCAACAGGTCCTGATCACCGTCTACCGGACCAACCCCGCCGTGGCGTCGGTGTGCGAGCGGCTGGTGGACCTGGACGAGGGGATCATGGAGTGGCGCTATCGGCACGTGAAGATGGTGCAGCGCACCATCGGCACGAAGCGTGGCACCGGCGGATCCGCCGGGGCCGAGTATCTCGAGACGACGCTCAACACACCCGCCTTCCCCGACCTCTGGGCCATCCGCACGGAGCTGTGACGAGGTGACACCGGAGGCGCTGTACGCGAGCCCGAACGCGCTCGCGCCTCATTACCGCCACTTTCGAGTCGCGGACCGATTGCTGCTGACCGGCCACTCGCATCAGGCCTGGCCGGATGTCGGCCTCGAGGCCCAGCAACGCGCCTGGCTCGACGCAGCCGAATACGCGGACGACAAGTGGGAGCATGCGTTCGCCATGGCAGATCGGGTGCGGCGCGGCTTCGCACGGCTGCTCGACGACTCGGACGGCGCCATCGCCCTGGGAGCGAACACGCACGAGCTGGTCGTGCGCTGGCTCTCCGCCCTGCCCCTCGGCCGACGACCCCGCCTCGTAACGACAGCCGGAGAGTTTCACACTGTCCGCCGCCAGCTCGACCGCCTGGCCGAGGAAGGGATCGCCGTCGTCAAGCTGCCCTCGCTTCCGGCCGCGACGCTCGCCGAGCGGCTCGCCCGGACCGTGGACGACCGCACGGCGGCCGTGCTCGTCTCGGCCGTGCTGTACGAGAACGCCCACATCGTGCCCGACCTCGCCCGCGTACTCGCGGCGTGCCGCTCGGCGGGCGCGGAGCTGCTGGTGGACGCTTATCACGCGCTCGGCGTCGTGCCGTTCTCGGTCCGGCAAGACGGGTTAGCGGAGGCGTTCGTGGTCGGCGGTGGCTACAAGTATTGTCAGCTGGGCGAAGGCAATTGCTTCCTGCGCATTCCCCGGGGCTGCGCCCTGCGCCCGGTGATCACCGGGTGGTTCGCCGAATTCGACGCGCTCAGCGCGGGCGACGCACCGCTTCCCGTCGGGTACGGCCCGGGTGCGGCTCGGTTCGCGGGTGCCACCTATGATCCGACCAGCCATTACCGTGCCGCGCGCGTATTCGACTTCTTCGAGCAACGGGAGCTCGCGCCGGAGTTCTTGCGAGAGGTGAGTCAGCATCAGGTGGGGTTCTTGGCCCGCTCGTTCGACGCGCTCGACGCCGACCCGCAGCTCATCACGCGGGACCGCGCCGTGACGCTGCCTGCGCTCGGGGGCTTCCTCGCGCTCCAGTCCGCCCGGGCGGCAGAGCTGTGTCGCCGGTTGCGGGACCGTGGCGTCCTGACTGACTACCGGGCGGACGTGCTGCGACTGGGGCCCGCTCCATATCTGTCGGATGCGCAACTGCGCCAGGCCATCCAGGCGCTGGGAAGCGTGATCGGAGAGCTCGGGACGCGTTAGCGCCTGTCGCGGAAGAAATCCTGCAGCAACCGGCCGCACTGCTCCTCCTCCACGCCGCCGATCACCTCCACCCGATGGTTCAAGCCGGGGTGCCGGAGCAGGTCCCCGACACTCCCCGCCATCCCCGCCTTGGGGTCGTACGCCCCGAACACGACCCTCCCCACCTTGGCGAGGACGATCGCGCCGGCGCACTGCGAGCACGGCTCCAGCGTGACGTAGAGAGTGCAGTCGGCGAGTCGAGTCGCGCCGGCCGACCGACTCGTTATGCGCACGAGCGACCACTGTGCCGTCCCGAAGCACGGCGGCGCCCACCGGCACTTCTCCGATGGACGCCGCCCGGCGCGCCTCTTCCAGCGCCACCTCCATGCCGGACAGATCGGCAGGGGAAGCGGGGCGGGGCCGCTTCCCGCTTCCCGCATCCCGCCTCCCGGCATTACGCACGCGCCGGCTCGGTCGCCGCCCCGCCAGGGATCCGCTCGAACGCAAGGTGGTTGCCATCTTTTGCCCGGTCCACCCGTACCGTGTCGCCCTCCGCGTACTGTCCTTCGAGCACGGCCATGGCGAGCGGGTTTTGCAGCAGTCGCTGGATGGCCCGTTTCAACGGCCGCGCCCCGTAGACGGGGTCGTAGCCCTCCGCCACGACCAGCTGCTTCGCGGCCGGCGTCACTTCGAGGCGGAGCTTGCGCTCGGCCACGAGCCGCTCGACGCGCTTGATCTGGAGATCCACGATCTTCGCGATGTCCTGACTCGAGAGCGGCCGGAAGATGATCACGTCGTCAACCCGGTTCAGGAACTCGGGGCGGAAGGTCTGGCGCAACAGCTCGAGCACCTTGGTCTCCACCTGCTCCCAGTTCTGCGTGCCCATCTCGAGGATATGCTGCGACCCGATGTTCGACGTCATGATGAGGACGGTGTTCCGGAAATCGACCGTGCGGCCCTGCGAGTCGGTGAGCCGCCCATCGTCGAGGATCTGGAGCAGCACGTTGAACACGTCGGGGTGCGCCTTTTCGATCTCGTCGAACAGCACCACCGCGTAGGGACGCCGGCGGATCGCCTCCGTCAGCTGACCGCCCTCCTCATAGCCCACGTAGCCGGGCGGTGCGCCGAGCATGCGCGCGACGGCGTGCTTCTCCATGTACTCGGACATGTCGAGTCGCACCAGCGCCTTTTCGTCGTCGAACAGGAACTCGGCGAGCGCGCGGGCGGTTTCCGTCTTCCCCACGCCCGTGGGGCCCAGGAAAATGAACGACCCGGTCGGCCGGTTGGGATCTTGCAATCCGGCGCGCGCCCGGCGCACCGCGTTCGCGACGGCGGCCAGCGCCTCCGGTTGCCCCACCACGCGCCGCTCGAGCTCCGCCTCGAGCCGTGTGAGCCGCTCGCGCTCCGACTCGAGCATCTTCGTGACCGGAATGCCCGTCCACTTGGCGACGATCTCGGCGATGTCCTCGGCGTCGACTTCCTCTTTCAGGTACTTGCCCTTCTTCTGGATCTGGGCCAGGCGCTTTTCGGCCTCGGTGATCTCCCGTTCCAGCGCGGGGATCCGGCCGTAGCTGATCTCGGCCGCCTTCTGTAGATCGCCGCGCCGCGTCGCCTGCTCGGCCTCGGTGCGGAGCTGCTCCAGTTGCGCCTTCTTCGCCTGTAGCCCCGTAATGGCGTCCTTCTCCGCCTGCCACTGGGCCTTCATCACTTTGGAGCGCTCGCGCAGCTCGGCAAGCTCCTGCTCGACCTTCGCCCGCCGCTCCCTCGAGGCTTTGTCCTTCTCTTTGGCCAGCGCCGCGAGCTCGATCTCGTGCTGCACGATCTTCCGCTCGACCTCGTCGATCTCCTGTGGCAGCGAGTCGATCTCGATCCGCAGACGGCTCGCGGCCTCGTCCACCAGATCGATCGCTTTGTCGGGAAGGAAGCGGTCGCCGATGTAGCGATGCGACAGCGTCGCTGCCGCAACCAACGCGTTATCCGTTATGCGGACTCCGTGGTGTACCTCATAACGCTCCTTCAGGCCCCGGAGAATGGCGATCGTGTCCTCGACCGAAGGCTCACCCACGTACACGGGCTGGAAGCGCCGCTCGAGCGCGGCGTCCTTCTCGATCTGCTTGCGGTACTCGTCGAGCGTGGTGGCGCCCACGACGTGCAGCTCGCCGCGCGCCAGCGCGGGCTTCAGCATGTTGGAGGCATCCATCGCGCCTTCGGCGGCGCCGGCGCCCACCAACGTGTGCAGCTCGTCGATGAAGACGATGTATTTCCCTGCCGCGCTCGTGATCTCCTTGAGCACGGCCTTGAGCCGCTCTTCGAACTCGCCGCGATACTTGGTGCCGGCGATCAGTGTGCCGAGATCGAGCGCCACGAGGTGCTTGTTGCGCAGCGACTCGGGGACGTCCCCGTTCACGATCCGCTGGGCGAGCCCTTCGACGATCGCCGTCTTGCCGACTCCCGGCTCGCCGATCAGGACGGGGTTGTTCTTGGTGCGCCGCGACAGCACCTGCATCACGCGGCGGATCTCCTCGTCCCGCCCGATCACGGGGTCGACCTTGCCCTTGCGTGCCTGCTCGGTGAGGTCGCGCGTAAAGCGCTCGAGCGCTTGATACTTCTGCTCGGGCTCCTGGTCGGTCACACGGTGCGTGCCGCGCACGCCCTCGAGCGCCGACATGAGGACGCCGCGATCCACGCCCGCGGCGGAGAGCAGCTGCTTCGCCGTCGTGCCCTTCTCCTCCACCAGGGCGAGAAGTAGATGCTCGGTCGACACATACGCGTCGCCCAGCGTCTTGGCCTCCTCGTCGGCGCGGTCCAGGACACGCGATACCTCCCGCGACAGCGTGGGCTCGGCCGTCGTGCCCGACTGCTTCGGGAACCGCTCGATCTCACGCTCCGTGTCGGCGCTGAGCTGGGTGACGTTGAGCCCCGCCTTTTGGAGCAGGGGCACCACGATGCCGTCGTCCTGCGAGAGCAGGGCGAGGAAGAGATGCGCATCGTTGATCACGGGATTGCCGCGCGAGCGCGCCAGGGTGCTCGCCTGCTGCAAGGCCTCGGCGGCCTTAACGGTCAAAC
>WNGD01005902.1_pt1 | contig 11813 bp, 9 predicted proteins | sample 5400671 | NCBI WGS metagenome assembly WNGD01 (sample SAMN13153369, study PRJNA577476) | soil metagenome | isolation source: 40 cm soil or saprolite under grassland replicate 2 | place: USA:California | collected 2016-06-15
TGCTGCCGCCGACCCAGATCGGCGGGCCGGGCTGGCCTGCCGACTTCTGGGCAGGCGGGGGCGCCACGATGACGTCGTCGAAGCGGAAGTGCTTGCCCTGGTAGGAGAACCGCTCGCCGCGCCAGGCCAGCTGGAGGATCTCGATGGTCTCGTCGGTACGCGCGCCACGCTCGCCCTTGGGCACGCCGAGCACGGCGAATTCGTCCGGCTTGTAGCCGGGCGCGAGCCCGACGTCGAGGCGGCCGCCGGACAGCTGGTCGACCACGGCCAGGTCCTCGGCCAGCCGCAGCGGGTGGTGCAGCGGGGCCAGCAGGACCGCGGTGCCGAGGCGGGCCGCGGAGGTTCGCATCGCCAGCGCGCCCAGCGCGGCGCTCAGCGACGGCAGGTAGCCCTCCTCGCTGAAGTGGTGCTCGGACAGCCAGATCGAGGAGAAGCCGAGCTGTTCGGCGCGGGCGGCCTGGTCCAGGGTCTCCCGGTACAGCTCCGGCCAGGGCCGCCGCCACCGGGCCGGGTTGCGGAAGTCGTACCAGACTCCGAGCCGGGTCACGCCGCCACCTCGATCAGCACCTTGACCTCGCCGGTGCCCCGGGTGATCAGCCGCTCGAACCCGGAGTTCACCGCGGACTCCAGCGGGACCACCGAGCTGATCACCCGTTCGGCCGGGAGCCGCCCGCTGGCCACCAGGCCCGCCACCCGGGGGAAGTCCTGGATCGGGTAGCACCAGGTGCCGATCAGGGTCAGGTCCTTCAGGGCCAGGGTTTCGGCCCGGATCGAGGCCGGCCGGATGTGCAGCGCGGTCTGCACCACGGTGCCCGCGGGGCGGACCGCGTCGATGCACAGGTTCAGCGCGGCCTCCACGCCGGCGCACTCGACGGCCAGGTCGGCGCCGATCCCCGCGGTGAGGTCGCCGAGGATCTCGGTGACCGGCTCGTTGACCGGGTCGGCGGTGATCACCTCGCCGAGGCCGTCGCCCAGCGCCGCGGCCCGGGCCCGGCGGGCCGGGTCCGGCTCGGACAGCACCACCCGGCGGGCCCCGGCGGCCAGCGCGTACAGCGTGGCCAGCGAGCCGATCGGCCCGGCCCCGGTGACCAGCACGGTCTGCCCGGGCTGCAGCCGGCCCCGGTCCACGCCGTAGGCGGCGACCGCGGTCGGCTCGATCAGCGCGGCCTGCCGCGGGGTCAGCGACTCCGGAACCGGCACGACTTGCCCGGCCGAGACGATGGCCAGGTCGGCCAGGCCGCCCCAGGCGCTGCTCAGCCCGGTGCACGCCATCGTGCGGCACAGGTGTCCCAGGCCACGCAGGCATTCGGGGCAGCGGCCGCAGTGGATCAGTGGCATGACCGTGCACAGGTCGCCCGGCCTGACGTGGGTGACGCCCGGGCCGGCCGCGGCGACCGTGGCGGCGAACTCGTGGCCGAGGATCTGCGGCAGCTCGGCGCCGGTCAGCGGGTGCGGGCGGGCCGGGGTGACGATCGGCCCGTCGGTGTACTCGTGCAGGTCGGTGCCGCAGATCCCGCACATCAGCGGCCGCAGCAGGACCGTCCCCTGACCCGGCGGCCCGGGCTCGGGGACCTGCTCGACGTGCAGTTCACCGGCCTTGTGGAAGCGCAAGGCGCGCATGGTCACCCTCTTTCCCTGAGGTACCGGGCGATGCCCTCGGCGTGGCCGCCCGGCCGGTCGTAGGCGTTCTCGACGAGTTCCAGCGGGTAGCCGTCCGGGTCGGCGAAGTACACCCAGCGCCAGCCGGCCAGCACGCCGTCGTCCACCACGTTGACGTCGGAGTAGAAGGCGACGCCGTGGCTCTCCAGCTCGGCCTTGGCCGCCTGGATGTCGTCAACTACGAAGGCGACGTGGCTGGCGCCGAGACAGTGCGAGAGCAGCGGCCGTTCGGTGTCCGACGGCGGCGTCCGGTACTCCAGCAGCTCCAGCATGGTGTCGCCGAGCCGCAGGCAGACCTGGCGCAGCGCGGCGCCGGGCACGCCGACGCCCTGGCCGAGGCCGGGCTCGTCGAACCAGGGGCTCGGCTCGGTGCAGATCTCCAGGCCGAGCAGGTCATGGTAGAAGCGAACGGATGCGTCGAGATCCCGCACGGTGATCCCGACGTGGCTCTGCGCCCGCATGGCGATGCTCACCAGGTTCCTCCTGCGACGTCGACGACGATCTTGCCGGTGGCCTTGCGCTCGGCCAGCGGGCGCAGCCCGCCCTCGACCAGGTCGGCGAGCGGAATCACGTCGCCGAGGACGGTGCCGGCCAGCGGCGTGCGGGCCAGCAGCGAGACGGCTTCGGCCAGGTCCTCGCCGCACACGTGGGCGAGCGTCCCGTGCAGGTCGATCTCCCGGGTGGACACATCGAAAAGATCGATACCGAACGGGCGGGCCTGGAGCCCCACGAACACCACATCGCCGCCCCGGCGGACCATGCTCAGCGCGGCGCCGGGGCCGTCCGGCGCCCCGGACGCCTCGATGACCACATGCGCACCGTCTCCGCTCGTCGCGGCCAGCACGGCTGGTACCGCGTCTTCGGCCCGGGCCGTGTGGGTGGCGCCGAGCGCGGCGGCGGTGTCGAGACGGCTCGTGGCGACGTCGACGGCGATGAGCGGGCTGGCGCCGAGTGCGGACGCGGCGGCCACGATGAACGCCCCGATGCCGCCCGCGCCGATGACGGCGCAGGAACCGCCCGGCCCGACCCGGCCGCGCCGGGCCGCGTGCAGCGCGACGGCCAGCGGCTGGGCCATGGCCGCGCCGGTGTCGTCGAGGCCGTCGGGCACTGCCCGGCAGATTCCCGCCGGGGACAGGACGAGTTCGGCCAGGCCGCCGTCCCGGTGCAGGCCGAGCGTCTGGTAGCGGGCGCACAGGTTGGTCCGGCCCGCGGCGCACCAGTCGCACCGGCCGCAGGAGATCCCGGCCCCGCTGACCACCCGGGTGCCGGGCGGGAACCCGTTCGTCTCCGGCCCGGCGGCGACCACCTCGCCGGTGAACTCGTGGCCGAGGATCACCGGGGGGCGGGCCAGCAACGGGCCGTGGTCCCATTCGGCCGAATCGGTGCCGCACAGCGCCGCCTTGCTGACCTTGATGAGCAGGTCGCCCGGGCCGGGCGGCGGCGGCTCGGGCACCGACTCGACCCGGACGTCGCCGGGGGCGCGGAAGACGGCCGCCCTCACGGGGCGACCTCGATGTGTACCTTGATGTTGCCCGAGCCCAGGGACGCGGCCTTGAGCGCTGCGGGCGCGTCGGCCAGCGGGTAGCGGGCCGTCACGATCGGGGTCGGGTCGACGACGCCGCTGGCCAGGAACCTGATCGCCTGCGGCCAGACGCCGGCCGATCCGACGATGCCCTGGATGCGCAGCGACCGGGCCTGGATCAGGCCCAGCTCGGCCGGGACCGTGCGGCCGACGTCGATACCCACGTAGACGACCCGGCCGTGGTTCCCGGCGATGGTAAGCGCCTGCGCCATCGCCTCCGGGTGCCCGGCCGACTCGATCACCACGTCGAACAACTCCCCGCCGACTTCTGCCGGGTCGAGGGTGGTGGAAACACCGAGCTCGGCGGCCTTGGCCCGGCGGTCGGGCCGGGGCTCGATCAGCGTCACGGCCGCGTTGCGGCCGACCGCGGCCATGGCCGACAGCAGCCCGATCGGGCCGCCGCCGAGCACCGCGACCCGGTCGCTCGGGTCGACGACGCCGGCCCGGACCGCCGCGTAGGCGACGCTGAACGGCTCGACCAGCGCACCCTGGGTGAAGGTCAGGTGTTCCGGGAGCTTGTGCAGCCACTCCGCCCGGGCGGTGAAGTACTCGGCCGCGGCGCCGGAGATGGAAAAGCCGAAGTGGTCGCGCCCGCCGGGGCCGACCACGCACTCCCCCACCACCGGGTCGCCCGGCTTGAGGTCGTCGACGCCCGGGCCGGTCTCGGCCACCTCCGCGGCCCACTCGTGGCCGGGGGTGATCGGGTAGCCGATCGGGATGATGTACCGGCCGGCCAGGAGCTCCAGGTCGGAGTGGCACACTCCCACCACCCGGGAGCGCAGGAGGACTTCGCCGGGGCCGGCAGTAGGCCGTTCGGCCTCAATGACCTCGGCCTGGTCCGGGGCGGGGTATATCAGCGCGCGCATCGGATCCTCCGGTGTCTAGGCGGTTACCTGCGTCAGGTGGCCGGCCCGGGTCCTGGCCTGGGTGTAGATGCCCACCGCCACCATCACCAGGACGCCCTGGAACCAGTACTGCCAGGCCTGGGAGAGCTGCAGGAACGTAGTCACGTTGAGCAGTTCCTCGACCAGCACGGCGCCGAACAGCGCCCCGATGAAGGAACCGCGGCCGCCGAAGATGCTGGTGCCGCCGAGTACCACCGCGGTCACCGAGGCCAGCGTGTAGTTCACGCCCTGGGTCGGGTCGCCCACGCCGATCTGCGCCATCAGCAGGACCCCGCCGACGCAGGCGAACAGGGCCGAGGCGACGTAGGCGCCGACCACCGTGACGCCGGGCCGGACGCCCAGCCGGAATGCGGCGGCCGGGTCGGACCCGATCGCCCGGATGCTCCGGCCCCAGCGGGACCGGCGCAGCGCCCACTCCATCGCGACCGCGACCGCAACCGCGGCCAGGAAAGCGATGGCGACAGGCCCGGCGCTGCGGTTGATCGCGTTGAGAATGGAGAACGAGATGTACCCGCCCTGGAACGGGCGCAGCACCAGGGACACGCCCTGCAGCGCGATGTAGGTGACCAGCGTGGCCACGATCGGGGTGAACCGGGCGAACCTGACCATGCTGCCGTTCAGCACCCCGACCGCGGCGGCCGCCGCGAACATGATCGCGAACCCGGCGATGATGACGATGACGCTATGCCCGCTGTTCTCGAAGAACGAGCCGATCACCACGACCAGGCCAGCCAGCGGCCCGACCGACAGGTCGATGCCCCCCGTCAGGATCACGCACTCCTGCCCGAACGAGATGAACGCGGTCGCCGCGATCAGCACGGTGAGCGAGCTCAGGTTGAAGTTGGACAGGAACCGCACGTTGTGCACCTGGGTATACACGGCCAGGACGACGATGGCCAGGGCCAGTACGCCGGCCGACGCGTAGTCGCCGCGGGCGACCCGGCGCAGCCAGGCCCTGGCTGTGCCTTCTGTAGCCGGTCCGGCTTGGGCGGGCCGGTCCGCCTGGCTGCGGCGGCGGGTTGAGGTCAGCATGGCGTGCGCGATGGCATCCTCGGTGACCTGCTCGCCGCGGAGTTCGGCCACCACCTGGCCGGAGGAGAAGACCAGGACCCGGTCGCAGAGCCCTTCCAGCTCCCGGGTGTCGGAGGAGACGATGACCACGCCGGCTCCTCCGGCGGCGACCTGGCGCAGGATGCGGTAGATCTCGGCCCGGGCGCCGACGTCGACGCCCTGGGTTGGCTCCTGGGCGAGCAGCAGTGCGGCCCGCTGGTTCAGCAGCGCCCGGGCCAGCAGCACCTTCTGCTGGTTGCCGCCGGACAGGCTGAGCACGTTGGCGTCGATGGAGGGCGCCTTGATGGACAGGTTCTCGCGTTGGCTTTCGACGGCCCTGGCCTCGGCGCGCTGGCGGACGACGCCCCAGCGGCTGAACTGGCCGAGCACCGAGACCAGGGCGTTTTCCCGTACCGAGAGGGAGCCGAACAGGCCCTCGCCGAGCCGGTCGGCGGACAGGTACACCACGCCCGCGTCCAGCGCGGCGTCCGGACGGTTTGGCTTGAGCGCCTTCCCGCGCAGCTCGGCCCGGCCGGTCGCGTGCTCCAGCCCGGCCAGGGAACGGAGGAACTCGGACTGGCCGTTGCCGACGATGCCGGCCAGCCCGACGATCTCGCCGGCGTTCGCGGTCAGCGACACGTCGTGGAAGGCCCGGTTGGACAGTTGCTCGACGACCAGCACGGCCGTCTGGTCTGTGATGTGCGCCTTGGGCGGGAACTCGGCGGTCACCGCCCGGCCGACGATGAGCTCGAGCAGCTGGGCGTCTTCGACCTCATCCACGCCGAAGCTGCCCCGGACGGCGCCGTCCCGGAGCACCGTGACCTGCTGGCACAATTCACGTACCTCGGCCAGCCGGTGGGTGATGTAGACCACGGCCACCCCGGCGCCGGCCATCCGGCGCAGCTCGGCGAACAGCGTGGCGGTCTCCTCGGCACCGAGCGAGGCGGTGGGCTCGTCCAGGATCAGCACGGACGGGTCGGCGGCCAGCGACTTGGCTACCTCGAGCAGTTGGCGCTGGACCACGCTCAGGCTGCCCACCCGCCGGCTGAGCGCGGCGGTGCAGCCGACCCGGGCCAGCTGGGACCTGGCCCAGTCGTCGGCCTGGCCCTTTTGCCCGGCGTGGCGGAGCTGATCGGGCAGCCACATGGCGATGTTCTCGGCCACGGTGAGGTCCGGGACCAGGGCCGGATGCTGGTAGGCGATGGACAGCCCGCGCTGGCGTACCGCCAGCGGTGACGCCCCGCTTACCGGTTCGCCGTTGAGCTCGATGGCGCCGCGGTCCGGCTCGAGCGAGCCGGCCGCGATCGCCATCAGGGTCGACTTGCCCGCGCCGTTCTCGCCGAGCAGGGCGTGGATCTCCCCGGCGCGGGCCTCGAACGTGACGCCCTTGAGCGCGTCGACCCCGTCGAAGCTCTTCCACACGCCGGCCAGCCTGAGCACCTGCACGCGCTGCGCGGTGGCTGCCATGGCGCCTTCCTTCCATCCTTGGTGCCGGGGAAGCGGGCGGGCCGCTTCCCCGGCATCGCGGCCTAACGCAGTGATTCGAGGCTGGGGATGACGCCCTTCAGTGCCGCCTGCTGTTCGGCGGGCGTGAGCCCGCTGGACATGATGGCGGTGGCCGGCAGCGACGAGTTGCAGACCGGCTGGTTCGGGCTGCCGCTGACCGAGTTCTCGTAGTTCTGCTGCGGGACCACGGTCGACGACGGCACCGTGCCCTTGGTGGCCAGCGCGATGGCGTACCGCATGGCGTACTCCACCATCCAGGTCTGCGAGGACACCGTGAACAGCTTGAAGCCCGGGTCGGAGGCGTGCATCGAGGCGTAGTCGCAGCCGAGCGAGTTGCCGTCCTCGGTCGCGATGACCGGGATCTGCCGGCCAGCCTTGGTGAACTGCGGGAAGGACGCGGCCAGCGCCGTGCCGAAGTCACTGACCACCGCGTCGATCTTCGGGTACTTGGACAGCAGCGACGCCACCACCTGCTGCGTCGTGGCCGGGTCCCAGTTGGTCACGTTGTAGGGCTTCTGGCCGATGATGTGGATGCCGGGGTAGCTCTTGAACACGCTCTGCAGGCCCTGGTACTCCTCCAGGCTCTGCGAGTTGGCGGGCGGGCCGCCCAGGAAGACCACGTTGCCCTGGCCGTTCAGCGCGCTGGCCACGTCCTTGCCCCACAGCACGCCGGCCGAGGTGAAGTCGGTGGATAGGTAGGCGTTGTAGTTCTGCCCGGCCGTGCCGCCGGGGAAGACCCGGTACGGCACCACGATCGTGCCCGCCTGGTAGGCCTTGGTCAGCACCGGGAGCATGGCCTTGCCCGCGTCGGGGAAGTCGACGATCCCGGTGATGCCCTGGGCGACCAGCGAGTTGATGTCGGAGATCGCCTTCTGGGTGTTGCCCTCGCCGTTGGCGTAGACGTACTTGGTCACGCTCGGGCACTCGGCCGCGATGGTGACGGCGGAGTAGCGGGTCAGCTCCCGCCAGGTGTTGTCGCCGAATCCGTCGGCCAGCGCGATCGAGGCCTGTTTAGGGCCGCACCACGGGTACTTGCTGTTGACCGCGCCGCCTCCGCCGCCTGCGGTGGTGCCGCCCGCAGTGGTGCCGCCGCTGCTGCTTCCGCCGCTGCTACACGCCGCCATGGCGAGGGACAGGGCGGCCAGCGCCGAGGCCCCGATGATGCGGCGTGACCTGCGTCTGATGCTTGATGTCGGCTTGTGTCTCATCTCGGGTCGCTCCTGATTTTCGCTCTAGGGCACTAAGCACTGAATCGGTGGCCAGGTTTGCGTCCTGGCCGGGTGATGGGGTGTAGGAGGGGGCGGTAAGGCCCTAGGTCACGGGAGCCCGGTGATCGTCGGGCCGTGGGTCTGCGGTCCCGTCACGGGACTGGGGTGCGGCCGGCGGCCGGGCCCGCGCCCGGCTCACCAGCCGACCGGGTCCCAGCCGGCCTTGACGGAGCCGGCCGGGACGGAACCGCAGGCCGTAGACGGTGACGGCGAGGGCCAGAGCACCCGCCTGGACGAGGTTCTGCACCGCCGCGCTGGCCCCGGTGGCCAGCACGAACTGCTGCAACTGGCTGAGGAACAAGGCACCCATGGCGCTGGCGACGACGCTGCCGACACCGCCTAGGAGCGAGGTACCGCCCAGGGCCACCGCGGCCACCGACGGCAGCAGGTAGTTGTTGCCCTGGAACGGATCGGGCTGGGACACGATTCCGGCCAGCAGCACGCCCGCGGTGCAGTACAGCAGCGCGGCGCCCAGGTAGGCCGAGATCTGGTACCGGTTTCCGCGCAGGCCGGCCGCGCGGCTGGCCGCCGCGTTGGCCCCGGACGCCTCGAACCGGCGGCCGAACGCGGTGCGCTTGATGGTGAACTCGATGACGATGACGATGACCACGGCGATCACCAGCGGGAGCGGGATGCCCGCGAGCGAGGCACTGGTGAAGGACTGCATTTCCGCGGTGGTCTGGGTCGGCGTGCCCTGGGAGATGCCGAGGTCGATCCCGTACAGCACGGCGTTCATGCCCAGGGTCTGCACGATGGGGGTGATCCCGACCCGGGTGACCAGCAGCCCGTTCACCAGCCCGGCGGCCAGGCAGATGGCGTAGGCGAGCAGGATGGCCGGGACGAGCCTGGCCGCCTTTCCGTCCGGGACGTGCGTGACCAGCACGACGGTGAGTGAGATGAACCCGGGCACCGATAGGTCGATGCCGCGCTGCTGGACCACCAGCGTCTGGCCCACCGCGGCCAGGATGAGCACGGCGGTGAACGGCCACAGCGCGGCCAGCGCGCTGGCACCCAGGCTCTTCGGCTGGAAGACCGCGCTCAGCGCGAAGAGCAGCCCGGTGGCCACCCAGACGCCGGCCGACCGGCGCCAGCGCGCCATCCCGAAGCCACTGTTTGCCATCGCGCGATCCGTTACCTGGGCGGGTAGCGCAGTTCGTAGCCGGCTTCGCTGCGCGAGGCGGCCCCGGCCCAGCCCCAGATCATCTCCGCCTCCTCCGAGCTTGAGGTGTTGCGGAAGCCGTGCCAGGCGCCCTTGCGATGGAAGACCACGTCGCCGGCTGACACCGGAATCTCGTTGTCACCGTCGAGCACGATTCCCTGGCCGCGCACGATCAGCGCGAACTCCTCGGCGCCCGGGTGGCGATGCCACTGGTGCTCGGCCTGCCCGGGGGCGAACACCGCCCGCCCGAACACCACGTGCTCGGCGCCCGCACCGGCCTCGTCGACGAGGAACTGGACGGTCATCCCGACCCAGCCCTGATCCGGGCCGAGGCCGGGCACGGCCGGGACATCCCCGATGCCGACACGAAACGAGTCCGCCATATCTCTCCTCATCGAGCGTGCTGCCATCGCGCCCGCCGGCCGCCAATGTTCACCATTGGCATACGCGGTGTTTAGTGAGACTAACGCGACCGCCCGCCGTGCACAAGAGGTAATTAACTACACGGTTCGGACACACTCAGGTAACGGAAGCGACGGCCGCACGGGAAGGCGGGTGGCGCGAGGCTCCGGGTCGCGGCGGGCTTGGGTCGCGGCGGGCTTGGGTCGCGCGGAGCTTGGGTCGCGCGGAGCTTGGGTCGCGCGGGGTCAGCTGGGGTCGGGCGTGTCGCCGGCGGGGAGGTGCGGGCCGCCGCGGTGCAGGATCCGGACCGGGCGTTCGCCGGGCATGGTGACCCGGGCGGCGTGCGACTCGGGGGTGAGCCTGCGGCCGAGCACGAACCAGATTCCCTCGGCGGGCTCGGAACCCTCGTTCACCAGCAAGTGCGGCTCGGAGGAGTCGAAGGCCAGCGCGTCGCCCGCCTGCAGCACATACTCGTCGAAGCCGACCTGGATCTTCAGCTTGCCGCGGAGCAGGTAGGCGAATTCGGTGCCGGTATGCCGCATCAGCTTGCCCGACGAGCTGGACCGCCCGCCCGGCTCGTAGGTGACGAACATGAAGTCGACCAGGTGCGGCAGCAGGTCGCTGAGCAGTTCCCAGGTGACCCCGGACTCCAGCTCCAGCTTGCGCCGGTCCTCGGGCCTGACCAGCTGGCAGGCCAGCTCATCGAGGGCGGGCGCGCTGGCCGGACCGCGGCGCGAGCCGGTCATGGCGCCGCCGGTCACGCCGCCTGCGCCGCCGGTCGCGTCGCGGTCGCCGTCGGAGAGCAGCCCGTCGATGGATATCCCCAGCTCAGTTGCTATCGCGTAGATCGTGCTCACCGACGGGCGGGTGCGGTCGGTTTCCACCTGGGACAGCATGCTGGCCGAGACGCCGACCCGGCGGGCGAGCTCGCGCAGCGAAAGGCCCTGCCGCTGCCGCTCCCGCCGGATCAAGCTGCCCACATTTACGTTCACGGAAGCGTGCCCTCTGCCGGGGAGTCCTGGTGTTTAACCAGCACTATACATGCCTTGTGCTGTTCAGTGACTCTTGACAGTCGGTGTTCATCAACGGTAATACAGAGGGCACCCGCCGGGGGCCGTGAGCGCCCCGGTACCTGACTGCGGAGGTGGGCCCTCGATGGTGGCATGGAACGGCAGGCAAGCTCGATGAGGATCGCCCAGACCTTCGGCCAGAACGCTGTCGACTGGGAGAACCGGGTCGATCTGGGCAGGCTCCGGACCGAGCGGCTGGCCCGGCTGAACGCGGAGTTGGAGCGGTCCGAGCTTGGCGCGCTGCTCAGCTTCGACTTCACCAACATCCGCTACATGACCTCGACCCACATCGGCACCTGGGCCATGGACAAGCTGATCCGGTTCGCGCTGCTCCCCCGCGGCGGGGAACCGATCGTGTGGGACTTCGGCTCGGCGGCCCGCCACCACCAGCTCTACAACCCGTGGCTGGACCACACCGACGGCCCCGCCTCGCCGGACGGGGCAGCTCGCACCGGAGCGCGGGCCGGCATCTCCACCCTGCGCGGCGCCTTCCACCCGGACGCCGGGATCGCCGAGGACGTCGCAGCCAAGATCGTCGCGGTGCTGCGCGAGCACGGCCTGGAGGGCGAGCCATTGGGCGTCGACGTGGCCGAGATGCCGGTGCTGGCCGCCCTGGCCGCGGCCGGCGTCACGGCGGTGGACGGCCAGCAGGTGTTCATGGAGGCCCGCCGGGTCAAGACCGGCGACGAGATCAGCCTGCTGGCCCAGGCGTGCTCGATGGTGGACGCGGCCTACAGCGAACTGTACGAGTTCCTCCGCCCGGGGATCCGCGAGAACGAGTGCGTCGGCCTGGTCAGCAAGGTCCTGTACGACCTGGGCAGCGAGTACGTGGAGGGGGTGAACGCGATCTCCGGCGAGCGCTGCTCGCCGCACCCGCACGTGTACTCCGACCGGCTGATCCGGCCGGGGGACCCGGCCTTCTTCGACATCTTGCACAGCTACCTCGGCTACCGCACCTGCTACTACCGGACGTTCGCCGTCGGCAGCGCGTCCCGGGCGCAGCGGGACGCCTACGTCCGCTGCCGCGAGTACATGGACCAGGCCATCGCGCTGGTCAAGCCGGGCGCCACCACGGCCGACATCGTCTCGCTGTGGCCGCGGGCGCAGGAGTTCGGCTTCGCCGACGAGATGGCCGCCTTCGGCCTGCAGTACGGCCACGGGGTCGGCCTGTCCATCTGGGAGAAGCCGATCTTCAGCAGGCTGGTGTCGCTG
>WNGD01006406.1_pt1 | contig 11810 bp, 7 predicted proteins | sample 5400671 | NCBI WGS metagenome assembly WNGD01 (sample SAMN13153369, study PRJNA577476) | soil metagenome | isolation source: 40 cm soil or saprolite under grassland replicate 2 | place: USA:California | collected 2016-06-15
CGGAGTGACCGTGACGGAACAGACTCTTGCTGCCGGCGCCGGCCGGGCCAGCGGCTGGTGGAGCGTGGTGCGCGACGCCGTCCGCGGCGTCCCGCACGACTACACGGCCGGGTCGTTGGGCCGGGGGATCGTGCTGCTCGCCATCCCCATGGTGCTGGAAATGGGGATGGAGTCGATCTTCGCCGTGGTCGATGTCTTCTGGGTCTCGCGGCTCGGTCCCGATGCGGTCGCCACCGTCGGCCTCACCGAGTCAATCATGACCCTCGTGTACACGGCGGCGATGGGGCTCTCGATCGGAGTGGCGGCCGTGGTGGCGCGCCGCATCGGGGAGCGCCGCCCCGACGCCGCTTCCGAAGCCGCCGTGCAGGGAATCGCCCTGGGGCTCGGGGTCGCCGCCGTGGTGGCGGCCGTGGGGATCACCCTCGCGCCGCGCCTGCTCGCGGTCATGGGGGCGTCGCCCGCGGTCACGGCGATCGGCTCCGGGTACACGCGCATGCTGCTGGGCGGCAGTGCCACCGTGCTGTTGCTGTTCCTCATCAACGCGATCTTTCGTGGAGCGGGCGATGCCGCGATCGCGATGCGTGTGTTGTGGCTGGCGAACGCCATCAACATCCTGCTCGGCCCCTGCCTGATCTTCGGGCTCGGGCCGTTTCCGCGACTCGGCGTCACGGGTGCCGCCGTGGCCACGACCATCGGCCGCGGCACGGGCGTCCTGTACCAGCTCTATCGCCTCACGCGCGGCGACGCGCGGGTGGCCGTCCAGCGCGCCCACGTGGCGCTCCGACCGGCCCTGATGGCCAATCTGGTGCGCCTGTCGGGCTCGGGGACATTCCAGGTGCTGGTGGGGACCGCGAGCTACGTGGGGCTGGTGCGCATCATGTCTACCTTCGGCAGCGCCGCCCTCGCCGGCTATACGATCTCGATTCGGATCCTGGTCTTCGCCCTGCTCCCCTCGTGGGGTCTCTCGAACGCCGCCGCCACCATGGTTGGCCAGTCGCTGGGCGCCGGGAAGCCGGAGCGCGCCGAGCGGGCGGCGTGGCTCGCCGCGGGCTACAACATGGCGGTGCTCGGCGCCGTCGGGCTGCTTTTCATTGCGTTCGCGGGCCCGATCGTCGGCGTGTTCACGCGCGATCCCGTGGCGCTCCCGACCGGGGCCCTCGGCCTGCGGACGATGAGCTTCGGGTTCGTCTTCTACGCACTGGGCTTTGTGCTCACCCAGGCGTTCAACGGCGCGGGCGACACCTGGACACCCACGTGGATCAATCTGGCGTGCTTCTGGTTGTGGGAGATCCCGCTCGCCTACTTGCTGGCGCTGGTGTGGGGTTTCGGGCCTCAGGGCGTGTTCGTCGCGATCACAGTGGGGTACTCGACTCTGGCACTCGTGAGCGTCGTGCTGTTCAAGCGCGGGCGCTGGAAGCTGCGCCGGGTGTAGCATGACGACCACCCACGTTGCCGCCGGCGTTCCCCTTCCTCCGCCCGTAGCGCGGCCGCAGGACGGCCCGCTGCGTCAGGACGTGCGCTGGCTCGCGGCGACGCTGGGACGGGTGGTGGGCCGGCTCGCGGGAGACGAGACGTTCCGGGCGGTCGAGGAGCTGCGACGGGCGTGTCGTGCCCGCCGGCTCGGCGTGGCGGGCGCGCCCGATCTGGACGCACTGCTGGCGCGGACCCGCTCGCTCGATCCCGAGACCGCGCGGCTCACCGCCCGTGCCTTCACGGTGTTCTTCATCCTGATCAACGCGGCGGAGCAGGCCCACCGCGTGCGCCGCTCGCGCCAGGACGACCTCGCCGCGGCGCAGCGCGGCTCGGTGCGCTGGTCGCTGCGCCGCCTGCGCGAGGCGGGCCGCGCCGCCGAAGAGGTGGCAGGCGCCCTGGCATCGCTCGATGTCCGACCGGTCCTCACCGCGCATCCCACGGAGTCCGCCCGCCGCACCATCCTCGATCTACAGGCGCGCCTGGCGGAGGGATTGCTCACGCGCGACGGCGCACCCGAGCCTCAGCGCCGGGCCATCGAGCGGCACTTGGAGGGCGAGGTGGAGCTGCTCTGGCTGACCGAGGAAATCCGGCGCGACCGCCCCTCGGTCATGGACGAGGTGTCGAACGCGCTGTGGTACCTGGAAGATCGTCTCCTGGAGGCGGCGTCGCGCGTGCGCGAGCGGCTGGTGGAGGCGTTTGAAGACGAGTTCGGGCGCGCGCTCGGCCCCGCCCCGATGACGCCCCTCACGCTGGGGAGCTGGGTCGGGGGCGATCGGGACGGGAACCCGTTCGTCACCCCGGACGTCACGCTCGCCGCGGCGCGGCGCGCCCGGCGGGCGGTGCTGGACCATTACACGACGGCGCTGGCCGGCCTGGCGGCGCGGCTCTCGGTATCCGAGCGACTCGCGACCGTCTCACCCGAACTCAAGGCCTCGCTCGAGCGCGACCGCGACGAGCTGCCGGCGGTCTGGGAGCAGAATCGCCGCCGCAACGCGGACGAGCCGCTCCGCTTGAAAGTCAGCTTCATGCGGGCGCGAGTCGCGACCGATCCGCCGGGCTACGGCACGGCGCAGGAGCTGGAGCGCGACCTCGGCTTGCTCGCCGATGCCCTCGACACCGTCGGGGCGGCGCACGCGCGACGCACCCTGGTGGAGCCCCTCCTGGCACAGGTGCGGGCCCATGGGTTCCACGGGTATCGCCTCGACCTGCGTGAAGACGCCGCGGTCCACACGCGCGCGCTCCACGACCTCACCGCGGCCGTCGGGCTGGGCGAGCTGGACGCTGCCGCCCTGCGCCGCGAGCTCGCCGGCCGGCGACCGCTGCATGCGCCCCATGTCCCCCTCGCGGAGCCGACCGACCGAGTACTGCAAGTGTTTCGGGTCATGCGGGCGATCCAGGACGAGATCGGCGGGGCGGCGGCGTCGACGTACATCGTGTCGCGCACCCGCTCATCCGATGATCTGCTGCGCGTGCTGCTGCTGGCACGCGAAGGGGGGCTGGTGGACCTGTCGCGGGAGCCTGCGCTGTCGCGTATCGACGTCGTCCCGCTGTTCGAGACCCTCGAGGATCTGGAGCGCGCCCCCGCCGTCGTGCGCTCGCTGCTGGATGATCCGATCTGGCGACGCCAGCTCCAGGCCCGCGGACGCCATCAGGAAGTGATGCTCGGCTACTCGGATTCCGCCAAAGACGCGGGGCTGCTCCCGTCGGCGTGGGCCCTGTACCGCGTGCAGGAGGAGGTGGCGCGGGCCTGCGCCGACGCCGGCGTGTCGTGGACCCTGTTCCACGGCCGAGGCGGCACGGTCGGGCGCGGCGGCGGATCGCCGGTGGCGCGCGCGCTCACCGCGCTGCCCCCCGGCACGGTACACGGCGGCATCAAAATCACCGAGCAGGGCGAGATCGTGTCGCAGAATTTCGGCCTCCCATCCATCGCCGAACGGAGCCTCGAGCTGATGTTGAGCGGGGTGTTGCTGCACCGGTTCGAGGATTGGCGCAGCGAGCTCGAGCCCGGCGAGGAAGCGCGCTTCCGGGAAGTCATGGATCGCCTGGCGGCGCAGGCGTTACCACCGTATCGCGCGTTGGTGTACGGCAGCGGAGATCTGTTCAAGCTGTTCCTCGAGACGACTCCCGTGCGCGAGCTCGCCCACGTCCGGTTCGGGTCGCGGCCCGCGTACCGGGGGGGGGCCCCGGGTGAGCAGACGATCGCGGAGATCCGCGCGATCCCCTGGGTGTTCGGGTGGACCCAGACGCGACTCATGCTGCCGGGATGGTTGGGCGTGGGGACCGCGCTCGAAGCCGTCGCCGCCGAGCCCGGTGGGCTCGGGGTGCTGCGCCGCATGGCCACCGCCTGGCCGTTCTTCGACGACCTGCTCGGCAAGTTGGAGATGGTCTGCGCCAAGGCCGACATGGCGATCGCGCGGATGTACGTGCGCGAGCTGGGCGGCGACCTCGCGCTGTTCGACCGGCTCGAGGAAGAATTCCGGCGTACGGTCGCCGCGCTGTTGCGCATCCGGGAGAGCGACTATCTGATGCGCGACAATCCGATGCTGCAGACGGCGATCGGCCTGCGCAATCCGTACGTGGACCCGCTGTCGCTGCTCCAGGTTGCGCTGTTGCAGCGCTCCCACGCCGTCCCGCCCGACGCGTCCACCGGCGACTTAGGCGTGGCGGCCGTGAGCGCCGGTCTCGCTTCGACGCTCAACGGCATCGCTCAGGGCCTGCGCAATACCGGGTAGGTGCGGCGGGCGAGACCGTTTATTTTGGGTACTGTCCGCTCACGGAGCCCTCATGACGTACAAGCGTCTGATCGCCCTCGCGCTCGCGGCCCTGGGTTGCCGCGCCGGCGAGCGCTCGCGCGCCGCGACCGCCCGTCCCGACTCGGCCGCCGCCCCGGTCTCCTCCGGCGCGGCGGACTTTCACAACCCCGCGAGTGCTGCCATGCGGGAGCGCGCCCCGGATACGTACCGCGCCCGGTTCGAGACCAGCGCGGGTGATTTCGTGGTCGAAGTCCACCGGGACTGGGCGCCGTTCGGCGCCGACCGGTTCTACAACCTGGTGAAGAGCGGCTATTACGATGACGGCCGGTTCTTCCGGGTGATCGCGGGATTCATGGCGCAGTTCGGGATTCACGGCGATCCGCACGTGGCGGCGGTGTGGCGCGACGCCCGCATCCCGGACGACCCGGTGCGCCAGCACAACGCGCGCGGCATGGTGAGCTTCGCGACCGCCGGCCCGGGCACCCGCACCACGCAGCTCTTCATCAACTACAGTGACAACAGCCGGCTCGACGGCATGGGGTTCTCCCCGTTCGGCCGCGTCGTCCTTGGCATGGACGTCGTGGACCGGCTGTATCCGGGGTATGGCGAAGGCGCCCCCGGCGGCCGCGGCCCCGGCCAGGGCCGCATCCAGGCCGAGGGGAACGCGTACCTGGCACGCGACTTTCCCAAGCTGGACCGGATCAAGCGCGCGACGATCCTCGCGCCCTGAGCGCGGCCTTGTCATTCCTCCGATCGCGTCGCAGTTTCAGGCGTGCATCGCCGAACGTTCGTCCAGGCGCTTGGGGCCGCGGCCGTCACCGGCCCGTGGGCGTCGCTCCACCCGGCCCGACGGGGCCGCCTCGCCCGTATCGGGCTCGAGCTCTATTCGGTGCGAGACGCGATGCACCGGGATCCCGAGCGGACCCTCGCCGCGGTGCGCGCGATGGGCTACACCGACGTCGAGCTGCTCTGGTCGTTCGGTAACTTTGGCCGCACGACCGAGCAGGTGCGAGCGTCGCTCGATCGCGAGGGATTGCGCGCGCCCTCGGCGCACATCTCGCCGATCATGCTGTTCGTCGGATGGGAGCGGAGCCTCGCGATCGCCCACCGCCTGGGCCACGAGTACCTGATCGTGCCGAGCTTCACCGGGGAAACGTCGCGCACGCTCGACGACTGGCGGGAGTGGGCCGATCGGTTCAATACCGCCGGGGCCGCCGCGCGCCGCGCCGGCATCTGGCTCGCCTTCCACAACGAGGCGGACCACATGACGCCGATCGACGGCACCGTGCCGTATGACGTGTTCGTGGCGCGAACCGATCCGACCGTCGTCCGCCACCAGCTCGACGTCGGCAACATGGTGATAGGGGGCGGCGATCCCTTCGCTTATCTCCAGCGCTACCGCGACCGCTACTGGAGCTTCCATCTGAAAGACGTCGTGGCCGATCGCTCGCACGACACCGAGCTCGGCACCGGAACGGTCGATTTCCGGCGCCTGCTGGCGGCTGTCCCGGACATCGACCACAAGTTCTGCTATGTCGAGCAGGAAGGCGCGGCAGATCCCCTGGCCAGCGCCAAGCAGGACTACGAGTTCCTGAAGAAGCTCGAGTTCTAGGTCCCGGTCCCTTAGGTTAGGGCCACCACCTCGTAGTCGACCACCGACGCCACCTCGAAGCGGACCGCGGGCCCATCCTGCTGGAAGGGGAGCACGCGTCCGCTGCGCAGCGCCTCCACCCGCTGGATCGTCCGGCCCGGTGGGACCTCGAACCGTACGCGCTGGGACCCGATGGCGTACGAGCGGTCGACCAAACCCCACGTCAGGTTGGGGGTCGTGTAGTTGAGCAGATGCAGCGCGTAGCCCGGCTGCGTCTCCCACGCGAACGCCTCCAATAGCCCGTCCCCTTCGATCGCCACCGGTTGCGCCCGCTCGCCCCGCAGCCAGCGGACGGTGTTCTGGAGCAGTCGACTCAGGTCTGGATGCCCGGAGCGCCAGAACGTGCGGTCCACGTCGCCTGCGAAATACGCCACGCGCGAGCCGCCGACCTCGCGGAACACGGCCGCCGGCTCGTCGGTGCGCGCGGTGCGCGGGTAGACCATCTCGGGCGGGAAGGCCGGATATGACGGGACCACAGTCAGAGCCGCCCGACCCGCTTCGCGCAGGCGGATGGGGAGGCGGCTCTCGGGGCCAGGCAGGAGGGCGGTGCCGTCGAACCCTGCCAGCGCCGGGTGGCGCTCCTCGATCCGCATGTAGCTGTTGGCGGCGGGGCCGACGACCTCGCCCGCCGCGGTGACGCCGCAGAGATCGGCCAGGGCCGGTTCGCTGCGCGCGTCGCCCCATTCGTTGTAGCGCGCCGTCTCGAACGTGGCCAAGAGCGAGCCACCCGCCTGCACGTAGGCGCGGATCTGGCGGCAGGATTCGTCGGCGAGGTAAGCGGCGTTGGGGACGAGCAAGGCGCGGTAGCGGGCGAGCGTTTTCTCGGAGAGGTCGCTCTCGTGCACGAAGTCGAAGAGAAAGCGCCCTTGCAGTAATGCCGCGTAGAGCCCCTGCAGGTAGTCGGTCGCCTGCACGCGCCCAGCGCCGTAGAAGGCGATCGTGCTCTGCGGGAACAGCACCGCCAGGTCGGTCACCGAGCGCGTGTTGCGGAAGTGCGGTTCCTGGGCGGCCAGCCAGCTGAAGAACTGGCGTCCCGTGTCCCGCCAGCGCTGGTCCTCAGGCGACCCGCCCAGCCAATGGAACCAGGGCACCATGCCGCTGGCCACGGTCTGCGCCATCCACAGCGTCGTTTCAGCCGCAGGCTTGGCCACGTGCCGCCAGACCGGGCGGCTGTTGCTGTACGCTCCCGTGACGTTGGTGATGGTACGCCCGTTCATTACCGAGCGCGCTACGCGACCTTGTTGCGCGCAGTCCCACAACGGCGTGTCGCCCGAGCGGCCCTGGTGATCGGCGTTGAACCAGCCGGCCACCTGGCCGATGCGGGCGAGGTCTTTGACCACGCGGATGCCGCCGCCCAAGTTGCCCACGTAGACGGCGTCGGGACGGCTCTCCCGCGCCACCGCGTCCCACAGGCGCCACACCTCCAGCAGGCGGTCCATGAACACCGCGTAGTAGCGGCGGTACAGCGGGTTGGTGGCATCGGTCTGCTCGGGCGGCACGCCGCCTACCTTCTCGCGATACACCTTCTGGCAGCTCTCGCAGTAGCACACGCCCAGGGCGCCCGTGCTGGGCCAGCCGTTGGTGAAGAACGAGTCCACGGCATAGCGCTTCCCGATCTCCCGGTAGATGGCCGGCATCTGCTCGGTGAAATACGGCGAGAACATGCAGGTCTTGAAGAGCCAGGTGGATTCGTTGTGGCGGCGGGGCTGGCCGTCGCGGTCGCGCTCGAACCACTCCGGGTGCGCCTGCAGCGCCTCTTCCCAGGAGTAGTTGCAGTCCATGCGCGCCACCACCCGGATGCCGCGCGCACGGGCCGCGGCCGCCATCTCGCCGAACAGGTCGCGGGTGCCGAGGAACGCGCTGCGATGATGATACAGGACGTCGGTCGGGTAGAACGCCATGATGCCGCCGCCGTTCACCAGCAGCGCGTTCACCCGCAGCGAGGCCCAGTACTCGGCCCACGCCCGCACGTCGAGCGTGAGGGGGTCGCGCTCGTTGAAGTTGAGCTGTCCGCAGCGGCGCATGGTGGCGTACCAGGGCGCGGGCGGTGCCGCCACATGCCGGCGGCGGCCGGGGTGCGCGGCGGCTCGTGCGGCCGCGGAAAGGGCCAGGAATTCCCGTCGATTCATGCGGGATCCCTTACCGCGCGAGCGGGTCGGGGCGCAGCTGGAACTTGAGCACCTTGCTCGTGGTCCCCTTTCCTCCTTCCATGTGAAACGGTGCGCGCGTGCTCACGGTCGCCCACAGCTCCCTGCCCTTCCAGCCCGCGTTGGGATCGTCGATCCGGCCGTCCATCCACTTGGTATAGAACCCGAGCGGATACGGGACGCGCAGCACCACCCATTTCCCGTCTTGGAACACCAGCAGCCCTTCGGACCCGTTGCCGGTGTTGATCGGCACGTTCTGGCCGAGGCCGAGCACGCCGACCCGATCGACCCAGGTGTAGTAGCTGGCTTCCGCGCTGCCCGGGTCCGTCACCCCCTGAAGCTGCGGCAGCGGCTCCGGATAGAAGGTCCACCCCTCGGGACAATGCTGGCCCGTGGCGGACGGCCCGTTGAGCGGGCCTTTGCACTTGCGACGGTCGAAGCTGGCGAGGTGCCCGCTGGCGAGCGCGGTCCAGTAGACGCCGTTGCGGTCCACGTCGCCGCCGCGCGGCGAGAACCCTGCGACCGGCACGCCGGACCGGTCGAGCGGGAGCTCGTACAGCTCCGCGAGCGCCGTCTCGGGCGGGTTCGAGCCGGGCACGAGCCGGATGACGGCGCCCGGGAACCCCAACACCGTTCCCCAGACGGAGCCGTCCGGCGCCGGGGCGACGGCGTACAAGCCACCGCCGATCCGCTTGTCCTTGGCGGGGTCGACCGGCTGGTCGGGCTCGACGTAGGCGTCCCGCTTGCCATTGCCGTTGGCGTCGAGGATCAGCGCGGTCCAGCCCTGCGATTTCTCCTCGTCGCCCGTCTCGTCGAACAGCTTCGTGTTCAACCACCCCACCACGGGCCCGCCCCCCGACGTCCACAGCGTGCGGTTCGCATCTTCCGCGAACATCAGGTGGTGGGTGCTGAAGCAGGTGCCGATGTGGGTGAGCTTCTGCGTCTTGGGATCGTACACGGCGAGGTGGCGTCCCGCCCGCGTGAGCGGGAACAGCTTGGCCGAAGGGTGGCTCGAGCCCGCCTTGCAGAACGCTGGGTCGTCGGGCGGGCGCACCGTGGACGTGAGCCAGACGCGGCCTCGCTCGTCGAACATCGGATTGTGCACGTTGTTCTTGCTGGTCCAGATCGTTTCACTGCCCCAGTAGGGCGACGGCTGCGTGGGTGGCCCCGCAGCCGGCTCGGTGGTGGGATCGCGCACCGTGAGCGGCACGCGGCTCGTGGTGTTGCGCACCGGATCCAGCACAGGCAGGTAGTCGGCGCTCAACTCGAGCGAGCCGTAGATCGAGCCGTTGGCGTTGAGCGTGGGGTTGCGGCGATCGGTCGAGACCTCGTCGTGCAGGTACGCCTTCGGATCGGCCCAGTCCCATTCGGTAATGACCACGTTGCGCTCGATGCCCTGTGGCCGGGGCGGGGTGGGCGGGACGGCACCGGCGGCGATCCGATCGGTCCAGTCGGCGAACATCGCGAGCGCACGCTTGGCGCCGAGCTGACTCAGGGTCCCGATCATCTGGCCTCCGGCCTGTCCCGACTGCAGCCGCCGCAGCCACGCCGCGCTGGATGACTCAAACGTCCCCAGAGCCTTGGGGATCTCCCGCGTCCCTCGGCTGCCCAGCTGGTGACACGCCCAGCAGCCGCCCGACTTGAGGATCCTGATCCATTCGGCCTGACTCCTCATGTTGGGCGCCGCGCCGCCGTTGCCGTCGGCCCCGGTGGGCCCGAACTCGCTCTTCGCCGGCACGCGGATCAGGGAAAACCAGTAACCGGCTGGGTAATAGTGCGCGGCCGCGCGCGCGTCGGGCGCCACGACCGCAGTGAGATTGAGCGTCTTTCCGGGCGCGGCGCGCGCCGCCGGCGAGTCCACCAGCCCGTAGCCCCGCACCCATACGCGGTAGGTGGCCTTGGGGAGATCGGGCAGCAGGTAGCGCCCCTGGTCGTCGGTCACCACGATCTTGACGAACTTGGTGGCGAGCTCGCTCGTCTCCGCGATCACCCACACTCCCGCTTCGGGCCCGTGCGGACCGGTCACCACTCCGCCGATCGTGTCGCCGCCGATCTGGGTGGCCGCGTTGGGGGCTCGGGGAGCGGTCCCGAACGCCGCCAGACCGACCACCACCACGGCGAGGTATGGAGCTGTGTGCGTTTTCAAGTTCCCTCCTGCGTTCACGCGCCCCGCATCAGCGCGCATCCCGCGTTCTGCGCGCGGATCAGGGCGAAAACTCCTGACGGTACGAGAATCACACCTGGGGCGAGGCCATTGCGCACCTCGGCACGGACTTCCTCGACGTCGCGGTGCGCCAGGCTCGCGTGACGCGAGGCCCAGTTGTTGGCGGCGATGTTACAGAGCAGTAGAATCGTCCCGCGCGCTCGCAGCGCCTCGAGCTTCGCCTTGGCGACTTCGGGCGAAGCGCCCTGGGCCGCCCTGAGAAACGGGTTGCGCCGCGCCAGTTGGTGCGTCGCGGGGTCGTGAACCTTGATCTCCTCCCCGATCGCGTAACGATCCCACAGCGCGTCACCGAGCGCCAGCGGTGTTCCGAGCTGTCGCATCACGATGACGGCCCGAGCCTGATCGTCCCGCGTGCCGTACACCTCATGATACTGATCGAGAAACATCACGGCGAGGTCCAACGCGAATCCGTCGGCGACGTCGGTGGCGTCGAACACGACGCGATACGGTATGTCCGTCAGCCGGTCGACCCACGAGAGATCCCACGAGGAGCCGTGGATTGGAACGGGGCGTGCCGCCGATTGGATCGGTGGTGCGAAGAGAGCGGCGGCGGCAGCTCCGAGCTGCCCGAGAAAGTCGCGACGCCGGGGGGGAGGATTCGCGCGGTGCAGCATGATCACCTCCTGGAGCGGCTGCAATCAGTCGAGGTGCTGTAAAGACGGGTCAGCCGACCGTGGCGGCCGAGGCCGGGCTTCAGCCCGTGCATTCACGGGTCGCAACGATTCGACGGATTTTGCAACACGTGCTCAGTTCACCCCTACCCTCCCCTGCACCGACGCGATCAGTTTGGCGGAATCGTACCCGACGCCGTCCTTGAAGACGAGCGTCACGTTCCGGATGACCGACGGCTCCGCGACCAGGTCGCCGCGCAGCACCACGAGATCGGCGAGCTTGCCACGCTCGACCGTTCCCAGGCTTTTGTCGACGCCGAGGATCTTCGCGCCATTCGCGGTCATGATGCGCACCGCCTGCGCCGGCGTGAAGCCCGCCTCGATGAACAGCTCGTAGTTGAACCCGGCCAGCGCGCCGCCGATCCCGGTCGGGTCCACCCCGGCCGCGAGCAATCCCCCCGCGTCCACGAACGCCTTCTCGAACGCCATGGCGCTCTGGAAGCCTTGGGGCGTCACGGGTCCGTGGCCGGCCGAGTCGATCTCGTCCCGGATCTTCGTGTAGCTGGCGCGCACCTCGGGAGCCATCGCCTGGAGGACGCGCGCGTCCTTGGTGGGGCGGTTGGCTACGAACGGCTCGTACACCGCTAGCGTGGAGGTCAGCGAGACCTGGTGCTGCACCATCGTCCGGATCGTGGTCTGTGCGACTTCGCCCCGGGATCCGCCTGGTTGAGCTGGCCCAGCAGCGTGACGGGGCACAGGTCCGGCTGTTTTGCCAGGGCGAAGTCGGACGCGGTGAGCATGCCGTGCTCCAGGTTGTCGATGCCCAGCGCCACCGCTTCCTGGAAGCTCACGGAGCACAGGTGTCCGGTCACCTTGATGCCGCGCTTGTGCGCCTCCGCGATGGCCGCGCCCAGCTCGGCGCGGCGGATGTCGGCGTACGCCTTGATCCAG